>Ga0299906_10005545_pt1 | contig 10263 bp, 7 predicted proteins | sample RVTome_14_FD_200259 | JGI IMG/M metagenome (GOLD analysis project Ga0299906, IMG submission 200259) | Soil microbial communities from uranium-contaminated site in the Upper Colorado River Basin, Wyoming, United States - RVT145D125 (version 2) ...
TTGTTGTGAATGCCGGCGAGCAAGTGATGCGGGATGCAATTGAAACACCAGTCCCCACTCACCTTCTTTCTCCGGCCCTTGTGGTTGTAGATCACATCGACGCCGTTCGGCTTCAGCTGAATTGACTGCACCTGCGCGTTGGTTTGGATCGGGCTGCGAATATTACGTACGAACGCCTTGACGATATTGTCCATGCCGCCAACGGCCTGCAGCACCGGCATCGCCTGATCCTCGCCTTCGGTGAAGTGCATCCGGTAGCGCCAGAAGTCACTCTTCAGCAGCTCGGACAACTCGGCAATGTCCTTGAGCTCGCCGTGTTCCACAAACCCGCCGGATTTGTAGCCTGCCCTGTCCGAACCCATGTAGCGGCCGACTTCCTTGAGATCGCCGTAGGCCGTGGCGAAGGCGAGCAGACGTTCCCTGTCCTCCGCGGAAAGCGGCTGGTCGAATGCGTTCCGGTCCACCGCTTTGTACAGCAGTTCCGACATGAATCCGCGCGCGTCGGTGACGAATTCGCGGATGCGCACCGGCTTGCCGTCGAAGGCATTGTCATCCTGAGTGTATGCGTTGCGGTTGTCGTTTACGTAGGTCTCGAGCGGAATCCTGAATTCCCGGCAGTAGTGCAGAACGAGCTTGTGGTGACCGGGAATACGGGCAGGGCCGGCGTTGAAGTAGAGATGCGGCTTGTCATCGAATGCGCAGACCTGGGTGTAGCCCATCTCGTCGATTTCGTCGCCGCTACGCAAGGTCAGGTTGCGTCCGCCGATCCTTTTCGAGGCCTCGATCACGGTGCATTCGAAGCCCTTTCGTTCAAGTTCATAGGCAACGGCGAGTCCGGAGACGCCCGCGCCGAGCACGAGCACGTGTTGTTTGCGGTTACCGATGTGCTGCACGTCCGCGAGCGCCAGCGGACCGGTTTCGAGCAGCAAACCCAGCGCCAGGCTGGTCTGAAGAATTGCCGTCGAGCCGCCGGCCGCGCCCACGAGGCTTAAGAATTGCCGGCGCGACAGGTCCCTCATGCCTCGTTCACAGATGCGTTTCGCTGACCAGGAACAGGTCGGTCAGCAAGGCGCGCAGGTGAATGGACACATTGAGGTTGTCGACCAGTTCGGAACTGATCTCCTTCTGCGCCAGAACGAGCGAAATTGCCGCCCTCGCTTTTCTGGCGTCGTCCGCAACCACCCAGCCGTATGCCGCGTCATTCTGCTCGAGGAGGTGAACGATCTCCTCGGCTGCCTCGGTCATGTCGGTCAGCATCGTCCTGACCTCGGAGTCTGCTCCGCCGTCCGAGTCACGGCCCTGCGCGGCATAAGCGAGCAGAAACTCATATCCTGACTCGAAAATGTCAATCTTTGCCTGCAGCAGTTCGTTCACAGGGTCTGTGTCCAGGGTCGAAGGCTTAAGGGAAGGGCCTGCCGTCAGGAAGACTTGTCTGGCGCCCAGCGCTCGGGGTCGTGGTGCGCTTCCAGTTCGTCCTTCGAAATCCAGCCTTTGATCATGGAACGCGTGTAGAACAGCTTTTCCGGGCGAACGCCGAAATAGATATGCAGCGAGATCAGGCCGACCAGCGCCAGCGTCGAAAGCCCGTGGATCAGAAATATCCAGCCGAGCGTCGACTCGGCAATCGAGTTGGTGCGGTCCCACCACGGCGTATCGATCATGGCGAACATGACCAGGCCGCTCGCAATCACCAGCAGAACGAGCACGGTCACCGCAGCATGCATGCTTTTCTGCGCCACCGAATACTTGCCGGGCTTCAGGCTCGCATCGAACGGCTCTTTCAGATCGCGAGCGCTGATCCACATCGTCCTCAGGTCCTGCCAGAACAGGGAGCGGACGATGTGAAAAACGACGGCTACGGTCAGTACGAGCCCGGCAATCCAGTGAATCGTAAGCCATGAAAACTCGAGCCCGATGATGGGAAAGATTCCGGTGACGAGCAGCACCAGTACGCTTACAGCCATCACCCAGTGGAAGATGCGGTCGACGCCCCGGTGCCTCGCAATGCGCGGTCCGCTGCTCGACGGCTTCGCTCCGCGTCTGCGAACGGCTGCCACGACAGCGTGCAGCGCGATAATGACGAAGGTGGCAACCACCACCAGCCAGAGGAGGTCCCAGGATGCACCGAGAATGACCTCGCGCCCCCAGACGTCTTCCTTGTATGTCGCCAGGTCCATGTCTCTCAGGCCCGCATCGCGCGACGCACGAGATTTTCCATCAGGGGCACCTTGAAGTGATTGTAGTTGAGTGTCTTCGCACCCTGGCTGGCGAGCGGGGCAACGGCCTCGGCGCTTTCGTCCGACAAGCGCTTGCCGATCGCGGCCGATTCGACGTTCCGCAGGCGATAGGGCGTGCAGGCGACGCCGCCGCAGACGAAGCGTGCATCGCCGATGACGTCGTTCTCCATGGACATTGCCGCCGCGATGCTCACGAGCGCGAAGTCCCACACGTTGCGGTCGGACACTTTCTCGAAGTAAAACCGCTTGCCCGCCCACTTCGACGGGATGCGGATCGCCGTCAGTATCTCGTCAGCTTCAAGTGCGGTCATGCGGGTAATGTGCGTGTTCGGTCCTACGAAAAACCTGTCGGCCGGTATCAGCCGTTCGCCCCGGAGGCTTCTCGCCACCATCGTTGCATCCAGCGCCACCAGCGCCGTTGCGGCGTCCGAGGGGCTTACGGCCACACAGCGGCTGGCGTCGAACAGGGCGTGTTCGCGGTTCATCCCCTGCGGGCTGTCGGCATAGCAGGTGTTTCCGCCGGCCCGGTAACAGGCGAGGCCGCGGCGGTAATACCAGCAGCGCGCGTCCTGCACCAGGTTGCCGCCGAGCGTCCCGACGTTGCGGATCTGCGGACTTGCGACGCGCGCGGCCGCCTGCGACAACAGTCCGAAATCGCGTTCTATACCGGCGTCTTCGATAACTTCGACCAGGGTGGTAACCGCGCCGATCTCGACGCCGTCGGCGATTTCCCGGATGCCGCGCAGTTCGTCGATGCCGTTCAGGTCGATCATCGCCTTCGGATGCTTGGCGCGATCCTTCAGCCAACCGTACGTGTCCTGGCCGCCGCCGAGCAGCCAGCCGTCGCCGGTATGCCGATCCAGAAGATTGAGCGCGTCGCCAAGCTCCACCGGCTGGTAGAGCTGGATATCGGGCATGACATCGTGCGCGGCCATCGTTACCTCGGAAGGCTCAGTAGGTATTCGTTTGTAGAGGCTTGAACGACTGCGGTCCGCCGGCCACGTGGTTCAGGATCATATCGGCGCTTATCGGCGTGCGACTGAAGATGTGTCCGTCGAGCGCGTCGGAGATTGCCGCGGTCAGCGCTGCGACGGAGCAGCCCATGGCCGGTTCGCCGATGCCTTTCGCGCCGAAGGGGCTCTGCGGATCCGGCAGATTGACTGCGCCGGTGCGGATTTCGCTTGGCGTGTCGAGATAAGTGGGAATGCCGCACTGGTGATAACCGACGTTTGCCGGCAGACCGTTCTGCGGGTCGTACACGTGGCGTTCGAGGCTCGCCATGCCCATTCCCCAGACCGCGCCGCCTTTCATCTGTGCGGCCAGGCCCTGCGGGTGAACCACCGTGCCGCATTCGGCGATGCCCACATAGTCGAGAATGTCGTACTTTCCGGTTTCGAGATCCAGTTCGATTTCGACAAACGCGACCGCCAGTCCCGGCACGACGCCTTCCTGGTCGAGCGTGTCCCTGGCGACGCCGATCAGTCCCGTGCCGGCGAGACCCTGCACCGCGCGTTGCGTGACCTCGTGAATGTCATCCGGAAACGTCTCCCCGCTGTAGGGGCCGCCCATCTCGACCGCGCGCTGTGCAACCGCGGCGTAGGTCATGCTCTGGGCGGGATTGCCGATCCGGAAAACCTTCTCGTCGGCGACGTCGTAATCGGCCGCCGCGCCGCCGAGAGTTGTCGCGGCGATTTCCCTGATCTTGCTGACCGCATCCATCGCCGCGACGTAATTCGTACGAGACTGCGTAAACGAGGTGACGCTGCCGGCCTGATAGGAACTCCAGGGCAGGTGCGCCTCGGTATTGCCATGGTGGATCACGCAGTTGTTCCAGTCGCATTTCAGAACTTCAGCGGCGCTTCGCGTGACCGAGGCATAGGAGTAGGTACCGAGGTTGCCGACGCCGCTGTGCAGATGAATTTTGCCGTCCGGGGTGATGCGTACGAGCCCGTCGAAGCCGCTCGTTCCGGCGGAATGGTATCCCTGGCCGATCCCGATGCCGATAACCTTGTTGCCGTTGCGGCGCGGCCGGCTTCGCTTGCCTTGCCAGTCGAACATCCCGGCGCCCATTTCGAGTGCTTCCTTCATGTAGGCGCTGGTCACGGGACCCTGATCCTCCTCGACGGTGGTCGCGTTGTGCGCAGCGTTGACCTTGCGAATTTCGAGGGGGTCGATGTTCAGCTGCCGCGCAGCCTTGTCCATGATCGCCGGCATGACCGCCGCAATCTGGTTCTGCCCCGGTCCACGTTGGGCGCCGCGTGGTGTCGTATTGGTCAGGACCGGCACGCCGCGGTAGCGCATCGATTCCGGGTCGTAGACGATCGATACCGCGCCTCCGGCCGAAGACCCGTCGCCGCCGGTGGCATTGGGACCTAAGTCCTCGACGATGAAGAGATCGGCTGCGGTTACCCTGCCGTCCGCGGCAAAACCGACCTTGATCCAGCCCTGAAAGCCGACGCGTGCAGACCCGACGTAATATTCCTGCTCGCGCGTAATTCGCAGTTGCACCGGGCGATTGAGCTTTTTCGAGAACCATGCAGGCAGTCCCATCATGGGATAGGCGCCGATCTTCGAGCCGAAACCGCCGCCGGTGTTCTCGCTGACGAGAATTACGTTCTTCTGCTCCACGCCCAGAAGGCTTGCAAGTCCCGGAATCATGAAGCTCTGGCTTTGCGCGGAGCCGTACAGGTAGCAGGTTCCGTTTTGCCAGTAGGCCATCGCTGTCCGCGGCTCCATGCTCATGTGCGCATAGCCGGTCGTGACGAACGACTCCTCGATGATGACTTTCGCGTCGGCAAAACCTTTTTCCAGGTCGCCGTAACTCCATTCGTTGACGGCTTCGCCGGTCGGCTCTTTTCCGGATCGGAATTCGTCGATCTGCTCTCGGGTCCATTTCACCGTGCGAAAGCCCGAGCCTTCGCGCGAACGGACATAAACGTTGCCTTCCTCCCTCGCGTCCGGCCCGCCCTCGACCAGGCTGTCCAGCGGGTCTACGGCGAAAGGAAGGGGTTCGATATGAACCCTGATGCGCGAAATGGCATCTTCCGCGACCTTTTCGTCGACGGCCGCGACGGCAAGAATCGGTTCCCCGATATACACGGGAGTATTCGTGAGCATCGGCGCGTTCGGGGCCTCCACCGGCGGCAGGTCATCCGCTGTCAGGATGCCGACGAGGCCGTCCATTTCGTCAACCGCGGACGTGTCGATGCGGGTGACGCGTCCGTGCGCCATCGGGCTGGTGTAGACGCGCGCATAAACCATGCCGTCGGCGCGGAAATCCTCGGCGTACCTCGCCTTGCCGGTCACCTTGCCGAGAACGTCGGGCGGGACGAAATCCTTGCCGATATGCCTGTAGTCGTTCATGAACGCGTCCCCGCGGCGCGCATGACGCCGTTGAGATAGTGGTCGTATGCGCCGCAACGGCAAAGGTTACCGGAAAGGGCCTGACGCGCTTGCTCGCGGGTCGGGCTCGGATTCACCTTGAGCAGGGCAACGGCGCTCATCACCTGGCCGGGCGTGCAGAAGCCGCACTGCGGAGCCAGTTCGTCGATGAATGCCTGCTGCACCGGATGCAGCCGCCCGTCGGCGGTTTGCAAACCTTCGACCGTCAGAACGTTGCGCCCCTTGACGCTGTGCGTCAGCGTGGAGCAGGAATAATGCGGCACATCGGCGATCAGCAGGGTGCAGGCGCCGCATTCGCCGCGGTTGCAGCCGATCTTGGTGCCGGTCAGCCCGAGTTTGTAGCGCAGGGTGTGGGCAAGCGTTTCCTGCGGGAGCACATCGACGCGCCGCGTACGCCCGTTGACGTTGAGGGAGATCAGGCGTTCGACCGCCCCAGTGCGATCCTGAGCGTGCGCCAACCGGAGACCGCCGTAGGATGCTGCCGCGACGCTCGATGCGATTACAGCTTTCAAAAAGCGCCGGCGCGAAAGTCGTGGATTCACTGCCGTGGTACCTGCCTTGCAAGAATGGTTGGGCGCCGGCGGTTTACGCACGTATTTTTATGAAACCCCGGCGCTTCCCCCACCGACTTTACCGGGTCCGGTCGATGATAGGTGCCGCCTTCCAAGAGATCAATAACGCCGGCAGGCGCCGCACCGATTCCGAAGAGATCATACGCCGGCGCTCCACAATATGAATTGCCGGGGAATGCTCTGCGCAAGGCGCGATAGAAGCGCTGTAGGAGCCCGCCATTGCGGGCGACAACGGACAACCGGCGAAGGCGCAGGTCGAGTCCTACCGGCCTACCGTCACTCTCCGCCTTTGGTTATCGTCACGACCCCCACAATCCTGGAGGCCGCAGCAGACGGAGGCGACGCAGTTCCGACTAGCGTGGGCTTTACTTCCGGTCCGCGGGCCAGGGCGTGCCGCGATTGGCTGCCGTCACCGGAGCCATGCCCTTGTATACGAACTTCTGCAGCCGCTTGCCTTCGTAGGTTTCAACCGTGTAAATATTTCCTTTCGAGTCGGTGGCCAGGTTGTGCACGGCGTAGAACTGTCCGGGATTCCGCCCGCCGTCGCCGAAGCTCGTCAGTATTTCCAGGGTTTCGCGCTCGATGATGTAGACCTTCATGTTCTTGCCGTCGGCAAGATAGATGAACTGCTGTCCGGGGTCGTGCGAGAACGCAATGTCCCACACGGAACCGTCGCCAAGGGTCGCGGGAGCTATGCGCTCTTCCTTGACGAACGTGCCGTCGGTATTGAACACCTGGATCCGGTTGTTGACCCGGTCGCAGACATAGACCAGCCCGTCGTGAGAGGGCTGCGCGCAATGCACCGGGTTGCGGAACTGCTGCGCCGGCGGTGCGCCCGGGTCGTACGCGCCGGGATCTGCATCGTCCGGCTCGTTGCCGTAAGCGCCCCAGAAGCGTTTCAGCTCGCCTGTGTCGGCATCGAGCACGGCTACGCGCTTGTTACGGTAACCGTCGGCGACGTAGGCCTCGTTGGCCTCGGCATCGAAGGCGATTTCGGCGACCCCTGCGAAATGCTCCGTACTGAGGCTGTTCGCCTGCCGGCCTGCCTCGCCGAACTGCTTCAGGAACTTGCCGTCGCGGGTGAACTTCAGAATGTGCGAATCGGCGTCGCCGTTGCCGCCGATCCAGACGTTGTCCTTGTGATCAACCGTTACGCCGTGGTTCGACGACGGCCAGGTGTAGCCATCGCCGGGCCCGCCCCAGTGGTTGACGAGGTTGCCCTCGGGGTCGAATTCGAGAATGTTGGGTGCAGGAACGCAGCACTCGCCCGTTTTCGGATCGGTAGCCGCCCCGATTTCATTGCGCTCGTTGAATGTGTCGCGCCGATGCACGATGAACACGTGATCGCGGGAATCGACCGCGATTCCTATCGTTGCACCCAGTACCCAGTGATTCGGCAGCGGCTTCGGCCAGAAGGGATCGACTTCGAATTCCGGTGCCTGTTTCCCTTGCGCCTGCGCACTGTTGTCGAAAGCATCCTGCCCGCAACCTGAAACTGCCAGCAAAGCAGCAGTTGCGACAACCGCCTGCAATGCTGAAAGCCTGTTGATCGTCATCAGCCGTTCCCCCTCATCCGCGACGCGAATAATTCTTATCGTGCGGAGATGCCTGTAAAGTGCGCGGCAGTATACTATGGAAAAATGCCGCCGCCGCATCGCTCTTAATGAAAACCAGAACGGCAAATTCGATAGCACGTGCCGGCGTTGCGTTAGTCGTCGCTGTGTGGGCGTTTGTCGCCGTCGGTCCTGCGCGCGCACATGAAATACCGGTCGATGTGGTCGTTCGCGCCTGGCTCAAACCGGAGTCCGATCGCCTGACTCTGATCGTGCGCGTGCCGCTCGAGGCGATGCGCGACATCCGGTTTCCGCAGCGCGGCCCCGGGTTTCTCGACATCCCCGCGGCGGACGGTACGTTGCGCGATGCGGCCCGGATCTGGGTCGCGAACGACATCCACCTCTACGAGAACGGCATGCGGCTCGACGAAAAGCATGTGACCGCGGTGCGCGTCGCGCTGCCGTCCGACAAGTCGTTTCGGAGCTTCGAGCAGGCGTATGCGACCGTCACCGGTCCACGCCTGCCGGACGATACAGAGCTTGTCCGGACGCAGGCGTTGCTCGATGTCCTGATCGAAGTGCCGATAACGTCGGCCGACTCCAGGTTTTCGATCAACCCGGAACTGGCGAGGCTCGGCATGCGCACCGTGACCGTCCTTCAGTTCGTGTCGCGGGAAGGCGAGGTCCGCGCCTTCGAGTTCTCCGGCAATCCCGGGGTCGTGCAGCTGGACCCGAGCTGGCATCAGGCGTTCTTCCGTTTTGTCGGCCTCGGGGTCCACCACATCCTTCGGGGCTACGATCATCTGCTTTTCGTGGTGTGTCTTATCGTCCCGTTCCGCCGCGTCCGTCCGCTGATCATTCTGGTCACCTCGTTCACGGTGGCGCACTCCATCACCCTGCTGGCCGCGGCGTCCGGATTCGCGCCGTCCAGCCTGTGGTTTCCGCCGTTCATCGAGATGCTGATTGCCGCGTCGATCGTATACATGGCGCTCGAGAACATCGTCGGCACGCGGTGGCAGCGGCGCTGGGTTATTGCGTTCGCCTTCGGCCTGGTGCACGGCTTCGGTTTTTCATTCGTGTTGGGCGAGACCCTGCAGTTCGCCGGCTCGCACCTGCTGACTTCGCTCCTTGCGTTCAACCTGGGCGTCGAGCTGGGACAGGTGCTCGTCATCCTGCTGGTCGTGCCGCTCTTGGACCTCGCATTCCGCAACGCCCGCGCCGAGCGCATCGGCACCATCATTCTTTCCGCGTTGCTGGCTCACAGCGGCTGGCACTGGATGAGCGACAGGGCGACGGCATTCGCGCAGTACGGCGTGTCGTGGCCGCCGATGAGCCCCGTGTCGCTCGGAGCCGCCCTGCAATGGCTCCTGATCGGCGTCGCCGCAGCCGCTGCCGCATGGATCGCATTTCGCCTGTACCGAAAGTCTTCGTCCGCGGCAGGGGCCGAGGTCAGGAAGCCTCTGCGCAAGTTGCAATAGAGGCGCTGTTGGAGCCCGCCTCGCGGGCGAGTGCGATGGACATGGGCGAACTCGCCGGCGGGCGGATGACTGCTCCTGCGTAATCTGCACGCCCGCCATCCACGGCGGTCGGGCCGGTTCCTACAGCGCCTCTATCCGGACTTGTGCGGTGGCTGCGTGAGGTAACTGTCCCCGGAGGCCGCTTCAGGATAAGCTCGCGCGCAAACAGAATGGCGCAGCCAGACGTAGGGGAAATCAATGCAGTCTGTGATGATAGTCTTGCTCGGCGTTATCGGAATGGCGTTCGGCTGGTTTGTCTACTCGAAGTTCATTGCAGCGAAAATCTTCAGGCTCGATCCGGACTTCGTAACGCCGGCGCACGAGATCAACGACGGCGTCGATTTCGTTCCGACCAACAAGTACGTTCTGTGGGGCCATCACTTCACGTCCGTCGCCGGCGCGGCTCCGATCGTCGGCCCTGCGATCGCGGTTTACTGGGGCTGGGTGCCGGCCATGCTGTGGGTGGTGCTGGGAACGATTTTCTTCGCCGGCGTGCACGACGCAGGAGCGCTCTGGGCCAGCAACCGGCACCGGGGAAAGTCCATCGGCGCGCTGTCGGAGGCCATCATCGGCAAGCGCACGCGTGCCCTGTTCATGGTAGTCATCTTTCTGGTCCTGCTGATGGTCAATGCCGTGTTCGGCGTGGTGATCGCCAGGGCTTTCGTCGGCACCCCGACGTCGGTGCTGCCGGCATGGTCCGCCATCGTCGTGGCGTTGGTCGTCGGTCAACTGATTCGGCGCAAGTTCAACCTGTTTTCCGTATCGATCGTCGGTGTAACCGTGCTGTACGCCGCCGTCTACGCGGGCAGTACCATGCCGCTCGAATTGCCGGAAATGTCCGGCCTTTCGGTGCAGTCGAACTGGATCATCATTCTGTTCATATACGCCGCCATCGCATCGATGCTGCCGGTATGGATGCTGCTGCAGCCGCGTGACTTCATCAACGGAATGCAGTTATTCGTCGGGCTGATCCTGCTGTACG
>Ga0299906_10005546_pt1 | contig 10261 bp, 7 predicted proteins | sample RVTome_14_FD_200259 | JGI IMG/M metagenome (GOLD analysis project Ga0299906, IMG submission 200259) | Soil microbial communities from uranium-contaminated site in the Upper Colorado River Basin, Wyoming, United States - RVT145D125 (version 2) ...
AGCGCTCCGCGAACGGATCGAACGGTCCGGACCCTCCCATCGCGCCGTAGTGCGCGCGCATCGCCTCGATGTACGACTCGCGCGTCCGCACAGGGCGGCCCGTCGCGTGCTCGAACTTCACGGCCCGAATGTCGAACGCTTCGCCGAGCGACGGCAGCACCTGCTCCTTGAAGTCGACGAAGCCGACGCTCTTGACGCTCTCCAGCGTCTTCGTGCTCACGAGCATGACGCCGCTCGGCGTCCCGTCCTCGTGCGCGACGATCGAGACGTCCGCCGGCTCGCTCGCCAGTCGCTGCGCGATCGCGCTGATTCCCGTCGTGAGGATCTGCCCCGCATTGGCCACCAGCAGCCTGCCGAACCCGTTCATCGACCACGCGATGTCCCGCAGCGCGCCGCCGGTTCCTCGGAAGCTCGCCTCGTCACGCCGGATGTGCAGGTGAATCCGCGGATCGGTCGCGGGCACGCGCGGCGCGTCGGTCGAGGGGTCGAGCACGACATCCACCGCCAGGCGCCCGTGCCCCGACCACGCAGCCGCCTCGACCGCCTGCTCGCACCACAGCCCCAGCAGCGTCCGTGTCGGCGTGACCGGCAGGTCGAGAACCGACCGCCCGGTGCCCCGCGTCAGGTCCGTCGCGCGTACCGAACCGGCCAGCAGCACGAGCCGGTCGATCCGGCGCGCAAAGGCGTCTTCCGGCGCGGGCACGCTCGATCCGTCACGCTCGATGGCACTGTCAAGACCGCACAAAGGACTCAGCGCCTCCCCTGGGGAACGTCCACCTCGACGACGCCGCCGAAGCGCACCAGATCTCGTTCGTCGGTCTGAAATCTCGACCCGATGAGCCCGCCCGGGTCCAAATCACCCAACCCTTACCGGTCGCACTGACACCGGCACCGGCGCGACTAGCCCGCCTTCCGATAACGGCTCGGCGCCGCCTCAGCCGGCTCACGCCCAACGCTGCGCCCGGCAAATCCGAGCCCCTGCATCGTCGACGAGACCAGCAGCACCGCCGCGAACGGCAGCCCGTCCACCAGGTATCGGCGCGCCAGCCGCCCCGGCTCCTGCACGAGCCTGTGAGCCCACTCCAGCCCGACGACCCGCATCCAGGGCGGCGCCCGCCTCACGTCCCCGCAGACGAAGCTGAAGCTCACCCCGATGCCCAGATACCACGCGGCCGGCGTGACCTTCCTCAGCCGCTCGATCAGCCGCTCCTGCTTCGGCGACCCGAGGCCCACGAACACCACGTCGGGGGCGATCGCCGCCATCCGGGCCTCCAGCGACGCGAGGTAGCCTTCGTCCCGCTCGAAGCCGAACGCCGGGCATTCCGTCCCGGCCAGCTGCAACCCCGGATACCGGCCCGACAGCACGCTCGCCGCCTCGTCCGCCGTCCCCGGGTCGCCCCCGAGCAGGAAGACCCGATATCCACGCGCCGCCGCCCGCTCGCACAGCGACCAGATCAGGTCCGACCCGGCCACTCGCTCGGGCAGCGGCGATCGCGCCAATCGGCTCGCCCAAACCAGGGGCATGCCGTCGGCCACGCGCAGCGTCACCCCCGCGCACAGGCGGGCAAACTCCGCGTCGCGCGACAAGCGCCTCAGGATGTCCAGGTTCGGCGTCAGCACCCAGCCGCCCTCGGCCCGTGCGATCGCGCCGTCGATCACGTCCACGGCGTCGCGCTCGCGCAGCACGTGCACGTCCACGCCCATCAAACGAATGGAGGGCAACGAATCCATGATGATCCCGGGGAATCAGGCCTTGACGACTCTGGCCCGTACATCGGCCACTTTCGACATCGCATTCCGCGTGTCGACGATCAGGCGGGCCTCACGACCGAGCTGCGCCCAGTCGATCGCCTTGTGGTCGGTGACGATAACCACGCAGTCGGTCTGCGACAGCCGGTCGGCGCTGAGCTCCACCGACGCCATGTCGAACCGGTAGTTGCGCATCTTCGGGAACTGCGGCACGTGCGGGTCGTGATACGACACGTCGGCGCCGAGGTGCGCGAGCTGCTCGATGATCTCCGCCGCCGGCGTCTCGCGCGTGTCGTCCACGTCTGGCTTGTACGCCAGCCCGCAGATCAGGACCTTCGACCCGCGCACCGGCTTGGCATCGTCGTTGAGCGCCCTCGTCACGCGCGACACGACGTATTCCGGCATCCGATGGTTCACCTCGCCCGCCAGCTCGATGAAGCGCGTGGTGAGCCCGATCTCCCGCGCCTTCCAGCTCAGGTAGAAGGGATCGATCGGGATGCAGTGCCCGCCGAGCCCGGGCCCCGGGTAGAACGGCATGAAGCCGAACGGCTTGGTTGACGCCGCCGCCACCACGTCCCAGATGTCGATCCCCATCGGCTCCAGGATCAGCTTCATCTCGTTGACCAGCGCGATGTTCACCGCGCGGAAGATGTTCTCCAGCAGCTTCGCCGACTCGGCCACCTCCGCCGACTCGACCCGCACCACGTCCGTGACCGCCCGCGAGTAGGCCATCACGGCAAGCTCGGTGGACTTGTCGTCCAGCCCGCCCACCAGCTTGGGAATCGTCCGCGTCGTGTGGCTCTTGCGCCCGGGGTCCTCCCGCTCCGGGCTGAACGCCACGAAGAAGTCTCGACCGACCTCGAGCCCCCTGGCTCGATCGCCCGCCGCGCTCAGGATGGCGGAAAGGAACTCGTCGCGCGTCGTGCGCGGATACGTCGTCGACTCCAGGCTGATGAGCTGCCCGGCCCGAAGCGTCCGGCCGATGTCCTCCGCCGAGCGGATCACGTAGCTCAGGTCCGGATTCTGCTGCTTGCCCAGCGGCGTCGGCACGCACACCGCGATGAAGTCGGCCTCGCCCAGGCGCCCGAAGTCCGTCGTCGCCTCGAAGCGATCGCTCCGCGACAGCGTCGTCGTCATCTCGTCGCCGAGATGCTTGAGGTAGTTCCGCCCTGCCGCCAGGTCGTCGATCTTCGACGGGTCGACGTCGAAACCGAGCACGCGCAGCCCGCCCTGGTGCAGCGCGTGCGCCAAGGGCAGCCCGACGTAGCCGAGACCGATGATGCCTGCCACCGCCAGGCCGTCCGACAGCTTCCCTCGCAGCGACTCAAACGCGTCCATGGCGAACGATCCTCTCGAAATCGCGGCGTGGCCCGATCCCGGGCCGGATGGCCGCTCATGCTACGCGCGACAGCGCCTCAACGTTCGTTTCGTGCGCGTCCGGCATCCGATACGTCGTCTCCGCATCGGGATCCCAGAGCGTCGCCCGTTCCTCGTTCATTCGTCTCGTCGCCCATGCCTTCCCGAACGCGAGACCCAACCACTGATATCGGCGCAGATAGCTCCTGAACATCGGATCGTCGAACCGGGACTCGCCCCGCAACATGCTCCGCACGAAGCCCCACCACATCGCCATTCCGCCGACGATCAACGGCGGGCGGGGCATCCGGTACATCGCGCTCGCCGTCATGTACAGCAGGCTCGTCCCCATGAAGTACTGCCCGAACCCGTGGCGCATCCGGCCGTGCCATATGCCCTTGTGGCTCGAGCCCATCGGACGCAGGTGTACGAATCGCACCGCCTCGTCGTCCCAGCTCTCGGCCTTCCACCCCAGCATGCGGCAGCGGTGGCAGTCGATCCCGTCCCACATGACCTGGCGGACGAACCCGCCGATCTGGCGGAAGCAGGCGGTGCGATAGAACTTCATCGCCCCTACCGACATCTCGTCCCCGATCCCCTCGCTGATCAGCTCGCCGTTCTCGCCCGGGTAGTACGCCTTGCCGCTGCACGTGCCCAGTCGCTCGTCGTCGCGCATCCGCCGGATCATCTGCTCGAAGTAGGCCGCGGGGATGTCCAGGTCCAGGTCCAGCTTGCAGACGAACTCGTACTCGTCGAGGTCCACCGTCGCGAGCCCGGCGTAGAACGCATCGATCACCCCGGGCCCGACGCTCCGCTCGCCGCGGTCCTCGCGCCGGACGACGCGCAGGAACGGGAGCCGCTCGTCGTACTCCTCCAGGATCCGCGGCGTCTCGTCCGTGGACCCGTCATCGACGACCACCCACAGCGCCGGGCGCACGGTCTGGCGCTCGATGCTGTCCAGCGTGCGGCGCGCGAACTCAGCCTCGTCCCGGCACGGCGTGACGATGACGTATCGACCATCTCGATGTGCTGCGTGCTCGCTCATGCGCTCCTGCGCCACCCATCGAACTCGTCCGCCTCGTCGTCTGCTTCCTCATCCCGCACCTCGTCCGCTTCCTCATCCACTTCCTCGACCGCCGCTTCAACGGTTTCCTCGACCGCCTCCTCCATCACGAACGGCCGCACCTCGTCGCCCACGCTCGACGTCACCGGGATTCCGAATGCCGCCATGAGCCGCTCCACGTTCGTCTCCATCGAGAACTCGTGGCGGACCCACGCGCACCCCTGGCTCGACAAGCGTCCCGCCAGTTCCGGGTCCGCGATGAGACTGCCGATCACCTCGGCGAACTCATCGACATCGCCGGGCGTCACCATCAGCCCCGTCTTCTCGTGCACCACGAGCTCGCGGATCGACACCAGATCCCCGCTCACCACGCACAGGCCCGACGCCATCGCCTCCATCAGCGCCACCGGGATGCCGTCGCGATCGCCCTGGCTGTCCTCCTTGCACGCCAGCACGAACAGCCCGGCGTTCGCCATCAGTTCCCGGACCTGCGCGTTCGATTTCGCGCCGAGCAGACGCACACGATCTCCCACTCCGAGCTCCCGAATCAGCGCCTCCAGCGCCGCGCGGCACGGTCCGTCGCCCACGATTTCGCAATCCACGTCGATCCCGCGCCGCCCGAGCGCCGCCACCGCGCAGATCAGCACATCGAACCCCTTCTTCTCGACGAGCCGCCCGACGCTCAGGATCTTCGACAGGTCACGCTTCCCCTCGGCCGGCTTGAACTCCTGCGTGTTCACCACGCACCGGATCACCGGCAGCGCGAACGACCTCACCGCCTCCACCTGCCGGTACATCTCCCGGTGCCACTGGCTGATGCACGACACGAACTGCGCCCGGCGCAGCTTCTCGGCCAGCAGCGTCCGCTCGCGGAACAGGTCGTTGGCGTGCCCCGTGAAGCTGAACGCCACGCCGAGCTGCCCGGCCGCGTACATTCCGATCGTCGCCGGCGCGTGCGCGAAGTGCGCGTGAATCCGGCTCACGACCCGCCGGCGCAGCCGATACGCCAGCGCAAGTCCGGCGACCCCCTGTCCCACGACCTTCTTCCGCGGCCGGCCGTCGAGGTCCGACCCCATCATCGCGTCGCTCACGACGCATCTCAGCGTGCCGAGCCCGCGAATCGGATGCGCAAGCACTTCCTTCAGTGCGTGCAGCCCGAGCCTCATCCACCCGTCGGCGTACACCTGAACCGATTCGACTTTGAGGCGCGCCAGCGTCTGATCGCTGATGCTCTCCTGCCCCTTGTGCACCGACACGGGCACGATCGCGACCTTTCGATCGCGAAGCGCGAAGATCTCGCGGTACACGAAGGTCTCCGAGAGCGCCGGCAGCACCGGCGCCACGTACGCGATCGACTGCGCCGCCCCGGCTGCCTTGTACTCGATGAGCCCGCTCTGCCGATGCGTCAGCTTGCCGAACAGGAACAGCCACGCCCCGATCAGCGACGGGAACTTGTCCAGCGTCGAGTAGAAGCCGTACAGCGTCGCGACGCGCGACGATCGCCCACGCCGGCGCTGCTCGCCCCGCGCCCTCAGGAACGGCGCCACGTACAGCAGCGGCAGCAGGGCACACCAGAGCGACGCGGACATCGTGAGCACCACCGTCGCCAGCGGCAGCACCAGTCCCCACCACACGATCCTCGCGATTCGGCGAACGTTGAACAGCTCCTGCGACTTCCCGTGCATCCACGCGCCCTCGGCGCACGCATGCCCCCCGCGCACCGCCCGGCGCCACCACTGGCCGAACTCGGTCATCGCCGCGTCGTGCAGCGTCATCTCCGCGTCGATCCGCAGCACGTTCCACCCGACGTCGCGCAGGCGGAGGCACAGCTCCGGCTCCTCCCCCGCGATCAGGCGCGCGTCGAACCCGCCCGCCTTCTCGAAGGCCGTCACGCGGAACATCGCGTCTCCGCCGCACGACTTCGCATACCCGATCAGCGTGTCCCACTCGAGGTCGCACAGCTGGTTGTACACGCTCGCGCCCGGATACCGCTCGCGCCGGCGACCGCACACCACGCCCAGCGAGTCGTCCCGAGCCATCATCCCCTGCGCACGGACGATCCAGTCCTCGACGACCTCGCAATCACCGTCCACGAACTGCACGTACTCCACGTCCGGCTTCAGCGACCGCAGCTTCGCCAACCCCTCGTTGCGCGCACGCGCTGCTGTGAACGGACGGAGCATGTCGAGCGCCACCACCTCGGCCCCGAGCCGGCTCGCCAGATCGCAACTTCCGTCCGACGACCCGGAGTCGACGTACACGACCGCCTCCACCCGGCCGATCAGCGAGCGCAGGCACTTCTCGAGGCGCGCGCCCTCGTTCCGACCGATCACCACCGCACCGACATTGTCAAGGGCGATCATGCCGCGGCCCTCCCCGCTTCGCCGACGACCCGCGCCGGCACGCCGACCGCCGTCGCGCCGGCCGGAATGTCACTCACCACCACCGCCCCGGCTCCGATGACCGCCCCGTCGCCCACCGTCACCGGGCCGAGGACGCAGACGTGGCATCCGAGATAGACGTGATCACCGATGCGAGGTCCGCCCGGGCGCGAGCCGGCCCCGATCGTGCAGATCTGGTGGATCGCGCAGTCGACCCCGACCCTGGCCAACGGGAACACCTGGATGCACCCGACGTGCGGGATCAGCGTCCCCGCGCCGATCTCCGCATCCGGATGCAAGCTGATGTGCGTCACCATCACGAGCACCTTGCGCACGAGCGCCACGATCGCCCGCGCGGGCAGCCACAGCACCCTCGGCTTCGCCGCCTTCAGCACGCGCTGCATCCGATACACGCTCAGCGCCCAGAACCCCTCCGAGCCCCACCCCGAATACCCGTGCTTCCGGAAGCGCGCAAGGTCGGCTCGCCAGGCCCGCCACTGGCTCTCTCCCGCCCACGTCCGGATGGTCGCGCCGTCGTACTGCATCTCATGCCGCCGTCGCCGACGCCCCCTTCCACGAAAGCGATCCGCGTTCGGTCACCTCGTCGAACGTCGCGCAGCTCAGATCGACGCCCAGCCATCGGCCCAGCCGGCGCAGATCCTCGTCGAACACCGCCTCGACCCGCCGGCGCGCCTCGTCACCCAACTCAGGGCGCCGGTCCATCGTCCACCTGGCCTTGAGCCGGTCGCGCACCCGCTCCGGCAGCAGCGCACGACGAAGGGCTCGCGACGCCGGCAGCCCAGCCACGACGTCGCGCCAGCCGCTGTCGCGCAGGCGCGCCGAGGACACGTTCTGCTGCTCGAGCGAATCGTCCCATCGCGCCTGCCCGCGAAGCCCGATGAAACGCGCGACGCGCTCGAGCTCCCCCTGCGGATCGCGCCGGAGCCGCCCGACGAACACCGGCAGCACCCGCGCCCAGCCGAACCGCTCGACGTACGGCTCGAGCTGCATCGCGTACAGCCCGTAGTCGACCAGCGCCGGGTGCATCTCGACCGCCTCGTCGATCGGCCCGCCCACTTCCCGCTTCGTCCACGCGTGCACGTAGTGCGACACCAGCCGCTCGACCGGATGGCGCATCACGTAGATCAGCTTCACGCCCGGCACCGCCTTCGCCATGCGCTCCACAGCCCGCGGATGCGTCGGCAGCTTCGTGTAATGCGTGCTCGACTCGCCGCACACGTCACCATCGCCTGCCCTTGCAAACAGCGACGCGTACCACTCGATGCCGCGCGCGAACACGTCGTCGTCGCTGAAGAAGTTCGGCTCCTTGGGCGTCGACATGAACACCCCCGCCTGGCGCGCCAACTGCTCGTGCAGCGTCGACGTCGCGCACTTCATCGCGCCGATCACCAGAAAGTCGGGCATCCGGCTCACGCGGCTTTCCTCCCCTTCATCGGCTCCTTGAAGTTGATCCAGTTGTCCTTCCACTCGTTCTCGCACGCGTGTGGTTTCTTCAGCCCGACCCGCTCGCGCAGCCACGCGACGCTCCGACCCACGCCCCACAGCCAGTTCGTCAGCCACAGCCCGCGCTTGGCGTAGAACTTCGCGAAGTACCGCGTCCGCGACTCGTAGTAGTACTTCGGCCTCCGCCCGCGCTTCGCCGACTCGCTCTTGACCTCGCTCGTCCCCCCGCGCAGGTGCACCACCCGAGCGTCCGGCCAGCACAGCACGCGGAACCCCGCTCGGTGAGCGCGGCGGCAGAGGTCGATGTCCTCGAAGTACATGAAGTAGCCGTCATCGAGCATCCCCACGCGCTTGAGCACCTCGCCCCTGATCAGCACGCACGCGAAGCTCACCCACTGCGCCTCGAACGGCTCCTCGCGCGCATCGATCGCCACGCCGGTCCCGCCCGCCAGACGCGTCACCAGGTTCGTCCCCGCCGCGCCGATCAGCTCCAGACGCGGGCTGCGGAAGCGGAACGCGCTCTCCTGCGGGCTCCCGTCCGGCCACTCCAGGCGCGGCCCGATGATCCCCGCATCCGGGAACCGGTCCGACGCCTCCAGCAGCCTTTGAATCGCGCCCGGGCGCACGATCGTGTCGCTGTTGAGCAGGATGTACGTCTTCGCGGGCACGGCCTCGATGCCGATGTTGTTGCCCCCGGCAAAGCCGGCGTTGCAGTCCGACGCGAAGACGCCCGCCCACTCGCTCCACCCGTGTTGCGCGATCGCGTCCGCGATCTGCTGCGCCGAGTCGTCCTGCGAGTCGTTGTCGACGACGACGACGAAGACGTCCTCGACCGACGCCATCTCCGGCGCCAGCGACGCCAGGCAATCCAGCGTCAGCTTCGGCGTCTCGTAGTTGAGGATCACGATCGCCGCCCGGAATGTCCGCGTTTCCGTGCTCATGCCGCCTGCTCCGTGCGCTCCTCGGATTCGTGCTCGACCGCACCGCGCCGCCCGTCCGCCGCTTCATCCTCGACCACCGGCTCGCGAGCCTCCGCCCGTGCCATCCTCGGCCGGCGCAGGCCAGTCAGCCCGCCCGCGATCAGCGTGAAGATCGGATTCACCATCGCGTTGAGCAGGTTGTCCATCATGTACAGCACCAGCAGCAGCGCCAGCACGATCGGCGCCGCGAAGACCGGATCGCGCCACCCGCGCTTCCCCACCACCCTGCGCACGTTGAGCGCCGGCGCCAGGAACACGCCCGTCAGCGACGCGAGCCCCAGCAGCCCCGCCTGACCGAGCGCGAGCACCCACAGCCCGTCCGTGATCGAGATGTCGTTCCCGTTCTCGTCGTACACGCGGTTGCGCCCCCATCGCCCCCATCCGAACAGCGGCTTCTGAAGTGCCTTCTCCGCCAGGATGTCCTCGTTGCTCAGGCGCGTCTGAAGCGACGCCGCACGCTCGTGACCCACCGTCGCCTCCGCCGCGGCCACGAGCTGAGACCCGTCCCAACCCCCGACTGTGCGCAGCGCCATGTATCCCGGCACGCCGATCACGATGCACCCGACCAGCAGCGGCGTGCGCATCCACTTGATCGACGCCAGGCACGCCACCCCCAGAGAGAACTCGAACCACGCGTTCACCGACTTCACGATGATCACGCCGACGCCCAGCGCCAGGCACGCCCACAGCATCGGCACGCCCCACACTCGGCGCACCACCTTCTGCCGCCACAGCCACCCCGCCACCAGGGCCGCCGCCATCATCCACGTCGCCACCATCAGCCCGTGCTGCATGAACACCGTCGGCCGCCACCCCCAGAAGCGCTTCGTCTGAAGGAAGCTGTGCGCGTGATACCCGTACACCCAGCGGTGCAACTGCGGGCTCAGCCGATCCTCCAAGAGGCACAGCGGCACGTAGATCAGCCCGCCGATCACCACCCCCACCGCCAGGTCGCGCAGCGAACGCAGATCCGTGAAATACAACCGCCCCACCAGGTACGGCAACCCCCAGTTGATCACCTGGTCGAGCACCGCGGACGCCCCGTCGTACGCGCCCAGCCCGTTCGTCACCGACGAGAAGAACGGCGCGATGCACCACGCCACCATCGGCGCGTCGTAGAGACGCACCCGCAGCCCCTTGAACCGCCCAGGATCGAACATGCACACCGCGAGCATCACGCCCAGGCTGGTCGCGAACATCTTCGTGAAGTCCGGCAGCATCGGCAGCGGATACTGCACCACCGGCAGGAACAGCCACGCCCCGAGATA
>Ga0299906_10005547_pt1 | contig 10261 bp, 9 predicted proteins | sample RVTome_14_FD_200259 | JGI IMG/M metagenome (GOLD analysis project Ga0299906, IMG submission 200259) | Soil microbial communities from uranium-contaminated site in the Upper Colorado River Basin, Wyoming, United States - RVT145D125 (version 2) ...
GCAGTAAGCACATTGTACTTGGAAGTGTAATTTTTGTGATCTCGCAGGTAGAATTTCACCACGAATACTTTTTTGGGGTGCTCGTGTACCTCAACAATGTACCGTCTATTCGATCTCGAATCAAAACGGTAGATACTCTTCTGAACTAATTGAGGATTCAAAAAACTGCCTGGAACTGACGTAACCTTCGTAAAGGCGTAGCTTGTCTCAAACACATCTGCTGCATTTGGAAGAGAATTATGGAATCAATATTGGGTATGCCCTAATCCTAGATCTCTGTATTTCGGAATCGGTCCTCAAGATGAACTTTAGCACTTGGGGGCTACCATCATTTTTAGCTATGCGGGTGATTACGATATTACCATCCCCATCAACTTCAACGTGCGATGTAGATGAAATGTACTTGAATATCGGCTTAATGCTTCTCATATCGGTGTTGCCTTGCAATATTAGTACTTCCGGTACTAACAAAGTAACAGCCGTTTATTTATTTAGTTACAATTTTATTAGTAAAAATAATACCAATTTGATGCCAGTTCAAAAGTATAACATTTTATTCCGTATATGCCTTGTATACCAAATTAAATTTGGATATTCCACTCCCCATATCCATTCATTAAGGAGCCCGAACCCAAAAACGGAAGGCGAGGGCCTACGAAACCTTTGGTTTTTTTGTTATCTTGAAAGGTTCTAATGGATAAAAGGCTCGTTACTTGGATAGTGATTGCGACTATTCTGCTCGTTCCGGTTGGGGTATTCGTTGTGAAGTTTCATGACAATTCACTTTCGAGTAGTCCCGACGATTGGCAAACCTTCGCAGACTATTTTGGAGGTACGACCGGAACTCTCGCGTCCTTGGCAGCTGGATTCTATTTGTATAGGACCCTGGAAATGCAACGGACGCAGCGTTCAGATGATCTTTTTTTCAATTATCTGTCGGCGTTTCTTAAGTACAAGAATGAAACCCGACAATTCACCGTTGCTTTACAAATGAACATCGCTGAATGGCTTGTGCGTATGGAAACCGAAAAGTTCCATACCGACGTAAATCAGGAGCTTAGAAAGCATGGAGTTAAGAAAACCGAACACGATCGAATAAAGGATGATTACTTTGCCAAACTCAAAGAACTACTCTTGGAACACTACAGTCTGGGGACCGCGACTCCCAGACTCAGAATAGAATTGAGCAACTACTTCCAATACATCGAATCATTTTGTTTACTCTTCGAATCGACGGACTTGGAGCCAATTCACTACAGACAATTGAAGACGATGCTATTAAGCCAGTTCCACAATTCGGAACTGAAGATGATCTGCTATTACTTTTATCTATTCTACGATGTTGTTAACTCCATCGATACAAATATTACTACAAGAAACCCTGTCAAAGAGGGTGGACTATTTGAGGGGTCATTGAGATTTGCGGACGATTTTTCCAGAAACTATGATCCTCGAAACAACGAGTTTATAAAGCAGGTCGACGCATTCAGGGGTGAGGTAGGGTCCCTTAGGACAAAAACAGTAAAGCTAAAGAAAAAGCAACTACCCAACGGCTCGTGAACGCATACTACTTCTCCGCATCAATATCCTGTTAGCCGACATTCGAAACTTCTTTACAAAGGTGGTTTTGTCTGTGCTGCAATCCATCATACGGATATTGAGGTAACTTCTTTATTGCATCCTGAAAATAGCCAGCAATACATAAACGATTGCCAACAAAATCAAGGCTATGCGTTCGTTTTTTTTAAGTGACATTCGTTTAACTTTGTTTACTTGAAAACTTCACTCGAAAGATTCCACTCCGATTATTTCATCAAGGAGGTTCGCACCGCAAAGAACTACGCGACGGCTTTCGAAATTGCCAACGAAAAGTTTCTTAAAGAGCACACTTTTTATGCTTTCGACAACTCGATTCTTTTCGAATGAAATTGCGGCGCTCAAAAAAAACCGCAACAACTCGTGAAGCGGGGGGAACGATTTAAAAAAAATCAAAAAATGAAAATCTTTATCTTTAGCTCCATCAAATAGCCTGGGCCTAATGTCTTTAACTCTTCCGGTGTTACTTTGACGGCAACGCCCCCGAACTGGCGCGAGTCTTCCGGAAGTGGGATGGACGTGGGTGACTCGTGCCTATTGCGAATATTTATACAGTAGTGCGTTGAACTATGCGGAACTTCCTGAGAAATTGATTGACGTAATTTTGATCTAAAGGTTGGATATGTTTGAACCAGGGGCACGAGTGACCTCTGCGCCGAGCCACCCGCACAACACTCGCGCCAGTCTAGGGTTTCCAACTCCATAAATTTACAAAAAAGACGACTGAAACTCGTGACAACACTCCTATCACCAATACAATACTCATTGTATAATTCCAGGAACAGCATCGCCATAAATCTGCTAATATTTGATCTTTTAGTATTATCACGCTAGCGGATCTCAGCGATAACTTGCAATCACTTGATCAACCGCCAAAACACATGAAATCCTTCGTACTGCTAATGTCTTTTTCGATGCTATTATCTTCGTGTTACTCCTACCGGCGTATCTCAGGAAGAGCGCCCATAACACCAGACGTCATCGCGAAACTGAAACGCGGAAAGACCTATAAGTTTGAACTAAATTCCGGACTCACCCAGGTCATTGACATCACCGCAGTCGGCAACGAAACAGTCACCGGTTTCGTTCGAATGAAAGATATCAACGGCAAATCGGTGGACGTTGCCTATTCATCAAGTTATGAGACTATCGAAAAGGGGGTAGTCAAAATATCAAAGAAAACATTCAACCCACTATTAGCTGTAACCTGGACCGCCGCATTCGTTGGCTTCGTGGCGATAGCGGTTGGTGCAAGTTACGCGGTATTTTTGGAAGACATTTTTTAAGAAAACCGACACCCTGGCTAAGTCAGTAGTGCGTTGAACTTTGCGGGACTTCCTGAGAAATTGATTGATGTAATTTTGATTTAAAGATTGGATATGGTTGAACCAGGGGCACGAGTGACTTCTGCGCCGAGCCACCCGCACAACACTCGCTCCTGTCCATGGATATTGGGAGATGTCAAATCAGAAAAACAAAGTTTCACAGTCACAGATAGCTAATACGTTGTATCAACCGGAAATTCGATACAGCAATCGGTGGATCGTATCAACAATAGAAATCAGGTGGTCGTACCTCCCGGCGCTCACCCCCACGGAATATCAACGGCAACATAATTACAAATAACCATCGACGAAAAGAGGCGGTGTGCAAGCGTTTTAAAGAAACCATAGATCCATTCCGGGGTAACGTATTTGACTATACGTTTGAAGCGCGTAAAAGGACGCGTGTAGAACCGTAGGAATATCTCCTTGTCGGTAATCCGGTCATGCATGACAAATTCCGGATGCTTAATGGGAAATTTCATATCTTCAAATTTCATGAAACTCCATTGCGATGCGTTAACGGTGTTCGTCGCATCTTCGCCTAACCCCAGGTTAATAATCATATTTTTCAAGGGCACAACAACTAGTCCGGAGTTCATCTTCCGTGCAAACCCCCATTGTACGCTCCACCAGGTAACTTCATCGTTTTGATAGTAAGAACGATCAAGCATACGTTCAAGATAAAATCTTTCGTGAATACTGGTGTAGGTATCCTTCAGGTAACCTTGCGCCACTGCTTCGGGGTAATGAGGCATGGTATAGTCGAAGTGTTTCCAGGCACGACGCCAGGTGGCCCATCCCCAGGGGTGATCCCAATTGGAAAAAAAATAAGAATACTCGGGATTTTCCATCAGCGTGTTGGGCAGCGTCGATCCGCAAACCGCCATGATCCGGGTATCGTCGCGATAGTATGCGAGCATCTCGGAACAAAATCTGAAGAACGAAAGACTTGGCATGGTATCGTCCTCAAGAATAATACCTTCTTCCTCGTGTTCGAAGAACCAGGATATCCCACCGGCAATGGCTTTTCCCAGGCCTAAATTTTCATCCCGAAACAATGTTTTCACCTCGCAGTCCCAGTCGACATTAGATACGATATCGCGGACTTCCTGGCATCGCTCGACCTCACCTTCCTGATCTTTCCGGGGGCCGTCGGCGGCAATGTATAAAACAGATGGCCTTGCCTTTCGAATGGCATCAAAAACCGCCGCTGAAGCGGTTGGCCTATTAAAAACCAAAAATAAGACAGGCGTTGTTAACTTATAATCCATTGGGGGCTGAGCTTAAAAAATATATCATCAGGTTAGGAACACTACTGCTGCCTCAATGCTTGGCCAGCGTGTTCTCCACCAAAAAAATTTCACCACTTGGCTTGTAGGATCCAAACTTATTGACCTTAAGATGTGTGTTTTCCGCCAGGAACTCATCAAATGCTTTTTCCTCTCCCATGTGTTTACCGGGCTGCCAATCATCAAAAAAGATGATTGATTTGTCCTTGATGAGTGGCGCACAAAAATCAAGCGCTTGTTTGGACGACGAGTAAATATCACAATCTATCATGATCAAACTTGCCTTTTCAATGTTGTGTTCTGCCACCACCTCGGCAGTAAGCGTATCTGAATACCACCCCTTTATCAAATGTGTCCTGTCCCAGTCCACACCGTGTTCAGTCAGGTATTGCGTCGCATCCTCAATAGAACACGCAAATTCTCCGGGTTTCCATTTACCGTCATCCTCGTGTGCCGCGCTTTGTGGTAATCCCTCAAAGGAATCAAACCCAATCAAGCGCACGTTATTAAGCTTTTTCTTCCGGAGGACGCGGTTCATGCAACTCATCGATGTTCCATAGCAAACGCCAAACTCCAGATAGTCGCCTAATGCGTCCTTGCCAATATCCTTGACCAAATAGGATGCAGCTTTTTTATACTGCGGCAATATTTCATCTTCGATGACAAGCGCCTTGAAAATATACTTATCAGACATCCCCGCAATCCTGGAATTAAACCATCCCGGCAAATAGGGCTCGAGTGATCTATAGGCCTTATTCACTCCAACCTTTTTTAATGTGTGTAGCAACTGTGATATGGCAGCCATGGTATCAGAAATTAGATGTTAAAACTTGGATTGGTTAATGCACAAAGTAGACATACGAGGCGCAGGAAGTGCAAGTCGTACTAAGAAGACGTAGGGGCACGAAGCATGCCACTCGTACTATTTAAAAAATCAATCCTTGACTGTTGTGTTTGACATAGGTATCCAAACCTACACAAAATAGGTTTTATTTACAATGGAAAATCGGGAATTGTTAATTGTTAATTGTTAGTGGTTAATTGTTAGTGGTTAATTGTTAATGGATGGATGAGATCGAAGAATACCGTAAAGGATAAACGTTTTGAGGGGGTTCCCTTCGGGAGGGTGTTTGTCGTAAGCAATGAAAATCTTTCTCCGATGTCGCCGGCTGTGCGACATGAACGTTTCCCTTGAAGATTCATCCGGAAAAGAATTGATTTAATACCAAGGGGAACTAATCATACACTCATTTAACCAATTGTATCCAGCTTTTGCATGTAGCATGACCATCTATCGAAACCTCAAAATAATAAATCCCCGCCGCAAGCCCCGCTCCTTCCCAGTCATATTGGTAATCCTCAGATTCATACACCTTACTCCCCCATCGATTGTAAACGATTACGGAGGTTGTATAGCCATAATCCCCGGGTGTTGTTCCGGCAACATCCCCGAACTGAATGGTGAATTTGTCATTTGCGTCGTCATGTAGCCCTGGCGTTATGATATTGGGGATGCGAAGCTTAAACACCGGCATCGGAACAACCATTTCTGTGACACAAAATTCGCGTATTCCAACGAGTTTTACCTGATAAAGCCCGTCGTGATCAAATTCGTGCTGTCCCTCATCAAAATCCGATGTTGTACCATCTCCGAAATCGAAAAAAAGTTGATCACCGGCGCGAAGGCTGTCCGATATATTCTTCACCTGTATCGCCGGCCGTTCAAAGCATTCGGCGTCGCGATCAATTTCAAACGCTGGTGTCAGCAGCGGGACTACCGCCAGGTCGACCGTATCTTTCTGGGTACATCCTGACGCTTCGGTGATGGTAATAAAATAACGTGTCGTATCCTTTGGGTTCACAGTAGGGGCTGCTGCGGCCGACTGAAATGAGCCGTCCTCGCTGGTCCATTCATATTTGGCACCTCCACTGGCCTGAAGGATATACGGCACTCCAAAGCACATCGCATCGTCATCCTGGACCTGCGTAACGGCCAGGAATACATCGACTAATATCGACGTTGAGTCGCGTACCTGGCATGTTCCTTCGTCAATAGCTTTTAACTTTACGATGTAACTGCCGATGGACGTATATTCGTGTATCACCAGGGACGTGTCGGTTTTCGTAATCCTGGTCCCATCACCAAGATCCCACTCGAAAATCTCACCCCCGATACTTCGGTTTTGAAAAACAATCTTATCGGGAATACATACTTTATTCAAGCCGGGGTCATCCAGGGCCAGGGAATTTGACTGGATCCGGGCACGCAACGACGACAGATCAAACTTAAAAGCGGCGTTGTTGCAATTACTGCTGTTGTTCGTCCTCGACCATGCCCCTTCTGTTGTCGGAAAATCGGATGTGGCTATTCCCAACTGATTAAATGCCGCACACCCCGAGCAGACCGCATGATATACGATGCCACCTTTATCAAAACGACTTGTTCCACCGTCGACATGCGTACGTGACGATGTCCCTCCTAAATAAGTACCGTATAAAAACCTTGACGCATCGTCTGTCAAAACCATAAAATAGAAATCCGATCCGGAAGTGGTTTTTTGATAAGCATCGCTGGTAATGGGAAGGCCATGGGTATCACTCTGCCAATAGTTGGAGAGAATGTTCACGGCTCCACCCCACCCCGCCAGGTAAAGATTGTTGCAATCGTTAACCAGGAACGCTGTCGGTGATATATCCGGGATACCTCTTCCTGAACCAAAAACGGTCGAAAAAATCAGGGTCGTAAGCGTGCCATCAAATTTCTGAATGAACTGTCCGCTGTTCGGGTTGTTGTATACCCCGGGAGTTATTGGAAATTGCCCGGCCGTTTGACCATACACATAGACTTCGTTACTTTCGTTTACATCAATAAAATATACCTGGTCAAACTGAGGTGTGCCCGTGAACGTTGCGTTGATGATAACATCCCCGGAATTGCTGATATTGGCTATCCATCCGTCGGCATCGCCACCAATAACACTTTGGTAGGTACCAACAGTCACCGGGAAATTGGGGCTGGATGTGCCCCCACCGACCACCAGGTTATTCGAATTGTCAAACTTCATCGTGTGCGATGCGTCCGCGCCACCACCACCGACAAACGTTGACCATAGTATTTCCGACAACGAGGGATTGAGCTTAAACAGTACAGCATCTGAAGCACCACCGTTATACGTAAGATCCAGCCCGTTGATTACCGGGAAGTCCGCCGATGCCGTCACAGAACTGACGTAGATATTGTCATCTTCGTCGGTGATGATATCCCCACGCAACTGATCGCCATAATTCCTGGTCAGCACTCCAAGGTTTGGATTTAGTCCGTCGTTGTTGCTCCCGCCAAGGAACGTTGATGCCAATAGCTTCGTCCCGTCCTTACTTATTCGCGACACGATCACATCCGATCCAGCCTCATAATCAACCACCCCTGACGTCACGGATCCACCGTTGAATGACCTGTCAATAGCATCTGATGTGGTAGGGAAATCCAAAGAGCTCGTCGTTCCCAGTAGGACGAGCTCCTCGCTTGAGTTCATCACCAGGCTGTGGGGTGACTCCGACAGCGTGCCACCAAGGTATGTTGCATAGAGCAAATTAGCGCCCGTCGAATCATATTTAAGAATTCCAATGTCATAGATTCCACCATAACTAACCTGGAAGGCACCGGTTGTCGCCGGAAACGCCCCTCCCCTGACCAAATTAGTTACCCCTGCAGAATAGAGATTCCCATTTTCCCCCGGAGTCGCCGTACTCCCCCAATTGTCCGCCGTGGAGCCCGAATAGGTAGAAAAGATCAATAGTGGATCGATAACAAGTTCATAACAGGGATCATAGTCGTCTACGGAAAATGAAAGCGTATGCGCTCTAAGCACATAGCGGCATTGCACATACCGCTTGACTCCTCCAATGACCTGATAGGCAACGGGCTTTTTTTCGATAATAGTTCCTAGAGCTGTCGTGATTTTAAAGTCACCCGATGGGTCGACCTCGAGACCGTCGACACCCTGATATTGCAGCGTGACTTGAGAAATATCGGCACCAGATTTTAAGACGAAATCATACTTTACGTTGGATCCTGCACCGTAGATCTTGAGGTCGATCCCTTCGTAAATATTCGGATATCGAAAGCCCTGATAGGCGAAAGCACGTGTCGCCCATTGACACGAATCACCACCCAGAAAATAATTATAGTATTCGCCGAACTTTCCGAACGGTATCGGCCGTGACGACATGTTGGCCCCGACAATATCGACGGACACAACCACCCCGTTTATGACACGCGCAGCGGGAACAAACGGTGCCGACTCATTGCCGCCGTTGTGCGACTGCTCATGGAATTCCATTAACGCCTGCTGATCCAATAAATGGTATTGAAAACCTCCGGGCTTAATAAACATCCTACCACCGGGAATCCTTGTCGAAAAGTCAACCTCGGCAGGCCATTGGTTTTTATTCTCAATGAACCTGATAGCCGGGGTCGGATCAGCCCATGACACCATGGAAAAAGACAAAAGGCACCACACCAAAATTGGAACCCGCTGGTTCCCGAACATCCGCGCCATACCGTGATAATTATTACAGGCTCTGGCAGGCAAGTTAAAAAAATACACATTACAACCTTAGTGGATATATCGGGAAATTAGGCCATAAAAACATTACTTGAGTTCATTTATTAGGATATCCTGGATAAATCATTGGTGACCGTTAGATCGGGAATCAGCGTCAGGGAAGGATCGGCATTGGGTCCGTTGCAGGTTTTCAGCGGGGCAAAAGTGCGTAGTAACAAAATGCATCAGGCCTGGTCGTCTCTCGGCCGCAGAAGACTGTTGTGCTGGCGGAGGTATGACCAAATGAATCGTTAAATTGTGAAGTTTAAAAAATGCCCTGAAAAAATTGGCGGCGTGCCAGGGCTATAAAGATTTTCAAAATTGGGTAGGAGTCGGTTGTGATTGCTAACGTCAACGGTAAATTGTAATTCTTTACGAAGCCGCCTCCACAAACGGACTACTCACTTGAGATTGTTTTTTAAAGAAGCAAAAGATACAGATGCCAAGCTGCACAACTACGGTAGACAAAATGGTGATAAAAACTTCCATATGACTGTTTATTTGATTCTGCTATAAATGTAGCTGAATACCTGAAAGCGCTTTATATCCAGTTGTTTATCTGTCTTTAGCTCCGATAATTGATCAAATAAGGCTACGAATGGATTTGAGAAAGGCCCTCCAGTTAGAGCACTCCAAGCGCCAAACAACCAAAATCGTTGATTATGTGGGCAAAAACGAAGCTCGATTTAAAGCTTTGGTTAAAGTGTACCTGGCTGGACCATACCGATTAACCCAGCGGGCAGCCTGGCCACTAAGCATTTGCGTGGAGCGTCACCCGGAGTTGATTTATCCTCATTTAAAAAAAATCCTGCAATATGTCGTAACGCCGGGGGTCCATGACGCGGTGAGACGCAACACCGTAAGACTCCTGCAATACATTGACCTTCCCCCAGAATTCCACGGCCAGGTTGCAGAAATATGCTTTGGTTTCTTGCAAAAAAAGAGCATTCCGGTCGCTGTAAAAGTATTCTCGATGACCGTGTTAAGTAGAATTTGTAGTTCGGAGCCGGATCTCCAGAGGGAGTTGAGAATTATAATCGAGGATCAATTGCCTTATGCATCGGCAGGATTTATTTCGCGGGCAAAGAAGATACTCAACGTTATCCGTTAAAACCCCCTTACTCTTCCATGGTAGACATGAGTTTTTGAATCAGGTCATCGGCCTGAGTGTGATCGTCGGGTGACGTCAACTCGCGGTATTGATTCAGAATCTTTACAGCATCATGAAACTCTTTATTCATCGCGAGGGTAAGCCCCAGGTTAAAGTAGCTGTTTGAGAAATTAGGTTCTACTTCAATGGAAATGTTGTAATGTGCTTTTGCCAGGGGAAAATTGCCAATTTCGCCGTACAGATTGGCCAGGTTATAATGCGCCTCGAAATGCCGCGGATCATGCCTTAGCGATAGCGTAAAGTAATCCACAGCTTTAGCCTGGTTACCGTCCTGCC
>Ga0299906_10005549_pt1 | contig 10258 bp, 9 predicted proteins | sample RVTome_14_FD_200259 | JGI IMG/M metagenome (GOLD analysis project Ga0299906, IMG submission 200259) | Soil microbial communities from uranium-contaminated site in the Upper Colorado River Basin, Wyoming, United States - RVT145D125 (version 2) ...
CAGCTCAAGTGGTTCGTCACGGCCTTGGGGGTGTCGGCCATCGGCCTCGGCATCGCGACCTCGGAGGTGTTCTTCAACGACGACCCCAGGAACGCGATCGGATTGACGGTCTACGTGTTTGCCGGCGCCGTCGTCCCGATCGCGATCGGCGTTGCGATCCTTCGTCATCGCTTGTACGACATCGACCGGATCATCCGTCGCACGATCGCGTACACGGTGGTGACCGGCACGCTCGGCGGCACCTTCGCCGTGCTGCTCCTCTCGCTGACCGGGGTCATGACGGCCGTCGCCGAGGGCGAGACCATCGCCGTGGCCGCATCGACCCTGGTCGCCTTTGCGCTGTTCCAGCCCGTGCGCCGCCGGGTCCAGGGCGCCGTTGACCGGCGCTTCGACCGCGCGCGCTACAACGCCGATGTGACGGTGCGAACGTTCGCAGGCAGGCTGAGTGGCGACGTCGACATCGGGGCGGTCTGTCGGGAGATCGTCGACACCGCGTCGGTCGCGGTTCGGCCGGCGGTCGCCGGCGTCTGGCTCCGCGATCGACAACTCAAACCGCCGACGCGTTGATCGCCTCCCAGGCCCTTAGCCCGCGGTCCACGTCGAGCCCGGGCAGCCCGAACGCGCCGGCCACGAGCTCGCGGTAGCGGGCGGCCTCGCGGACGTCCTCGGTCGTCTTGCCCGCGGCCGCGAAGCGGGTGAACTCGTGGTCGCGAAGCTGGACCACCTCGTCGTCCGTGCAGCGGACGAGACGGAAGTTCTGCATCACGAATGTCGTTGGGGGCACGGCGTGGTGGCGCTGGTACGACGCCTCCATCTCCTCGTCCGATGCGGCGACGTCCTGGTACGTCACGAACGGCCGGAACTCGCCGCCGACCCAGCGGTCCTGGACGAGCCGGCCGGACGCCGGGTCGCGGCGGAAGCGGTAGCGCAGGCCCGCCCGGTCGAGCTCGGACGGCTCGTCGACGTCGATCGCCTCGAAGATCGGCTGGCCGTTTCCGACATCGACGAGGAGCCGCCGTCCGTCGAGCTCAGCCATGAGCGCGGAGTGCGAGCCGGCGTGCCGCCGAGCATTGACGGGGAGCGCGGCGACTCGACGGGCGCATTGGCCAACCTCGTCCAGCTGGCCGAATGACTACCCCGGCGGCCGCCGGCTGCTGATCGTATGGAGCTCGAACTGCTCTTCAAGCGCGACGACGCCGTGGCTTCGACCGAGTCCGCTCTCCTTGAAGCCCCCGAACGGCATGTCATCGCCCGACGCGCCGAGCCGGTGGACGTTGACGAACGATGTCCCCGCCTCGATCCGCGCCGCCAGGCCAAACGCTCGCTCCTCGTCCCTGCTCCAGACTGAGGCCGCCAAGCCGTACTCCGTGGCATTCGCACGTTCGAGGGCCTCGTCCACTGACGCGACCGACATGATCGGGATCGCCGGACCGAACTGCTCGGAGTGCACGAGCTCGGATCGCTCGTCGACGCCCGTGACGACCGCGGGAAGGCGGAAGTAGCCGCGCCCCCACGTACTCTCGTCGAGCCTGTGGCCGACCTCTTCGATGCGGCCGCCGTCCCTCCGGGCATCGGCGACGAGCCGGTCGAGGCGACCCCGCTGACCGTCCGAGATCATGGAGCCCATCGTCGAGCGGGGGTCGAGGCCGTCGCCGACGACGAGCTCATCGGTCGCTGCCGTGAATCGCGCGACGAACTCGGGATACAGGTCGGCCTCCACGTAGATCCGCTTGACGTCGTAGCACATCTGCCCGCTCAGGGCGAACGAGCCGCGGACCAGTTCCGGCACGGCGTGGTCGAGATCGGCATCCGCCAGGACGACTGCAGGGTCATTGCCACCCAGCTCGAGCGACAGGCGTTTCAGCGTGTCGGCGGCAAGGCGGACGATTTCCTTGCCGGTTGCGGTGCTGCCGGTGAAGTTGACCTTCCGCACGCCGGGATCGGAGACGAGCGCCCGGCCGACAGAGTCGCCCCGCCCGGTCACGATATTGATCGTGCCCGGCGGGAAGAGTGGCGCGACGGCGGTCAGCGCGTCGATCAGGGCAAGTGGGGCCTCCGACGGCGGCTTGACCACCACGCTGTTGCCGGCCAGCAGGATCGGAGCGAGTCCCAAGAAGGCGAGCCTGGTCGGGGCGTTCCATGGGACGATCAGGACCGCGACGCCCATCGAATCCCGGGATACGAGCACGCGGCCGTTCGGCGTCGGCAGCTCGTCGACGAGGGGGAACGACGCCGCCATGTCGGCGTAGTAGCGAAGCGTGCGGCTGCACCCACGGACACCGCCGGTTGCCTCCGCAAGCGTCTGGCCGTTCTCTGCGGCGAGCAGAACGGCACGCTCCGGCTCACCCGCCAGCAGGGCCTCCGCCGCCTGTACGAGGGTCGCGGCGCGGTCGGCGAACGAGACGCGCGACCATTCGCGGAACGCTCGCCCCGCGGCGGCCACGGCCCCCCGGACGTCCTCGACCGTGCCGCCGGGGATCGACCCGACCCGCCACGCTGTGTTCGACGGGCTGATGACGTCGATCCGCTCGGCCCGTGAGACCGGCGAGCCTCCGATGAGCATCGCCGCATCGACGCCGACGCTTGCGGCGATGGTCGCGTCAGTGTCAGTCACTACAGGTCCTCCTCCGCTGTGCGTCCCGATCCGTCGACCATCACCCAGTCCAGCCGGAGGCCCGCGAGAGCGCGGCCGCGCTGCGGATGACCTCGCCGGCGACGGTCTCGAGGTCCTGCCTCAGCCGCGTGGCGGGCCCGCCCACGCTGACCGCGGCGATGACCTGCCCCGAGTGGTCGCGCAGCGGGGCGGCGATGCAGACGAGTCCCTCCTCCGTTTCCTCGTCGTCGACGGCGTACCCGCGGTCGCGGATCTGGCGCAGCTCGGCGCGCAGGCGGTCCGGGTCCACGATCGTGCGCCGGGTGTACTGGGCGAGCTCTACGTTCAGGAGCCCGTCCAGTTCGCTGTCGAGCAGGCCGGACAGGAGCGCCTTTCCGACGCCGGTGCAGTGGAGCGGCATCCGCCTACCGATGTGGCGGTGGGCGCTCAGTAGGCGGGCGCCCCCGACCGTGTCGATGTAGACCGCCGACCGGTCGTCGAGGATCGCGAGATGGCTCGTCTCGCCGGTCGTGCGGGTGAGGTCCTCCAGGTAGGGATGGGCGACATCGAAGTCCTCGATGTGGCCTACCGAGCCGTATTCGCGCAGGCGGGCACCGACGCTGTACCGACGTGAATCCGGGTCCCGGTCCAGAACGCCTCGGGCCGCCATGGCTTCGAGGATCCGGTGGGCCGTGGCGTACTTGAGGCCCAGCTCGCGGCTCACGTCGGTGACGGTCAGCCGCGGGCCGACGATCACGAACGCGTCGAGGATGTCGAACACGCGTCCCACCACCTGGGTGCCCAACCGCGCGTCTGCGCCGGATGGATCGTCGCGCCTGGACGGCCTGCCGGCTGCGGGCCGGGCGGGATCCTCCTCGGGCGCGGTCCGCCGGACGAGCCGCGGGTCAGCGCTCATCGCCCACGTACAGCTGTTCCGGGTCGACGCGCAGGTGGAGAACTGACGGCCGCCCCGAGGCAAGTGCCTCCGCGAAGGCCGCCGGGAACTCGGCATCGTCCCGGACCGTCGTCCCATCGGCGCCCAGCGCGCGGGCGAAAGCCGCGACATCGACCGGGCCGAGCGTCGTCCCGACTGGAGTGCCGGGGTAGTCGTGCCGCTGGTGCATCCGGATGGTGCCGTACTGGCCGTTGTCATAGACGAGGGCGACGATGGGGATGTCCTCCCGGACCGCGGTCTCGAGCTCCATGCCGGTCATGAGAAAGCCGCCATCGCCGATGAAGGCGATGACCGGCGAGGACGGGCGCGCCAGCTTGGCGCCGAGCGCCCCGGGCAGGCCGTATCCCATCGCTCCGGACGTCGGACCGAGGAACGATCCCGGGCGGTTCCAGCGGAGGAAGCGAGCGGGCCAGCCCGCGAAGTTCCCCCCGTCCGTGACGGTGATGGCGTCGGGTGGCATGACCTTCCGGAGATGGGCCACCACCGCCTCCTGGTCGACGTAGCCCGTCCGGGCGCGACCGCGGCCGGGGGTCGTCTGGCGCTCCCATGCCGCGCGGTCGGCGGCGTTGCGCTCCTGGCGCCCGGCCCGCAGATCGGCCGGTGCGCGATCCGCTTCGGCCGCGTCGCCGATTGCCTCGAGAAAGAGCCGAGCATCGGCCTGACAGCCGAGGTCGGCAATTCGGTGTCCGCCGAGCGATTCGGCGTTGACGTCGACGTGGACCAGACGGGTGCCCGGGGCGGGGATGCGGTAGCGGTAGGTCGTGAACTCGCTCAGCCGGGTGCCGATGGCAACGAGGAGGTCGGCCGCCTCGAGGCGCTCGAGGACGTTGGTGGGCGAGCGCAGGCCGGCCCAGCCGAGGTAGAGCCCATCATCGTTGGGGAAGGCGTCCGGCCGCCGCCAAGCGGTGACCACCGGGATCTGCTCGGCCCGGGCGAAGCGGACGAGGGCATCGGTCGCTTCGGCCGCCACGATGCCACCGCCCACGAGCAGGATCGGTCGCTCGGCCGCGCGCGTCATCGCGAGGATGGCTCGGACGGCGTCCGGGTCGGCCGCAGGTCGGGGTCGAACGACCGGCGGCACGAGGTCGTTCATGTCAACCAGCTCCTGGCTCAGCTCCTCGCGCAGGATCAGCACTGCGGGTCCGGGCCGGCCCGACACGGCGATCCGGGCGGCCCGCAGCGTGAGCTCGCCCAGCCGATCGGCGGAGGGCACCTCGATCGCGACCTTGGCCAGGGGCGCGAACACGGCTTCGAGCTCGACCTCCTGGAAGGCCTCCCGGAAGCGATAGGCGGTCGGGCTCTGGCCGATGATCGCAACCATCGGTACAGAGTCCTGGAACGCGGTGTGGATCCCGATCGCGAGATTGGCCCCGCCGACCATGCGGGTCCCCATCGCGACAGCCGGGCGGCCCGTCAGCCGGGCGTATCCGATGGCCATGAACGACGCGCCCTCCTCATGCCGCGTCGAGATGGCCCTGATCCTCGGCTCCCGGTGCATCGCCTCGAGCACTCCAAGGAAGCTTTCGCCGGGCACGCAGAAGGCGTGGTCGACGCCGGCTGCGAGGAGGGACGCGAGCACCGCCACGCCGCCGGAGACGCGCCCGCTCACCGTGTCCGTGCGGGCATCCGTTCGCGGCGACGGCAGGCCGATGGCCCCGTTCGGCTGGTCCGACTCGACCGGCATCATTCGCCTCCTTCCTTCCCGCCGAGCGCCGCCAGGCTCGTTCCGCGTCTGGATCCGTCATCGGCGGGATCCTCCCGTCGGTCGAGCTCGACCTGCATGTCGCGCAGGCGCTCCCAGAGGAGCGAGGTGATCGATACGAACTCGGCCGAGCGTTCGACCCGGTCGACGTTCGTCGAACGGGGCCGCTCGAGTGGCACCGGTACGATATCGTCGATGACACCGGGTCGTGGTCGCATGATCGCGACCCGGTCGCCCAGCAGGACGGCCTCTTCCATGCTGTGCGTGATGAAGATGACGGTCGTTCGCGTCTCCTCCCAGATCCGCAGCAGCTGTTCCTGGAGCAGTCGTCTCGTTTGTTCGTCGAGTGCACCGAACGGCTCGTCCATGAGGAGCACCGTAGGTTCGACGGCGAGCGCGCGCGCGAGGCCGACGCGCTGCTGCATCCCGCCCGAGAGCTCGCGTGGGAGGCGCTGTTCGAAGCCGGCCAGACCGACGAGTTGGACGAAACGCCGGGCGCGGTCCTCACGCTCGGCCTTGGCCACTCCGCGCACCTGGAGTCCGAAGGCCACGTTCTCGAGGACATTGCGCCAGGGCAACAGGGAGAAGGCCTGGAAGACCATCGCCCGATCGGGCCCGGGACCCGTGACGGGCTCGTCGTTGACGGTGATGCTGCCCTCGTCCGGGGGAATGAGGCCGGCGATCATCCGGAGGAGGGTTGTCTTGCCGCAGCCGCTGGGTCCGAGAACCGTCAGGAACTCGTTGTCGCCAACGGTCAGGTTGACGCCCCGTAGCGCAGGCACATCCAGTAGATCGCCCCGTCCGCTGAATGTCTTGCTGACCCCCGAGATCCTGATCAAGTGCCGCGCTCGGTTCTGGGCAGCCACCCGTTCAGGCGCATGTCGATCCGATCGATGGCCGTGATGAGGAGCAGGGCGACGGCGACGACGATCGACAGAACGGCGATGACGGTCGTGGCGTCAAGCTGATGCTGGGCGTCCTGGATCATCTTGCCGAGGCCGATGAGGGCGATGAACATCTCGCCGTTGATCATCCCCTTGACCGCCCGCGCCGCGGCGACTCGGATACCCGTGAAGATGAGCGGCGTCGCTGCCGGGAGCGTGACCCAGCGGAATGTCTGCGCAGCGCTGGTATCGAAAGATCGCGCCATCTCGTGGAGGTCAGAAGAGACGGCCCGCACGGCCGCCGACGTGTTCACGATGACCACGAACACGGAGTAGGTGACGATCAAGGCAACGATTGACTGCCGACCCAGCCCCCAGATCGAGAAGAAGATCGGCGCGAATACGAGGGAAGGTGCCGTTAGCAGCGCGTTGACATAGGGGTCGAGGGAGGCCGCGAGGCGCCGCGAGACGCCCATGCCGAGTCCGATGGCGATGCCGAATCCGAGGGAGATCGCGAACCCGAGCGCGAGGTTGGTCAGGCTCGTCGCCAGCGCGGGGAGGATCTGGCCGCTCGTGACCAGATCGACGAGGCGACCCGCGACTCGGCTCGCGGGCGGCAGGAACGTGTATCGCAGCGTTTGCCCCAGAGTCTCCCAGACGATTAACCCGATCACGAGTCCGAACCCGCCAGTTTTGATAACGGACCCTGCCCATGCGCCGGGTCGCCAGGGTCGCCCACCGGCGCGGAGCCGAATCGCGGTCATCGCGTCGCCGGCTCGAGCCACGGGGCGGCCCGCTGCGCCAATCGGTTTGCCGCGGAGATCAGGACGAGCGCCTCGAGAACCACGACAACGACGGTCGCGTAAAGGGAGCCCGGCTGGAGGAAGGCCTGGTACTCGAGGATGAGATGGCCGATCCCGGCCGCGACGAGCAAGAGCTCGACGATCACCATTCCGGTGACCGCGTGGCTCAAGCCCAGCCTCACACCCACCATCACCGCAGGCACAGAGGCAGGCAGGAGAATCTGGCGCCACAGCTGCAGCTCGCCGCTGCCGAAGGATCTGGCCATCTCAATGAGCGCGGGATCCACTTCGCGCACGCCTGCTCGGGCATTGACGATCACCACGATGACGGTGAACAGGAAGACCATCAGCACGCGTGCCTCGAACCCAATGCCGACAGACATGACGAGGAGCGGGATCATCCCGGCCATCGGCACCGTGAGGAGGATTGTCAGGTACGGGTTGGCGACAGCCGCCAGGCCCCGGTAGCGACCGAGCGCAAGCCCAAGCGGGATGCCCACGAAAAGGGCGATCGTGAATCCGACGATCAGGGCCTGATTGCTGATCGCCAGCGCCTCCCACAGCCGGGGGTTGAAGATGAGCGCCCCCAGAGCGGTGACAGTCTCCGTGAATGTCGGGATCAGGAGGGAGTCGGCCGCGACCGCGCCCACCTCCCACACGACGGCGATTACGACGAGGGTGGCGAGCGGGTAGAGAACCGCGTCCGCACGAGGCACGCTCAGGCGACGAGATTGGGGCCGAAACGAGCGGCCGGCGCCCGACCGGCCGCTCGAATCGAGCGACGTGGCCTCACTTGCGGCCGACTTCATTCAGAACGGCATCCAGATGCGAGAGGTCGGCCACGTTCGCGAGGGACAGCCCTGGTTGGATGGACTGAGAGGACACGAAGAATTGCAGCGTGTACTCGACGTTCTGGTCCGTGACGCCCCCGTTGACGTCGAAGACAGCGGTGGCCTTGAACGCATCGATCACCGGGTCCAGCGTGGATTGGTCGATGGCCGGGACGTACTTGAGGATCAGGGTCTTCAGATAGCCGGGATCGTCAGCAACCTTCCGGTTCTGGAGCACGTGCGCCTTGAGCAGGGCGCGGACCGTGCCGGTCTCGGCCGCCAGGAAGTCCGTGTTCGCGACGATCGTCGACGGCCGGAGCCCGGGCAGGGTCTCCGCAAAGTCGGTCAGCACATGGAATCGGTCCCCACCCTCGAGGAGCAGCGGGACGGCATCGCCGATCTCGAGCGGACTCGCGTCGAGGCTTCCGGCCAGCATCGCCGCTGCCCGGGCGGTGGAGTCGCCGAGTACGAGCATCTCGACCTCTGTGCCGGGACAGTTCTGGAAGATGTAGGCCCGCACGCTGGCATCGTTGAACGATCCGACCGCGAAGACGCCGACAGACCGACCGCCGAGGTCCGCGCAGGTACTGATCTCCGAGATCGTGACGATCTGCCAGACGTCACCGACTTGTTCGCCCACGATCTTTAGCTTCCCGCCCGCCTGCATCGTCCGGAGCGCAGCGACGGTGTCGCCCACCGTGAATTGGAACTGACCCTGGCTGACGCCCTGCGCGATGAGGCTCGGATCGTCGACCTGTGGCGTCTCGATCGTGTATCCCTGCGCCCGAAGATCGTCGATCGCAGCGAGAAGCGTTACGTCTCCCACGCCGAAGGGACCGGGAAACGTAAAGGTGAAGCTCCTCGTCCCTGTCTGCGCCGCGGTGCCGCACGCGCCGACGAGCGCGACAGCACCGAGGAGGACGCTGAAGACGGCGATGCGCCCTGAAGACTTGGCCATTCCCTCCTCCTCTCCCTAGCCCGGCGCAGCGTTCGGCGATGGAGCAAGACGATCCAATGCGTTGCTACGCCGGGGCGCGTTCACTGCGAAACGGTCAAACCATCGCCGTCCTCCTCAGTCGCGTCAGGCCTGCACCGGCGACCCGATGCTGAAGACCCGGAGCGCGTTCTCGCCAAGCGTCAGTCGCAGGACGTCCTCGGCGAGCCCGATCGCGTGGTACTTCGCAAGCTCGACGCCGGGGTTGAAGTGGAGGTCCGAGCCGAACAGGACTCGTTCGGGACCGAGCGACTTGATCGCTCGACCGATGTCGTGCGGGCTGCACCAGGAGGTTTCAAGCACGATGTTCTCGGCGACCTCCCCGGCGACGATCGCGGGACCCGTGAACATCGGGGCTCCGGCGTGACCGAGGATGACGGTCGTCTCGGCAAACTCCCGCGCCAGCGGCAGCCACATAACAGGCTCGGCGAACGGGACGCCGTGGCCAGTGTGGACCATCACCGGGATCCCCAGGTCGGCGGCGGTCTGGAAGATCAGCCGGGCATCACGGCTCCGTGGATTGATCGCGTGGCCGAGGGCATGAGCCTTGACGCCAACGAACCCGAGCTCGCGAACGCATCGCTCCACCTCGGCGCGATAGGCGCCCGCGTCCTGGTGCGGCGACAGCGACGCCATCCCGAAGATGCGACCCGGCTCGTCGCGTGCAAGCTGCCCGATCATGTCGTGGACGGCCGCGGGATCCGGCGCGCCGGGGAACGGCTGGACCACCGACACGTGGACGCCATGGCGGTCCATCGCTGCCAGCAGATCGCCCGCTCGCTGGTCGGAGTCGAATACCCGGCAGGACCCGAGATGGGAGTGCGCGTCGACGGTCAGCACGCGGCGCCTCACACATCCATTATATGGATATCGATATCACTATGCGGTGAGGCTAGCCTATCCCTCGATATCGACACCGTCAAGGCGGATGGTCCGTTGACGACGGTCAGACTGGTGCCGCGGTCACCTCCGGTTGATCAGAGCAACTCGCCGGGGAGCGGCGATTCAGCAGTCGATGGAGCGGCGCACGAGCTGGGTTCGGGTCGGAGGGTGGATCGACAGTATCTCTGAGCCGCCGGCGGGCGCTCGTGGGCGCTTCGGGGGCGCAGTGCCGGACACGAGCTACCGGCGCCGGTCCTGACGGCGCTGCCCGCGGGCAGTGCGGGTGCGGAATGCCGGCTCGCGCATCCGTGGCGTCGTGGACCGCGTGCGCCACCCGCAACAGATCGGCGAATTCGGGTCCGCGATGACGTTCGCCTACGCTCAGGACGGTCCGAAACGGTCGCGATCGTCTCGTCAAGTTCTCGTACTTGTTGCGTGTCGCGCACGCGGGCGGGCCGGGATCAGCCTCCGGGGCGCCCGCCGTTGATCGCCTGCCACGCCGCGAGCCCCCGGTCGACATCCATGCCGGGCAACCCGAACGCGCCGGCCACGAGCTCGCGGTAGCGGGCGGCCTCGCGGACGTCCTCGGTCGTCTTGCCCGCGGCCGCGAAGCGG
>Ga0299906_10005550_pt1 | contig 10257 bp, 5 predicted proteins | sample RVTome_14_FD_200259 | JGI IMG/M metagenome (GOLD analysis project Ga0299906, IMG submission 200259) | Soil microbial communities from uranium-contaminated site in the Upper Colorado River Basin, Wyoming, United States - RVT145D125 (version 2) ...
CAAATCGTATTTGCTTAAATACAACCACCGTACCCGTAATGAGCGTTACAGAAACCGTAAACTGAACAACCACTAATATTTTGCGCGGTAATGTGGCAAACCTTCCTGCGCGGAAAGCACCTTTTAACGCCCTAACCGGTTCGAAAGATGACAGATAAACGGCAGGAAAAATACCTGCAATTAGTCCGGTACCCAGCGTGAATCCTAAACCGCTAAGCCAGAACACAGGATTGGTCCAGGGCAGTTCAATTTTCTTGTCGGAAACTTCATTGAACCAGGGCAACGAAAGCTGCACCAACAAAAGCGATAATACAAAAGCTAATATAACGACGAGCAAAGATTCCATAAAAAACTGGGTCATCAATTGCGTTCTAATTGACCCGATTGTTTTTCTAATACCTACTTCTTTGGATCTTTTTTCTGAACGGGCCGTGCTGAGGTTCATGAAATTGATACATGCCAGCAGCAACACAAAAATCCCAATGATAATAAACAAGATCACATATTGGATCGCTCCTCCGGCAGGTTTACCATTTCTAAAATCAGAATAAAGATGCCATCGTGACATCGGGTGCAGGAGTATTTCAGGTTTAAAACGTTCGTCGTCGCTGTCATTGTCTGACTGGCGCACTCCATTTAACTTGGCATCCTTTATTTTCAGGGATACTTCATTCATGTCAGCATTCTCGCCGATCTGGGCTATACATTGAAACCAACTGTTGCCCCAGCCTGTCCGCTCCTCAAGATTCTCGCTGGTGTAATACAACTGCCAGGGAGCAATAAATGTCAGATTCGAAAAGGAGGTATTGAAAGGGATGTCCGCATAAACCCCGGTCACCTTAACATCCAGTTTGTCATCCATCCGAATTATTTTGTTCATGGGGTCGATGTCGCCGAAGATAGCTGTCGCGGTGGACTCGGAAAGTAATATGGAATATGGATCCTTTAGTCCGCCACGGGTACCTTCAATCATTTCCAGCGAAAGCATTTCAGTCACTTCAGGCTCCATAAAATTGCCCTGCTTTGATACGCTCTTTTCTTCATACGCAAGTTTATGATCCCCATTCCAGGAGCTCACAATAACATATTTGAAGTCACTGCCATAATTATCACGAAGGGCAGGGCCGATTTGGCGCGCCTGACTCCACCATGTTTCGACGCGACCATTGAAGGTCTGATTTTGCAATACCTGTGCGATACGATCGTAGTATTTGAAGTGTTTATCAAATGAGAACTCATCGTGAATCCATAGCCCGATGAGCAGGGCGACCGTCATACCGACAGCAAGCCCACCTATGTTGATGAAGGAATAACCTTTGCTCTTTAGAAGATTCCTGACGCCGATCTTAAAATAATTTTGGAACATAGCATATTGATTTGAATACAATAGTTTTGATTTCCTGATGGCAAATGGTCGTATGTAATTCACTACCTGGTACCAGTAATTAAGTTGCGCCCTGAATGAAGATTTACTTTTTTGTTTGTTAAAGCATTCATCCAAATCACCTTGCACTTCTTCTGCCAGTTCGGTTCTCAGGAACCAGACAAGAACACGTCGGGCAAGCTTAGGCGGATGGATTTTGTTGCTGTTCACGATGACTCAAGTAGTTGGCTGGACGCTGTGTAATTATAGGATTACTTTCCAAAGCTCAATTTGTTTGTGGCAAAATCCGGGTATTGATTCCAGAGCGAAACTTTGAAATCACGCGACGCCGCCAGAATCTTTCGGCCATAGGCGGTGATGGTATAAATCCGTTTTCTCCTCCCTCCGCGTTCTGCCGTGGAAGGCCCCATCTCAGAAGTGAGGAATCCTTTGTCTTCCAGTCGGGTGAGCGTTGAGTGTACCGCCCCAATGGAAACGGAACGATTTGTCTGCGACTCAAATTCTTCCGTCAATTTAAAGGCATAAGCCTCCTGCCCCAGTATTCCCACCAGGAGCAGAATCACCTCTTCGAAATCTCCTAATCTTGTTTCGATCATTATGTTACTAGATTGTAGAGGAAATATACGAAAGTCAGGATCTATTTGTTCTACTTTTTAGTATAAAATCGTCACAAAACCGAAAAAAAGTCACCGACAAAGCCAGGAACCGCCAAAAAAGATGCTGTTAGAAGGCTACTCCTTATTAAAGACGAGGTTACGAACCCTTCCATTCGACGCTTTGAAACCCGTGATTTGTCGATTGGCACCGCGGGTAAACTGCAGCGTTCCGAGAAAAGCAGCCTGGAAGCCATCGGTCCGAACTGGAGATACCTTTATATCGTCATGGCGCTGATGGCGCGCCGTGAGCGTGTCGTTGACGACCGTCAGCGTGTAGTTCGTTTCCAATTCGGGGCTATAGTACGTCCCCACAAAATCAGTCAGTATCACACTCGCCGGATCAAAGGCTGGCTCTTCCGGCGCGGCGGGTGGAGGAGGCACCTCCCTTTTTTCTTCCTCCATAAACTCGTCATCCAAATACACCCCTGCTAGTTCGTAGCTAATCTGCGCAGGCACAAACGATGCAAGATTACTAAAAACCGAAACGGAAAAATGCTGATCGGGAAATCTTAAAAAATGCGAACGGTAACCGGCGTCGGCACCGCCATGGCTATACGAGTTCAATCCCTTATATTTTTCAAAGGCCTGGCCAAAAGCATATCGTATGGTGTCGCCGTTGTTAAGAACAAAACACTGTTTCATCATCTCCATTACATTACTATTTCCAACGGTCATCTTCTCAAAATTAACTGCCCATCGGCTTAAATCTTCAACGGTGGTAAACAAGCTCGTTGCGCCTGCGTTGGCAAAGCTCAAGACACTCTTTTTGTATCCCCCGGGTATTTGATAGTATGAGTACGCCCTGTTCTCCACAATCATTTCATGGTCGACATAGAATAGTGTACGTTTCATCTGCAACGGCTCGAAAATATTTTTCTTAGTCCAATCGGCAAATGACTCACCGGTTACACGGTTTACAATTTCAGCCAACAATGTAAACCCTGTGTTGCAGTACAACATTTCATCGCCAGGTGAAAAATTCAGTTCTTTTTGCTTACTGACGAGTCGCATGATTTGCTTGTCCGTAATCACATCATCCAGTCTCCATCCCGCCATCATCAGCAGACTCCATTGGTCACGAAGTCCGCTGGTGTGATGAATAAGGTGATCAATGGTGATCACCGGACCGAAGTCGTGCAACTCTGGCAGGTACTTCCGAATGTCATCGGTGAGCTTTAATTTTCCCTGATCGGCCAACATCGCAATGGCAAAAGCAGTGAACTGCTTGGATACAGAGGCAACGTGGAAGATTGTAGCGGGTGTATTCTCTATATTATATTCCAGGTTGGCATAGCCAAAGCCCTGGCTGTAGACGATTTTTCCGTCTTGTTGTACCGCGACCGTAAGACCTGGAGAAACTCCTGGTTCCATCAAGGACTTGATGATTTGTTCAATGCGCCTTCCGGGATCAGTGGCTTTGGGTTCGGCACCGCGGACGAGCAGTGTATAATCGCCCGAATTTTCGTTAAATGGCGCAACGACAATCCGATGGACACCTTCTTGCGACGTGATGAAGTTGAACGACTCATGACCTCTCGCAGGGCCATCAAAGGAACCGATTCTTCGTCCGTCGGGGCTATAGATCTCCACGATTACGTCGGCACTTACCTGGTCGGCATGTCCGTATACAAAAACTCCACCTCGCAGATTAACTCGGAAAGTATCTGCCACATGCATTTTTAAGGTCGACAATGGCGTGGGAGTCCCTACCATCAAGTCGGAATTCGTTGAAATTATTGGGCTTTTTGCGTCTTTATTCCGACAAGAGGCGACAAGCAGAATTAGTGTTATAGAAATGAATCGAACGTACATATCGGGATAGTTAACGATAAATGGGGTGTTTATGGTCAATAATCGATGTTTAGTGATGCCGTCATATTATTCATTGTAAGATAACCAGCGAAAATTCAATCCGCGGGAAAATTGCTTATAATCTTGTCTGTTTTTTTGTAAGTTCATTGCACAGAATTCTCAATTTAAAATTTGCATCGTATGAAATTCGCCCTGTTAACGGTTACATATTCCGGATTGTTTTATTCCGGGAAAGCCCTATCGATCGAGCAACAAATTCGCAAAGCCCGGCAACTGGGATTTGAGGCACTGGCCATCGAAACGAAGCGTCCTATTGCATCGCCACTCGACTTGTCGAAGTCCGATAGAGCGCGGATTGCTGATGTTGCAGCGGACGAAGGAATTGCATTGTGTGGCATCGAAAGCATGAGTAATTTCTGCAGCCGGCATATGGAAGAACGCGAAAATAACCTGGCGATGATGAGGCTTACGCTGCAGCTGGCGAACGACCTGGGTATCGATAAAGTAAAAATATTTGCAGCCTGGCCGGGCATCATCAATGACGAGGAAGCCATTGCCAGTTATGCACCTTATGATCGAGGTAATTATTTTAAGCCCCTCAATGCTGCAGATCTCCGCGTATGGAATAGAGCAATCGCGGGTATCCGGGAGGTTGCTGACATCGCTGAAGACATGGGTATTACGCTACTACTTCAAAATCATGCTCCGGTACTGAATCCCGGGTATGAAGATCCATTAACGATGATGCGGGAAATTGAAAGAAAAAATGTTAAGCTGTGCCTGGATGTCCCGCTTTTCTCGGACCGTCAAAGTGACGAATATGTACGAAAGGCGGTGGAACAGTGCGGCAAAGAAATTTTATATACACATTATGGTGCATGGAATTTCAGCGAGAATGGAGCTGGAGAAGTAATTCAGGATCCGGCGCCCTTTCACGGTGGGAAAATAAATTATGATGTGTTCATTGAGGCTCTACATCAACAGGGATACAACGGGTACCTCGTTTCCGAGTATTGTTTGCCGTTGATAAGAAACCATCAGATCGCAGGAATCGAGGAAGTTGACAAAGCCACAATTTTGGGAATGCGTTATATGAAAAACCTTGTTGACCGCGTTACTTCGGCTAATAAAGTGCAGTCTCCTAAGGCGGCCCTGGTTTGAGTATGCCGTCTCCATACGCAACTGCTGCACCATACGCGGGAAGCCTTAGCTTATGAAAGTACGCCTCATGGTCATGATGTTCCTCCAGTTCTTTATCTGGGGGGCCTGGTATGCCACGGGAGGAAATTATATGCAAAGCCATGGCATGGGTGATAGCATTTATCTGGCATACATGGTCAGTCCCATCGGCTCTATTGTTTCTCCATTTTTTCTGGGCATGATTGCTGATCGGTATTTTGCCGTACAAAAAGTGATGGGAGTCATGCATATCCTGAGCGGCATATTCGTCGCTTGCGCTCCTATGGTCGGTGCAGCATCTCCACCTGTTTTCCTGGTACTCCTTTTGTTGCATATGCTGTGCTATATGCCTACCGTGGGACTTGCATCAGCCGCTGCCTTTCATCTGGTGAAAGACAAAGAGGGGGAGTTTCCCATCATTCGGGTATTCGGTACCCTGGGCTGGATTAGCGCGGGGATTATCGTAAGCTACATATTACAGGGTGACACGACCGCGTTACCCATGTACGTAGCCGGCGGTGGTGGTGTTTTAATGGGTATTTACAGTTTCACACTCCCCAATGTGCCACCAAAAGGATCCGGTAAATCATTCTCGTTTCGTGACATCATCGGGATCGATGCGCTGCGGCAACTCTATTCAAAGCCATTCGTGATCTTTATTATCGGGTTGCTGCTCATCAGCATTCCCTTTGCCAGCTATTTTGCATACGTACCCATTTTCCTGAAGACCGCCGACATCTCCAATCCGGGTTTTAAGATGACGTTTGGACAAATGTCTGAAGTCTTCTTTTTACTCATTATGCCCTGGTTCTTCCGGAAATTGGGCATCAAGTGGGTGATGATTACCGGTCTGCTAGCCTGGTCGTTAAGGTATGCCCTGTTTTCTCTGGGGGCTCCCGAGGCAATCACCTGGATGTTAATCACGGGTATTGTTCTGCATGGCGCATGTTATGATTTTGTCTATGTCGCCAGCCAGGTATATATCGACAAAAAAGCCGCGCCCGAAATACGCGCCCAGGCGCAAGGCTTTTTTGTCTTGATTTCCTACGGCGTTGGTCAGGGTTTGGGAACACTAACTGCCGGCTGGATTTATAACTCGATAATGGTGGGAACTGACGTCAATGCCCTTGACCAATGGCAGGCGTTCTGGTTTATCCCGCTTGTCTTCTCCGTTATTGTCACGCTGTTATTTACCGTGGGATTTAAGGATTCAAATTAGTTCGGGTAACATGAAGAAGATCTGTGTACTTATCAGCTTGGTATCCATGCTGTCCTGTGGTAAACCGCCAAACACGGATACCTATTCCCGCATCATCATCCGTGAATTAAATGAAACGGAGATTAAGCAGGGTGATCAGCTAATCGCACTGGTGGGTGCAACCTTGATCGACGGAAACGGAGGCAAGCCGACTCAAAACTCCTGTGTGATTGTTCGTCATGGAAAAATTGAGAGCGTTGGGAAAGTGGACAGTCTCCGAATTCCGGCTGCCGCCAAAGTCGTTGACGTCAACGGTATGTATATGCTCCCAGGCCTAATCGACGCCCATTACCACAATGAGGAAAGTCTGGACCTGGCGCCACAATTCCTTAACAATGGAATAACCTCCGTCCGTGATCCAGGCGCCTGGATTGAAGCCTATGATGCCCTGAGAAACTCGCACCGGGATATTCCCAGGCTATTTCTGACCGGCCCTCATCTGGACACTTCTCCACCGGCCTATCCCAAAGACGCGTATATCGTTCGGGATCAGGCGGAAGGATCTCTTGCGGTCGAAGAACATGTAGCCAAAGGGGCAACAGCGATCAAGGTGTATTTCCGCCTGCCGGTTGCCACGATAAGAGAAGTATGTGCCACGGCCCATCGCCATGGAATTCCTGTGACCGCTCACCTGGAAATTGTCAATGCCCGCGATGCCATTGATGCCGGCGTGGATGGCATTGAGCACATCACCTCCCTTGGTACATGTTTAATTCCACCACGCGAGGCCGAAAAGTATAAGCAGAAAGTTTTACAAGATAATAATGCAAGGCGACGCGGGAGATATGAAATGTGGAATTCCATATCCCTATCGGATAACCGAAAGGCCGATTCACTCGTGGCATTTCTATCGCTAAAAAATACATTCGTTAGCCCTACCCTGGCCGTCTTTGAACGTCAATCCGTTACCGGAGACAGCGACAGTGTGGAAGTCAATGGATTTAGGAACATGCTGAAATTTGCCGGGCAACTTGTACGAGGTAATGTGCCTTTGGTTGTTGGTTCCCATTCACTGGTACCCTTTGCTGAAGAAGGGTATGCCTATTTTCGGGAAATGGAACTGCTTCATGAAGCAGGAATGGAACCGATGGAGGTAATTATTGCTGCAACCATGAACAATGCCAGGTTTTTCCGTATTGATGAGCGCCTTGGTAGTATTGAGGCTGGAAAAAACGCAGACATTATTCTTCTTGCCGAGGATCCTTTAAAAGACATCAAGGCGATGAGAAGTGTGAAAGCGGTTATGCTGAATGGAGTCTGGGTGAGGGAACTCGAATAACTTAGCGATGGATAAACCGGCAATAAAAAAATCAATATTCAATTTTTGATATATTCATGATCAGTTTTTCCGATGACCCTTGGAAAGGCATGAGTCAATTAGACCTGACAAAAGAAGAAAGGTAGCATGACCAACTATAGATTGACCCGATATTTTCCAATACTTATTGTCGTCCTGATCTTTGCCGGGTGTTCAAACGAATCGACTTCGGACCATGACAATGACATCCTGGCATCATTCGAACTGGAAGACGGGTTCACGCTGGAATTGATTGCATCGGAGCCGTTGATTGCCGACCCGGTTGATATGGAAGTTGACGAGCATGGCCGGCTCTACGTTGTCGAAATGCATGGGTACCCGTTGGACAAGAGCGGTACCGGAAAAGTCGTTCTGTTAAGTGATAGCAATCAGGATGGGCGTTTGGATACACGAACGATTTATGCTGATAGTCTTATCCTGCCGAACAGTATCATGCGATGGAAGAAAGGCGTAATAATCACCGATGCCCCCAATGTACTGTATCTTGAAGATGCCGATGGTGACGGCCGTGCTGAGATCCGAGATACCTTACTCACCGGATTTGCTTTGTCCAATCCACAACACAACCTCAATAGCCCATTGCTTGGAATCGACAACTGGATATACCTGGCGCATGAAGGGGCTGTGCGCACGGAAACTTACGCAGAACAATTCGGAGATCGGGGTTCTGAAATTTATTTTCCTGACGATCCACACGCGCCGCGGCTAAACACCAATGCGGGAGGACGTTCAGTCCGTTTTCAGCCCGACTGGCATACTCTTGAAATGACTTCAAGTCATTCCCAGTTTGGTCATACTTTTGATGCCTGGGGAAATCACCTTCAGGTTGGAAATGCTAATCATATCTTCCATGAAGTTATTTCTGAGAAGTATCTTCGCCGGAATCCCGAACTCCTAGTTGCAGACGCAACCCAATCCATATCGGATCATGGTGCAGCGGCCGAAGTGTTCCCCATTACGATCAACCCTGAGCATCAATTACTCACTGACGTCGGAGTCATTACTTCGGCATGTGGTTTGACTTCATACCTTGGCGGCATATTTAAGGCACCCTATGATAACGTGACTTTCGTGTGTGAGCCGGTAAGTAATTTGATCCATGTTGATCGTCTGAGAAGCAAGGGTGCAACTTTTACCGCCAGCCGGATACGTCCTCACACCGAGTTTCTGGCGTCAAGAGATCCAAAATTTCGTCCGGTAAACATCTATGTCGGACCTGACGGGGCTCTTTATGTTATCGACTATTACCGTCAGATCATTGAACACCCCGAATGGATGGGTGAGGATGTTGTCAAGTCGGGAGCATTATACAACGATACGGATAAGGGAAGAATATACAGAATTGCGTCGACAGGCACTGCTTCGGCGGACTGGATTAAGGGGCTAACGTTTGGAAACAGTTCCGCAGAGCACCTGGTCAGCTATCTCGTTAATCCAAATTCCTGGTGGCGGTACAATGCCCAGCGATTACTGGTAGACCGTCAGGATAAGAAAGTTATACCCGCCCTGAGGAAAATGGCCGGGAACGAAACTTCCGCCATGGGTCGTTTACATGCGCTTTGGACGTTGGAAGGAATGCGGGCACTGCCAGCGAACCTTATTGAAATTGCGTTACAAGATTCCGTTAGCGGCATCCGTGAAAATGCTATCCGGCTGGCGGAACTTCACCTGGGGGAAACACCCGGCCTGGCGACTTCCTTGCTTGCCCTGCAAAATGATCCGGACGCCAAAGTTCGATTTCAACTTTTGTGTACACTCGGATCGTTGAATTCCAGAGCGGCTGTCGAAGCGCGGCACCGATTACTATTTAAAGATATTACCGACGAATGGGTCCAGATCGCAGCGCTTTCTGCGCGCACCTTGGAGGCACCGGCCCTGCTGAATGATGTGCTGGCAACATTCAATAAAAATGAACCTGGTTATACTCAACTCATCAAGAGACTTACGGCCATAGTTGGTGCAACTGCAACAACACCACAGATTGTGAATTTAATTGAACGCGCAGTTGACACAAAACAAGATGCTAACCCGGGGTGGGCGAAGCCGGTTCTGGACGGTTTGGCCATAGAACTTGAGGATAACCCAAATTTCTCTCCGTCACTTTCGCAACGTCTACTTGTTTCCAGTTTTTTTGATCACCCTTCAGACGTTGTACGCAGCGGAGTACTCCATCTATTACGTGTGACAGGAATAAGTGACGACGCTCTCGCCAAGCAATCAATCCAACGGGCGTTGCAGATAGCCGTCGATAACCAACAACCGGAGAGCAAACGCGCAGACGCTATCGATTTTTTATCCATGTGGGATGCATTAAACCATTCGGCGTTGTTGAAGGACTTATTCGTCCCGACGGAGCCGCTTTCCGTTCAGCTGGCAAGTTTGAGGACGCTAAGCTCTATACCCGACACAACGGCTGCCGGATTTTTGATTCGCCGGTGGTCAGTACTAACGCCAGAATTGCGTGATGCCGCGGTCCAAACTTTCTTCGACAGCGACTCACGAATTGCCATGTTATTAGTGGCTCTTGAAACGGGGAAGATTCAAAGCGCGGAAATCCCATGGCCACGTCAAGTAAGGCTGATGGCGCAATCCAATGACTCGCTCCGCTCCCGTGCCCGATTGTTGTTTACACAAAACACAGACGATCAAA
>Ga0299906_10005551_pt1 | contig 10254 bp, 10 predicted proteins | sample RVTome_14_FD_200259 | JGI IMG/M metagenome (GOLD analysis project Ga0299906, IMG submission 200259) | Soil microbial communities from uranium-contaminated site in the Upper Colorado River Basin, Wyoming, United States - RVT145D125 (version 2) ...
AGCTGTAGGCCGGGCCGCCTCAGATCCGGGAGCGTCCCAGGCTGAGCATGCTCCCGACGAGCCCCACAAGCATCCCCCCGATGACGATGGCCGCGCACAGCTCCGCTGGGAGGAGCACGCTCGCCCGCCCGAGCAGGTCCGAGGCGGCGACCGCGTCACGGGCCGCCACCCGGAACGTCAGGAAGAGCAGGCCGATCGAGAGCAGCCCCCCCAGGCCTCCCTGGATCATCCCCTCGACGACGAAGGGACCGCGCACGTAGCTGCGCGTGGCGCCCACCAGCCGCATGATGTCCAGCTCGTCCTGCCTCGCGTAGACCGTCAGCCGGATCACGTTGGAGATCGTGAAGATCCCGGCCAGGACCAGGACCCCCCCCAGGAACGCTCCGACTCCCCGGACCAGCCGCACCGCGGTCGAGAGGCGCTGGATCCAGAGCAGGTCGTACTGGACCTCCTCCACGCCCGGAGCACTCTCGTAGAGCTGGACGAAGCGGGCCACCGCGTCCGGGGACCGGTGGTCGGGGTGGATCGTCGCCTCGAGGGACGCGGGAAACGGGTTCTCTCCCAGGTCCTCGGGGAGCGTCTGCAGGTCCGCGAACAGGGCCCGGAAGCGTTCCAGGGCCTCCTCCCGGCTGACCGGCTCCACCCGGGTCACGGCCGCCTCCTGCGCGAGGCGGTTCTCCAGGCTCTCCCGGATCCGCGGCTCCAGGTCGTCCTCGAGGTAGAACGTCACCTGGACCTTGTCGGCCCAGCGCGCGACGACGTCGTTCAGGTTGCTCGCGACGGTGAGGAAGGCCCCGAGCACGAACAGGCTGACGGCGATGCTCCCCACGGAGAGCGCGTTGATCAGGCGGCTCCGCCAGAGGCTGGTCACCGCCTCCTCGACGAAGTAGGCGAGCGCCCGCAGGACGGCCATCACAGCGCCGGCATTATAATCCGGCCATCGTGGGCATCCTGATCGGCGTCGCGGGCGGGACGGGCTCGGGGAAGACGTCCCTCGCCCAGCGCCTGCAGGAGCGGCTCGGCCCGGAGCTGTGCGTCAGCCTCGCGCAGGACTCCTACTACAGGGACGAGAGCGATCTCGACCCCGACGCCCGGGCGGCCGTCAATTACGACCACCCCGACGCCTTCGACACGTCGCTCCTCGTCCAGGACCTCCGGGACCTGAAGCGGGGGCGGCCGGTGCCCCACCTCTGCTACGACCACGCCTCGTATTCCCGGCGGGTGCTCCCCGATCCGCTGCACCCGGCGCCGGTGATCCTCCTCGAAGGGATCCTGGTGCTCGCCGAGGAGTCCCTCCGGCGGCTGATGGACATGAAGCTCTTCATAGACTGCGACTCGGACGTGCGCATCCTCCGGCGGCTGCGCAGAGACCTGACGGAGCGCGGCCGCAGCTTCGAGTCGGTGGAGCGGCAGTACCTCGAGTCGGTTCGGCCGATGCACCTGGAGTTCGTGGAGCCCTCGAAGCGCTACGCCGACCTGATCATCCCCGAGGGCGCCGAGAACCAGGTTGCCCTGGAGGCCGTCGTGGACCGCGTCCGGGCGATCCTGCGAGCACAGGAAGCCGCAAGGGTCTAGCGAGTGGAAGCGCACGCTCTGACTCTCGCCACGGATGGCCCGCTCAGCCCGAGACGAGCCGGCCCCTGTCCAGCGTGATCACGCGCTTCCCGAGCCGCGCGATCATCTCCGGATCGTGGGTCGCGACCATCACGGTGGTGCCCCGGGCGTTCACCTCCTGGAACAGGCCCATGATCTCGTGGGCCATGTCCGGATCGAGGTTCCCGGTGGGCTCGTCGGCGAGGAGCAGCATCGGCTCGTTGATCAGAGCCCTGGCGATCGCCACGCGCTGCTGCTCGCCACCCGAGAGCTGCATCGGGTAGGCGTGCATCTTGTGGTGAAGCCCCACGGCCTTGAGGGCCGCGAAGGCGCGACGCTTCTGCTCCTTGGGTGCCACGGCGAGGATCTTCAGCACGAAGGCGACGTTCTCGAGGATCGTCTTCCGCCTGAGCAGCTTGAAGTCCTGGAACACCACGCCGATGGAGCGCCGCAGCGCCGGGATCTGCCGCGGCGGGATGGCGGTGATGTTCCGCCCTCCCACCAGGATCTGTCCCTGGGAGGGGAGCTCCTCCCGGAACACGAGCTTCAGGAAGGTCGTCTTCCCGGCCCCCGAGGGACCCGTGAGGAAGCAGAACTCCCCCTTGTCCACGTGGAGGGTGATGTCCGAGAGCGCCATCGACTCGCGGTCGTACTGCTTGTAGACGTGGAACGCCTGGATCATGTCGCGAGAGCTGACGGATTATAGGCCGCGGCTTCGGGGCGGGCACCTCCAGACGCTGCTCGGCTACTGGACGCGGCGCCGGCTGGCCTGGACGCTCCCCCGGGAGGACTGGATCGTCGAGGTGGAGCCCGACGTGCGCCTGCTGCTGCGGGCCACCTGGCAGCCCCGGCCCGATCGCCCGGCGCTCGTGATCGTCCACGGGCTGCAGGGCTCCGACGGGTCGGGATACGCCGTCGCCACCGGGCTGCACGCGTGGAGCCGCGGCTGGCACGTGGTGCGCATGAACCTGCGCGGCTCAGGAGACGCCGAGCGGCTCTGCCCGCGCCTCTACAACGCCGGCCTCGACGGCGACCTGCTGGCGGTGCTCGCGCAGGTCGCCGAGCGCGTTCCGCGGCTGGCCGTGGTCGGCTTCTCCCTCGGGGGGAACCTGACGCTGCTCTGCCTCGCCCGTCGCGCTCCGCGCTTGCCCGCCGGCCTGGTCGGCGCCGTGGCGGTCTCTCCTCCCCTCGATCTGGCCGCGTGCGCGGACGCCCTGGCCCGGCCGGGCAACTGGGTCTACGAGCGGCACTTCATGAGGGAGCTGCGGGGATCCTACCGCCGCCGCCAGCGGCTTCGGCCCGACCTGTACGAGGTGGGGCGCGAGCTCGCGCCGCGCACGATCCGCGAGTACGACGGCGCGATCACGGCTCGCTACGGGGGCTACGCCGGCGCCGACGACTACTACGCCCGCTCCAGCGCGGGGCCCCGGCTTCGCGAACTGCGCCACCCGGCGTTGATCCTGGCGGCCGCCGACGATCCCATGATCCCCCGTGCGACCGTGGAGCGCTGGCCCGTGGCCCCCGGGGTGAGCCGCGAGCTGGTGGGGGCCGGCGGCCACGTGGGCTTCGTGGCCCGCAGCCGGGCTCCGGGCTCGTTCTGGGCCGCGGAGCGGGCTCTCGACTACCTCACGGGGCTGCTCAACGGGGAGTGATCGGATCGTCCGGCGCCGGGGCGACCGCCGAGCGGATCGTCACCGATAGGATCTCGACGCGCTGCTCCGGCCGGTCGCCCTCCACCGGGGTCTGTCCGATCCGGTCGGCCACGTCCATTCCCGCGGCGACCTCGCCGAAGATCGTGTACTGGCCGGTCAGGGCCTCCTGGTCGAAGAGGCAGACGAAGAACTGGCTTCCCGCGCTGTGGGGTTGCCCCGGTCGCAGCACGGCGGCCACCGAGCCCCGGCGCATCGGTCGGTCCGAGAACTCCGCCTCCAGCTTGCCCAGGCCACCCGTCCCGTAGCGCTCCACCAGGCTCGGATCGCGGCTCAGCGGATCCCCCCCCTGGATGATCCCCCCGGGGATGATGCGGTGGAAGGTGGTCCCGTCGTAGCCGCCCGTCTCGGCTGTCTCGACGAAGTAGGCCACGTGGCGCGGGGCCAGCTCGGGCAGGAGCCGTACGGTGAAAGAGCCCGCGCTGGTCTCCACCACCGCCTCCGGGGACGCCGCGGGGACCTGGAGCGCCAGGAGCGACGCGACGGTGACAGCCTTCAGCATGGCCGGCGGCCTCCCTCCTCCCGTCGCCGGCGCTCCAGTTGCGCTCGGTCCGGCAGCCCCGACGCGCCGACCGCCTCGACGGCGAAGGAAGCGGCGCAGCAGGCGAAGGAGGCGGCCTCGACGGGATCCCGTGTCTCATGGTAGCGCACGAGAAACGCCGCGGCGAAGACGTCTCCGGCTCCGGTGGGGTCGACCTCGACCCGGGCCGCGCCGCGCAAACGGCGCGTGACCTCCCGTGCGTGGAGCTCCACGCCTCGCTCGCCCAGGGTCAACGCGACGAGCGGCACCTGCTCCAGGCGCGCCCGCGCCTTCGACACGTCCCCGGCCACGTCCTCGAGGGACAGGAACAACACCTCGACCCCCGCCAGGTCCCCGTCCGGGTCCGGCCAGTCCCGGGCCACCACACTACGGCCGTCGCGCCCGACCGCCCTCAGCCAGCCCTGGCCGGTGGCGCCCACCAGTCCGGCACGGAAGCCATGGGCGGTCCCGGCCGGCAGCTCGCCCGCGACCGGAGCCAGGAGCAGCACGTCTGGAGCCCTCCAGCTCTCCTCCACGAGGGCGGGCTCCACGGGGGCGGCCCGCGAGAGCAGCTCCTGCTCGCGACGCCCCAACGCGTCGTAGCGGTTCCGGAAGCGCGTGACGTCCGGGCTCCGGCCCACGAAGCGCCGGACGCCCGCGAGCTGGGGCTCCCCGGCCAGGTCCCCGTCGGCGCTGGTGGCGATCGCGGAGCTCCAGCCGAGCCGGCGCGCGGTCAAGGCCGCGTAGACCACCGAGCCGCCGAGGCGCTCGCCCTCCGGCCCGACGTCCCGGGTCACGTGGCCCACGGCGAGCAGCCGCGGCGCCGACGGCCTCAGCGCGCCTTCTCGATCAGCCTCAGCTGCCACGCGCCGCTCACCGCCACCGGGTACTCGCCGGTGAAGCAGGCCCGGCAGTGGGAACGGCCCTCGGGGTCGCCCACCGATGCCAGCAGCCCCTCGGGGGAGAGGTACGCGAGGCTGTCGGCGCCAAGATGGCGGGCGATCTCCGGAACGCTGTGTGCAGAGGCGATCAGCTCGCTGCGTGTGGGGGTGTCGATCCCGTAGTAGCAGGGCCCGGTGGTGGGGGGGCTGCTGATCCGGACGTGGACCTCCCGGGCTCCCGCGCCCCGAACCATCGCGACGATCTTCCGGGACGTCGTCCCCCGTACGATGGAGTCGTCGATCAACACCACCCGCTTGCCCTGCAGCACGCTGCGCACCGGGTTCAGCTTGATCCGCACCCCGAAGGAGCGGATCGACTGCTTCGGCTCGATGAAGGTGCGGCCCACGTAGTGGTTCCGGATCAGACCGAGCTGGAAGGGGAGCCCGCTCTCCTCCGCGTAGCCCATGGCCGCTCCCATGCCGCTGTCCGGGACCGGGACCACGCAGTCGGCGTCGGCGGGAGCCTCCCCCGCCAGTCGGCGGCCCATCTCGAGCCGGGCGACCTGAACGTTGCGGCCGAAGACCTGGCTGTCGGGTCGGGCGAAGTAGACGTGCTCGAAGACGCAGCGGCAGGTCTCCGTGGGAGGGAACGGCCGGAAGGAGCGCAGGCCGCCCTCGTCGATCACGACGAGCTCTCCAGGCTCCACCTCCCGGACGTAGGTGGCACCGATCAGGTCCAGGGCGCAGGTCTCCGAGCTGACCACAGTGGCTCCCTCGAGCCGCCCCAGCACCAGGGGCCGGAAGCCCCAGGGATCCCGGGCCGCCACCAGGGTCTGTGGGGTGAGGAAGACGAGCGAGAAGGCCCCGAGCAGCTTGGTCAGGCTCACGGCGATCGCGTCCTCGAGCTGGGGGTGATGGCTGCGGGCGTAGAGGTGCAGGATGACCTCGGTGTCCGAGGTCGACTGGAAGATGGAGCCGGCGGCTTCCAGCTGCTCGCGGAGCACCCGGGCGTTCACGAGGTTGCCGTTGTGGGCGAGGGCGATCGGCCCCCGGTGGCAGTCGATGGAGATCGGCTGGGCGTTCGCCGCCACCGGATCGCCGGCGGTGGAGTAGCGGACGTGCCCCATCGCCGAGCTCCCCTCCAGGGAGCCGAGCTTCCCGTTCACGAAGATGTCGTTGACGAGGCCCAGCCCCTTCTCCAGGTGGAGCCGCCCGTCCCGAGAGGCGACGATCCCGGCGGACTCCTGGCCCCGATGCTGGAGCGCGTACAGGCCCAGGTAGGTCAGGTGCGCGGCCTCGGGGTGGCCGAAGATCCCGAACACGCCGCACTGGTCGTGGAAGTGGTCGTCCTCGACGACGCCGAGCCGGGTCATTCGGGGCTCAGTCTAGCAGGCCGCTCTCGAGGCGGCGGGTCAGGGAGGTCCAGGCGCAGCGCAGCTCCGCCACCGGGAGGTCGATGCCCCGGTCCCCGGGGACCTCGACGCTCAGCCGCTCGCCGCCAACGGCGCCGATCTCCCGGGCGGGAACCGACGCGCGCGCGGCGAGGTCGAGGAGCGCCGCGGCGTCCCGGGTGCTGACGAGCATCCTGGAGGGGGACTCCGAGAACAGGGCGACGAGGCCCGGCAGGCCGGCGGGGAGCCGGAAGCGCCCCCCCAGCTCCACATCGCCCTCCCGGGCCAGGCAGCACTCCGCCAGGGCGACGGCGAGGCCGCCGTCGCTCAGGTCGTGTGCCGACCGCAGCAGGCCCGCCTCGTGCGCCCGCAGCACCAGCTCGTGGAGCCGCTTCTCGGCGGCGAGATCCAGAGCGGGGGGCGGTCCGACGACGCGACCGGTGGCGACCTCCAGCAGCTCGCTCCCGCCGAGGTCCGCCCGGGTCTCGCCCAGCAGCACCACCCCGTCGCCGGGCTCGAGGAAGCCGCTGGTCAACGTCCGGGTCGCGTCCTCGATCAGCCCGACCACCCCGAGCACGGGGGTCGGGTAGATCGGCTTGCCGTCGGTCTCGTTGTACAGGGAGACGTTCCCGCCGGTGATCGGGACGCCGAGCGCCCGACACGCCTCCCCCATTCCCTCGATCACGGCCACGAGCTGTCCCATCACCTCGGGCTTCTCCGGGCTTCCGAAGTTGAGGCAGTTCGTGGCTCCGAGGGGGCGACCCCCGGCAGCGACCACGTTGCGGCAGGCCTCGGCCACGGCGAGGCGCGCCCCGGCCCGGGGATCCAGCCAGCAGTAGCGGCCGTTTCCGTCCACCGAGATCGCCAGGGCCCGCCGCGTCCCCTTGATCCGCACCACCGCGGCGTCGGAGCCCGGTCCGACGACCGTGTTCGCCAGCACCGTGGTGTCGTACTGCCGGTAGACCCAGCGCTTGCTCGCCACGTTCGGAGCGGCGAGCAGGTCGAGGAGCGCCCGACCCGGGTCGTCCGCGGACAGATCCCGGAGCGGGTCCTCGCGGGCGCTCGGGTTGGCGGGCTCCGTCCACGGCCGATCGTAGACCGGCGCCTCGTCGGTGAGCGCCGGAACCGGGACGTCGGCTTCCAACCGCCCGCCCCGGCGCACCCGAACGCGACCGTCTGCGGTGACCCGTCCGATCACCGCCGCATCCAGGTCCCACTTGTGGAACACCCGCTCGACGTCCGCCTCGCGTCCTCGCGCCGCCACGAGCAGCATCCGCTCCTGGGACTCGGAGAGCATGATCTCGTAGGGGGTCATGCCCGCTTCGCGCTGCGGAACACGGTCCAGGTCGATCTCGATCCCGCTCCCGGCACGGGACGCCATCTCGGCGCTGGAACAGGTCAGCCCCGCCGCGCCCATGTCCTGGATGCCCACCACGGCCCCGGTGGCCAGGGCCTCGAGGCAGGCCTCCAGGAGCACCTTCTCCATGAAGGGGTCCCCCACCTGGACCGTGGGGCGCTTCTCCTCACTGCCCTCGCCGAACTCCGCCGAGGCCATGGTCGCGCCGTGTATGCCGTCCCTCCCCGTCTTGGCTCCCACGTAGACGACCGGGTTCCCTTCGCCCTCGGCCCGGCCCCGGAAGATCCTTTCGCGTTCCACGAGCCCGAGGCAGAACGCGTTCACGAGCGGGTTCCCGGTGTAGCAGGGGGCGAATGCGACCTCGCCGCCGACGGTCGGGCACCCGAAGGCGTTGCCGTAGCCGCCGATGCCGGCCACGACTCCCTCCAGCAGGCGGCGCGTCCCGGGTGCGTCCAGCGGGCCGAAGCGCAGGGAGTTGAGGCTCGCGATGGGCCGGGCACCCATGGTGAAGATGTCCCGCAGGATCCCTCCCACGCCGGTCGCGGCTCCCTGGTAGGGCTCGATGAAGGACGGATGGTTGTGGGACTCGATCTTGAAGACGGCCGCGAGGCCGTCCCCGACGTCCACTGCCCCTGCGTTCTCGCCGGGCCCCTCCACGACCTGGGGACCCTCGGTGGGGAGTGTCCTCAGGTGCTTTCGGCTGCTCTTGTAGGAGCAGTGCTCCGACCACATCACCGAGAACAGGCCCAGCTCCGTCTCGTTCGGCTCCCGACCCAGCAGGGAGAGGATCCGCTCGTACTCCTCCGCCGTGAGCCCGTGCCGCCCGAGGGCCTCGGCCGTGATCACCGCGCCGCCCCGGTGGCCGCCCGCCCCTGGCGGAGGCCGGCCGTGAAACTCAGCAGTGCCTCCAGGACCACACGGCCGTCCTCGGAGCCCAGGATCGCCTCGGCGGCGCGCTCCGGGTGGGGCATCAGCCCCACCACGTTGCCCGCCCCGTTGCAGACCCCCGCGATCGCACGGAGGCTCCCGTTCGGGTTCGCCTCCGGGTCGAGCTGGCCGTCGGCGCGGACGTAACGGAACACGACCTGGCCCGCCGCCTCGAGGCGGTCCAGCTCCGGCTCGGGCAGGTAGAAGTTGCCGTCGCCGTGGGCGATGGGCATGCGCAGCACGCGCCCCGGAGGTATCCCGGCGCTGGCGCAGCTGTCGGCACGCTCCACCCTCAGGTGGACGTCCTGGGAGAGGAACTTCACCCGCCGGTTGCGCAGCATCGCTCCCGGGAGCAGACCCGCCTCCTGCAGGATCTGGAAGCCGTTGCAGATCCCGAGCACCGGTCCGCCGCGGCCCGCGAACTCGAGCAGCGCCGACATCACGGGGCTGAAGCGGGCGATGGCGCCGGTCCGGAGGTAGTCCCCGTAGGAGAACCCCCCCGACACGACCAGGGCGTCCAGCCCCGACAGGTCCCGGTCCTTGTGCCACACGAGACGCGCCCGGGCCCCGCACAGCGTCAGCGCGTGCTCCGTGTCCCGGTCGCAGTTCGAGCCGGGGAAGGTGACGACGCCCACCGCCGCCGCTCCGCTCAAGGTCCGGGCTCCACGCGGATCTCGTAGCTCTCGATCACCGGGTTCGACAGCACGCGCTGCGCCATCTCCTCGAGCCGCGAGCGCAGCTCCCCGGGAGAGCCCGGATCCTCCAGGGTCACGTCGAAGAACCTCCCCTGCCGCACGTCCTCCACGCCCCCGAAGCCCACGGAGCGGAGCGCGTCGGCGACCGTCTTCCCCTGGGGGTCGAACACCGACGGCTTCAGAGTGACGTAGACCCGCGCCTTCACGCTCATCAGGACTCTCCGCTCCCGAACACCCGCTCGAAGACCGCATCGACGTGACGCAGATGGCGGTCCAGGGCGAACGCTTCGCTCAGCTCCGCCTCCCCGAGCACCGCCCGCACCTCGGGGTCGGAGCCAATCAGCTCGCGGAAGTCGCCGCCGTCCCGCCACGCCTCCATGGCGCGCGCCTGGATCACCCGGTAGGCGTCCTCCCGCCGCATCCCCCGGGCGGTGAGCTCCAGCAGCAGGTGCCCCGAGAACACCAGGCCCCTGGTGGCTTCCAGGTTGGAGCGCATCCGCTCCGCGTCCACGCGCATGCCCCGCACGATGTCGGTCATGCGCCGCAGCGCGTGGTCCAGGGCCAGGAAGCTGTCCGGGACCGTGACCCGCTCCGCCGAGGAGTGGCTGATGTCCCGCTCGTGCCACAGCGCCACGTTCTCCAGGGCGACCAGGGCGTTGCCGCGCAGCACCCGGGCCAGGCCCGTGACCTGCTCGCAGCCCACGGGGTTGCGCTTGTGGGGCATGGCAGAGGAGCCCTTCTGCTTCGCCCCGAAGGGCTCCTCGAGCTCCCGCACCTCGGTCTTCTGCAGAGCCCGGATTTCCACGGCCAGCTTCTCCAGGCTGGCGGCCGTGATGGCCAGCGCCGTCATCACCTCCGCGTGACGGTCCCGCTGCAGGACCTGCGACGAGACGGGAGCCGGCTCCAGCCCGAGCCGCGAACAGACCGCGGCTTCCACCTCGGGGGGAAGGTGGGAGAAGGTCCCCACCGCGCCGGAGAGCTTCCCCACCGAGATGCTCTGCCGGGCGCGCTCCACGCGCTGCTGGTCCCGGCCCAGCTCGGCGTACCAGAGTGCGAGCTTCAGGCCGAAGGTCATGGGCTCCGCGTGCACCCCGTGGGTGCGCCCGATCATCGGCGTGCGGCGGTGCTCCAGGGCGCGCTCGCGAACCGCCCCGCGCAGCGCGTCCAGGTCGTCCAGGATC
>Ga0299906_10005552_pt1 | contig 10253 bp, 7 predicted proteins | sample RVTome_14_FD_200259 | JGI IMG/M metagenome (GOLD analysis project Ga0299906, IMG submission 200259) | Soil microbial communities from uranium-contaminated site in the Upper Colorado River Basin, Wyoming, United States - RVT145D125 (version 2) ...
ACGCGCTGCTGCCGACGATGGGCGGGCAGACCGGCCTCAACTGCGCGCTCGACCTGGCCAAGCACGGGGTGCTCGAGAAGTACCGGGTCGAGCTGATCGGCGCGAGCCGCGCGGCGATCGACAAGGCGGAGGACCGCGAGCAGTTCAAGCTGGCGATGAAGCGCATCGGCCTCGAGTGCCCGCGCTCCGGCCTCGCGCACTCGATGGAGGAGGCGCTGCAGGTCCAGGGCGCGATCGGCTTCCCGGTCGTCCTCCGGCCGTCGTTCACGCTCGGCGGCTCGGGCGGCGGGATCGCCTACAACCGCGAGGAGTTCATCGCCATCTGCGAGCGCGGGCTCGACGCCTCGCCGACGCGCGAGCTCCTGATCGAGGAGTCGGTCGTCGGCTGGAAAGAGTTCGAGATGGAGGTGGTCCGCGACCGGCGCGACAACTGCATCATCGTATGCGCGATCGAGAACCTCGACCCGATGGGCGTGCACACCGGCGACTCGATCACGGTCGCGCCGGCGCAGACGCTCACCGACAAGGAGTACCAGCTGCTGCGCGACGCCTCGATCGCGGTGCTGCGCGAGGTCGGCGTCGACACCGGCGGGTCGAACGTCCAGTTCGCGGTCAGCCCGGACGACGGCCGGATCCTGGTCATCGAGATGAACCCGCGCGTCAGCCGGTCCTCGGCGCTCGCGTCGAAGGCGACCGGCTTTCCGATCGCCAAGATCGCGGCGAAGCTCGCGGTCGGCTTCACCCTCGACGAGCTCGCGAACGACATCACCGGAGGGGCGACACCGGCATCGTTCGAGCCCACCATCGACTACGTCGTGACCAAGGTGCCGCGGTTCGCGTTCGAGAAGTTCCCTCAGGCGAACATCCGGCTCACCACGCAGATGAAGTCGGTCGGGGAAGTGATGGCGATCGGGCGCACCTTCCAGGAGTCGTTCCAGAAGGCGCTGCGGGGGCTGGAGGTCGGGGCCGACGGGCTCGACGAGAAGACCACCGACCTGGAGCTGATCGACGCCGAGCTCGGCGACCCGGGGCCGGACCGCATCTGGTACGTCGCCGACGCGTTCCGCTGCGGATGGACGGTGGACCAGGTTTGGCGCGCGACCCGGATCGACCCGTGGTTCCTGGCCGAGATCGAGGACCTGGTGCGGCGGGAGCAGGCCCTCGGGGGGCGGACGCTCGCCGCGCTCTCGAAGGAGGAGCTCCTCGAGCTCAAGCGCTGCGGGTTCTCCGACCGGCGGCTCGCGCGACTGCTCGGCGCGACCGGCGACGCCGTCCGTGCCCGGCGCGTCGCGCTTGGCGTTCGTCCGGTGTTCAAGCGGGTCGACACCTGCGCCGCCGAGTTCGCGACCAAGACCGCTTACATGTACTCGACCTACGAGGAGGAGTGCGAGGCTGCCCCGACCGACCGCAGGAAGATCATGGTCCTCGGCGGTGGGCCGAACCGCATCGGGCAGGGGATCGAGTTCGACTACTGCTGCGTGCACGCGGCGCTGGCGCTGCGCGAGGACGGGTTCGAGACCATCATGGTCAACTGCAACCCGGAGACCGTCTCGACCGACTACGACACCTCCGACCGGCTCTACTTCGAGCCGCTCACGCTCGAGGACGTGCTCGAGATCGTGGCGAAGGAGCAGCCGCTCGGGGTGATCGTCCAGTACGGCGGGCAGACGCCGCTCAAGCTCGCGCGGGACCTGGAGCGCGCGGGCGTGCCGATCATCGGCACGTCGCCGGACATGATCGACGTCGCCGAGGACCGCGAGCGATTCCAGAAGCTGCTGACCGAGCTCGGGCTGAAGCAGCCGCCGAACCGCACCGCGCGCACCGAACGGGAGGCGCTCGCGGCGGCGCAGGAGATCGGCTACCCGCTGGTCGTGCGGCCGAGCTACGTGCTCGGCGGGCGCGCCATGGAGATCGTGCACGAGCAGCGGGAGCTCGAGCGCTACATGCGCGAGGCGGTGAAGGTCTCGAACGACTCGCCGGTGCTGCTTGACCGGTTCCTGAACGACGCCGCCGAGGTCGACGTCGACGCGGTGAGCGACGGCCGCCGGGTCCTGATCGGGGGGATCATGGAGCACATCGAGCAGGCCGGCGTGCACTCCGGGGATTCGGCGTGCTCCCTGCCGCCGTTCTCGCTGGCGCCGGCGGTCCAGGACGAGCTGCGCCGGCAGACGACCGTGCTCGCGACCGCGCTCAACGTCGTCGGGCTGATGAACGTCCAGTATGCGATCCAGGCGGGCACCGTCTACGTGCTCGAGGTCAATCCGCGCGCCTCGCGGACCGTGCCGTACGTCTCGAAGGCGACCGGGCTCGCGCTCGCCAAGATCGCCGCGCGCTGCATGGTCGGGAAGCTCCTCGACGCGCAGGGCGTGCGCCGCGAGGTGGTGCCGCCCTACTTCGCGGTCAAGGAGGCGGTGTTCCCGTTCATCAAGTTCCCCGGCGTCGACACGATCCTCGGCCCCGAGATGAAGTCGACCGGGGAGGTGATGGGGGTCGGCAACTCGTTCGGGGAGGCGTTCGTGAAGTCCCAGCTCGCCGCGGGCGTCCGGCTGCCCCGGGGCGGCAGGGCCTTCATCAGCGTCCGGGACGCGGACAAGCCGGCGGCGGTGGCGGTCGCGCGGGGGCTGCACGAGCTCGGCTTCGCGCTGGTCGCGACGCGCGGCACGGCCGCCGCGATCGCGGCGGCGGGGCTGCAGGTCGCGGTCGTCAACAAGGTCACCGAGGGCCGGCCCCACGTGGTCGACATGATCAAGAACGGGGAGCTCGACCTGATCGTGAACACGGTCGACGAGCGGCGGACCGCGATCGCGGATTCGCGCTCGATCCGCACGACCGCCGTGCAGCAGCGGGTCACCTACTACACGACGATCGACGGCGCCCGGGCCGCCTGCGCGGGGCTCCGCCACGTGGAATCGTTGGTCCCCTACGACCTGCAGGGCTTGCACCGGCGGCTCGAGGCCGCTTAACATCGGTCCTAGAAAGCCCCCGGCCCGCCCGGGGGTTCGCTTTTGGCGCGAGCCGAAACCCGGGGGCGCACCCCCGGCCGATCCCCTAAGTCATTCATGGCGCTTCGGATATGGCGAAGATCCCGCTGACCGTGACCGGTGTGAAGCGGCTCAAGGACGAGCTGCACCGCCTCAAGACCGTCGACCGGCCGGCGATCATCACCGCGATCGCCGACGCGCGCAGCCACGGCGACCTGTCGGAGAACGCCGAGTACGCGGCGGCGAAGGAGCGGCAGGGCTTCATCGAGGGCCGGATCTCGGAGGTCGAGGCTAAGCTCGCCAACGCGATGGTGATCGACCCCAAGCTCGTCGACGCCGACGGGCGGTGCGTATTCGGGTCGACGGTCGAGCTCGAGGACGTGACCTCGAGCGACGTCGTCACCTACCAGATCGTGGGCGAGGACGAGGCCGACATCAAGCAGGGGAAGCTCTCGATCACCTCGCCGATCGCCCGCGCGCTCATCGGGAAGTATCCGGGCGACCAGGTCGAGGTGCAGACCCCGGGCGGGGTGCGGGCGTTCGAGATCGTGAACGTCCGCTATGAGTAGTTATTCCGTCGCATCCGCGACGGAATAACTGTCCGCGTTGGAGCGTCGCAGAAAGCGCGACGCTCAACGCGGACGAAGCTTCCCTCGCCGTGATTTCAGCGGGCGTCTCGGTCCGAGCCGCGGGGAAGGCCGCTTGGGCGGACGCCGGGGCGCGGGGCGGCGGGCCGGTGGCGCCTTCGGCGCCGGTTCTTCCGGCGGTTCGCGATAGATGACCAGGATCCTCCCGATGTGCTGGACCGGCGTGGCGTCGGTCGCGGCGCAGACCTCCCCCAGGAGCCGCTCGCGGGCGTCGCGATCCTCGCCCACGACCCGGATCTTGATGAGCGCGTGCGCCTGCAGCGCCCGGTCGACCTCCGCCACCACCGGTGGCGTCAGGCCCTCCGCGCCGACGAGCACGACGGGGTGCAGGCGGTGGGCGCGACCGCGGAGCGCCTGGCGCTCGGGCGTCGTAAGCTGTTTCGGCACGCGGGTTCCTTTCGGCGGCGCATTCTAGGCAGGTGACGCGCTCCAAGACCAGCCGGAGCTGGATGCAGCGGCACGTCGCCGACCCGTACGTGCAGCGCGCCAAGGCGCTCGGGTACCGGTCGCGGGCCGCCTTCAAGCTCATCGAGATCGACGCCCGGGACCGGCTGTTCGCCGCGGGGCAGATCGTCGTCGATCTGGGCGCCGCGCCGGGCGGGTGGTCGCAGGTGGCAGCGGAACGGACCGGTGCCCGGGGCCGGGTCGTGGCCATCGACCTGCTGGACATGACGCCGATCCCCGGCGTGAGCTTCATCCACGGCGACTTCACCGCGGAGCCGGTGCTCCGGGAGCTCGAGCAGGCGCTCGGCGGGCGGCCGGTCGACCTTGTTCTTTCGGATCTTTCGCCCAATCTATCGGGGGTGGCGGCGACCGACCAGGCCCGGAGCATCGCGCTAGCCGAGCGCGCGGCCGAGTTCGCGGCCGCGCACTTGGGCGCCGGCGGCGCGCTGCTCGTAAAGACCTTTCAGGGCGTCGGGTTTCCGGCGCTGCTCGGGCAGGTCCGGGCGAGCTTCGAGCGGGTCGTCTCGCGGAAGCCCGAGGCGTCCCGCAGTCGCTCGAGCGAGATGTATCTGCTCGCCCGGGCGCCACGGCGTTGAGCGTCGGGATTTTGCGACAGGTTTCCTTGTGCCCCACCGGGGGCTTTGGGCGTAAAATCCGTAACTTCCGCGCGCGCGGCGCGACGGCAGTTGGCAAGGAGCAGCGTTGAACAACCTCGTGAAAAACCTGGTGATCTGGCTGGTGATCGGACTCGTCCTGATGACGGTCTTCAACCAGTTCAACACCCGCTCGAGCGCCCAGGCGCCGATGCCCTACTCGGTGTTCGTCGAGGAGGTCAAGGCCGGCAAGATCAAGAGCGTCACCATCGAGGGGCGCATGCTCAAAGGGGTGACGACCGAGGACAAGCGCGTCACGAGCTACTCGCCCGGCGACATCTGGCTGATCAACGACCTGCTGAAGTACGGCGTCAAGGTCGAGGCCAAGCCCGAGGAGGAGCCGTCGCTCCTCATGAACATCTTCGTCAGCTGGTTCCCGATGCTGCTCCTCATCGGGGTGTGGATCTTCTTCATGCGCCAGATGCAGGGCGGCGGGCGCGGCGGCGCGTTCAGCTTCGGCAAGTCGCGCGCCCGGATGCTCGACGAGTCGAACAACACCGTCACCTTCGCCGACGTCGCCGGCTGCGACGAGGCCAAGGAGGACGTGGCGGAGCTCGTCGACTTCCTGCGCGATCCGTCGAAGTTCCAGAAGCTCGGCGGCCGGATCCCGAAGGGCGTGCTCATGGTCGGCAGCCCCGGCACCGGCAAGACGCTGCTCGCGCGCGCGATCGCCGGCGAGGCCAAGGTGCCGTTCTTCTCGATCTCGGGCTCGGACTTCGTGGAGATGTTCGTCGGCGTCGGCGCGGCGCGGGTGCGCGACATGTTCGACCAGGCGAAGAAGCACGCGCCGTGCATCGTGTTCATCGACGAGATCGACGCGGTCGGCCGCCAGCGCGGCGCCGGCCTCGGCGGCGGCAACGACGAGCGCGAGCAGACGCTCAACCAGCTGCTGGTCGAGATGGACGGCTTCGAGGGCACGACCGGCGTCATCGTCATCGCGGCGACCAACCGGCCCGACGTGCTCGACCCGGCGCTGCTGCGGCCGGGCCGGTTCGACCGGCAGGTCGTGGTGCCGCTGCCCGACATCCGCGGCCGCGAGCAGATCCTGCTCGTGCACATGCGGAAAGTCCCGCTCGCCCCGGACGTCAAGGCCGACATCCTCGCGCGCGGGACGCCCGGCTTTTCGGGCGCCGACCTTGCGAACCTCGTGAACGAGGCGGCGCTGTTCGCGGCACGCGGGAACAAGCGCCTCGTCGACATGGACGACTTCGAGAGCGCCAAGGACAAGATCATCATGGGTGCCGCGCGCCGCTCGATGGTCATGCCCGAGGAGGAGCGCAAGAACACGGCCTACCACGAGTCCGGTCACGCGGTCGTGGCGAAGCTGCTGCCGAAGACCGACCCGGTGCACAAGGTGACGATCATCCCGCGCGGCCGCGCGCTCGGCGTCACGATGCAGCTGCCCGAGCAGGACCGCTACAGCCAGGACCGGGAGCGGCTGCTCAACATGATCGCGGTGCTCTTCGGCGGCCGGATCGCCGAAGAGCTGTTCATGAACCAGATGACCACCGGCGCGGCGAACGACTTCGAGCGCGCAACCGACATCGCGCGGCGGATGGTCACGCAGTGGGGCATGTCGGACCTCCTCGGGCCGATGGTGTACGGCGAGAACGAGGGCGAGATCTTCCTCGGCCGCTCGATCACCACGCACAAGAACGTGTCCGAGGCGACGCTGCAGAAGGTCGACGCCGAGATCCGGCGCGTCGTCGACGAGCAGTACATGCACGCCCGGCGGCTGCTCGAGACGAACCGCGACAAGGTCGAGGCGATGGCGCGGGCCCTGCTCGATTTCGAGACGCTCGACGCCGACCAGCTCAACGACATCATGGCGGGCCTGCCGCCGCGGCCGCCGAAGCCGGTGCAGGCGCAGCCGCAGCCGCCGAAGACCGATGCACCCGGCGCGCCCGCGCCGGCCGCCGCGGCCTGACGGGTTGCCGCGGCGAGCGGCGACGGAGCGAGCGACGCTCGGCTTGGCCTCCTCACCGCCGACCGCTCACGCCTCATCGCCCGACGGCCGCACTCTCCGGTGCGGCCGTTTTGCTTTGTCGCTCGCCCGGCCGCTGATCATGGGGGTCGTGAACGTCACGCCCGACTCCTTCTACGACGGTGGCCGGCACGCGGACGCGCGAACGGCGATCGAGCACGCGCGCCGCCTGGTCGAGGAGGGCGCGGATCTCCTCGACGTCGGGGGCGAGTCCAGCCGGCCGGGCGCCGACGCGATCGCCCCCGACGAGGAGCTGCGGCGAGTCTTGCCCGTGCTCGACGGGTTGCGGGAGGTCGGCGTCCCGATCTCGGTCGACACCGCGAAGCCCGAAGTGATGCGGGCGGTCCTCGAGCACGGCGCGGCGATGATCAACGACATCACCGCGCTCGCGTCGCCCGGAGCGCTCGCCACCATTGCGCGGTCGGAGGCCGCAGTGTGCCTCATGCACATGCAGGGGCGACCGAGGACGATGCAGGCGGAGCCGGTGTATGCGGACGTCGTCGCCGAAGTGCGGGATTTCCTCGCGGCGCGCGCGGCAGCCTGCTGCGCTGGGGGCATTGCGCGCGAACGCATCATGCTGGATCCGGGCTTCGGGTTCGGGAAGACGGTCGACCACAATCTGGCGCTGCTCGCGCGGCTCGACGACATCGCCGCGCTCGGTTTTCCCGTGCTCGCCGGGTGGTCGCGCAAGTCCAGCCTGGGGCGCATCACCGGACGGCCGGCGGAGGATCGACTCGCGGGCAGCCTCGCCGTGGCGCTCCTCGCGGTGCAGCGCGGCGCTAGAATGGTGCGGGTCCACGACGTGGCGGCGACGCGCGACGCGCTCGCCGTCCTAGCGGCGGTCGAAAGCGCCTCATGAGCCCGCCGGGCCGCCCCAAGGGCGAATCCCGATGCGCGAGACGCGCGAGGGGAGTCCATTGAGCCCGCCGGGCCGCCCCAAGGGCGAATCCCGATGCGCGAGACGCGCGAGGGGAGTCCATTGAGCCCGCCGGGCCGCCGCAAGGGCGAGTCCCGATGCGCGAGACGCGCGAGGGGAGTCGATTGAGCAGAAAGTACTTCGGCACCGACGGGGTGCGCGGCCGCGTGGGCGAGGCGCCGATCACGCCCGAGTTCGTCCTGCGCCTCGGGTTCGCGGCCGGCGAGGTGCTGGCACGCGGCCGCTCCGGGGATGCGCGTCCCAACGTGCTGATCGGCAAGGACACACGGATCTCGGGCTACATGCTCGAGGCCGCGCTGGAGTCGGGCTTCTCCGCCGCCGGCGTCGACGTGATGCTGTGCGGGCCGATGCCGACGCCCGCGGTCGCCTACCTCACCCGCGCGCTGCGCCTCTCGGCCGGGATCGTGATCAGCGCGTCGCACAACCCGTATCCGGACAACGGCATCAAGTTCTTCTCGGCCGACGGCGGGAAGCTCCCCGACGCGGTCGAGGAGGCCATCGAAGCCGCGCTCGACCGCCCCCTCGTGTGCCGCGGTCCGGCCGAGCTCGGCAAGGCCTTCCGCGTCGACGACGCGGCCGGCCGCTACATCGAGTTCTGCAAGAGCACCTATCCCAACTCGCTCGACCTGCGGGGCTTGCGGATCGTCGTCGACTGCGCCCACGGCGCGGGCTACCACGTCGCGCCCCACGTCTTCCACGAGCTCGGCGCCGACGTGGTGGCGATCGCGGACGAGCCGGACGGGTTCAACATCAACGATCGGGTCGGGGCGACGCATCCCGCGTCGCTGGTCGCCGCCGTGCGGCAGCATCGCGCCGACGTCGGGGTCGCGCTCGACGGCGATGGCGACCGGGTGCTGATGGCCGACGGGTCGGGCGCGACCTACGACGGCGACCAGCTCCTCTATGTCATTGCCTCGCGGCGCGCCAGGGCCGGCCGGCTGGCCGGCGTCGTCGGCACGCTGATGACCAACCTCGCGCTCGAGCGCGCGCTCGGCGGCCTCGGCGTCGGGTTTGCGCGGGCCAAGGTCGGCGACCGCTACGTGCTCGAGCTGATGCAGGAGCGGGGGTGGGATCTGGGCGGCGAGAACTCCGGCCACATCATCTGCCTCGACCGCCACACCACGGGCGACGGAATCGTCTCGGCGCTCCAGGTCCTGGCCGCGATCCGGGAGGAAGGGAAGGGCCTCGCGGATCTGGCCGGCCAGCTCCGGCTCTTCCCGCAGAAGCTCATCAACGTCCGCGTCGCGCGCGGCTTCGACTGGCAGCGCAACCCCGCGATCGAGCACGCTCGCGCCGCCGCCGAGCGGCGTCTCGGCGAGCGCGGTCGCTTGCTCCTGCGGGCGTCCGGCACGGAGCCCGTGCTGCGGGTCATGGTCGAGGGCGAGGACGAGGCCGAGGTCGTTGCGATCGCGGCCGAGTTGGCCGCGAGCGTCGAGCAGGCTGCGGCGGCGGCGGCCTGAGCCCCGCAAACCGGGCGAAAGCCACACCGCGGGGACCTGTAACGTCACTGTAACAGGCGGGTCCTAGACTCTCCCGGTCACGCTCAGGCGTGCCGTTCCTACACGAGGAGAGTCTCAATGAACCAACTCAAGGTCTATGCGGCGGTCGCGGCCGTGCTCGGAAGCGTGGCGGCTGCGCCGGTGGCGACGGCGCAGATCGTCAAGGTCGACGGATCGAGCACCGTATTCCCGATCACCGAGGCGGTCGCCGAGGAGTTCCAGAAAGCCAAGAAGGGGGCCATCAAGGTCACCGTGGGCATCTCGGGCACGGGCGGCGGATTCAAGAAGTTCTGCCGCGGCGAGACCGACGTTTCGGATGCCTCGCGCCCGATCCTCAAGAAAGAGATGGAGGCCTGCGCCAAGGAAGGCATCAAGTACGTCGAGCTGCCGGTGGCCTTCGACGCGCTCACCGTGGTGGTGAACAAGAACAACGACTGGCTGAAGAGCGTCACGGTCGAGGAGCTGAAGAAGATGTGGGAGCCGGGGGCCCAGGGCAAGGTCACCAAGTGGAACCAGGTGAACGCGAGCTGGCCGGACGCACCGCTCAAGCTGTTCGGGCCCGGCGCCGATTCGGGTACGTTCGACTACTTCACTGACGCGATCAACGGCAAGGAGAAGGCGAGCCGCGGCGACTTCACCGCGTCCGAGGACGACAACGTCCTGGTGCAGGGGGTGGCGCGCGACAAGTACGCGCTCGGCTACTTCGGCATGGCGTACTATGCCGAGAACAAGGACAAGCTCAGGGCGGTCCCGATCATCAACAAGGGAACCACCAAGGGCGTCTCGCCTTCCCTAGAGACGGTGATGGACGGGACCTACCAGCCGCTGGCGCGCCCGATCTTCATCTACGTGAGCGACAAGTCGCTGGCGCGGCCGGAGATCAGGGAGTTCGTCGAGTTCTACCTCAGGAACGCGGCCAAGCTCACCAAGGAAGTCGGCTACGTGCCGCTCGACAAAGCGCACTACGACCTGGCGATGAAGAACCTCGCGTCGAAGAAGCTCGGCACCGGCTTCGGCGGCACGCCGGAAGTCGGCGTGAAGGTCGAGGACCTGCTGACGCGCGCCGCGAAGCTCTGACGCGCCCGGGACTCCGGACCGACGGGGAGGG
>Ga0299906_10005553_pt1 | contig 10250 bp, 8 predicted proteins | sample RVTome_14_FD_200259 | JGI IMG/M metagenome (GOLD analysis project Ga0299906, IMG submission 200259) | Soil microbial communities from uranium-contaminated site in the Upper Colorado River Basin, Wyoming, United States - RVT145D125 (version 2) ...
CCGCGCAACTGCAAATCGTATTGCCGCTCGACGCCGTTCTTGCCGATGCGAAAGCCCGGCAGCTCGAGCAGCGGATCCCCGGTCAGCTCGCGCTCCGAGACGGAGGCGACATAGCCGAGCGCATGCGACGCCGCACCGCCGAAAGGGTAGGCCCGCGTCTCGCCGACATCGATATTGATGCCCGGCAGGTCCGGCGCATTCACCTCGATGCGGCTCACCTCTTCCCAGGTCAGGTTCTCGCGCACTGTCACCGGGACGAAAGCACGCCGTCGGCGCACCTCGCGCAGGATTCGGCGGCGCTCATGCTCCGGCACCTGGACGAGTCGGTCGAGGCGGTCGAGCATCTGCTCCACGTCCTCCGCTTCCTCCGGCACGATGACGATACGGTAGTTCTGGACGTTGACCGCCAGCGGCACGCCGCGCCGGTCGAGCACGCGGCCGCGCGGCGGCGGCAGCAGGCGCAGGCTGATGCGGTTCTCCTCTGCCAGAACCCGGTATCGGCTCGACTCGATGACCTGCAGGTAATACATGCGGGCGGCAAGCCCGGTGAACAGTAACGCCTGTCCGCCGGCCAGCATCATCGCCCGGCGCGTGAAGATCCTGCCGCGGTCCTGTTCCGGCTTCACGTCACGCCTCGCGGAGGATGCTGCGGTGGGTCAGCACGAAGACATAGGCGACGACCGGATAGAGCGCAGCGGTGGTAATCTGTTCCACGATGATCGGCATCACCGGCAGGAACTGCGCCGAGAGGACGGACATTGCCGCCCATTGCATCGCGCCCACGACGACCACAACGGTCGCGAACCCCCACCACAGCACGCCGAACGACTTGCCGAAGAAGTACCGACGCTGCGAGACCACGAGGCCGTAGATGACGAGCAGCACGAACGCGCTGAGCCCGATCGGAAGGCCCGCCAGGATGTCCTGGAATACCCCGATCGCGAACACCGCCGGCGCCGGAACGAGATCGGGCTGGTGCAATCCCCAGAAATAGACCGAGATGAGCGCGAAGGCCGGCGATATGGGCATGGCCCCCGGCAACTGCATCGGCACCTGCGACAGGACGACCAGGCCCAGCGTCATCAGCAGCGGCGTCAGGCGACGCACGGCCAGATCGATACGCATCCAGACGCTGGTCTTCATCATCACCGTCGTCCGCGCTTGCTGCTCCGGCGGGTCTCGGAAAGCGGCATTCCATCTTCGTCGGTATCGCTGAGAATGCCGTCCAGGCCGTAGTCCATCAGCCGGACATATTCGATGTTGGTGGCGTCGGCGTAGGGCATGACGCGGACGCCTTCGTCGCTGATGGCGGTAACGACGCCAACCGGCAGGCCGACCGGGAAGGCGCCGCCATGCCCGGAGGTCACGACCCGGTCGCCGACCTGCACTGACGTCGTGATCGGCAGATAGAGGAGCCTAGGGCTGACCGAGTTGTCGCCTGCCAGGATCGCCCGCTCGCGCGACCGCTCGATCACGACTGGGATTCGGCTGTTCAAATCGTTGATGAGCAGGACACGCGCAGACCGATCGCCCACTTCCGCGACACGCCCGAGCAGGCCGTTCCCCGACAGCGCTGCATTGCCCTTCCGCACGTTTTCGCGCTGACCGGCGTTGACCAGGACGCTGCGCACGAATGCGCCGCCGGAGTCGCCGATCACGCGGGCGGTCACCGATTTCGCGTCCTGCGTGGGAGCGACGCCGAGCAGCTCCTGCAGCTGCCTGTTTTCCGCCAGCAAGGTCCGCGCGGCGTTCTGCCATTTCAGGAGACGTTCGTTCTCCGCGCGGAGGATGATGTTCTCCTCGCGCAGCCTGGCGAGCTCGCGGGCTTCGGCGATGACGTGGGCCACGGTGACCGCCGGCCTCGATAGGGCATCGAGCACGGGCGCGGTCATATCGGTAACGGTAGTGCGGGCGCGCTGGAAAATATGCGGGTCGGCCTTCCCCAACAGCAGAATTCCGAGGGCTGCAGCCAACAAGAAGACGTAGGCGAATCGATGCGCAAAGCCCCGCAGCGGCGCCGTTATCCGCAGGATATGTTCAGGGCGATGCCGCACTCAAGCTCCTAAACCGACGTTCCGCTGCCGGCGGCCGCGTCGCGACGCCTGTTCAATACATGCTGATGAGGACGTTTTTAAGCGTCTTCATTTCTTCCAGGCATCGCCCGGTTCCCAATGCAACGCAGGACAGCGGATCGTCCGCGATCGAAACAGGAAGCCCTGTCGAGTGACGCAGGACATAGTCCAGGTTACCCAACAACGCACCGCCCCCGGTGAGCACGATACCCTTGTCGACGATATCCGCCGCAAGCTCCGGCGCCGTATGCTCCAAAGCCACCTTGACCGCCTCGACGATCGCGCCGACGGGCTCCGCAAGGCTTTCGGAAATTTGCCGCTCGGTGATCACGAGCTCCTTCGGGACGCCGTTCATCAGGTCCCGGCCCTTGATCTCGATGACCCGTCCCTCGCCGTCGTCCGGCGCGCAGGCGGATCCGATCTCCTTCTTGATCCGCTCCGCGCTGCTTTCGCCGACGAGAAGGTTATGGTTGCGGCGAATATACGCGATGATCGCTTCGTCCATCTTGTCGCCGCCGACTCGGACGGAACGGGAGTAGACGATGCCGCCGAGCGACAGGACGGCGACTTCCGTCGTGCCGCCGCCGATATCGACGACCATCGATCCGGTCGGCTCCGTCACCGGTAGTCCCGCGCCGATCGCCGCGGCCCTCGGCTCTTCGATCAGGAAGACCCGGCGCGCGCCGGCCGCTTCCGCCGACTCCTGGATCGCGCGCCGCTCGACGGCCGTCGATCCGGACGGCACGCAGACGATGACCTGCGGGGACGCAAAGCTGCGGCGATTGTGCACCTTGCGGATGAAGTGCTTGATCATCTCTTCGGCGACGTCGAAGTCGGCGATGACACCGTCGCGCAGCGGACGGATGGCCAGGATGTTGCCGGGCGTGCGTCCCAGCATCATCTTCGCCTCGTCGCCGACCGCGAGCACCTGCTTCTTGCCCTTGACCTCGGCGATGGCGACGACCGAAGGCTCGTTCAGGACGATGCCGCGGCCTTTGACATAGACGAGGGTGTTGGCCGTACCCAGGTCGATCGCCATATCCGCGGAGAGCATTCCGAGAAGACGTCCGAACATGTCTAATGTCCTATCTTGTTGCTGCTTGTTCCGACTTCGGACGCCGTTCTAGCGCTTCTCATCCTGTGACCTCCCACCATGACCCGTCCCGGGGCGCTTTGGCCGCGCCCGGAGTTTCGCCTTCGAGCGGCCCGATGCGCATCGCGCTCACGGGACCAAGCTAGCAATCAACGCGCCCCGACGAAAGCGTGATCGAGCGTGTTGCGTAACCGATTGGAGATAGCCTTGAGACCCGGCCGAAACGCTGTTCCCCACGGCCAAAATGCGATACCCCGTTTTTATCCCCTCGTCTTCGGCATTCGCCCCATCTTAGCGCCCGCCGAGTGCAAAGATGGTTAACGACTATATGCCACAAACAGCAAAAGTGGGAAGCCTCAAGCCACCTACAAACCAAGTCTTTTTAGCGATTAACCAATATAATTTTCATACTCGAACTGTTGTTAATAAATAACTAACGGGACGGATTGCAGACGCCATCCGTCCCGTTAATAAAGATCAACAACGGCTCAGGTATTGCCAACGCTCAATTCTTGCTTTTGTCGACGAGGGCATTCTGGGCGATCCACGGCATCATGCCGCGAAGCCGTGCGCCGACTTCCTCGACCGGGTGCTCCGCGGCCCGGCGGCGAAGTGCCTTGAAGCTCGACTGGCCCGAGGCGCATTCCAGCATCCATTCGCGGGTGAAACGGCCGGACTGGATGTCGTCGAGGATCGCTTTCATACGTATCTTGACGCTTGGATCGATGACCTGGGGACCGCGCGTCAAGTCGCCGTATTCTGCGGTATTCGAGACCGAATAGCGCATATTCGCAATGCCGCCCTCGTAGATCAGGTCGACGATCAGCTTGACCTCGTGAAGGCACTCGAAATAGGCCATTTCCGGCGCGTATCCTGCCTCTACCAACGTTTCGTATCCCGCCATGATGAGCGCCGTCAGGCCGCCGCACAGCACGGTCTGCTCGCCGAACAGGTCGGTCTCGCATTCCTCGCGGAAAGTGGTCTCGATGATGCCCGCCCGGCCGCCGCCGATGGCGCTGGCATAGGACAGTGCGAGATCGTGGCAATTCCCCGAGGCGTCCTGATGGATGGCCAGCAGCACAGGCACGCCGGCGCCGCGCTGATACTCCGAGCGCACCGTGTGGCCCGGCCCCTTCGGTGCGATCATGAAGACGTCGAGGTCCTTGCGCGGCTCGATCAGGTTGAAATGGATGTTCAGGCCATGGGCGAAGGCCAGCGCCGTGCCTTCCCGCATATTCGGGCCAAGGTGGTCCCGGTAGAGGGCCCCCTGGTGCTCGTCCGGCGTCAGCACCATGACGACGTCGGCCCACTTTGCCGCTTCGGTCGAGTCGAGCACCTTGAAGCCCGCTTTCTCTGCCTTCGCGGCGCTGGCGGAGCCCGGCCGAAGTGCGATCCTGACGTCCTTCACGCCCGAGTCGCGAAGGTTGATCGCATGGGCGTGTCCCTGGCTTCCATAGCCGACAATGACGATCTTCTTCGATTTCACCAGATTTACATCGGCATCCCGATCATAGTAGACCCGCATGGCCGCACTCCCTTCGTCCTTGATTTATCCAGCACTTCGCGTCCGGCGGCGCGGTTTTACAGCGCCTTTGGCCCCCGGGCAATGGCTACTACCCCGCTGCGCACGACCTCGGTCTTGCCAAGCGCCCGCATCAACTCGATGAACGCCTGCACCTTCGCCGGCGAGCCGGTCATCGCGAAGCCGAAGGACTCGGTCGTGGTATCCACGACATTGGCGCCGAAAATCTCCGCCATACGGAGGGACTCCCGCCGCTCGTGCGAGCGCGCCTTGGCGACAACCTTCACCAGCGCCACCTCCCGCTCGACGAACGGGCCCTCGGCCGTCAGGTCGTGCACATCGCTGACCGGCACCAGGCGGTCGAGCTGGTTCTTGATCTGCTCGATGATCATCGGCGTCCCGGTGGTGACCACCGTGATGCGCGAAATGCTGTTGTCCTCGCTGACCGCGGCGACGGTCAGGCTCTCGATGTTGTAGCCCCGGCCGGAAAACAGCCCGATCACGCGCGCCAGGACGCCCGGCTCGTTCGAGACGATGACCGCGAGCGTATGCCGCTCCACATTCGTGTCCGGCGCCTTGATGATATAGGCGGAAGCCGGCTGCGCCGGCGCTGCCGGCCGATTACGTCCGGCCGCCGTCTTCGCAAGACCGGCGCGCGCCGCCGGCCGTTTGCTCCTGGCCATGTTGCGTCTCCCTTAGACCAGGACCATGCCGTCTTCGGAGACGGTCTGCTCGCTGGTCATTGCCCCGCTTTCGCCCAGGATCATCTCGTTGTGCGCCGACCCGGACGGGATCATCGGGAAACAATTCTCCTTGGGATCGACGACGATGTCGGCAATGACCGTCCGGTCGATGCTGATCATTTCCTTGATCAGGTCGTCGACCTCGTCCGGCTTGGTCGCGCGCAGCCCGACGCCGCCGAAGGCATCGGCCAGCTTCACGAAGTCGGGCAGCGCTTCCGTATAGCTCTCGGAATAGCGGCCGCCATGCAGCAGCTCCTGCCACTGGCGGACCATCCCCATGTACTGGTTGTTCAGAATGAAGACCTTGACCGGAAGCCGGTGCTGGATCGCCGTCGACATCTCCTGGATGTTCATCAGGATCGACGCCTCGCCGGCGATGTCGACGACCAGCTTCCCGGGATGGCCGAGCTGCACGCCGACCGCCGCCGGCAGGCCGTATCCCATGGTGCCGAGGCCGCCAGATGTCATCCAGCGGTTCGGCTTCTCGAACTTGTAGAATTGCGCCGCCCACATCTGATGTTGGCCGACCTCGGTTGTCACGAAGACGTCCCGGTCCTTGGTCAGCTCGTACAGGCGCTGAATGGCGTATTGCGGCTTGATGACCTTCTTGTCCATCGTATAGGCGAGGCAGTTCCGCTTGCGCCAGCCGTCGATGCGCGCCCACCAGGCATCGAGCGCCTTGCCGTTGTGGCGCTGCCTGACTTTTTCCTTCCAGACCTTGGTCAGTTGCCCAATCACCGTGCCGACGTCACCGACGATTGGCAGATCGACCGACACGTTCTTGTTGATCGAGGACGGGTCGATATCGATATGGATGATCGTCGCGTTGGGGGCGAATGCGTCGAGACGGCCGGTGATCCGGTCGTCGAACCGCGAGCCCACCGCTACCATGACGTCGCAGCCATGCATCGCCATGTTGGCTTCGTAGGTTCCATGCATGCCGAGCATGCCGAGGAACTGCCTGTCCGACCCCGGATAGGCGCCGAGCCCCATCAAGGTCAGGGTGCAGGGATAGCCCGTCATGCGCACGAAGTCGGTAAAGCGCCTGCAGGCCTTCGGTCCGGAATTGATGATGCCGCCGCCGCCGTAGAAGATCGGCTGCTGGGCACCGGCGATCAGCCTGACCGCCTCCTCGATCGACGCCGCATCGCCCCGCAGCTGCGGTTTGTAGGTGCGCAGCTGGACCTGGTCCGGGCCGATGTATGGCGCTTCCGCGAACTGGATGTCCTTCGGCAGATCGACCACGACCGGCCCCGGGCGCCCGCTGCGCGCGACGTAGAAGGCCTCGTGCAGCGTCCGCGCCAGGACCGCGGATTCCTTGACGAGATAGTTGTGCTTGGTGCACGGGCGCGTGATGCCGGTCGTGTCGCATTCCTGAAAGGCGTCATTGCCGATCAGATGTGTCGGCACCTGCCCGGTCAGGCACACCACGGGGATCGAATCCATCAGCGCATCGGTCAGCCCGGTGACGGCGTTCGTCGCCCCGGGGCCGGACGTGACGAGGACCACGCCGACCTTGCCCGTCGAGCGCGCATAGCCCTCGGCGGCATGCACCGCTCCCTGCTCGTGGCGCACCAGGATGTGGCGAAGACGGTTCTGCTTGAAAAGCTCGTCATAGATCGGAAGGACGGCGCCGCCGGGATAGCCGAATACGACCTCGACGCCCTGATCGATAAGGGCTTGGACGATCACGCGCGCTCCGGTCATTGCGCTGTTCCCCGGCATGGCTCCTGCTCCTTGCTCGCGCCGCGGTTTTCCAGTGGTCGTTCGCGGCTGCACATTCGTAGGGGGGCAGAGTCCCCAATAATGACGGCTGCAACGTCGGTTTTCCAACGTTAGACACGGAAATCCCGCATTGCACATAGAAAAACGGGCGCGCCGGCCCGTAAGAGGGCGGACCTTAGGGTCTCAAGGGAGGCGGGTCAACCCTTTTTTGCAAATAAATGAAAAGATTTCGTTTCTTAAACTTTCTGAAAATATCTCTTTAGCGGATAAATCGGTAACTATCTGTCGCGAAAACCAGGTGTACTGGCGCTTGACGTAGTTCCGCGTGGCCTGCTGCGCCGCTGCAATGGAGTCTTCCAGGTCCGAGCGGCCGTCCAGGAAGGCGATTAGCTCTGCAACTCCAAGCGCCTTCATCGGGGAAAGCGCGGGGTCGAGCCGGAGGTCCCGAAGCGTCCTGACTTCGTCCAGCGCGCCGTCCGTCACCATGCGCCGGAACCGCGCGTCGCAGGCATCATAAATCGCAGCGCGCGGCGGCAGCAGAAGGATCGTCGTGAAGTCGACGCCCGGCGGCGGGCCGGACGGAGGGCGCCGCTGCCATTCGAGGATCGATACGCCGGTCGCCTCCACGACCTCCAGCGCGCGCAATAGCCGCTGCCGGTCAGTCGCCCGCAGCCGCGCCGCCGCAGACGGGTCGGCCGCCGCGAGCGCGGCATGGATTGCCTCCGTTTCGGTCCCTGCATAGCGCTCGCGCACGGACTTCCGGACGCCGGCCGGCACGTCGGGCAGCGGCGAAAGCCCTTCCATCAGAGCTTTGAGATAGAGCCCCGTGCCGCCGCAAAGGATCGGCAGCCGTCCTTCGCCGCGGGCTACCTCAATCGCCGCCAGGGCGAGGTCCCGCCAGCGCGCGGCGGAACAGGCCTCGGCAGCAGGAATAACACCATAGAGCCGGTGCGGCACGCGCGCTTCGTCTACCGGGCTCGGCCGGGCGGTCACGATCCGCAGCTCGCGGTAGACCTGCATGCTGTCAGCGTTGATGACCGTGCCGCCGAACGCCGCCGCCAGCTCGAGCGCCAGCGCCGACTTGCCGCTGCAGGTCGGGCCGGCCACGACGACGACGGAAAATCCTTCATTGTCTGCCATGGCATCGCAGGATACAGATTGCCCTCGAATGAACAATGTCCTCACGCTGATCGCGGGCGCCGGCCGGCTCGACGAGTCCGCCGTTTCCCACGTAGACATGACGCTGCGCGGCGCCGGCGCCCAGGTGGCGCCGCCGGACTGGCTGTCCTACGGCGTCGCCGTCGACCTCGCCTTCGATGGTCTGCCGCCGGAAGATGCCGTTGACCTCGCCGTAGAGGCGATCGAGGACGCGCCGGTCGACACGGTGGCGCAGCCTGCCGAGAACCGGCGCAAACGGCTGCTCGTCGCGGACATGGAATCGACCATCATCGAGAACGAGATGCTGGACGAACTGGCCGAGGAAGTCGGGCTGCGCGACCGTATCGCGACGATTACGGCCCGGGCGATGAACGGAGAGCTCGATTTTGCCGGCGCGCTGCGGGAACGGGTCGGCCTGCTCGAAGGGCTCGAGGACGCAGCGCTGGAGCGGACCCGCCGAAAGATCCGTATCATGCCGGGGGCCCACGCCCTGGTGGCGACCATGCGCCAGGGTGGCGCCTACTGCGCGCTCGTGTCGGGCGGGTTCACCTACTACACCGGACATGTGCGCGACACGATCGGCTTCGACATGGACCAGGCCAATCGCCTGGAGATCCAGGACGGGAAGCTGACCGGAAAAGTCGCCGAGCCGATACTCGGCCGGGACGCAAAGCGCGAGCGCCTGCGAACCCTGGCCAAAGAGCGGAACATCCCGCTCGCGCTCACGATGGCGGTCGGCGACGGCGCCAACGACCTGGACATGCTGGCAGAAGCCGGGATCGGCGTCGCCTATCACGCGAAGCCGCTGGTCGCGCGGACTGCGCGGGCGCGGATCGATCATGCCGACCTCACCGCGCTGCTCTACCTGCAGGGCTATCGGGAGGACGAGATCATCCGCTGACCGGCCTCGCCGCCGGCTTCGGAATAAGCAGGACCAGGACGTTGGCGAACAGAATGACCGTGGCCAGCCAGTAGAAGACCGTGACGAGGCCGTACCGGTCGGCGATCAATCCCCCCAGTATCGGCGCCAGCGCCCCCAGGATCGACTGCGTCCCGAACATCAGGCTCGTCGCCGACCCCGCGAAGCGCGACGGCACCAGGTCCATCATCCAGCTCTGCACCACCGGCCGGATCGAGAACAGGAAGAAACCGAGCAGCGATATCCCGGCGACATAGAAGGTCGCGTCGGCGATGAAGGTCAGGGCGACAATGAGAGCGCTCGACACGCCCAGCGCGCCGAAGACGATCGGCCGCCGCCCGATCCGGTCGGACCACAGCCCGGCGATGGGTGAGGCAACGAGGCCGCCGAGCTGGATGATCATCAGCGCAGCGCCTGTGTAGACGGTGCTTTTCTGCATGACATCGACGATGTAGAGCGGCAGAAAGGCGAACAAGCCGACTTGCGCCATCGTCCGGAACGCTGCGGTCATCGCAAGAACCATCACCGCGCGATCCTTGAGCAGAGCGCCATAGCCGGAGACGTATTCGCGAACACTCATCGGCGCGGTCTCGCGCGCAACGGCCTTGTCGGTCGGCAACAGCATCGCAATCAGGACCACGGCCATGATGATCGACGGCAGCGCACTGATGACCGCAGCATTCCCCCACGTCAGCCAGGTGAGCAGGACACCCGCCACCATGGGCCCCAAGGCATCGCCGGCGTTGGCCCCCATCGCGTGGATCGACAGGACATAGCCCCGCCGCTGCGCATACCGCTCCGCCAGATAGGCGATCGCGCCGGGGTGCCACGCCTGGTTGGCCGCGCCCATCAGGCCGATCATCAGGCAGAGGACGACATAAAGGCTCGACATCCCAAACACGAGCATCGCCGCCGCCCCTGCCAGCAGCGCGATCACCTGCACCAGAATTCGGCGCCCACTGACGTCGACCGCCAAGCCGCTGGCAAAATTCGCAACGAACGAGCTGATGTGAAAGAC
>Ga0299906_10005554_pt1 | contig 10250 bp, 6 predicted proteins | sample RVTome_14_FD_200259 | JGI IMG/M metagenome (GOLD analysis project Ga0299906, IMG submission 200259) | Soil microbial communities from uranium-contaminated site in the Upper Colorado River Basin, Wyoming, United States - RVT145D125 (version 2) ...
AACCGCATCACGGCAGGCATCCGCGCCGCCCCGGACCGGCGAGAAGCTGATCGTCCGCGGGGCCCGCGAGCACAACCTCAAGAACATCCACGTCGAGCTGCCGCGCGAGCGGCTCGTCGTCATCACCGGGCTCTCCGGCTCGGGAAAGTCCTCCCTGGCCTTCGACACGATCTACGCGGAGGGCCAGCGCCGCTACGTGGAGTCCCTGTCCGCGTACGCCCGGCAGTTCCTCGGCCTCATGGAGAAGCCGGACGTCGACGCCATCGAAGGGCTGTCACCGGCGATCTCCATCGAGCAGAAGACGGTGAGCCGCAACCCGCGCTCCACGGTGGGCACCGTTACGGAGATCTACGACTACCTCCGGCTCCTGTGGGCGCGCGCGGGCACGCCCCACTGTCCCACGTGCGGACAGCCGGTCGTGCGCCAGTCGGCCACGCAGATCGTCGACAGCCTCCTCGACATGGAGGAGGGCACGCGTATCGAGGTGCTCGCTCCCCTCGTGCGCGGCCGCAAGGGCGAGTTCCGCGTGCTGTTCGAGAAGGCGCGCAAGGACGGCTTCGTCCGGGTCCGGGTCGACGGCGAGACCCACGACCTGACGGAGCCCCCCGCGCTCAACCGGTACGAGAACCACGACATCTCGGTAGTGGTCGACCGCCTGGTCATCCGTGAGGCGGACCGGGACCGGATCGCCGACTCGGTGGAGACCGCGCTGCGCACGGGGGACGGGATGATGGAGGTGCTCGAGCATCGCGGGCGCGGTCCGGTCGAGGAGCACGTCTTCAGCGAGCACTACTCGTGCGCCGGATGCGGCACGAGCCTGGCCGAGCTCGAGCCCCGGCAGTTCTCGTTCAACTCCCCGTACGGCGCCTGCGAGGAGTGCGGCGGGCTGGGCACGCGCAAGGAGGTCAACCCCGACCTGCTCCTCGCGGACCCGAGCATCTCGATCCTGGAGGGCGTGATCCTGCCATGGGGCGATCCCTCCGGGCACCTGCGGCGGTCCGTGATCCCGGGGCTCGCGGAGGCCTACGAGTTCGACCCGGGCACGCCCTGGCGTGACCTCCCGGACGAGGCATGCCACGCGATCATCCACGGCTCGGGCAGCATGAAGATCCGGTTCCCCTACCGGTCGGGGTCGGGGCGGTTCGACGGTCACTACGAGGATCGCTGGGAGGGCGTGCTCGGCAACGTCGAGAGGCGCTACCGGGAGACGACGTCCGAGGCCGTTCGGTCGCAGCTGGACGAGTACATGTCGACCCTGGAATGCACGGTCTGCGGCGGGAGCCGGCTGAAGCCCGCCTCGCGCGCGGTCACCGTGGCCGGCAAGTCGCTCGGCGAGGTGGTGGAGATGTCGATCGCCGAGGCCGCGGACTTCTTCGAGGGGCTCCCCGTGCAAGGCCGCGCGCGCGGACGCAACGGCGGGCGGCGCCGCAACGGTCCCGCGCCGCTCCCCGCCGAGATCGCCGGGCCGATCCTCAAGGAGGTGGCCGAGCGCCTGCGCTTCCTGCGGGACGTCGGCCTCGACTACCTGACGCTCGGCCGCTCGGCCGGCACGCTCTCGGGCGGGGAGGCGCAGCGTATCCGCCTCGCCACCCAGATCGGAAGTCGCCTCGTGGGCGTGTTGTACATCCTCGACGAGCCGTCGATCGGGCTCCATCAGCGGGACAACACGCGCCTCCTGGGCACGCTGGAGGCGCTGCGCGACCTCGGCAACACGGTGGTCGTGGTCGAGCACGACGAGGAGACCATCCGCAAGGCGGACCACGTCATCGATCTCGGACCCGGCGCGGGCCGACATGGTGGCGAGGTCATGGCGAGCGGCACGCTGGAGGCGCTGTTGGAGGCGAAGGGCTCGCTGACCGCCGCGTATCTGCGCGGCGACCGGCGGATCCCGATTCCGGCGCGCCGCCGGGCGGTCGACCACGACAACGCGCTCGTGGTGCGCGGCGCGCGCGGTCACAACCTGAAGAGCATCGACGTCCGGTTCCCGCTGGGAGCCTTCCTGTGCGTCACGGGGGTCAGCGGCTCCGGCAAGTCGACGCTGGTCAACGAAACGCTCTACCACGCGCTCGCCAGGCGGTTCTACCGAAGCAAGCTGGTGCCGGCGGGCCACGACGGCATCGACGGCGTCGAGCTGCTCGACAAGGTGATCGACGTCGACCAGTCACCCATCGGCCGAACGCCACGCTCGAACCCCGCGACCTACACGGCGCTCTTCACGCCCATCCGGGACCTGTTCGCCACGCTGCCGGAGTCGCAGATGCGCGGATACGGGCCCGGCCGCTTCTCATTCAACGTGAAGGGCGGACGCTGTGAGGCCTGCCAGGGCGATGGGCTGGTGAAGATCGAGATGCACTTCCTGCCCGACGTGTACGTGCCGTGCGAGGTGTGTCGCGGGCGCAGGTACAACCGCGAGACGCTCGACGTCTACTACAAGGGCAGGAACATAGCGGACGTGCTCGAGATGACGGTGGAGGACGCGCTCGACTTCTTCGACGCCGTGCCGCGCATCAAGGTGAAGCTACAGACGCTGCACGACGTGGGGCTCGGCTACATCCACCTCGGTCAGTCCGCCACGACGCTGTCGGGCGGAGAGGCGCAGCGCGTCAAGCTCGCCACCGAGCTGTCGAAGCGCGCGACGGGCAGGACGATGTACATCCTGGACGAGCCGACGACGGGTCTGCACTTCGAGGACGTTCGCGTGCTCCTCGAGGTCCTCCACCGCCTGGTCGACAGGGGCAACACGGTCGTGGTGATCGAGCACAATCTGCACGTGGTCAAGACCGCCGACTGGGTCATCGACCTCGGTCCGGAGGGTGGCGAGGCCGGGGGCCGCGTCCTGGTCGAGGGGACGCCGGAGGAGGTCGCGGCCGCGGCCGGCTCGCATACCGGGTCGCACCTGGCGCCCCTACTGAACGGGTAGGCCTAGGAGCGCCCTGTAGAAATGGAGCGGCCCGCGCCCGGCGGGCTCCCACGGGCCAGCGCGCCGCGGCAGCTACGTCGGACTCCCCGGTGACGGGTCCCGAACCACCCGTGTCCCGCTCGCCGAGGCCCGGTGCAACGCAGGCATGGACGGATTACCTTAGGGGTCCGTCGGAAACAGGGCTTCGCGCGGAACCGTAGGGGCGTACGATGGACGATTGGCATTTCGCTGCTCGCGCAGCCAGACAATACGGAGACCGCCATGGTGACTCGTGAGGACCTCGAGAGCTTCCTCATTCGAATGGATCTCGAGTACGAGGAGGTCGATGAAGGAATGTTCCTCGTGCGGGGTAGGAACAGCGGGCTCCCGATGGTCGTCCATTTCGCCGAGGCTCTGCTGCTCATTCGGCTGAAGCTCATGGACATGCCGGACCTGGCCGACGGTAAGGTGGATCTCTACAAGACCCTGCTCGAGCTGAACGCCACGGACGTCGTGCACGGCGCGTACGGCATCGAGGACGGGGAGCTGATCCTCAGCGACACGCTGGAGCTGGAGACGCTCGACTTCCACGAACTCCAGGCGTCGATGGAATCGATCGAGCTCGCCGCGTCGACCCACATGGAGCGAATCCGTTCCCTCGCCGGCGTGGTGACGGAGGAATAGCGATGGGCATCTTCACGAAGCTGTCGACCGTCTTCAAATCGAACATCAACGATCTGATCTCTCGGGCGGAAAACCCCGAGAAGATGCTGAATCAGATCATTCTGGACATGCGGGACCAGCTCGCCAAGGCGAAGCGCGAGGTGGCCGCCGCGATCGCCGACGAGCGCAAGCTGAAATCCCAGCTCGACACGGAGGTCAAGCAGGCCCGAGATTGGCAGCACAGGGCCATGCTCGCGGTCAAGGAGGGTCGCGACGACCTCGCCAAGCAGGCGCTGCTGCGGCAGAAGGAGCACACCGAGCGCGGGCAGGTCCTTCAGCAGACCTGGGAGGCCCAGGCGCGCGAGACCGAGAGCCTCAAGGGCTCCCTGCGTCAGCTCAACGACAAGATCGAGGAGGCCAAGCGCAAGCGGAACCTCCTGATCGCGAAGCAGAAGCGCGCCCAGGCCCAACGCCGCATACACGAGACCATGTCGGGCCTGTCCGACACGTCCGCGTTCGAGGCGTTCAACCGGATGGCGGACAAGATCGAGGAGGAGGAGCGGCGCAGCGTGGCGCACGTGGAGGTGACCGAGGCCCTCCAGGGCGACACGCTGGAGTCGGAGTTCCTCAAGCTCGAGGCGGGCCCGGCGGGCGCGGGCGTCGAGGATCAGCTGCTCGCGCTGAAGCAGGAGATGGGCCTGATCGCCGCGGGGGACGGCGCGGACGAGCGCCGGAGGCTCGAGTCCGGCGAGGGCGACGACGCGCGCGTGCGGGACGCACACGTCGAGGAGGTCAGCGACGAGGAGGCAGCCTCCATTCCCGAGGCGGAGCTGATCTCGGAGTTCGACAGGCTGGAGGGGAAGCGAGCGGAATCCTGACGGCCCAGGCAGACTTGGCGGCCGCTGGTGGTCGGGCGGCGCCCCTTGGAGGGCGCCGCCCTTTTTTTGTGCTTATGGCTACGCCATGTGCACAAAAGGGTGGCCCTGCGCGCCCCTCACTGTAGGTGGAGAGCTGACGAAGACAGGCCGGCCGGGCGGGTAAACGCTCCGAGGGGCCCGTTGGCATGGTTGCTGCTTTCTGCCCCGCACGAGCCTCGAAGGACGCTCGCCCCCCCACATCTACTCTGATTCAAAGCGCCCCGTGCGCGCCGAGGCAGCCGGGGCAGGAGGAATCGTCCAATGCTGTACCTCAGGAAGAGCGCGTGCATTCTGGCGACGCTGGCCGCCCTGGCGGCGTGCGAAGACGATGGTACGGGACCGGAGGACGGAACGGCGACGGTGCAGGGCAGCGTCGAGGAGACGACGCCCGCGGCGTCCGCGTCCGGGGCGAGCCTCGCCCAGGCGGGTCCCCAAATGGCGCCCGGCACCGACGCCGAGACGGTCGCGGTCGTGGAAATCGACGCGAACGGGAGCTTCACCGAGCTCGCCTCCGCGGAGGTCGAGGCCGACGGCTCGTTCAGTGTACAGGAGGTTCCGGCGGGCCGATCCGACCTCGCGGTCGTGGCGTACGTCGGCGACCGCGTGGCCGGCCAGGTGCTGATCCACGAGCGCACGACGAACGGGGCGGTGGTGGTGACCGCGCCCATCAACTACGAGACGACCGTCGAAGCCCGAGCGTACTCCGAGATGCGCGCGTCCGGCCGAGGCAGTGCCTCGACCGCGTCGGAAGTCTCGTTGTTCATCCACATGCAGGGACCCGAAGCCGAAGCGGTCGCCACCTCCGATGCCGAGGTGGAAGCCGTGGCTGAAGGCGTCGCCGTCGCGAGCTCCACGTTGACGGCGCTGTATGCGTCCTCCGGCACGGCGCTCGATGCGGCGGCGCGGGGGGACCTCATCGCGGAAGCCGCCGTGGAGTTCGCGGCCGACCGAAGCGGCGGCGCCTCGCTCGAAGGCGCGCACGAAGCGTTCATGGACGCGGCGCTCGAGGCCTTGATCGAGGGCGGAGCCTCGCTGGAATCGACGGTCATCGCCTCGGCTGGCGCCGCCACCACCCTGGATGCGACCGTCGCTGGCCGTAGCGAGGAAAGAGCTGCCGTGATCGCCGAGGCGGTTCGCCTGAACCTGCGTGCACGCGAGCGTCTGGCGGCCAGCTTCTCTTCGACGGGCGAGGGCTCGGTAGCGACCGCCATCGCTGGGGAGCTGGCGTCCGCCCGTGCGAGCGTCGGGGTGGCCGGCACGGTGGCTCAGCTCGGCGCGGCCATCGACGCTGCCCTGAGCGCGGTGATCGAGGTAGCCATCGATGGGACCGTGGAGCTTCTTGCCGCGGATGCCACATCGGCGGTGCGCGCCGAGGTCGAGGCACGCGCGGCGGCAGCGCTCGATGTCGCGCTCCTGGACGCACGCCTGGAGAGCGCCACGACCGCCGAGGCAGCCGCCGAGGCGGTTGCGGACTACCGCGCGGAGGTGAGGGCGGCGGTGGAGGAGATGATCGAGACGGCGGGCGCCACCGGCGTCGATGCGGAGGTGATGACCTCGCTCTTCGTTGCGGCGTGCGCCGGCGCGCACGTGCGCTAGGGCTTCGGGGGCGGACCACCGGGAGCCGGTGGCGGGATCGCGGAGTCCGCGCGTACGTGTCTCGTGAGGCGTTGAGCACGGATCGGACGTGCGGAATCCGGAGCGGGTGGGAAGGGGGGCGACGCCCCCTTCCTTTTGCGTCGGCGTCCGACATCTTTTCTGCACTCGCCAACTCCGGAGTCCTCATGAGCACGGTCTTTCTCAACGGCGCGTACGTCCCCAAGGCCGAGGCGAAGGTCTCGGTCGACGACCGCGGCTTCCTGCTCTCGGACGGGGTCTACGAGGTGACTCCGTTCTACGAGGGCGTGCCCTTCGGCCTCGATCGGCATCTGGCGCGGCTCGCCCATGGACTCTCCTGGATGCGGATCGACGTGGACGTGCGGATGTTCGAGGAGATCGCGCACCGGCTCCTCGGCGAGAACGGGCTCGATACCGCAGAGCGCTCCTACGCGTACCTGCAGGTTACACGCGGCGCGGCGCCGCGCACGCACTACTTCCCGAAGGAGCCGGTCGAGCCGACGATCTACGCGTTCGCGACCCAGTGGAAGCGGCCTTCGGCCGACGTGTGGAACCGGGGCTTCGCCGCGATCACCGTGCCGGATCGGCGCTGGACGCGTGTCGACATCAAGACGATCTGCCTGCTGCCGAACGTGCTCGCCTTCCAGGCCGCGCTGGACGCCGGCGCCGACGACGCGATCCTCGTGCGCGACGGGGTGGCGCTCGAGGGAGCACACCAGAACTTCTGGGGCGTGTTCGACGGCGTCGCCGTGACGCACCCCGCCACCAACCTCATCCTGCCGGGCATCACGCGCGGAGTCGTGCTCGAGATCGCGCGCGAGCAGGGCGTCCGGGTGCAGGAGCGGGCGATCGCGGTCGAGGAGCTCGTGGCCGCGGACGAGCTCTTCTTCACCGGGACGACGGGCGAGGTCCGCCCGTGCGTGCTGGTCGACGGCAGGCCGGTCGGGGACGGTCGGGTCGGGCCGGTGACGCGTATGCTCTCCGACGCGTTCCTCGCCCGCGTGGAGCGCGCCAAGGAGATGGCCGGGGCGGCCACGTCGTGAGTCGCTTCACGGCTGGTGCGCTCGCCGTCAGCTTGCTGGCGGCCGCACCGGCGCGCCCGGCCGCACAGGAGCCGCCGCGTGTGTGGATCATCGCCACGGGCGGGACCATCGCGAGCAGGCCGGGCGCGGAACAGCTGACCGGCGCGGCGCTGGTCGAGGCGGTGCCCGGCCTCGGCGAGGCCGCGCGCGTCGAGGTCGAGGAGTTCAGCCGGATCGGATCTTCGGCCATGACACCCGACCACTGGCTGCGCCTGTCGGGCAGGGTGAGCGAGCTACTCGCGTCCGATCCCGACCTGGCGGGCGTCGTCGTCACGCACGGCACCGACACCATGGAGGAGACCGCCTACTTCCTGCACCTCACCGTCACCGACGCGCGGCCGGTGGTGCTGGTCGGCTCCATGCGACCTGCCACGGCGGTCTCGGCCGACGGTCCGGCGAACCTCCTCGCGGGTGTTCGGGTGGCCGTGTCACCGGAGGCCGTGGGCCAGGGCGTCATGGTCGTGCTCAACGACGAGATCCACTCGGCCCGCGACGTGCGCAAGACCGACAACAACCGCGTCGACACCTTCGTCTCGGCCGAATGGGGGGCGCTGGGCGTGGTGGACCTGGATGGCGTGCACTTCCGGCGTGGGGTCGCGACCAAGCATACCACGGGCTCCGAGGTGGGTCTCGGACCGGCCGAAGCGTCTGCTTCCTCCGGCGCGCCGAGCTCCGCGGAACAGCCGAGCCGAGCCGCCGGGTTGCCCCTCGTGCCGATCGTGGCCGATTTCGCCGGCAACGACGGCTCGATCGTGCGCCGCTGGGCGGACTCGGGCGCCGCGGCCATCGTCGTGCAGGCCTTCGGCGGCGGCCGCCCCAGCCCCGGAATGCGCGGCGCCGTGCGGGAGGTGGCCGGCCGGGGCGTACCCGTGGTGCTCGCCTCACGCGTGCCACAGGGGCGCGTCATGGGATCACGCGAGGACGTGGCGCGTGGGATCTTGGCGGCGGGCGACCTGCCGCCGCACAAGGCACGAGTCCTGATGATGCTGGCGCTGCGCCACACGAAGGATGCCGGGGAGTTGCAGCGGCTTCTCGACACGCACTAGGAGCCTTGGTGGTCAGGCGGGTGGTGGCGTTCTGGGCGCCGGTGCGTCGCGTGTCTCGGGGGGGCGCGGCGCGGGGGACGGGGGGTCCGCCGCGGGCGTCGCGACGCGGTCGCGCGGCGCCGCCGCCGCGCCTGCTCATGCCGCTCGGCCTCGCGCTCGCCGGCTGCTTCGCGCCCTACGGTCCGACGACCACGGGCGTCGTGGACCAGGTGCCCGCCGGAGCGGACGCGCTGCGCCTCGTGTACCTGGGCACCGGGGGGTGGCTCCTCGAGCACGGCGACGATGTCGTGCTCACCGCGCCACTCTTCACCAACCCGGGCCTGATCCGGACCGGATTGCTGCCCATCGAAAGCGACCACGCCGTCGTGGACAGGTTCATGTCCCGTTACGACGTCTCCGACGCGCGCGCGATCCTGGTCGGCCACGCGCACTACGATCACCTGATGGACGTTCCGCGGGTCGCCGCCGAGCACGCCCCCCAGGCGCGCATCGTCGGAAGTCGGACGGTGGCGAACACGCTCGGGACGTGGTCGGGGCTGGCCGGGCGGATGGACGTGGTGAACGACTCGGCGGGCGACCAGCGTACCGTGGGCCGCTGGCTCCGGTACGGCGACGGCGTGCGGGTGATGGCGCTCCGGTCCAAGCACGCGCCGCACTTCGACGGGCACACGCTCTACGAGGGCACCAGGGACGCGCCGCTCGAGGCGCCCCCGCGCTGGGCCGCCGAGTGGCTCGACGGCCATACGTTCGCGTATCTGATCGACTTCCTGCGCCCAGGCGACTCGGTGGCCTTTCGCGTCTATTATCAGGACGCGGTCGTGGCGCCACCGTTGGGAGCCGCGCCCGAGGCGCTCATCGCCCGGCACCCCGTCGACGTGGCCATCCTGGTGCCCGCGACCTTCGACCAGGTGGACTGGCACCCGGAAGCGCTCATCGAGAACCTTCGTCCGCGGCGCGTGATCCTGGGGCACTGGGAGGACTTCTTCGTCGCGCTGGACGACGCCTTGGAGTCCCTGGAGGGCGTGGCCGATCCCATCCGCCTCACCGACCTGGGTCACTTCGTGGCGCGGCTCGACCGCTCGTTCGACGGGCCGTGGTGGCGCCCCATTCCTTGGGCCGAGTTCCGGTTCCCGCCGGGCGATGCCGGCTCGTGACGGGCGACGCTTCGGAGCCCGCCCATGACGGGCGTCATGCCGCGGGTCACGCTCCCGGCCTCCCGACGGCGTCACGCCCAGCGGAAGATCCTGAGCGCGAGGAGGAACGGCAACACCGTCCAGATCAGCATGATCGTCAACTCCGGAGCGGCCTGCCCGAGCTCGGCTCCGTCGATCATCGCCGCCCGTAGCGCGTCGTTGAGCGCGGTGAGCGGAAGAGCCCTGAGCAGGGGCTGGATGGCTTCCGGAAATCGCTCGTAGCTGAAGAAGACGCCGGAGCCGATCCACATGGGCAGCATCACCACGTTGAGCACGCCGGAGATGCCCTCGATGGTCCGCACCCTGGCGACGGCCAGCAACCCGATGGCGGCGAAGCAGAAGGCTCCGACGGCGCACAACACCGTGAACGACAACAGCGTCGCGCGCAGAGGCACGTCCAGCACCCACACGCCGAAGCCGACGATCAGGATCAGCTCAGCCGCCAGGAACATCATCCGCGACAGCACGAAGGACGCCAGGAAGGACGAGTGGCGCATGGGCGTGACGAGCATCCGCTTGAGCACCTTGCGCTGCCGCATGTCGGCCACGGCGAAGCCGATGGACCACAGGCCCGTTCCCATGACGCTCATGCCCAGCAGCCCGGGGAACAGGAAGTCAACGTAACGCGAGCCGCGTTCGGTCAGCTCGTGGATGGCGAGCCGATCGGGATCGCTAGCGCCGAGCGCGACCAGCACGCGCAGCCGCGCCACCTCGGCCTCCGGGCGAACCGGATCGAGGCGCAACTCGGGGGGCGCGACCGACAGGACGAGGGCGTCGACGTGCCCACCCCGCAGCGCCCGGTCGGCCTCCGCGCGCGTGGCGAAGTGCCGGACCTG
>Ga0299906_10005555_pt1 | contig 10249 bp, 6 predicted proteins | sample RVTome_14_FD_200259 | JGI IMG/M metagenome (GOLD analysis project Ga0299906, IMG submission 200259) | Soil microbial communities from uranium-contaminated site in the Upper Colorado River Basin, Wyoming, United States - RVT145D125 (version 2) ...
GCCTCGACCTTGCGCACGCCATCGGCAACGTGCCGCTCGAATTGCATGACTGGGGGCCGGATTTTGCCGTCTGGTGCAGCTACAAGTACCTGAATGCAGGCCCCGGCGCGATCGGCGGCGTGTTCGTGCATGAACGGCATTTGCGTGATGTCGCGACACCGCGTTTGCTCGGCTGGTGGGGTCATGAGGAAGCATCGCGGTTTGCAATGGCGGCGACTTTTACGCCGGCGGAAGGGGTGGAACAGTGGCAACTCAGCAATCCGCCGATACTTTCTTTCGCACCGCTGCTCGCATCACTTCAGGTATTTCACAGCGCCGGCATGCATCGCCTGCGAACGAAGTCCGTTCGACTGACGTCCTACCTGGCGGAGCTGTTGCAACACCGGTTTGCCGGCCGTGTCGTACCGATAACACCGGAGAACGCGCGCGGCTGCCAGCTGTCATTGCAGGTTGTCGATCCGGCAATTCCGGCCCGCCGCGTTTTCGATTCGCTGGAGCAACAGTACGTCATTGCAGACTGGCGCGAGCCCGACGTCATACGCGTGGCGCCGGTGCCGCTTTATAACCGTTTTGCGGATGTCCACGAATTCGTGCAACGGCTGGGGATCGCGCTCGATGGATAGCCGGTCGGTCGACATCATCGGCGCGGGACTCTGTGGCACGTTGTTGTCGATCATGTTCGCGAAACGCGGGATAGGCACCCGCATTTACGAACGCCAGCCCGACCCAAGGTACGCAAAGTGTTCGTCCGGTCGTTCGATCAATCTTGCCATGTCGGCACGCGGCATGCGGGCGCTACGGCATGCCGGGCTGCTGGCGGAAGTTGAGCCTCTGCTGCTGCCGATGCGCGGCCGCCTGATTCACAAGGAGAACGCGGCCACGGAACTGCAGCCCTACGGCCAGCGCCCGCACGAACAGATCTTCTCCGTTTCCCGCGCCGGGCTGAACCGCATACTCGTGGCCGCGGCCTGCGAGCGTTTCGGGGTCAGCATCCACTTTGCCCAGGAAGTTACGCAATATGACCGTGCGAACGACTCCGCCACGCTGAAAAATCACGATAATTCAAATACATACAATATCAGTGGACGACCCCTCATCGCCGCGGACGGGGCCGGATCGCGGCTGCGACGGGCATTTGCGGCAGACTCTTATATATCCCCGGTCGAATCCCTGCTGCCGCACAGCTACAAGGAACTGTCGATTCCACCCGGCCCCGGCGGCCGTTTCCGGCTGGCGCCCGGGGCACTGCACGTCTGGCCCCGGGGCGGCTTCATGCTCATAGCGCTGCCGAACCGCGGCGGTGATTTCACGCTGACATTGTTCCTGCCCAACGACGGCCCGGAGAGTTTCACGGCGCTTGCCTCGACGGCGGCGGTGGCGGCATTTTTCGAAAAGCATTTCTGCGATGTCGTGCCACTGATACCGGACCTCGGCGAGGCGTTCGCAAGTAACCCGACAGGTATACTTGGCACAGTCCGCTGCCGGCACTGGCATAGTGGTGGCGATCTGCTGCTGATCGGCGACGCCGCGCATGCCGTCGTGCCGTTTCACGGTCAAGGCATGAACCTTGCGTTCGAGGATTGCGTGGTCCTGGACGAAGTCCTTGCGAGTGGCGAGCGCAACTGGGCAAGCGTCTTCGAAGCCTTCGAGAACCGGCAGCACGCCAACGCAAATGCCATTGCCGACATGGCGCTCGAGAACTACGTCGAAATGCGGGATACCGTTCGCGACGCCGGATACCTGCTGCGCAAGGAACTCGCTTTCGAACTCGAGCGCCGGCTGCCGCATCAGTTCATTCCCCGCTACTCGATGGTCATGTTTCACGACGAAATTCCGTACGCCGAAGCACAACGACGTGGCGCCGCCCAGCAGGCCTTGCTCGAGGAACTGACGAGAAACGCAAGCAGCCTCGACGATATCGATCTCGACGCCGCCGAACGCCGCGCAGCCGACCTGTAGGAGCCTGCAGTGCAGGCGACCTCATTTCGCTGGCACCGTACTTGAACGAAGGGCACCCGGGGAATCTTCCCGGGACACGCCGTGAATACATCCCTGTAGGCTCGCGGCGCGCGTCCCTGCGCGCCGACGGTCCCGGGGAGATTCCCCGGATACCCTTCGTTGAGAAAGTCGTGGAAAGCACACTTAAGATCTTCGCAGCCGGCATCGCATCGGCGGGCCGTTTGAACGCATCTCCCCCTAAGTGAAAACGGCCCGCCGATGTGGTGTCGGCATTCCGCAAATTCTCGGAAAGGGTTTCGACGCAATGCGGGTCAGAGTCGGTCGAGGACCTGGAAGGTGAAACCGTAGTCGCGACCGGCGCCTGCGGGAAAATCCTCTTTGGCGCTGACGGACCACTCGTCCGGATCGAGTTCGGGGAAAAGCGCATCGCCATCGATGCTGGCACGGACCCGGGTGAGGTAGATGCGTTCCGCCATCGGCAGGAACACCTGGTATACGAAGGCACCACCGATCACCATGACTTCCTCGGCGTCGCCGGCATAGGCAAGGGCCTGATCGAGCCGCGTCGCAACCTCGCAACCCGGCGCCGAATAATCCGGGTTCGATGTCAGTACGATGTTGGTGCGATCGGCCAGCGCACGCCCTATCGATTCATGCGTAAGACGACCCATGATGACTGGCTTGCCGTGGGTGAGCAATTTGAACCGCCTGAGATCTTCGCCGAGGTGCCAGGGCATCCCGCCGTCCACGCCGATGACATTGTTCGTTGAGGCCGCGACGATCATCGAGATCTTCATCTGCGGTATCCGTCACACCGCAACTGCAGCGCGAATGTGCGGGTGCGACTGGTAATTCAGAACTTCAAAGTCCTCGAAGCGGTAATCGAAGATGGAGGCCGGCCTGCGGCGGATCGCAAGCGTCGGCAATGGCAACGGATTGCGCCGCAGCTGTTCGTCGGCCTGCTCGAAATGATTGGCATAAAGATGGCAGTCGCCGCCTGTCCAGATGAATTCCCCGACGTGCAGGTCCGCCTGTTGTGCAAGCATGTGCGTCAGCAATGCATAGGAAGCGATATTGAACGGCACCCCGAGGAACATGTCGGCGCTGCGCTGGTAAAGCTGGCACGACAATTTTCCGTTCGCCACGTAGAACTGGAACAGGCAGTGGCACGGCGGAAGGGCCATCTGTGGGATATCGGCGACGTTCCAGGCGCTCACCAGCATGCGCCTCGAGTCCGGGTCTTCACGCAGCATCTTGACGATTTCGCGCATCTGGTCGATGGACTCCCCGCCGGGAGTCGGCCAGCTGCGCCACTGGACGCCATACACCGGCCCCAGTTCACCGTTCTGGTCTGCCCACTCGTTCCATATGGATACGCCGTTTTCCTGCAGGTAACGGACACTGCCGTCGCCCCGCAGAAACCACAGCAGTTCGTGGATTATCGAACGCATGTGCAGTTTCTTTGTCGTCACCATGGGAAACCCGTGGCTCAGATCGAAGCGCATCTGGTGCCCGAAAATGCTGAGCGTGCCGGTGCCGGTGCGATCTTCCTTCGGCGCGCCGTTGTGCCGGACATGACGCAGCAGGTCGAGATACTGCTGCATTTCAGGCCGCCGCCATCTGCGGCTTGCGGTATGCCAGCAGCAGCATGATCACACCGAGCAGAACCATCGGCGCACTCAGCACCTGCCCCATGGTTACCCATCCGAGGGCCAGGTAGTCGAGATGGGCATCCGGTACACGGTAGAACTCGACAATGAAGCGAAAAACGCCATAGCAGACGAGGAACAGCCCCGATACCGACATGTACGGACGCTCCTTCGACGAAAATTGCCACAGGATGACAAACAGCAGCAGGCCTTCGAGCAGCGCTTCGTAAAGTTGTGACGGATGCAGCCCGACTCCGTTGATGTCGAAGGCCCACGGCACACCGGTTGCCTTCCCCCACAACTCGCCGTTGATGAAATTGCCGATACGACCGAAAAACAGGCCTAGCGGCGCAAGCGGCGCAACGAAGTCCCACACACCCCAGGTGCTCACGCCGAGCCGCCGCGAAAATAGCCACATTGCCATCATCACTCCGGCAAGGCCGCCGTGAAACGACATGCCGCCTTCCGTGATGCGGAATATATACAGGGGGTCGCGCAGCAGTTCATCCCAGCCGTACACCAGGCAGTAACCGAGTCTGCCGCCAACGACGACACCCAGCATCGAATAGAAAATCAGGTCGTCGACCTGCGCCGGCTTGATCACAGACCAGGCCTTCCTGGCGCGAATCCTCGCGAGCCACCATGCCAAAACGAACCCGATGACGTACATCAGCCCGTACCAGCGCACATGCACGGCTGGCACAGGGCCGAGCGGGCCAATGGAAAAAATGATGGGGTCGATCTGCGGGTAGGTCAGCATGTGCGCTAGTCTACCATCGCCGCCGCCCGTGGCGAGCTGCGAACAGGTGTTGGGTTATAGTGCCCAACCATGACACGCGTATCCGAAAAAAAGAACCGGCTCGCGAACGAGACCAGTCCGTACCTGCTACAGCATGCTGACAATCCTGTGGACTGGTATCCGTGGGGAAGCGAAGCGCTGGATCGCGCACGCAACGAGGACAAACCCATACTGCTGTCGATCGGCTATGCGGCCTGCCACTGGTGTCACGTGATGGCTCACGAATCCTTCGAGGACGAGGCCACCGCGCGCGTGATGAACGACCTGTTCGTCAACATCAAGGTCGACCGCGAGGAGCGGCCCGACATCGACAGGATCTATCAGGCTGCGCAGCAGTTGCTGACGCGGCGTAACGGCGGCTGGCCTCTGACCATGTTCATCAACCCGCAGGACCAGCGACCGTTCTTTGGCGGCACCTATTTCCCGCGCGAGGCGCGCTACGGCATGCCGGCTTTTGGCGAACTGCTGAAGCGCGTCGCGTCCTATTACAGCGACAACCGTGAGGATGTGCGTGCGCAGGGCAGGCAGCTTTCGGATTTCTTCGACCGCCTGAAGCCGATCGCCGAACCGGGGCAGGTGCTCGATCGTGCGCCCATCGATGCGGCCCGCGACGCGCTCGGTAAAACTTTCGACCGCGAATACGGCGGCTTCGGCGGCGCCCCGAAGTTTCCGCACCCGACCAGTGTGGATCGGATCATGCGCCATTGGCGCAGTACGGCGAGCAGCGATCACGCTGACGTCGAGGCGCTGTTCATGGTCTCGCTGACATTGACACGCATGGCGGAGAGCGGGCTATTCGATCAGCTTGGCGGCGGCTTCTGCCGGTACTCGGTGGATCGCTATTGGCAGATACCGCATTTCGAGAAAATGCTTTATGACAACGCCGCCTTGCTCGCGGTATATGCCCACGCGTTCGTCGCCACAGGAGAAGCTCTGTTCGGCCGTGTTGCAAGCGAAACCGCCGACTGGATGTTGACCGACATGCGCTCTCCGGACGGCTGTTTCTATTCGACGCGGGATGCCGATTCCGAAGGAGAGGAAGGAAAATTCTACGTATGGACGGCGGATGAGATTCGGTCGCTGCTGACCGCCGATGAATACGCAGTCGCAACGCGCCATTTCGGTCTTGACAAGGAGCCGAATTTCGAAGGTCGCTGGCACCTGAACGTACACGAAACGCTGGACAGTATCGCCGCCAACCCGGCCGCAAACCCGTCCCGGCCGCCGCAGTCCCTCGCCAGTGCCAAAGCGAAGTTGCTGGCCGCGCGCTCGGCCCGCACCTGGCCGGGCCGGGATGAGAAACAACTCACTTCGTGGAATGCGCTGGCAATTCGTGGCCTGGCCATCGCCGGTCGCGCGTTGCGGCGACCCGACCTGACGGCAGCCGCAAGCCAGGCGGCCGACTTCATTCGCCGGAAATTGCTGCAAGACGGCCGCTTACTCGCCAGCTACAAGGACGGCCGGGCGCGGTTCGCTGCCTACCTCGACGATCACGCCTTTCTCCTCGATGCATTGCTCGAGTTACTGCAATCCGACTGGCAGACCCGCAATCTCGGGTTTGCAGTGGAAATCGCCGAATTGCTGCTGGAGCATTTTTTCGACGCGAAAAGCGGAGGGTTTTACTTTACGGCGGACGATCACGAAGTGCTGATCGACCGGCCGAAACCGTTGGCTGACGAAGCGATTCCATCCGGTAACGGGATTGCCGTGCTGTCGCTGCAGCGCCTCGGATTCCTGCTTGGCGAGACTCGTTATCTTGGCGCTGCGGAAAAATCCCTGCAGTACGCCTGGCGGGCCATACTCGAGTATCCGCACGGGCACGTCAGCCTGATTACCGCGCTCGAGGAGTATCTCGAGCATCCGGAAATCGTTGTCATTCGCGGCACAGGCGAAGAAATCGGTCGTTGGCGTGACTCGGCAGCAGAACTTTACGCGCCACGACGCCTGGTATTTGCCATCGACAGCAGCGCAACGAACCTGCCTGGCGCGCTGGCCGACCGGCGGCCGCTGCCCGGGCAGACGATCGCCTACCGATGTGTGGGAAGTCACTGTTCGCTGCCGCTGTCGAGCTTCGAGGCCCTCGCAGCCGAATGGCGGGAGAACGGCAACCGTCAGTAAGCGCGAAGCATCATCCCGGTCGCAGGCGAAATTTCGCTGCTGTTTGCGCCCTCGAAAAGGAACGCGACGGAATCCAGGCGCAGGTTGCGGTTTTGCACGATAGCGAAATGCAAGTGGGGTCCGCTCGAGAACCCGGTATTGCCTGAATCCGCAATGTACTGGCCGCGCAGGACTTTGTCGCCGGGGCGTACGCGAATCGAGCTACGGTTCAAGTGTGCGTAGATCGCGAAGGTGCCGTCGTCGTGCAGGATGCGGACCAGGTTGGCCTCGGCGCCTTCGCGAGTGGTATCGAACCCGCCCCTGTAATTGTCGCTCGCCACTTCGACCACTGTGCCGCTCCTGGCAGCGTAGATATCGGTCCCGACCGGCATGGCGATATCGACCGCAAACCGGCTGTCGGTCGTCGAATGCGTAACACTCGCCGGAAATGCCTGGGAGACCAGGTATTCGCTCGACAACGCAAACGGCACGCGATACGGTTGCGGCGGCCGATGTTCACTTTGTGGATCCCCCGGAATCCAGACATAGCGAAAGCGGATACCGGCATCAACATTGGCCTGCAGAGTCGCGAGGCGCAGAAGTTCTGCGCTGCTGCGTGCCGGCACTACCCATCGCAGGTCGATGTCCGGGGGCGGAAATCCCACATTGCGCAGCTCATCCAGCGCGATGACGACCTCGACCGGCGAATAGAATTCATTTTCGGCAACGAGGCTGACCTGGCCGTCATAGCGGCGGTTGACGACGCGCAACTGTGGCCGGCCGGCGCCCCTGTCCAGCTCACGGGTTTCGGCCGCCTGTTGGTCGGGCGGTGGCCGGTCCGAGTAGATCCACTCACCATCGCTGCCCTGATACTTGTACAGGGTGTCTGCATGTACCGGCACACCGGAGAAAATGCACACCAGCATGGTTGTCCGCCAGGCGCGGCCGGCGAGCATGGCGAATACGTGTCGCGCGGTCGATCGGTCAGCCGATGTCATATCGCCGCCACCCGTCTTTGGTTTTTCGGATTTCATATGCCGGCCAGTACTGGTTATCCAGTTTCAGCGTAATGACTTCGATGGCATCGTTCCATGTAACCGTTTTCAGCCGCACCGAAGCCTGGTCCCGCTTGCGCGCCACCACATCGAGAAATGCCTGCAGATTCGGTGTCGCGACTTCGTCCACCTCCAGGATTCTGCGTCCGGCCCAAAGGCCGTACCGCGTCGCCGGCGACCCGTAGGAGAAAAATGCGACGTAAACACCGTAGGGATCGATGCCTCGCTGCGCCGCCATTTCGCGATGCGGGTCCTGCAACAGCGCGCCGGCCCAGGACACGACGCGATCCAGACTGCGGCCGTCAAGCGCTACCGTCTTCGTGTCGATCTCGAGTGCGCTGCCGTCGCGCCATACCGTCAGGCGCAGATCGGGTTTCTGCACGGCGCGTTCGAGTTCGCGAAACGTCGTCACTACCTTGCCATCGACTGCAAGCACCATGTCGCCGTTGCGCAGGGTACCGGCCGCCGGCGTACCGGCGACCAGCCGGCTCACACTGAGCGCGCGCCTGCCCTGCGGATTGTGCTGTTCGAGCTTTGACAGCCACCCGTCATCAAGCCCGAGTTTCCGGGCGGCAAACAGTGGCAGATAGCCGAATTCGGCTTCCAGCGAATTGATCGGCCGGTTCGATCGCACCTCATCGACAAATTCGCTGACCAGTTCGCTGGCGACGCCACGATTGACCTGGTCCGCTTCGTTGCCGGCCTGATATGCAAAACTCGACCACATCGCAAGCACATGCCCGCGATCGTTGATGACGACGCCGTCGAATTCGCTCGGACCATTGACCAGGGAGATACTCTCGAGGTTGGAGTCGCGAAAGCGAAACGTGCGTGACAATGGCAGCAGCATCGGCTCGATCGACGCTACGATTGCTTCCTGGTGCGCCAGCTGGTGATCACCCTTCAGGCCGGCCACCCAGACGATTTGTCCCGGCTGCAACGTCCCGGTATCGAACACCGCCGAACGCACCGGCGTGTCGCCGATCAGCGCCGGGTCATAGGCAACGACCGCAAGATTGTGCAACGGATGCACGTAGCGGGCGTCGCCCTTCACCTGCAACGAGCCGGCAAACGTAATGGTTACGTCGCCCATATCAACCGGCACGGTGTTGCGATCCACAACCACGAGGCCGCGCTCCGCATCGACGACGAGACCTGTGCCGTAATAATTCCGGTCTGCTACCCCGGAGACGGTGTACGGAAGGTCAAAAGTCACCATCACCAACGAAGGCGCGACTGCGTTTATGCGAGGATCGTCGTAAGTGGAGAATCGTGTCTGTCCGGATTCGGGCGGCGACGGGTCCGGCCCCGCCGACAGTTCACGGCAGGGCCAAAGCCCATTCCGGTCATCACGTTGGCAGTGTTTCGCCGGAAACCAGATTCGATCCATTTCGACCGATCGCAGCACACTGTTGCGCGGTTCCTCCATGGTATGAAAACGAATCGCTGCACGGTCGCCGTCCGCCAGCTTGTCGAGTTGCCGTTCGAGGTCGCCGATATCGACTACCGGTGCGCCGTTCACTTCCGAAATGACCGCACCGCGGGGAATTGCCGCGTTGCCCAGCATGTAGCCTGGATTCGCAACGTACGCACCGATGACGGGACGATTGTAATGGCGTGCCTGCTGGTAGGAGAGATCATGGACTATGGCATCACCGAACTCGAGATACTCATCGGGCGTGATGCTGTGCAGGTCACCGACGGTAACTTCGGCACGCAGCGGCTTGCCGCCCCGCTCCACCTCGACGGTAACCTTTTTGCCCACTGTTACGTCGAGGATCGCCGCCAAAGGCACGAACTGCGTGATCAATGCGCCGTTTACGCGCAGCAGAATATCGCCTACCTGCAGCGCACCGTCGGCGGGCGACCCGGGAATCACCTGCTGCACACTGAGCATGCCGGTTGCCTCCGGGTTCGCTTTTCGTGCCAGCGCTTCCGATTCCTCACTCAGTCCGAGCCGGCGCAGTTCGTCGTACGCATTGCTGACAAAAACAGTCTGCAACGTGCCGCGCGGGACCGGCTGGCCGTCCTGTATCAGTTTCAGTGCGCGCTCGATGCGGTCGAGAGGCAGAAAAAAACTGCTCGCCGCGCCACTGTTGGCGCCTGCGTTCAGCGCGACGACTTCGCCCTCGATGTTGATGACCGGCGATCCCGAGGATCCGCCGGAGGTGCCGGAGGCCGCCTGAAAGTAGAAGGTATTGAAATCGTTGTACTTGCCACGCCCGTAGTCGGGGGCCCGGCGGTCCAGGCGCGCTATAGTCCCGGCAAGGATCGAGAGTTGCTCACCGGCATCGTTGCCGACGACGCGAATTTCCCGGCCGATCGCAGCCGCCCCCGGTGCCAGTGGAAGTTCGTATGGCTTTAGGTATTGCAGCTCCTTCGGGTCATAGCGAAAGAAGCCGAAGTCGTGAACCGGGTCGCGATAAACCGGCGTCAGGCGCACCTCTTCATTGTTGAGAAAAATTGCCTCGGCGACGACTGGACCGGGCGTGACCACGTGACGGTTGGTCAGTATCAGCCCGCGTTCGGCATCGACGATAAAGCCAGTCGCCTGACTGGAGGAATTCCATTCGGTATCGAATGCCCGCGTGCTGTCGACGCGAATGGAAACCACGCCGCTCGAAATTCGTTCGAGCGTCCCAACCCATTCCGGTACTTCGGCTTGCGCAGTGGCAACAAGGCAGGCGCAT
>Ga0299906_10005557_pt1 | contig 10248 bp, 11 predicted proteins | sample RVTome_14_FD_200259 | JGI IMG/M metagenome (GOLD analysis project Ga0299906, IMG submission 200259) | Soil microbial communities from uranium-contaminated site in the Upper Colorado River Basin, Wyoming, United States - RVT145D125 (version 2) ...
GCACCCGCGGCAAGCACGCCGCCGAGCGCGCGGTCACGGCGGTGAAGCGCGCGCTTCTGGAAGAGCTCGCCGGACGCGAGCCCGAAGCGCTCCAGGAGGCAGCGAGGGCCTTCGGCGCCCTCCAGGAGAAGGTGCTGCGCGAGGAAGTCCTCCAACATCGGCGGCGCCTCGACGGACGAGCGTTCGACGCGGTGCGCGAGATCACCTGCGAGGTCGGAGTCCTTCCGCGAACTCACGGCTCGTCGGTGTTCACCCGAGGGGAGACCCAGGCGCTGGTGACCGTGACTCTGGGCACTTCCGAGGACCTCCAGCGGATCGACTGGCTGGAAGGGGAGTCGGAGAAACGTTTCATGCTCCACTACAACTTCCCGCCGTTCTCCGTGGGTGAAGCGAAGTTTCTACGGGGTCCAGGTCGTCGTGAAATCGGCCACGGGGCCCTCGCGGAACGGGCGCTGGTTGGAATCATCCCGGGTGAGGACGAGTTTCCTTACACCATCCGCATCGTCTCCGACATCCTGGAGTCGAACGGCTCATCCTCCATGGCCAGCGTCACCGGAGGCTGCCTCGCACTCATGGACGCCGGAGTCCCGTTGAAGGCCCCCATAGCGGGAATCGCCATGGGGCTGGTGAAGGAGGGCGACACTTACGCCATCCTCACCGACATCGCGGGCGCCGAGGACCATTACGGTGACATGGATTTCAAGGTCGCGGGCACGGCGAGCGGCATCACCGCGCTCCAGATGGACATAAAGATCGCAGGGCTCACGCGCGGGATCATGGCCGAGGCGCTCGAGCAGGCGCGGCGGGCGCGGATGTTCATCCTGGAGAAGATGGCGGCGGCCATGCCCGCGCCGCGCAAAGAGATCTCGGTCTACGCGCCGAGGATCTTCACCATGAGGATCTCGACCGACAAGATCCGGGACGTCATCGGTCCCGGAGGGAAGATGATCCGCAGCATCATCGAGCGGACGGGAGTCAAGATCGACGTCGAGGACGACGGCTCCATAGCCATCGCCTCGACGGACGAGAACTCGGCCAAGAAGGCGATCCAGATCATCGAGGAGCTGACCGCGGTCCCCGAGATGGGGAAGACATATCTGGGGAAGGTCCAACGCATCGTCGATTTCGGCGCCTTCGTCGAGATTCTTCCCGGCACCGACGGTCTCCTCCACATCTCCGAGGTCGCCGACCATCGCATCAATGACGTTCGCTCCGAGATGTCCGAGGGAGACCAGATCCTGGTCAAGGTGATCAACATCGATCCCCAAGGAAAGGTGAAGCTCTCCCGCAAGGCCGTTCTCCGCGAGCAGGCGGGACTACCGGCGGAGGCGCCCCAGGCTCCGAGGCCGTCTTCGGGCGGCGGCCGGCGCGAGGAGGGTGGCGGATCGGATCGGGGAGACAGCAGGCGGCGTCCGAGCCGCCGCCGCTAAAACAAGAAGAACGCAAAGGCGCAAAGACTCGCAGGGGCGCAAAGGAATACCCGCTTCGGGTTTCCCTCGCGCCTTCGCGGTCCTTGGCGTCTTTGCGTTCGATTCCCCTCTTGTCACTTGGTCAGGATGGCGAGGACGTCGTCTTCCCTCAGGATGAGGTACTCCGAGCCGTCGATCTTCACCTCGGTCCCGGCGTACTTGCCGAACAGGACCTGATCGCCCTTCTTCACCTCCAGCTCGACCCGGGTTCCGTCGTCGAGGACTTTGCCATTTCCGACGGCGGTCACTTTTCCGCGCTGGGGTTTTTCCTTCGCGGAATCGGGGATGATGATTCCCCCGCCCGTCTTTTCCTCCGACTCCTCAATGCGTTTTACCAGGAGCCGGTCGTGCAGCGGCCGAATATCCATGACTCAATCTCCTTTCCGACCCGCGCCGCGGAACGGCACCGAGCCGAATCGCCGGATAGTGTAGCCCAGAACTCCTACCGACTCCAGAGCTTGAGCTCCTGCAGCTTCTTCGAGAGGGTGTTGCGGTGGATGTGAAGCACTTTCGCCGCGCGCGACAAGTTACCCTTCTCGATCTCCATCACCTGCGCCAGGAAGCGCTTCTCGAACTCCCTCTTGGCGTCCGGGAATCGGATGCCGCCGGTAATCATCTCCTCGATGAGGTTGTCGAGCCGCTCTCGAAGCGGCATCTTTCCCTCGGCGGCGGCGCGTTGGCCCATTCGGCTAGCCCTGGTCCTTTCGAGGAGAATCGAGATCGTTCCCGCCCTTCAGCAGACGGTAGGCTTCGAGATACCGGGCCCGCGTTCCGGCTACCACGTCGGGCGGAAGCTCGGGGCCCGGTGGGGTCTTGTCCCAGTCGAGGGTTTCGAGGTACTCGCGCACGAATTGTTTGTCGAAGCTCGGTTGATCCTTGCCCGGGCGGTAGCTGTCCTTCGGCCAGAAGCGCGAGGAATCCGGGGTCATGACCTCGTCGATGAGGTAAAGGTCTTCGGATTGAGGATCGAGACCGAACTCGAACTTCGTATCGGCGATTACGATCCCCTTCGACTCCGCTTCCACGCTTCCCAGCCGATAGAGCGAGAGCGAGGCCTCCTTGAGCCTCGCCGTCAGGTCCGCTCCGAGCGCGTCCGACATCGCCTCCTCGCTCACGTTCAGGTCGTGTCCGGCCGTCGCTTTGGTCGAGGGCGTGAACAGCGGCTCGTCGAATCGATCGGCGAGGCTCAGCCCTTTGGGGAGCGGGATGCCGCAGACGCGTCCCGTCTTCTGGTACTCCTTCCATCCCGAGCCGTAGAGATAGCCGCGCACCACGCACTCGAAGGCAACGGGCTCGAGCTTCTTCACCAGCATCGAGCGCTGCCGGAGCTGGTCTCCGAACGGGAAAAGCAGGGCGGGGTAGCGATCGAAGTCTCCCTCGATCAAGTGGTTCGAAACTATGCCTCGAGTTCTCCCGAACCAATACAAGGAGAGCTGGTTCAGTACCTTGCCTTTGTCGGGAATTCCCGTGGGGAGAACCACGTCGAAGGCGGAGATGCGATCGGTGGTGACGATGAGAAGCTGTCCGTCGAGCTCGTAGACGTCGCGGACCTTGCCCTTCGAGCGCAAAGGCAGCGCATCTAGACGGGTATCGACGAGAACGTTGTCGCTCACCGTGGAGACGACCCCCTCCTTCGGGCGAGTGTGGCGGCACCTCGACATTCCGCCCGCGGCCCCGATCGCCGCGTGCAGGAAGTCTCTTCTCTCTCTTTCGGAGAAAGCGGGGCGTATTTTAGGGAAGGCCCAGGGCGAGGTCAAGCCCTGGAGGGCGCCTTACGAACGGAGCGTTCGAAGTCACCTCTGCGCGAGCTCGATGCGGCCATCCATGGTGCTGAAGAACAGAGGCGGGCCGCCGCCGCCGAGCTTGCCCCGAAGACGACTGTCGCTTTCATCGCGCTCGGGGCCGTCGAAGGACAGCAGCCGATTCACGATGGGTCCGTCGCTCGCGGTGGCGTCGATGTCCGCCGCCGCCGAGGATGGGAGCAGGACGCGGATGGCGCCGTCGGTGGTCCTCAATGCCCAACCTTCCGTCGAGACGGGCCAATCGAGGCAGTCGACGCGGATGCTCCCGTCGGACGTCAGCGCATCGAGGCGAACGAAAGTCCCTTCGAGCTCGATGTCGCCGTCGTCGGTCGCGGCCTCGACCTTCGCGTCGAGGTCTCGCCCGACGATCGATCCATCCTCGGTCCGAAGCCGGAGCTCCCCCGAGGCCCGCTCGACGAAGATCCGGCCATCACCGCTTTCGGCGCGCACCTTGCCTGCGATTCCCTCGATCTGGATCCTGCCGTCCTCGGTCACGATCTCCAGGTCCACCTCGCGCGGCACTCGAAGCGTCAAATCGGTTCGGAGGTCTCCCCCGAAAGGGGGGATGGGCTCGACGCGGCCCTCGAAGCGGATCCGGGCTCCGTCCTCGGATTCGAGCGCGGAAACCTCGATGCGCGCGAGAAGCCCCCGAGCGGTCTCGCGGTCGACGGAGCGCGCCCGCTTGACGAACTCCGCTTCGATCGCCCGCGAGCTCTCGACTCCATGGATCTCGATCGAGCCCTCTTCGATGCGGACCTCGATCCTCGGCCGCTCCGACCGCGCTTCGAACCGGAACTCCTCGACCGTGGTCTCTTCCACGCGCTGGGGGTCGCAGGCGGAGAGCCCGAGAACCACCAGCACGGCGGGGAGCGTGGGCCTCATGACTCTACCGGCTCGAGGTGGATGTCCCCGTAGCTCGTGTCGACCGTGACCGCGTGGGTCGAGGAGCCGAGGGCGCCGGTCCAGGCTCTCCCGGCTCCTTGGCGATCCTCGAGGATCTCGAGTCCGGGAACGTTCGAGTGCAGCTCGCCGTCCTTCGCCCGTCCCTCGAATCTCAGGGACGCGCCCGGGGGAACACGGAGCTCGACGTCTCCATAGGTCGTCTGGAGGCTCACGTTCCCCGCGAGCCGCGCCGTCGATACGCTCACTTCCGCGTGGGTCGACCGGACCGACAGGCTCGACCCGAACGCCGAGACCCGCACGTCGTCGTGAGAGTTCTCGATCTTTAGCGGGCCTTCGATGTCCTCGGCGGTCACCGGCGACAGCGGCGACGTCACCCGCGCCGATCCCCGGACTCCTACCAGAGTCACCGCTTCGTCGCGGTTGTCGATGGCGACGTCTCCCGATACGTCCCGCGCCTGGATCGGAGAGTTCGTCGCCTCGATGGTCAAAGCCCCCCGGACGTCGCGCACGAAGATCGACCCGTGGCTGTTGGCAACGGCGACGCTCGCGCCCGCGGTCTCGATCGAGACCTCCGCGTGCTGCGCGGTCACCCGGACCTCCCCTCCGATGCGGGAAGCCTGGATGCGCGCGTGCCGGTTCTGGAGGGAAGCTCTTCCGCTGACGTCTTCTGCAACGAGCCGACCGTGGCTGGTCTCCGCCCGGAGGTCCCCGTCGACGTCCTCCACCACGATCCCGCCCCCGCGGTTGATGAGCTCGACCGTTCCCGAAACGCCGGTCACCCGGATCTCGCCGTGCCGCGTCGTCGCCTTGAGGCCCCCGGTCAGGTTTCCCGCCTCGATCCCGTCGTGCGCGGTCTCGAGCCGGACTGGTCCTTCCATATCGAACGCGGAAACCCGACCGCGGCGGTTCTCGATTGCGACCGAGGCGCCCTTCGGAAGCCGAACGTCCAGGTCGCATTCCACGCGCGTCCTCACGTCGGGGAGGACGACCGCGAGCCGGGCCACGCTCCCGCTCCCGTCGAAATCGATCTCCACGTCGTCGGCGATGTCGGAAGCGTCGCTTTCGGACGCATGGTGAACGCGCTTGGTGAGCTGAACTTCGATCCCCGTTCCCTCGCCGCCCCGGACCGTCACCTGGCCTCCGGGGTTCACGATCACCACTTCGCCGGCCGCGCCGAGCTCGAAGCGCGCCTCGACGGGAAAACGATGGGCCGGGGCGCCCACCAGGGAGACGGTTCCGAGCCCGACGACGTCTTCGAGCTTCTCTCCCGATATCTCCTCCAGCAGACGGCGCGCCGCGGTGAGGCTGAGACCGCAGATGACGACGAGCACCAGGAGCACGATCTCGAAAGCGCCGACCCCAGCCTGCGAAGGCCGGGCGAATCGCTGGTAGACCTTGAGGACTCCCCAGAGGACCAGCAGGAGAGGCCAATAGTCCACGAAGAGGACGACGCCTCGCCGGAGGAGCGGGAGGAGCGGGTAGTCGAAGAGATTCTGCGCCAGGAAAAGGACCCCGGTCGCGATGAGGAGGATCCCGAGGACCAGGGCGCAGCCGCTACGGCCTCCGGAGCCTTCGATGGGCGCTCCGGCCTCAGACATTTCCGCTCTCTTCGCCCGCGATCTCTTCTGGCGCCGGCGGTGCGATCGGCCCGACCGGCTCCGAGTAGGGAACCACGGGAGCCGCGGCCTCGGGCCGGCGCCTCAGGATGAAGATCCCGAGCCCGATCAAGGCGAGCGGCCACAGCCGCCAGATCCAGTCGAAATCGAAGAGGTCGAAGTTGTCGAGAGTGAAGAGGACGCCGAGGCCGATGAGGATGTAACCCCACCACTTGGTGAGGCCGAAGTCCGGACCTTTGGGCGGTGTCCCTCCCGAGGCCAGGATCCGGTTCACCTCGACCGCGGCTCGATGCGCGTCCACCATCGCGTAGAGCAGGAGGAAGGGGATGAGGATCCCGAAGGGTCCACTCACCTCGTCCACCATGCGGATCGCGAGAACGAACGACAGGCCGAGGAGAAATCCCTTGGCTACCTGTCCTACATAGATGTGCCCGAGGCCGGGGAGGAGCGAGAGAAAGACGGCCGCGGAGGGAGAACGTTTCATGAGAGACTCCTTGCCCTGTAAGTTTCGTACGGTTGTGGGCCCGCCACTCTTTTCAGACGGCTTTGCGCGGGGAGGCCCGATCGAGGGGTTTCGTCTTCGCCGCCGCTCCGGCGGCGAATTTCTTCCAGGTCGCGCAGGCGCTCGTTCAGTCGGTCGAGCCGGTTCTCGAAAGCGACCCCGACCGTCATACGCAGCACGTTGAGGTCCTCCATCCAGCGCGCCGTCCGATGATACGTGCGGACGCCCAGGCTGTAGCCCTGGTGCGCCGTTTGCGAGACGCTCCGGGACCAACCCGCGAGGAACTCCGGAGGACGAAAAAGAAGCACCATGGCGAGGACCGCGGCCGCGGCGAGCCCGCTTCCGAAGCTGCGCCAGAACGAGGAGTCGGTCTCGAGGTCCGGGCTCGCGACACGGGCGGCGGCGAGCGCCGGCCTGGTGCGCTCGAGGATGAGCTCGGTGAGGTTCGAAGGCGGCTCGGGTATCTGAAAGCTCCCGAAGAGCGAAAGGACTTCCTTCAGGGATTCGGCGAGGTCCCGGCACTCGTCGCACGCCCGAACGTGGTTCTCGACCTCTCGCCTCAGAGGCGGAGAGAGGGTCTCTTCGAGGTAGTCCGACAGCAGCTCTTGATGCCGACGGCAGTTCACGCTTCGCCTCCTTTCTTAATCGAAGGCCCGGTCTTAATCGAAGGCCCGGTCTTAATCGAAGGCCCGGTCTTAATCGAAGGCCCGGTCTTAATCGAAGGCCCGGTCTCTCCCAGGCTCACGCTCCACTCGGCGCGCCGGCGTTTCAGGAGTTTCGCCAGCTCCAGGCGGCCCCGGTTGATTCGGGACTTGACCGTGCCGAGAGGTATCTCGAGCATCGTCGCCATCTCGTCGTAGCTCATCCCTTGCAAGTCTCTGAGAATGACCGCCTCACCCAGCTCCGACGGGAGACGGTCGATGACCTGCCGGAGGAAGGCCGCGAGGTCTTTCTCCTCGAGCGCGCGGTGGGGATCGTTTCCGACCGTGGTATCCCGCGCGATCGCGACCAGCTCCTCGGACTCCTCGCCGTCGACGACCATCGAGCGTTCCCGCCGGCGCCTCCGGTAATGATCGATGGCGTAGTTCCGGGCGACTCGCTGGAGCCAGGCGGGAAGGCTCCCGCTCGCGTCGAAGGTGCGGAGTGCTCCGAGCAGATGGAGGAAGATCTCCTGAGTGAGCTCTTCCGCTTCGTCCGCTCTGCCCGTGAATTGATACGCGACATGCCACACCTTTTTCTGGAAACGGCCGACGAGAACACTCCACGACTCTTCATCGCCGCGGGCGCATCGGCGCGCGAGCTCTCCGTCCGGGAGCGCCGTTCCAACCGGGTTCAACAATTCTGCGACCTTGTCGGCTTCCAACCGCCGTCGCGGCCGTCACGCCGCGCGAGTTGGAACGGCGCTAGCAACGGGTCCGTCTCCGCTTTCGTGCCAAATCCAACCCCAGGAACGGGGTTACTGCCCGGAAAGTTCCCGGCAAAGGCCGGTGGCGGAAGAGCGGGCCGTACGCGGGAAGGGCGTAAGGTAGCGGGGCCGAACCCGGGAGAATGCCGCTAAACTGCGGTACTTTTTGACTTTCTCCGGTCATTGCAGTAAATCTACCGCGCCAGCGGCGGCGGTCTCTCGGCCGCTCCCTCACAGCTCGAACCCGTGAAAGCAACGCTCGGCTCACCCAAGGTGCATACCGCCGCAATCCTCGTCGCCACGTTCGCACTGCTATGGCTCTTTTTTCGAGGAGCGAACCTGAGGGAGATCGGGCAGAGCCTCTCGAGCGCGAAGCCGGCTCCGCTCTTCTGGTCCCTCGTCGCCACCATGGCGACCTACCTCATCCGCGCGATTCGATGGCAGGGCCTTCTTCTTCCTCTCGGCCGCGCCGGTCTCGCGAACTGCTTCAGCGCGACGGTCATCGGGTTCATGGTGAATTTCCTCGCTCCCGGACGCCTGGGAGAGATCGCCCGACCGTACCTCCTCGCGCGGCGCGAGGGATTCTCCGCCTCCGGGGCGTTCGCGACGATTCTACTCGAGCGCGTGCTCGACCTGGTGACGGTGGTGTTCTTCATCGCCTTCTGGCTCCTGGCCGCCCCGAACCGGTCGAGAAGCGAGGAGATCGTCTCCGCGCTCGAGCTCGGAGGCGTACTCGGTCTCGGGTTCGCGACCGTCGCCCTCGTCTCGATGTTCCTCTTCGCCCGCTACCCCGAGCCCGGCATGGCCGTCGCGCGGTGGTTTCTTCGGGTCCTCCCTCTCCGTCTCGCGGCCCGGGTGGCGAGCTTTCTCGAAACCTTTCGCGGCGGGCTCGGGGTTCTGGTCCACGGGTCGGGTCTGGTGAGGGCGTCCCTGGTGTCGGCCTTCCTGTGGCTCGCCATCTGCCTCTCGTTCTGGCTCGCGGCGCGGGCCCTGGGAGTCGACTTCCCGTTCGGGGATACGCTCCTGGTGATCGGATTTCTGACGGTCGGCGTCGCGGTCCCGACCCCGGGGGCGATCGGCGGCTACCACTACATGTGCTCCCTGGCGCTGACGACACTCTTCGGGGTCGCGCCGAGCCCGGCGGCGGCGGTGGCGCTCGTGGCCCATGCGATTTCGTTCCTCCCGGTGACGATTCTGGGTATCGTGTTGTTCGTGAAGGCGGGGCTCACCGTGAGCGAGTTCAAGTAGGAGAACGACAGGTGAAATGTCCTTTTTGCGGCCATCTGGCGGACAAGGTCGTCGATTCGAGAGAGAGCAAGGAAGGCGAGGCCATTCGGCGCCGCCGTCAGTGCTTGAAATGCGGGCGGCGGTTCACGAGCTATGAACGGCTGGATCGCATCGACTATCGCGTGGTGAAAAAGGACGGCCGGCGCGAGCGGTTCGACCGGGAGAAGCTGATGAGCGGGATCCTCAAAGCCTGCGAGAAGCGGGCGGTTCCCGTGACCCGGCTCGAGGCCATCGTGGACCAGCTGGAGCAGCGGCTCCATGACAGCCCCGACAAGGAGCTCGCCACCACCCAGATCGGCGAGTTCGTCATGTCGGAGCTGAAGAGCCTGGACCAGGTGGCCTACGTGCGATTCGCCTCCGTTTATCGCGACTTCAAGGACGCGCACGAGTTCGTGGAGACCATACGGTCTCTTCTCGGGAGGCACGATCTCGGGGTGAGCGGCGAATAAATCGATGGCCTCGAGCCTCTGTCCGGCGGCGTCTCTCGCCCTGCTCCTGGGCGCGTCCGCGGCGACAGTGGAAGGCGCCGCGATCGAGGAGCTGGTCCCCGTGGTCCGCGACGACGGCATCTTCGTCAGCTTTCGCGCGGGCGACGCCTTCAACGAGGACATCGAGCGCGCCATCCAGACCGGCCTCGAAGTGAACTTCCGCTACAATGTAGAGCTGAAGCGGCCGCGCGGGATCTGGCTCGACCTCCAGGTCGCGCGGCGCGTGATCTCGGTGACGGTCACCTACGACAACCTGACGAAGCGCTACAAGCTGACCCGGGAAATCGACGGCAAGATCGACGCCACCGAAGTCGTGGCGGACGCCGAGGCGATGAGACGATTCATGACCACGTTCGAGTCGCTGCGCCTGTTCGAGCCTTCCGCGCTCGAGCCCAATGACTCCTACTACGTCCGGGTCAAGGGGGTGATGAGGGAGCGCAACCTGCTGCTTCTGATTCCCTGGGACATCGGAACCGGCTGGAAGGAGGCGCGCTTCGACTACCTTCCCTCGAGCCCGCTGAGCCCCTTGAGCCTGATGCGATGACCGCTCCCGCTCGACCCCCCGAGCGCAAGGAGACGAAAGACAACCTTCGTCTCGTCTCCCTCATCGTTCTGCTGCTGTCGGGGGTGGCGCTCCTCAGCACCTACCTCGTGGGAAAGTCGGCGCAGTTCAAGCCCGACTTCCTCGCCCGGGTGTTCCTCTATGGTTTCACCCTGGTGAACCTGACGATGCTCCTGGTCCTGGTGTTCGTCCTCGGGAGGAACCTGATCAAGCT
>Ga0299906_10005558_pt1 | contig 10246 bp, 7 predicted proteins | sample RVTome_14_FD_200259 | JGI IMG/M metagenome (GOLD analysis project Ga0299906, IMG submission 200259) | Soil microbial communities from uranium-contaminated site in the Upper Colorado River Basin, Wyoming, United States - RVT145D125 (version 2) ...
CCGGAGTACGCCACCGCCTTGCCGACCGTGCGGAACACGTGGCGGGCGTCGGGCTGCTTCTCCAGGTTCCAGGCGAGGTGGACAGCGTAGTCGCTCCCGAGGCTCGTGATGAAGGCGATCGGGATCATGAAGATGAACGCCAGGTCGATGTCCACCACTGGCATGGGCAGGGCGCCGAGCCACCACGTGAACGTCAGCGTCATGGGCGTGGCGACGGCGAGGACGGGGCGGATCCGCCGCGTGAAGACGGCCACCAGCAGGCAGACGATCGCCAAGCTGACCACCGTCGCGAGGGTGAGCCACTTGTTCGTGTAATCGTTGTATTTCTTGATGCCGGTGAGCGTGCCGAAATAGTGGGTGTCGGTGTGCTGGGGGTCGGCCGCCTCGACGACGTCGGCGAAGGCGGCGTCGGCGCGTCGGGCGGTGTCCTGGTCGACCTCCACGTTGACGAAGGTCAGGGCCCACGCGATGCTGTGGCTCCGGTCCATGAACGTCAGCAGAAGCGGCTTCCACTCCTCCCGGCCGAGCATGTCCTTGTAGGCGGCGCGCACGTCGGCGTCGTCCCAGTCCTGGATGTGGCTGAAGTCGTCGTCCCATGTGCCGTCGAGGCCGGCGAAACAGAGCGGCGCGCCCGGCGGGCACAGCCCGTAGGCCGCCCCCCCGCCGAGGAGGATGTCCTGCAGCACGCCCGGGCCGGCGCTCTGGATGCCGTCCTTCAGCAGCGCATAGAGGTTGAGGACGAACGGGACCGAGTTGACCGCGCCGCCCGCGGCCTGCACGAACGCGTCCGCGCGCATCGCCTTGTGGACCGCGATCATGTCGTCCACCGCGGCCCGCGTGGCCAAGCCGCCGGGCTCCCGCGCCTGCGTGATGACGGTCTTCTGGCCGGTGGCCCGGATCCGCTCCTGGAAACGCTCGTACATGTCGAGCATGTGCGCGCGGTCCTCGCCGTGCCAGGGCACGGACTTCTGGGGGAGGTTCACCTCGACCGTGCCGACGACGTACTCGGTCCTTGGGATGAACGACGCGAAGACGGTCGTGCCGACGACGAGCCCCGCGACGACGAGGGCCTTGTGGCGTCCGATCCCCAGGGCGAGCGCGCCCGCGGCCCGGCTCGGCCGAAGCACCTCCTTCGCCTCGTTGCGGACGGAGAGCTGGAGAAGCGCCGGCAGCAGGGTGATGGAGAGGACGAAGATCGCGCTGATGCCGAGGATCGTCGCAGTGCCGATCTCCACGATCATGGGACTGGTGGAGGAGACCATGACCACGAAGCCCGACACCGTCGTCAGGGTGCTGATCAGCAGCGCCACCGCGCCGCGGCGGCCGATCGCGTCGAACGCCTGGTCCGAAGAATCGGTCTCTGCCCGCTCCGTGCCGAACTCGTGGATGATGTGGATGACGTAGTCCACGCCCACGCCGAGGAGAAGCGGGAACATCGCCATGGAGACGAAGCCTATGGACACGCCGCCGAGCGTCATGCCGGCGAGGGTCCAGAGCAGGATGATGCCCACGGTGCCGACGCCGATCGCGGCGCGCTTGGCGTTGCGGAACAGGAACAGGAGGGTGACGACGAGGAAGGCGAAGACGGCGCCGATGAACCACGCGGATTCCTTCTGGACCTGCTCGTCGATGCGGTAGATCCACGACTGCACGCCCCACGAGTCCAGGTATTCCGTGCGCCACAGGTCGTACTGCTTCGCCGAGCCGGCCGCGGCGGGCGCCGCGCGGTAGTCCGCGACGATCTCGTTGATGAGGCCGCCCGTCTCCTTCTTCGACAGCACGGACGTGTCCGGGTCGTAGATGATGAACATGACCGCCGACCGGTGGTCCTCGGAGCGGTAGAGCGCGATGGCTCCCGTGCTGTCGGCGGCCTGGATGAGAGCCCACGTGGCATCGAGCTCCGCCTGCTGCGAGGGGATGCAGTAGCATCCGTCCGGGAACTGCTTGTAGATCAGCTTGACGAAGTACGGCAGGCTCGTGTGGCTGATCACCTTGTCCTGGCCTGTGCGTTTCGCGAACTCCGCCTTGACGAACGCGAAGAGCTCCTCCTGGGCCTTCAGGGCATGGTAGGACGTCACGTTGTCCACGTCCGTGCCGTCCGGCGCCTGCGCGTCGTCCATGATCTCGAAGTACACGATCTCGGAGTTGACGCCGGCCACCTCGCGGCGCACCTCCCGGAAGGCGTTGGCCTGCGCGTCGTCCGTCGCGAAGTACCCCGCCTGGACGTCCGTCTCGACGTTCGGCTCCACGATGGCGAGCACCGCGCCGGCGGCCAGCGTCAGGACCGCGACGACAGCCACCACGCCCTTCGCGCGGCGGGCCGACCAGCGCATCGTGCGGGACAGGACCCGCTGGATGGATTCGCCTGGAGCCATGGCCGACCTTGGGTTCGAGCCGCGGCGGGGCTAAAGGCGTTGTGCGTTCATGGGCGGCGCAGGAGCACGGTCGCGAGGAGCACCAGCGCCATCGCCGCGAAACCGGTCGCAGGAATCCCCGCGCTCTGCTTGGACAGCACGGCCAAGCGGAACCCCGTGGGGCCCGCGGCGAACCGGTCGTTGGCTTCGTCGTAGTCGTCGACCACGACGTAGTACACGCCGTTGTCCTTCAGCTCGGCATGGATCTCGGCCTCCGTCCTCGCATTGTACTCGTGGCCGAGGACCGGCTCGTGTGGCCTGCCGTCGTTGAACGCCTCGTATCCTCCCTCGTCCAGGAGGACGACATTCAGGGGCGGCCCCGAGATGTGCTCCACGCGGACGTCCAGGGGCACGCCGCCGTAGCGCCCGGTGACCTCGAGGCTGTACTCGTACTGCTCCTGCGGCTGGACCACGAGGGCCGGGTCGTCGTCGATCTGCGCCCCGGCGGCCGGCACGAGCGCGAACAGGATGCCGAAGGGGATCCACCGACGCATGGGCCGCGCTGGGGCCGGCGGTCTTAGGCGTTGTCGGAGGCCGCACGGGTCCCCGCGTCCTGCGGCGTCTGGAAATCCACGAGCGTCCCGCGGAGGCTCTGCAGGTCCACGAGGGGCATGCGGGCGGGATCGGGCGTGAAGTTCAGCATCTTCTGGTACAGCGTCTGGCTCTGCCACGTGCCGCAGTTCACCATCAGCACGCCGCGGTATGTATCGATGCCAGGCACGTGCACGTGGCCCGTGACGAAGAGGTCGGGGACCTCGTCGATGACGAGGTAGTCGTTGTGCTCGGGCGCCACGGGTGTGCGCTCACCGTACAGCGGGGCCAGGTGGCGGCTCTGGAGCATCTGGCGCATCGTGGGAAGCGGCTTCTCGTACTCCAGTTCCGTGACGCTCGTCGCGAAGTCGATGAGGCTGGAGCCGTGGTAGCCGAGCGTCCGGACGCCGTGCAGCGAGAAGGTGGCGGGGTTCGCGACGAAGCGGGCCTCGTGGTGCTCGAACCGTTCCCTGACCTCCTCCGTGAAGGCCGGCTGCGGCTCGGCGGGCCGGCTCGCGTCGTGGTTGCCCGGCTGGATCACGACCTCCACGTGGTCCGGCACGGCGTCCATCCAGTCCCCGAAGGCCGCGTACTGGTCGTAGACGTCGCCGATGGTCAGCTCCTCGTTCTGGCCGGGGTAGATGCCGACGCCGTCCACGAGGTCGCCGGGCACGATGAGGTACTTGATGCGGCCCGCGGCCTCGCGCTCGCGGCGCGAATCGCCGTGGCCGTTCAGCCACCGCAGCATCCGTTTCCAGTTCTCGGCGAGAAACGTGTTGCTGCCCACGTGGACGTCGCTGAGGAACGCCGCCATGAGGGGGACGTCGGCGCCCCGCTTCACGGACGCGTCCGGGCGCGGGACGTCCGGCCGCATGATCGACGAGAGGAACACCATGTCGCCCTTCTGGGAAACCTGGCCGACGACGCCGATGACCTCGTCCATCACGATGGTGTCCGCCAGCGCCATCAGTTGCCGCTCGTCGTTCCGGACGAGGCAGCGCACGGCGCCCGTCTCGTCCTCGATCTCCAGGAGCTTGTGCCCGTTTTTGGTCGTGGCCGTCTCGACGACCATGCCGATGAGCTGCACCTCCTGCGCGCCCGGCCGGATGCGCTCCACGGGGGCCGCGTTGCGAAGCTCGCGCCGCTGCCGCAGCATCCTCGCGATCTTCCGGTAGCGGTCCTGGAAGTACGTGACGAAATCCGACGTGCGACCCTCGCACGTGGAGTTGCCGCTCATGTCCTGGTGGACCTCGAGGCGGCCTGCGTGGTCCGCGGCGAGGGGCCGCCAGTCGCCGCGGGGGTCGACGTGGAAGGTCCCCGCGTCGGCGCGCGCGTCGACCCGGGGCCGCTCCTCGGCGACCTCCAGGGTCTCCGAGTCGTCCGGAACATCGTCCGCCTCGTCCTCGTCGACGCCCCTGCGCACGTGGTCGTAGATGGCCTCGGCCGCACGGCGCAGGGCCTCCTTGCGCGCCCTGGCCTGCTCCGTGGGGGGCGCGGCGGGCTCGGGGGCGGTCACCTGCTCCCGCTGCCGCTCCTCCAGCCGGCCGAAGAGGGCAGCGTCGAAGTGGAAGGGGATCTCCTGGAGGCCCGCGAGGACGGCCTGCACGCGGACGGCCCCGTCCGGGGAGTCCGCCAGATCCTGGAGGAGCGCCGGGTCGGCAAGGGCGCCGTGGCTCTCGAAGAGCGCGACGAGCTCCCGCATGCGGCGGTCCGGTCCGGCGTCCCCCGGGACGGGCCGCACCTGCTGCGCCATCCCCACGGAAGGCACGAAGCCGGCCCACCACAAAAGGGTGGGGGCGCCTCAGGCGGGCTTCATGGGCGCGTCCGTGTCGAGCAGGAGGCGGTCCCGCCAGGACGTCCCGCTGTTGTGGAACCCGATCAGGATGCCGGTCGCCTGGTCCCACTCGCCGGCGTCGTCGTCGCAGCCGCAGTCCGAGACGCGGTCGCCCCGCCAGGTCGCCGCCGTGAAACGGTCGCCCTCCCGGCGCGTCTCCTCGGTGGCCGCGCCCCGGGCCGTCAGGCCAAGGCAGCCCGCGTCGTCGCCGGGCGCGACGGCCGTCCGGCAGAACGTCGGCCCCTCCCGGCCCCACGTCTCGATGTCCGACCGGCCCCCGGGGTCCTCATGGAAGCCCGTGGCATGGGACCACCACGCGCCGTCGTGGTAGACGTGGTCCACGTGGCGCTGCGTCATGACCCCCGGCGCCTCCTGCGTGGTCTCGTCGTAGCGCGCGTAGCCGCCCTCCTCGGGCCAGGAGCCGTCGCTGCCGACGGGCTTGGCCTCGGGCCACGTGAACGGGACGCTCGTGTCCGTGCCGCTCGGGGTCGTGGCACGGAATTCCACGTCCGCTCCCGCCGGGACATGGAACGAGGCGGCCCAGGAGCCCCACTCGCGGTACGTCATGGTGTGCCATCCGCCGCCCGTTGCGCGGGCCTCCACGGCCTCGACCGGCTCGCCGTCGCCGACGACGATGGCCTCGACCCACCACGAGTTGCCGGCCTTGGGCCCGAACGCCACGTCGGCCCCACCGTCGTCCGGCGGGGGTGGCGGGGCGCCGGCCGGATCGCCCGACGGCCAGACGTATCCCTGGCTCACGACGGAATCCCCGTCCGTGCTGCGGGCACGGAACTCCACGATGGAGCCGTCTTCGACATGGAAGGACTTGGCCCAGGCGCCCCAGGACTTCTTCTCGAGGGCGATCCAGGGGCCGCCGTCGTCGCGGGCGTCCACGCCGGCCAAGGGCTGGTTGGCGTCGACATAGACCTCGACCCACCAGGCGTTGCCGCCCGGCGTCGAGAAGGCGGCGTCGAAGGAGGGATCGCCTCCACCTCCACCGCCCCCGGCCGGGTCGCCCGACGGCCAGACGTGTCCCTGGCTGACGACGCTGTCGCCGTCCGTGCTTCGGGCCCGGAACTCCACGATGCTGCCGTCCTCGACGTGGAACGACTTCGCCCACGCGCCCCAGGACTTCTTCTCAAGAGCGATCCAGGCGCCGCCGTCGTCGCGTGCGTCCACGCCCGCAAGCGGCTCGTCGGCCGTGACGTAGACCTCGACCCACCACGAGTTGCCGCCCGGGGTCGAGAACGAGGCCTCGAAGGCGCCCGGATCGCCTCCGCCCCCGTCACCGTCCGCCGGGTCGCCGCCTGGCCAGGCGTAGCCTCCGCTGACGACGCTGTCGCCGTCCCCGCTGCGGGCCCGGAACTCCACGATGCTGCCGTCCTCGACGTGGAACGACTTCGCCCACGCGCCCCAGGACTTCTTCTCCAGCGCGATCCAGGCGCCGCCGTCGTCGCGTGCGTCCACGCCCGCAAGCGGTTGGTTCGCGTCGACGTAGACCTCGACCCACCAGGCGTTGCCGCCGGGCGTGGAGAAGGAGGCCTCGAAATGGGAGGCTCCGGACGAGGGCGTCCAGGCCACGGCGAGCAGGAGCGGGATCAGCAGGACAGCGGGCCGACGGAACATGCCGTGCGGTCGCCCGCCCGCCCCGCATATCCCTTCCGGCGCGTCCGGATGGGCGCCCCATCACCGTTCTGGGACGACCTTCGCGTCACCCGCCTCGGCTTCCCATCGCGGCAAGCACGGCGAGAACGGCGCGCGCGTTGTGGCTGGGCTCGAGGAAATGCCCCGCCCCCTCGAGGACCGTGAGGCCGGCCTTCGTGGGAAAGGCCGCGGCGAAGCGCTCGGCCTGCCCGACCGGGACGAAGCCGTCGCGGCTTCCTACGACCACATGGACCGGAACCGCCGCACGCGGAGCGTCCTCGATGGGCACCAGGGAGCTCTCCGTGAGGCGGACCGGAGTCGCCACGAGGACCAGGCCGGCGGGCTCCCTCCGCGTCGCCAGCCGCGTCGCGACGCCGCCGCCGAACGAGAAACCCACGACCCACGGCGGCCGTCCCGTCTCGGCCTGCAAAGCGTCGAAGACGGCCATGGCATCCTCGACTTCACCCACGCCGTCCGCGTAGGCGCCCTCGCTCCGGCCCACGCCGCGGAAGTCGAAGCGGACGGCGCGGAATCCCGCCCCCGCGAGCCCTTCGGCAAGGTCGTGGACGAGCCGGCTGCCCATGGTCCCTCCGAAGCGGGGGTGGGGGTGGAGCAGGAGGACGGGCGCACCGCCGGGCGGGCCATGGACGCGCGCGTCCAGGCGCCCGGCGGGCCCCGGGAAGGAACGGGTCTCCAGAAGTGGACGAGGGGGGATTTGAACCCCCGGCCTCTGCCTTGCGAAGGCAGCGATCTTCCAGCTGATCTACTCGCCCGTTGCGGATGGCTTCCGCCGCTCCTGGAGGAACGGCGGCGAGTGGGCCCCATGCGATTCGAACGCACGACCTTCCGGTTATCAGCCGGATGCTCCACCAGACTAAGCTAGGGGCCCGGGTTGGGCAGGCCGGGCCAGACAAGTGCCCTTGATAAGGGGATCGGGCGGGCCGGGGGAAGCCGGCTGCCGACGGCGGACCCCCAGCGGATCGCCGTCCTCCTTCCGCCGGGCCGCGGGCCCGGTCGCTTCCGCGGCCCTTGCATCGGCCGGAGTCCGCGACATGACCGGACGGGAGGGGAAGCGGGCCGAGGGAGGCACCGCCGACAGAAGACGGCGGTGTGGCCGTGCCGTGGAGCGTCGGCGTCTGCCCGGGCCGCCTGCTTCTGGACTACTTCTCGACGACCATGATGTCGTCCAGGTTCCAGCCCTGGCCTTCCTGGATGGTGCTGTCGCTGAGGAACTGGAAGGTGAGCATGATCCGCCCGGAGCCGATCGCGCCCGAGTCCTTGTAGGGCTTCAGGTCGATCTCGTGCCGCTCGTACTTCGGGAGGGGGTTGTCCAGGCCGTCCTCGCTCAGCTCCATGAGCTTGTAGTAGTCCTTCTTGACGTAGTCGAAGACGTAGACGTTCAGCCGGTCGTAGCCCGCCTCGGAGGCGCCGGCGGCGTAGAAGGACAGGATGGGGTGGCTGGCGCCGCGGATGTCAATGATCTTGGATTCGAGGACCGTGTTGGCGTAGGGGCCGTAGGTCAGGCTGCCGACGCTGAAGCCCGCGTAGGCGTAGTAGCGGCCGCTGTGCGCGTTGGGGGAGACCTGCGGCTCGAGGCTCTCGTCCACGATGCGCCACTCGTTCTGGCTGCTGAACGCGTTGACGTAGCCTGGCCCCATGTAGACGTCCCAGAGGCCCAGGTCGCCGCTCTCCCAGTCCTCGGAGAAGACGACGTCACCGCTCTTGTAGAAGGCGAAGGCCTGACCGGAAGGGACAGGGATGAACGCGAAGACGGTCAGCAGCACGGCGGCCAGGGTGGATGTTCTTACGACCATGGAATGACCTCGGAACCAGCTTGCCGTCACCTTCCATCCTTTATAACATCACCGCGAAAGGATAATGGCCTGGGGGGATTTTGGTCCGCTTTTCGCGCCCATGACGAGGAAATCCGTACCGAACGAGCGTGTTTCCCCCGGCGGACGCGGCCGGCCCTCGTTGCGCGGGGCCGGGCCGCCGGGCCGTGGAAGCAAACCGTGTTGAACGGGCGCCGCCTGGGGCGCCCCGGACGCGTGGCCCAGCCTGGATACGGCGCCGGCCTTCTAAGCCGGAGCCCGGGGGTTCGAATCCCCCCGCGTCCGCTGCGGGCCACGGCATCCGCCGCCCGGTCCACGTGGAGGTCGCATTGCGCGACCTTTGTCCCCGATAAGGCCAAGAAGCCCATCGGGTCTGCGGCCCCATGGCGTCTTCCAAAGCGGCCTCCAAGGCCCTACCCTTCGGCAGGACGGAGGCGACGCGCGTCGCGGTCGTCCTCCTTGGCGGCATCCTGATCGCGACCGCGTTCCTGACCCCGTGGTGGACCCGGGGACTGTCGTTGGACTACGACGAGGACGAGTTCTCCCGGAGCTTCCCCGGCTTCGACGAGCCCGCCACGAGCTACGGGCCGTTCAAGACGCCGGGCGCGGGCGGCTTCTCCGCCGACGCGAGCCGCGCCGCGGCCGTCGCGGTCCTCGGCGTGTCCGCATCCGTGGCGGCGCTCTTCGCCTCCGCGTCGCTCGGGACACGCGCGCTCATGCACACGGGCCGCATCGAGGAGAACCTCGACGTGCCGGTCCGGTTCGCCATCGTCGCGTTCCTCGCCGGCGCCTTCGCCATCGTCTGGGCGGGCCTCTTCCTGCCGCTCCTGGGCAACAACCCCGGTTGGCTCTACGGGCAGGAATCCGGTTTCGCGGACCTCGGGGAATTCGGAGCGTACATCGAGGTCGTCCGGTACGCGAACGTCGGCTTCTTCGCAGGAATCCTGGGCCTTGTTGCGTACCCGGCCTGGCTATGGGCCGACGCGGCCCGGGTCCGCGCGGTCCGAACGGCCGGCACGACGGTGGCGGCCACCCCGGCGGCCGCCTACTAGGACCGGGCGCTTCGATCGCCTGCGCGTGGCCTCTTCCCGGCCCAAGCATCGGCCCGGCCGGGCCCATGCGGCACGCGGCACCCTCCGGGCGGCCCTCGGCCACGCCGTCGGTCGCCGCACTTGCCGGGCCCTCGATCGGCCCGCGCCGAACGTCAGCCGTGCCTTCCCGACGCTGGGGCGGCCGCTTGGGCCCGCCTGCGGCACCTGTGCCCCGGCTCACCCGAACGGACAGGCCTTGTCCTCGCCCCGGCCGCGCAGGTGCAGCAGCGCCAGGCCCGCCGTGTGGATGGCCCAGATGCCGAACAGGCTCCACCAGAACAGCTGGGCGCCGGTGTCCGTGCGGAGGCCCTTCTCGGCCAGGGCCAGAAGGGCGATCGCGAACGCGAGGCCGGCGAGGCGACCGTAGAGGCCGCGCTTCGTCGGCGCGATGTCCTCCTTGCGGACGCCCCATGCGAAGACGGCGAGGCCGACGACGTGGATGACGACGAGGTAGGCCACGTAGACGGTCGCGGCCACCTCGCTGCGGTACAGGAGGATGGGGACCAGGGCGGCGGTCGTGGCGAAGAGGACCGCGGTCTTCCACGCGAACTGCCGTCTCTTGCGGAAGCGGAGGCGGGACGTGGCGGTGCGGGACGTGGCATGGGCTGCGACCCGGCGCGCCGCGAAGGCCGTGGGGGCGGAGGCATGGTCGTCGGGGGCGCCGGCCACGGGGGTGGCTGGAACCGGCTGTATAGAAGTATGCCTCCGGACACGTGGAGATGTCCACGCGGGCCCCCTCGCCCGGCCCGCGGCACTTTCAGGAGGTCTTTTTCCGGCCAAGAACCGATCGCTTATCAATACCGGCGCGGATAGATTGCTTGAAGACCCGACCATTGTCTTCATATAGAAGCGCTAACTCATAGGGATGCGATCCATGCCAAAGACCGAAGCCACCCTCCG
>Ga0299906_10005560_pt1 | contig 10244 bp, 10 predicted proteins | sample RVTome_14_FD_200259 | JGI IMG/M metagenome (GOLD analysis project Ga0299906, IMG submission 200259) | Soil microbial communities from uranium-contaminated site in the Upper Colorado River Basin, Wyoming, United States - RVT145D125 (version 2) ...
GCCAAGAATCCTCCCTACGATTGGTGGGTAGACCACGAAGCCTGGCCCCCTCATAGAAGAAATGATTGGCCGTCTGCCACCCATAACCACGAGAACCGCAATGAATCATGACCCATACCTCCCCGGTGTCTTGATCACACTGCATCTCAATGAAGTGGTTACCTCCTCCCACAGAACCCAGCTGGGGGTGAGCCTTGTTCCTAGCCTTCTCGATCTTGTTGAGATCGATACCTGGAGCGACAGGAATGTACTGCCGCTCACATAGGTCGGCAGACACACCCAAAGGCTTCACACCGTAATGAAGGATATCATCGATTTTACGATGACTAATTCGAGGGGCTTTCGAAGGCCGTTGAGACCCTGTTCCAGTAGCGATTCTCTTTTCGACTTCATTGATCCAACTCCATCGCTTTTCCTTGCTGCGGATACCTTCCGCTGTGAGTCCTGGAACTTTCATGTAGAGGACACCACAGTTATGTACAAACACCCCCGCACTCAATGCAAAGTTTTCGTACCGATCGACTGTCATACAATACACGTCCTCGACACGACTCAACGACCGTACTGAAACAACTTTATGGTTATTGTGTGACCAGTAGATATGTCGGCTCAAACCACCCTTACCTTTGCAGACTCTACTACAGTGCGGGCAAGGTAATTCGATTTGGCGAGCTTTTTCATGACCTACTAACATCTTCTGACGGGCTTCTAGTGTTTGCACACGACCTTTGTTATTCCTCCCATTCTCAGCAGACTTGGCCCGCCCTTCCACGCTACGGTTGTATCGTATCAAGGTTTCCTTGCCTCTTTGTCCTGCTCTGGACCAGTTACCCTCATACCCGCCACGCTCTCGAACTTTTCGATTCATTTCGGACATACGCTTGGCATGACGCTTTCGAAACTCAGGATCCGCATGTAGACGGTGCATATTCTCCGAGGCCATCTTGGAGTACATCTCCGGATACAATTGGTGAGCCCTTGCACCCCAAATTTCTCCTCGACGCAGTCTCTCTTTCGCAGTTTCTGCATGAAGTTTGAAATGATCAGCTTGATCCATCTCCACCAGAAATCTGGGGTCATCGTTGGTCTTAGACGGGTTCGAATTATACTCATGAAATAGATCATGGTGAATTATATTGGGCCATTCTGGCACGTACCCGTGCTCTTCTCGAAAAGAGACTTTGTACATACGCTCCTGAGAATTGTCCGAAGGGTGTTGAACTACACAATACCCATTATCGTACGTTCGATAGAGGGGCATCAAGGAAGACCCTTCAGCCAAATCTTCTGCTCGTCGATAAGTCCCATCGCGAAGAAGAAATCTATGGTCTGGTGTGCATGTAACCCTCTCACCGTTATCCAGAGAAACCTCGACTAATTGTGCCAGCGTCCGTGTTCGTCGAGGGTGGTGAGCTTTGCCTGCGGTGACACGCCCTTCTTCAGTTACAGAATACACATAGAAAGGCTCACCATCCCCGTACTCTTCAACGAGTTCGTGGAAAGTCAACTCCCGCCCATCGACAAGAGGAACTTTGGTGTCCCCAGTGAAACAAGATATATCGTAACCTGAACCTGCTTGAATGATGGTGTCCTCTGTCACAATGACAGAACCTATGGGCACACCGAAACCAAGATGGGTATCGGGCATGAGATAAGCCCCGATTACACCCTCATAAGACGCCCCATTAGCCACCTGCTGCCACAACCCTTCATCAGAAGCATCATACAGTGCTTCCGAAAGAAAAGCATGAGCCTCCACCTTCATACCCCCAACCTGAGGTAAGATATAATGGTTAGGCTCCACTTGCTGAGCATGATACTTGAGGGACATGATCTTTTGCTCTCTTGACTAAGGCCATCCAGTCGTTCCCGGTTTCCAAGTGTAGGATTTCGGAACCTCTACAGACTGTGACCTTGTATCTTAAAAATTGAGTGAAAGGGTAATGACGTTTGTACCCGTAATGATTGTGGAGATTGATGAGAGTCAATTCCAAGTCACCGAGTCTCCAAACACGCTTATCAAACGTATGCCAACTCGGAGCCGCCACCCCTGCTTTACTGATATCATCAGGGGCTCCTGCATAAGTAAGGGTCCAAGTCTCTCTCATTGTAGTGTAAATACACCGAGGCCCCCTCCCGTAGCGATAGGAAAGAGGCCTCGATGTCAATCTGACAGAATGTCTGATTTGTCCGTGACACACGCTGGACGAGCCAGCGGAGTTTTTATTTCTCGGGGGTCTGTGGTGGAGGGGGAACTACCCACGACACCTACTTTGAGCCCCTGAAGGAATTTGAGTAGGCCACCTGACTGGAGTTGTTCAAGACAGCTCCCGTAGAGGCCAACACCTGAGTTGCATCAGCACTCAGGCTTGAGGTGCCCATACCTCGGGTAGCCCCACGCCTCATACTTCGGAGGTAGTTGGAGCTATCCACGTAATTGACAGCGTTCATCAGGTCACCCGTGTACCCCGCAGCGGCAGCTATCTGCTCCAGGCCACGATCCGTGAAGTTGTGAGACAAGCTGACCATGATATTTTGAGCCGCATCGAAGAGGCCTTGGTCGGCCTTCTCCTGTGCTTCTAGCTGGGCCCGAACCATCTGGTGCATGCCCACGATGGTGTCGATGTCCTTGTGAGGAGTTTCCTGAGCATCACTCTTACGAACAAAGCGTACTTTGGCACTCTCTCTGAGACTCTGGACCTCTTTCCCATCCGGAGTAACTCTCATGTAGGAAGCGGAGACCTCGAAGACCTTGGTGTCCCTCGGAAATGCCTTATTCTGGGCTTGGAACTCCACTTCGAAGACCAGATGGCGTTTCTCTTCAGCCAAAATGTCTCCAAAGTCTAGGATGTACTCTCCATCGATCTCTTCCTCGAACTTCACGTCCGAGACCACCTTGGTGATCCGGTGACTGCCCACAGGAGTTAAGGCAACCTTGATGTCCGAAGCGTAGGTCGAAAGAAGACCACCTAACTCTTTTCCGAAAGCCGCCAGAGAATCATCCGGGTTCTGGACATAGGCATAGTTGCCTTTACCCAAGTCGCTCATTTCGGTGAGAAAGTCATGGTCACACCCTGTCCAAGTAGAACGGGTCTCTCCCCCGTAGCCAAAAAAGCTCACGGTGGCCCGGCCCATATTGGACGTCAGGAGTGTTTTCAGAGCTCCTTGGTCAGTGATGCCTTCGGTGGGTTGACCGTCCGTAAAGAGGATGACCCGGAGAAGGTACTGGAGAGGGAGGTCCAGTTTCTTGATCTGGCCCAAGGACTCCGTGAGGGCATCCGAGAAGTTGGTACCTCCCATGATGTGGATATTGTCCACAGCCTTCAAGAGTTCGGATTTGAATTCAGCGGTGACTTCCTTAGGAGCCACAATGGTGTGGTAGCGGCTCTCCAGAACCCCAAGACCAGCCACATCGCCTGGGGCTAGTTGCTGGATGAGCTTGCGGACAGACGCCTTGGCGTACTCCAGTTTGGCCCCATGCATCGAGCCCGAAGCATCGATGATGGGAAGGATGCAGATTCGGGGACGCTGCTTCAGCCAGTCAATCGTTGGCGCTTCGAGCGAGACAACGAGGTGGGCTGTGTTGGATTGGGAGTGGTCGAGACGATTGTAGTTGAAATTAGCTGTAAGTTTCATGGAAATCCTCCGTAAAACAGTCGATTGGTCGCCTTTGACGCAGAGCCGGACACAGGCTCTCAAAAATCTAGGGCTTATCCAGGTTCGATGTCCTCAGCTCACCCAAACCAGAAAAGGTGCGGTTTGCTGTACGGGGACCCCAAGTCGTCTGACGCGAATCCCTATGAGCCATGAAGTCTATACACCGAGCATGAGAAGTCAACTGTGAATTCTTTTCTGAGCCGGCCGGCTTTGTCTCAAAAATGTCGTTTTCAGATTGATTAATGGCCTGTGGAGGAATGGGCGAAAAACGCAGAAGCTCCAGTGACCAGCTACGAATCCGATCGAGGCTACCCTCCGAGAACCAAGACACCCTGGTTCCTTGTCCGGCATGTGGCAGCCTGGGTCTCGTAGCTGTTGAGACCAGGCTCGGTCTAGAAAACCGAACCTGCAAGTGGTGCGATGGTCGGCGGTACACCGACAGACAAACCGTTAAGATATATCAAAGATGGCAAAGTATCTTACGACACAACCACGTCACAAGACGCTGTCAAAAAACCTAAAGGTCTACCACCCTGTCCCACTAAACTGAAAGGTTTAGGTGGGGGCGCTACTTGGGGGTGCTACCTTTAGTAGGTGGCAGACAAAGACGCAGAGACATTGGTGTTGGAGGAAGTGGATCGCTGGTTCAGAGCGGTTCTCCGAAAGGACAAGTTGCAGCCTCACGAGATGAAGTTGTTTCGTGCTGTAGCCGAATGGAGGCACCGACTAGAGACAGGCATAACCATTCCAAGGGCTCCCAAGACCGTTACGATTCACCCTCCAGCAGGTGACGAAGATATGGGGAGCCCTATCATCTTCGGAAGGGCTCCTCCGTCGGCACCAAAAGAACCCAGTATCTCAGGAACGAGGCTCAGGACTGACTTGGTCACCACGAAGGCTCCTCCAAGAACGCCCAAGATCCCTGCCCAGGAATTGAGATACTTGCTTCGAATGTCGGTGGCCCCGCCACCACCTCCAAGCAAGAAAAAGAATACAGGATAGCCCCGGCAGAAACCGGGGCTATCAAAGGCTCAGGCCACTAAGAATGGCTTCCACTCCTCAGGAGCTTCATCGGCATTGATTAGTGGCTCATTCATGGGAAGCGTGCGAGGCTTCACCGGAACGCTCAGGAGCGTCATCCCTGCCTGTGCTGGAGTACGGTCAGCTTTGATACCGTTGCACTCGTAGCAAGACATCACGATGTTGTCCCAGACGGTTTTCCCGCCTTGAGCCCTGGGAACAACGTGGTCGTAGTTGAGCTGACTCATCTTGAGCCTCTCACCACAGTACTGGCAACGGAACTTGTCCCGAAGACAGACGTTGATCTTGCTGAACTTCACACCGGTTTTAACCGGACGAACGTTCCTCAAGAGGGTGGCCACAGCTGGGACCTTCAAGGTGAAGGACTCCACATCAGTACCCACGACTTGCCGCAAAGCCTTCTTTAGCTCTGGGAAATCTTTCAGAGTGCGTCGATCGAGGTGAGCTAGAATTTCATCGTACTGAGCGACTACTTCTAACTTGCCACAGAACATGCGAGTGATGGCATCCCTGTAGTTGACCACCTCGTGTGGCCTGTATTGCTGGTTTAAGACTAAGGTTTGAGCGAACACGGGTTACCTTCCTCTCTTGTTTTGTACTCTAATTCTTTCAGCATCTCTATGGGCTTGACAACACTCAGCACATCGACATTTGTAGCATTCCTCTGGGATATTAACGAGACCTTTGGTGTGGCCTTCTTGGGATCGCTGGTAGAGTCTCCAACAATTGCCGATTGGCTACCCGTTGCTCCTCTGTCAGAGCCTTTGAAACTTTCTTGTAATAGGGGTGTTCTAGCCATTGAGCATAAGGCAGGTTACCTCGGGTCTTATTGCAACGCCTATCCGCAGCCACCAAGTTATCCTCAATGCTTGGTCCCCCTTCCTCCCAAAGAACCAAGTGGTCCACGGTCAGAGGTATGTCGTTGGCCCCACAGTAGCGGCAAGTGTAGTTGTCGCGGCGATAAACCGCCCACGACACACCCTGCTCGATCTGTCGAGTGCTCTTTCGGAGAATGGCTTTACCAAGACCTTCCTTGTCTTTGACGACAGCTTCGACCTCTAGCAAGTCGGTCTGACGAATGAATGTCTTCCACTCGTCGAGACTCAAGTCGAGTTCAACCTTCTCGTTGTCGTCCCCTTGGTCTTCAGGAAACATCATGATGAAGGTCTTGCCTTCACCTGAATAGACGGCTCCCGTCAGCTGGATGGTATGCCCTACTTTGAGCAGATCCAAATCCTCGAACTTTGCCATAACTCACCTTTTCATCTGAATTTGGGTATGAAAAAGCCCAGGAAGTTTTAGGCCCCCTGGGCTTTTAGTGGAGACGCTGGGAATCGAACCCAGGTCCACGAAGTCTTCCTCTAAACTCTCGCTCACATGCTTAGCTGGTCTAACCCTTCAGCGGGGTTGCAGGTCTCGTTCCTGCATGGGGCTCAATGCCGTCTTACTTGTTCCAGGGATACTGCTACCCTTACTCCTACCCTGGTTGCATCCCGTGTGGGTTGATGCCTCAGAGTTACTCGGGAACCTTGTTCTGAGGCGTCCGCTTACGCAGCGGCAGCGAAAGAGTTGTCGTTGGCAACTGCTTTTGCTGGGAATTGTTCAAGGCGGTACCTAGCACCCGCCTGCATGATCAAGTCTGACTAGTCCTCCATGTCGAAAGCCGATCGTCCCCTTAGTTTCAGAAAGGTTGTACCCCAAGATGGGGCGAAAAGGAAGGGGCCTTTGATCTAGGCAGGAACCCCTGGACTGCCTGAAGCAACCGAAGTTGCCTTCACCACCACGTCACCGTGGGTGCTCAGAGAGAGACTCGAACTCTCACGCCTTTTACAGCGCCGGAACCTAAACCCGGTGCGTCTGCCATTCCGCCACCTGAGCGTGACTTGTGATCTATACACCAAGGACTCGGACCCCCGAGAAAAAAGTCTCAGAGGCCAAAGTCCGCCCGGTGGTTGATGAGGAAATCCACGTAGTAGGCCACGTCCTTGTGAGCTTCCAGTTTCCCGGCCTCCACAGCCGCCTCCAGAGCCACTTTGACTTCCCCCAGGCGCTTGCTCGGGGGGAGCCCAAAAGCTCCCATGAGGGCGTTCCCCAGGCCCTTAGGTAGGGGTGGGACGATAGCGTCGGCCGCCGCAATGGCCTTGGCCCTCTCGGACAGCTCGTGAAGAAGCTGGTGGACCCTCTCCCGCTTGTGGAGATGCTTCGATGTGACGTCCGCCCGAGCAAGCAGGAGGACATCATCGAAGTGGTCCCCCAACTGCTTGTGGAGGCGCCGGACAGCGCTATCCGTCCACTCTGAGGAATACCCCTCAAGAAGTCCGAGATCTCGCACCAGACGATGAACCTGCTTCTGGAAGTCGCCCCCCAGAAGATGAGTCCTCCGCATGGCCTGCTTGAAAAGGCGAGCCGAGACATATTCGTGCTGGTGGAAGGAGACCTTCCCCTTGACCTTAAAGATGGTCTCGACCTTACCCACGTCATGCCAAAGAGCAGCCCAACGAAGGTGGGGGCGGTTCTTTGTTTGACGTACGACCTTAAGGGTGTGATCCCACAAGTCCTTGTGTCCTTGGCCATGTCCTCCAAAACCCACCATGGAGTAGATCTCTGGAAAGGTGGTTTTCAGAATCCCACTTTCCTGAATCAGGGACAGACCCCTATCAGGGTGCTTACCTGTTAGCACACCGGTCCACAAGTCCGAGGGAGTCTGAATAGACTGGAGTCGCCCCTCAGCCACGACAACAGCTTTCTGTAGCATCGTCTGCATTACTGATCTCCTTTCAACTCATGGTAACGCTTCAATCGATCCAGAACGATGTCTCGATAGGTCGTCCCAAAAGTGTCCGACACGCTCTCATTCAACATCGCAAAGATCTTAACCGGCTTCAAACCGGCCTTCATAGCCTCGTGGTAGAACCCCACCCAATCTGGGGTGAAGGAGTTGGACAACATACCCTCAAAAAGGACGTCCAAAGGTATCCCGTGTGTCTCATAGAAGCTGAATACACCGGAAACGACTAGACCCCCTTCTTGGGTTTTCCCTGTAACCTTAAGCATAGGCCCCCGACCTTAAGGTTCTGTCAGGACTATCCTGACAGAACCTGAGTAACCCCTCCCGGACTCGAACCAGGACGCACGAAGCAGTGGAGTTTAAAACCACCGTGTCTACCATTCCACCAAGGGGTCATCTTGATTCCTCGCTCGAAAAGAGGGAATCCACTTTTTGAATTTCAGAAGAGAAATCGCTATTTAATGAGGTCTCCCAATGAAAATCCTGATCGTAGAAGACAGCCGAAGCGAGCGGGAACTTTTGAAGTACCTACTGGAGTCCAGGTTCCAGGCGGCTGCCAAGTTCCGTGAAGCTCAGAACCTTGAGACAGCTTACCAATACCTGAGTCGAGGAGACATCGACTGTGTCATTTTGGATCTCCAGTTACCCGATTCTACAGGCAAAGAGACCTTCGAGAAGCTCACTGAGAAGTTTCCCGAGGTGCCAGTGGTCGTCATGACCAACAACAAGGACAGGAACCTCGCCTTGGAGATGATCCAACATGGCGCCCAAGAGTTCATAATCAAGAACTTCACGGACGAGGAAGAGTTGTTTCGGAGAGTCCTCTTTGCCATCGAGAAGCACCGGCGTACCGTTCGAGTACTGCCCGAAGAAGCTGCCTCAGTACACAGGTTGGAACGAGCTTCGGCTCGAATGCTCACAGCCCAAGAGCAGCAAAAGGACATCCAAACCACCACGGTCGAAACTACCCATGCGGTCGCCGACCTTTCGAGAAGGATGTTCACAGAAATCCAGAAGGTCAGTCATTTGGTAACCCGGCAAGGGGCCCTCCTCGAACACACACAAGGTACCACCGACAGGCTCAAGACTGAAATTCTAGAAGGTTACCCAGACCGTCCCTCGATCAAGTCACAGGTAGAACGATTAAGCACCCGTGTGGAACAGCTGGAGGACCACTTCGATTCCAGGGTGACCAACCCGAGGGTTACTCCAAAGGTGCAAGCACCTCTAACCCCTCGCAAGATGAAAGTCATCCTAGCGATGGTCATCCTGGCTGGAATCCTCCTAGGTGCTGCCTCGGGAGCGTATTTGACCCATATGGCTGTGCAGAAGCAAATGCAGCAGAAGGACTAGATTTGTGTGGTTGTCCAAAGCCGCTTTCTACGACTCCCCTATACCGCAGGCCATTACCGACTTAAAAGGTAAGTTCGTCAAAACCAACATCGCACTCAGCCTTTACTTTGGTTACCCAGAGAAAGAGCTGTTGGGGATGAGCTTTCGAGACTTCACACCAGATGACGACAACACTCCAGGGCTCGACCTGAAGAAAGAGCTAGCGGAGAAAAAATACTGGTCTGCAAAGAAAAAGTACGTACGCAAAGACGGTACAACTCTTCATGCCTTGCTCAGCGTCTCAGGGATTTACGAAGAGGGTGAGCTGAAAAACGTCCTGGCTCAACTGCAAGATCAATCTACGAACCACCAGCTGATTCAACTCCTGAACACCAACCAGAAGGAGATGGAGCAGTTCGCGTACATTGCATCGCACGATCTGCGTGAACCACTCACAACCATGGCTGGGTACGCCTCTCTGTTGAACCGGCGTTGCGCCGAACAACTCGATGACGACGGGAAGAGGTGGCTAGACGAGATCCTAAACGTAACGAAACACATGTCCGAGAAGATCGATGATCTACTCGAATTTTCAAGAGCGAGCAGGCAAACGCCTCATGGATCTTTCCCTCTTGGGTCTGCTGTAGAAGAAGCAAAAAGAGCCGTCGTACGAGCACTAAAAGAGACCGACGGACAGATCGAGCTTGTAGGGAAAAACCCTATAATCAAGGGCGATCGGTCAATGGTAGCTCAAGTATTCCAAAACCTTTTTTCAAACTCGCTTAAGTACAGGAGTGAAGCCACCCCAAAGATTACCGTCAGTGCCAAACCGTATGAAGAAAACAAGTGGCTCATCGCCGTCAAAGACAACGGACTCGGTTTTGACATGCAGTTCAAAGATAGGATCTTCCGAATATTCCAGAGGCTCTACACCATCGATCAGTACCCAGGAACTGGGATAGGACTAGCCCTGGCAAAGAAGATAGTCGAGGCTCACGATGGGGACATCTGGCCTGAGTCTGAGCCAGGCAAAGGTACAACCTTCTACTTCACTCTCCCGAACGCAACCCCATGACCCTCCTCTTCCAGATACTCCTAGTCGAAGACGACAACACTGCTGTAGAGCTGGTTCGTGAAGCGCTCAAGGACTCAGGAATCATCCACGACCTCACTGTGGCCTCGGACGGAGAAGCAGCTCTGCTACACACCAAGATGTCACCGCAGAAGCCACACCTGATTTTCCTAGACCTCAACCTCCCCAAGAAGTCGGGGTTGGAGGTTCTGAAAGAATTGAAGAGAACCTCTGGGCTCTCACACATTCCCGTCATCATGTTGACAAACTCCCGGTCCCAAGACGACGTGGCCCGAGCCTACGGACACCACTGCAATGCCTATGTAAGAAAACCTCTCGGTTTCGACATGTTGG
>Ga0299906_10005561_pt1 | contig 10243 bp, 7 predicted proteins | sample RVTome_14_FD_200259 | JGI IMG/M metagenome (GOLD analysis project Ga0299906, IMG submission 200259) | Soil microbial communities from uranium-contaminated site in the Upper Colorado River Basin, Wyoming, United States - RVT145D125 (version 2) ...
ACGCTGAGACCCCACCCATGACGAGTCCCGCACCGGGCTCCACGCCCATATTGCTTGCTTTCTCGGGAGGTCTCGACACCTCGTTCTGCGTGCCCTGGCTGGCCGAGACCTGCGGTCGACCGATCGTCACGCTGACGGTGGACACGGGTGGAATCGACGCGGACGCGGCACGGGTGCTCGAGGAGCGCTCGCGCGCGCTCGGCGCCGCCGGGCACCACCTCGTCGATGCGCGGGCGGCGTACTTCGACCAGGTCCTGCGTTTCCTCGTCATGGGCAACGTGCGACGCGGAAACCTGTATCCGCTGTGCGTCGGCGCGGAGCGCGTGCTGCAGGCACAGACCGTCGCGCAGTGGGCCATGCAGCTCGGCACCGACACGGTCGCGCACGGTTCCACCGCCGCTGGCAACGACCAGGTCCGTTTCGAGGTGGCGCTGCGCACGCTCGCGCCGGGACTCGAGATCCTGGCACCCGTCCGGGACCGCGCGTTCAAGCGCCCCGAGCAGGTCGCGTATCTCGAAGCGCGCAAGCTCCCCGTGCCGCCGTTCGGCGCCGCCTACTCGGTGAACCGTGGGCTGTGGGGTGTCACGATCGGCGGCAGGGAGACGCTCACGTCGCAGGGCAGCATCCCGGAGGATGCCTGGGTGCTGACGCACGGGGCCTTCGAGCGGCCGCACGCCGCCGAGCGGCACACGATCGGGTTCGAGGCCGGCGTCCCCTGCTCGCTCGATGGCGAGCGGTTCCCCCCGGTCGCGCTGATCGAGCACGTCGAGGCGATCGCGGCAGGCTTCGGGATCGGCCGTGGCATACACCTGGGCGACACGATCATCGGCTTCAAGGGCCGCGTGGCCTTCGAGGCGCCGGCGGCCGAGGTGCTCCTCACCGCGCACCGCGAACTCGAGAAGCTGGTGCTGTCGGCGCGCCAGGCGCGCATCAAGGACCTGCTCGCCGCGACCTACGGCGATCTCGTGCACGAGGGCCAGCACCTCGATCCGGTATGCCGCGACATCGAAGCGGCGTTCCTGTCCTCGCAGCTACGGGTCACGGGCGAGGTCCATGTGCTCTTACGCCCTGGCGCGGCGTTCGTCGAGGGCGTGCAATCGCGCTTTTCGCTGATGAAGGCGTCCAAGGGCGCCTACGGCGAATCGGCCGGCGAATGGACCGCGGCCGAGGCACAGGGGCATTCGAAGATGCTCGCGTTGCCGGGCATCTTCTACACTCGCGCCGGCCAGCAATGAACCGGGCGCACCCGGGGAGCGGAACGATGAGAACCGTCGTCGTCGACAAGATCGCCTCGATTGCGCAGGCCGCGGGCCTCGGGCACGAGCTGCGCATCGCGACCAGCGACATTCCCTGCGAGGAAGGCGTGCTGCTGGTCGTGGAGATCCTGACCAGCAAGTCGACCTACAACACGCTCGAGCTCACCAGCGGCCGCATGGCGAAGCTCGCGCGCGGCGACGTCATAGTCGGCGCGCTGGGCCATCGGCAGGCGCTCTTCGGCTATTCGGGCCACGTGCCCGACAAGGTCGAGGCGGGCGACGTGCTGCAGGTGCTCAACATCGGCGGCGTGCTCGGCATCTGCGACTCCGCGAACCCGGACAAGGGCAAGCCCTTCGACTGCCGCGTGCTCGGCGGCGTGCTGCAGTTCCCGTTCCTCGGCGAGCGCATCGGCGTCCCGGCGCGGGTCGGCCACCGCAAGCTCGACCCCGCGGCCGGCCTCGATGTGCACGGCGTTCCGGTCGTGGCGCTCGCCGGCACCTGCATGGAGGCCGGCAAGACCGCCGCGTGCTGCGCCATCGTCGCCCGGATGCGCCACCGTGGGCTCGCGGTCAACGCCTTCAAGGCCACGGGCGTCTCGCTGCGGCGCGACATCCTCGCCATGGAGGACGCCGGCGCACGGCGCAGCATGATCTTCACGGACCTGGGCGTGGTCACGACCACGGCCGCGACCGGCCCGGCGCTGACACGCACGATGCTCACCGAGATGACGCGGGACAAACCCGACGTGGTCGTCTTCGAGCTGGGCGACGGCATCCTGGGCGCCTATGGCGTGGAGGCGATCCTCGCCGCGCCCGACATCCGCGGCGCCTTGTCGGCGGTGATCCTTTCCGCCAACGACCCCGTGGCGGCCTGGGGCGGCGTCAAGCTGCTGCGCGAGCGTTTCGACGTCGAGCCCTGCGCGGTGACCGGGCCCGCCACCGACAACGCGGTCGGCGTCAGGATCATCGAGGAGCAGATGGGCGTGCATGCCTGCAACGCCATCACCGCGGGCGCCGCGCTCGGCGATCACATCATCGGGAGCCTCGGGCTCGAAGCCCGGTTCGCGCACGCGGTGAGCGAATGACGCCGCGCATTCCCGCGGTCGTGCTCGGCGGCACCGGCTACGTCGCCGGTGAGTTCCTGCGCCTGCTCGCCGCGCACCCGCGGCTCGACCTCGCCGCGGTGGCCTCCGACAGCCAGCCCGACCTGCCGGTGGCGCAGTTCTTCCCGCACCTGCAACCGGTGCTGCCGCACCTGCGTTTCGCCGGGCATGAGGAGATCGTCGAGTACGTCGCGGCCAACCCGGTGTCGGCAGTGTTCTCGGCGGCGCCGCACGGCGTGTCCGCCGGGCTCATCGACCGGTTGCTCTCGGCGGCGGAATCGGCCGGCGCCGCCCCGCGCGTGGTCGACATCTCGGCGGACTTCCGCTACGCCTCCGCCGCGGCGTACGAACGCGTCTACAGGCACGGCCACGGCGCGCCCGGCCGCATCGCCGAGTTCAGCTGCGCCGTGCCCGAGCACGCGGACGAGCTCACCACGCCGCACGTCGCGCACCCGGGTTGCTTCGCGACCGCGGTGCTGCTCGCGAGCGTGCCGCTGCTGTCGCTCGGGCTCGTCGAGCCGCGCCTTTTCGTGACCGGGATCACCGGCAGCACGGGATCGGGGCGCCAGCCCACCGCCGGCACGCATCACCCGCAGCGTCACGGCGACTTCTACGCCTACAACGCGCTCGGCCACCGGCACGGACCGGAGATCGCGGCGCTGGCCGCGGCCGCCTCGGGGACCGCGGCGGAGTTCGCGTTCGTGCCGCACTCGGGGCCGTTCGCGCGCGGCATCCACGTCACGGTACAGGCCGTTGCGACGGAGCGGATCTCGACCGCCGAGCTGCTCCACGCGCTCGGCGAAAGCTACGAGCGGGCGCCGTTCGTGCACGTCGGCGCCGAGCCGCCGCGCGTCAAGGACGTGGCCGGGAGCAATTTCGCGCGGCTGTCGGCGGTCGCCTCCGGCAGCACCGTCGCCGTGATGTGCGTGATCGACAACCTGGTCAAGGGCGCCGCGGGCGGCGCAATCCAGTGGATGAATCGGATGCTGGACCTAGACGAGACCGCCGGGCTGATGACGCCGGCGCCGGGCTGGACCTGATCGAGCCGCCGCCGCGATGGTCAGCATCATGAATGAGGCATCCGACGGGACGACGGACGCGACTGCGGGCTGGAACGCGCCCGCCGATCACCTGGCGCCGGTCTACGCGCAGTTTCCGATCGACGTGACCGGCGCATCGGGCGTGTATCTCCACACGCGCGACGGGCGGCGCGTGCTCGACCTCTACGGCGGACACGCGGTCGCCGCGCTCGGCTATGGGCATCCGCGCTGGCTCGCGGCGCTCGCCGCGCAGGCCCAGGTACTGGCGTTCCAGAGCAACGCCGTGCCGCTTACGGTCCGCGCGCGCGCGGCCACCCGGCTGGCCCGATTCGCGGGGCTCGGACTCGACACGGTCTTTTTCTGCAACACCGGCGCCGAGGCGAACGAGAATGCACTCAAGCTCGCGCTGCGCATCACCGGCCGTCGCAAGGTCGTCGCGGTCGAGGGCAGTTTCCATGGCCGCACCGCCGCGGCCGGCGCGGTGACTTGGGGCGCGGCGCAAAAGTGGTACGGCTTCCCGCGGGCGCCGTTCGACGTCGAGTTCCTGCCGCGCGCGGACCTGGCCGAGGTCGCGAGAAGCGTCGACGACGATACGGCGGCGGTGATCGTCGAACCCGTGCAGGGCGTCGCCGGCGCGCTCGACCTGGGCGCGGAGTACCTGGGCGAGTTGCACCGGCGCTGCGCCGAGACCGGCACGCTGCTCGTGTTCGACGAGGTGCAATGCGGGATGGGTCGCACCGGGTTCCCGTTCGCGGCGAACCTGTATGGCATCGTGCCCGACATGATCACGACCGCGAAGGCGCTCGGCGCGGGCTTCCCCTGTGCGGCGCTCCTGATGGCCGATCGCATCGCCGCGCAGTTGAAGACCGACGACCTGGGCACGACCTTCGGCGGCGGGCCGCTGGCCTGCGCGATGATGGAAGCCGTGATCGACATCATCGAGGAGGACAGGCTGCTCGCGAACGTGCGGCGGCTCGGCGGGTTGATGCGGGAGACCTGCGTGGTCGGGCCGGTGAGCGCCATCCAAGGCGCCGGGTTCCTCACGGGGCTGCGCACGCGACGTGCGGCGAAGGACGTGCAGCTGGAACTGCTGGCGCGCGACATCCTCACCGGGAACAGCGCGGATCCACACGTGGTGCGCATCCTCGCGCCCTTCGTGCTCGAGGAGCGCCACATCCTCGAGCTGCACGATGCGCTGGCCGCGCTCGAGCCATGAAGCGCTTCCTGGACCTGGCGGAGCTCGACCGTGAGGAGGTTGTGGACCTGCTCGCGCTCGCGCAGCGGCTGAAGGAGAAGCCCGAGCCGCGGGCGCTCGCGGGCAAGGTGCTGGGACTCCTGTTCCTGAACCCGTCGCTGCGCACGCTCGCCTCGTTCCAGGCCGGGATGATGCGCCTCGGCGGGTCCGCGTTCGTCATCACCCCCGGCCAGGGCACCTGGAACCTCGAGTCGCGCGATGGCGCGGTCATGGACGGCGCTGCCGCCGAGCACGTGCGCGAGGCGATCCCGGTGCTGGCCTCGTACTGCGACGCGCTCGGGATCCGCGCCTTCGCCGACGGCCGGGATCTTGCCGCGGACCTTGCGGAAACACAGTTCGCAGCGATGGCGGCGCTGTGCGACAAGCCGCTCATCAACATGGAGTCTGCCGTCAATCATCCCTGCCAGGCGCTTGCCGACTGGAAGACCCTGGACGACGTCGGCGTGCCGCGCCGCGGCCGGTTCGTGCTTTCCTGGGTGAACCACCCGCGCGCCCTGCCGCTCGCGGTGCCCGCCGCCACGGCGCACATGGCCGCGCAGCGCGGCATGGACGTCGTGGTGCTGCGGCCGGAAGGGTTTGCCTTGCCGCCATCGATCATGGACCGGGCGCGGCGCGGCGCCTCAATGTCCGGCGGCTCGGTCACCGAGACGGACGATCGCGACGAAGCGCTCGCGGGCGCGCATGTGCTGTACGCCAAGGAATGGGGCTCGCTGGCGCACTATGGCGATGCCGACGGCGACGCGAAGCTGCGCCGCGGCCTCGCCGACTGGTGCGTGCGCGAGCCCTGGTTCCGCCCGGCGCAGTCCGATTGTCATTTCATGCATTGCCTGCCCGTGCGGCGCAATGTCGCGGTCGCCGATCACGTGCTCGACGGCCCGCGCTCCCGCGTGGTCGCCGGGGCCGCCAACCGCATGACGGTCCAGATGGCCGTGCTGCATCGACTGCTGGCGAACGCCACCTACTCCTCAACCCACGGATCGAGCCACCGATGATCGGACACAAGGTCGAACACGCCGTAACGGTGCGCGCGCTGCGCGGCGCGGCGCCATACATCCACATGTACAAGGGCAAGGTCTTCGTCATCAAGACCGGCGGTGGCGCATTCCGCGAGCCCGCGACCATGCGCGCCTTCGTCGAGCAGGTCGCGATTCTGCACCACCTCGGCATCCGCGTCGTGCTCGTGCACGGCGGCGGGCCGCAGCTCGACGAGGTGACGGCGCGCCTCGGGGTCGAGACGCGCATGGTGCAGGGACGGCGCGTCACCGACGATGCCGCGATCGATGCGACCAGCATGGTGCTGAACGGGCTCATCAACACGCGCCTGCTCGGGCTGTGCCGCGAGTTCGGGATCTCGGCGATCGGGCTGTCGGGCGTCGATGGCGGCCTCGTCCGGGCGCACCGTCGCCCGCCCGTGACGCTCGCGAACGGCGAGGTCGTCGACTACGGGATGGTCGGCGACATCGATTCGATCGACGCCTCGGTGATCGTGCGGCTGCTCGACGCGGGCTTCCTGCCGGTCGTGAGCCCGCTCTCCTCCGATTCGGCGGGGCAGCTGCTCAACATCAACGCCGACACGGTCGCCGCGGCGATCGGCGGCGCGCTCGAGGCCGAGAAGCTGGTTCTCTGTACCGGCGCACCGGGCATCCTCGAGCGGCGGGACGATCCACGCTCGCTCATCTCCTACACCGACCTCGCGGGGCTGCGACGGCTGCGCGAGGAAGGCGCGCTCGCCGACGGAATGCTACCCAAGGCGAGCGCGATCGAGGCCGCGATCCGCGGCGGCGTGCGCCGCGTGCACGTGATCTCGTACGCCGCGCCCGAAGCGCTGCTCGCCGAGATCTTCACCAACGAGGGCACGGGCACGCTGGTCGTCGCGGACACCAAGGCGCTGTCCGCCGCCGAGCAGGGCGCTGGCTAGGCGGGGTCCAGAGAACGAGAATGGCCAGGAAAACATACCAAAACACACGCAGACCAGCAGTGACGACGAGGCCGGAACATGAAACGGCTGTGGGATAAGGGCGCGCCGCTCGATCAACGCGTGCTGCAGTTCACGGCGGGCGAGGACCACGCGCTCGACGATCGGCTCGTGGCCTATGACGTCGTAGCCTCGATCGCGCATGCCGAGGCGCTGCATGCCTGCGGCTTGCTGACGGCGCCGGACCTTGCCGCCATCCGCGACGGGCTGCGCGAGATCGGCGCGGCGCACGCACGCGGCGAATGGCGGGTGACGCTCGAACTCGAGGACGGCCAGACCGCACTCGAGACCCTGCTCACCGAGAAAATCGGCGCCACCGGCGGGCGCTTGCACGCCGGTCGCTCGCGCAACGACCAGGTGCTCGCGGCGCTGCGGCTGTACCTGCGCGACGTCGTCGCGGAGCTCGCGCAGGGTGCCGAAACCGTCGCCGCAGCGCTCGATGGGCTCGCTGAGCGCCAAGGCGCGACCGACCTGCCCGGCTACACGCACATGCAGCAGGCGATGCCCAGCTCGGTCGCGCTGTGGGCACAGGGCTACGCGGCCGAGATCCGTGACGACGCCGACGGACTCACGCAGTCTCTGCGGCGCGTCGACAAGAACCCGCTCGGGTCGGCGGCCGGCTACGGCACGCCCGGGCTGCCACTGGATCGCGAGGAGACGCGCCGTCGGCTCGGTTTCGCGCAGATCCAGGACCCCGTCACGGCCGTGCAACTCTCGCGCGGCAAGGCTGAGGCCGGCGTGACCTTCGAAGTCGCGCTGCTGATGCAGGATCTGGGCCGCCTTGCCTCGGACTTGCTGCTCTTCTACACACGTGAGTTCGGCTTCGTCGCGCTGCCCGAGGCGTTCACGACGGGTTCCTCGATCATGCCGCAGAAGCGCAACCCCGACGTGTTCGAGCTGGTCCGCGGCCGCACGGCGACGGCCCAGGCCTGTCTCGCCGAAGTGCTCGCGATCACCGCCAAGCTGCCGTCGGGCTACCAGCGCGACCTGCAGCTCATCAAGGCGCCGCTCTTTCGCTCGATCGACCTGTGCGCGGAGTCACTGGCCATCATGGCCGCGGCGATCGCGGAGATTCGTTTCGTGCCCGAGCGCATCCGCATGGACGCGGACATCGATGCCGCCGCCGAGGCCAATGCGCTGGTCACATCGGAAGGCATTCCGTTCCGCGAGGCGTATCGACGCATCGCCGCGAAGCGTCGTTGACGCGCAGCGGAGCCGCTCGCGTATTGACGGACCGGGGCCTGGCGGGATAAACAAGACGCTGGATGAGAGCCTGGCTTGCCATTATGTCCGCTGCGGGTCTGGTTGCGGGACCTGCGACCGCTGGCGCCGTGCCGGTGACCTGGGAAGCACGGGGGCTGGTCGAGTTCTCGGACCTCGGGCCAGCTTTTTTTGCGACCTACATGCCCGAACTGACCGGGACGCAGAGCGGCGACAGCCTGATCCTGCGCATCACGTTCGACACGGATGCGGACCTGATTGGACAGGCGGGCAGTCCGGACGTCGGCATCAGGTTCTCGTTCGACCCGTCATCACTCCTGCTGGCGCTGGAGGTCACGGGGCGGGGCACGCACGTATTCGCCATCGATGACACGGTACCGCCGGATACGATTCCCTCTGCCCTGGGCCTCTTCGACGACCTTGTAACCGCGGAATTGCCGATCATCGATGGCATGCAGTTCAGACACACTTATTTCCCGGCCGCGGGGCCTCAGGAGTTTACCGTTGCCGCGGTGTTCTCCAGCACGGACACCAGCATCGTCAATGGCCCGACCCTGCCAATAGCACCGGACCCGCGGTTCAGCGTCGGCGTGGAACGAGAGATTTCGATCGGCGGCCCGGGCAGCGGCGGGTTGAGCGGTAACCTGTTCGGGAGGTTTTCGTCGCTGATTCGCCTGCCGGTGATCGTCGCGGAACCGGGCTCGCTTGCGCTGCTCGGCCTCGGCCTCGTCGGCCTGTTCGTGGCGCAACGAAACAGGACCAGGGACGCGGGCTGAAACGAAGCTCGGTCGAGGTCGCCGCTCCGGGCCGGTCGTGCCAAGTTGACAAGACCACGGCTCAGTGCATTCTTGCCGCCACCATGGTCTTGATTTCACTGCGATGTCCCTGCTGTCGGAGCTGAAACGCCGCAACGTCATCAGGGCCGCCGTCCTCTATCTCGTGGCGGGCTGGGTGATCATGCAGGTCGCCCAGTTGCTGTTCGGTGTCCTCGAGCTGCCCGAATGGAGTGCCCGTTTCGTGCTGGGCCTGGTCGTGCTGGGCTTCCCGATCGCCCTGATCCTCTCATGGGTCTATGAACTGACTCCCGAGGGATTGAAACGCGCGCACGAAGTCGCGCATGAGGAATCCATCACCGCCGCGACTGGCCGCAAGATGAACATCCTCGTCGCGGTCTTGCTCGCCGTCGCGATCGGCCTGCTGCTCGCCGATCGTTTTCGCGGGCCCCGGGTCGCGGATGGCGACACGCGGGCCGGAGCGGCCGCCGACGTAGCCGGCACGGAATCGCCCCGCGACGCGGCAAAGCCCAGGCGCCCGGCGGGCTCTGCGGCGGCCGCGTCGATCGCGGTCCTGCCCTTCGTCAACATGAGCGACGACAAGGCGAACGACTATTTCTCGGACGGCCTGTCCGAGGAGCTCCTGAACGTGCTCGCAAAGGTGCAGGGCCTGCGGGTGATCGCCCGCACCTCATCGTTCGCGTTCAAGGGCAAGGACGTCACGATTGAGGACGTGGCCAGGGTGCTCAGCGTCGATCACGTGCTCGAAGGCAGCGTCCGGAAATCCGGCAAACGCGTCCGGATCACGGCGCAGTTGATCCGTGCGACCGACAGCTCGCACCTGTGGTCCGAGACCTACGACCGCACGCTCGAGGACGTCTTCGCGGTGCAGGATGAGATTTCCGGCGAGGTCGTGGATGCGCTCAAGGTGCGCCTGCTCGGCAGCCAACCCATCCAGGCCGAGATCGGTGGAACCGACAATCCCAAGGCGTATGAGGCGTCCCTTCGCGGGTTGTACCTGAGGAACCAGGGCCAGAAGGAAGACACCCTGAGAGCCGCGCTCGCCGCCTACGATCTGGCCATCGCCGAGGACCCGAAGTACGCACGGGCCCATTCCGGCCGCGCGGCCACGCTGAGCTTGCTTGCGTCGAATGGATATGAGCCCTTTGCCGAGGGCTTCGCGCGCGCGCGCGAGGCCGCCCTGCGTGCGGCGGAACTTGCGCCGGACCTAGGGGACGCGTACCTGACGCTCGGCTACGTCGCCAACGTCGTGGACAACGACGTCGAGGCTGCGCGAGCGCACTACGATCGCGCGGTCGCGCTCGATCCGGGCAGCGCAGAGGTCCAGACTGTCTATGCGAGTTTCGCCATCGGGATCGGCCGCGCGGACGAGGCCATCGCCGCAAGCTCGAAAGCCGTGCAACTCGATCCGATCGCCGCGCGGCCGCACACGGCGCTGGCGAACGCCTACTACGGCGCCCGCCGGTTCGCCGAGGCCGAGGCCGTCGCGCGCCGGGCGATCCTGCTCGAGCCGAATTACCCGGGCGTGCACGGCGGGCTCGGGCTCATCCTCCTCGAGACCGGAAAGGCGGAGGAAGCGCGTGCGGAGATCGAGAAGGA
>Ga0299906_10005562_pt1 | contig 10242 bp, 8 predicted proteins | sample RVTome_14_FD_200259 | JGI IMG/M metagenome (GOLD analysis project Ga0299906, IMG submission 200259) | Soil microbial communities from uranium-contaminated site in the Upper Colorado River Basin, Wyoming, United States - RVT145D125 (version 2) ...
CTGAGACCTTTAACTAATAAAAATAAAATAGAAGATCCAAACTGATTGGCGGGATTTATTAGCGGAGATGGTGGGTTTTTTATTGATGTATTTAAATCTAAAACTAATAAGATAGGAATTTCAGTTAAACTAAAGTTTTATATAACTCAACACAATAGAGATATTAGTATAATGGAAAGTTTACCTGATTATTTAGGTTGTGGGCAATATATTATTGCCCCGTCTGGTTATAATCATGGGCAATATATAGTTACCAAGTTCTCGGATATAACTGAAAAAATTATTCCTTTTATCTTCTACAAAAATACCCGGTTATAGGTAATAAGATCTTGGATTTTGAGGATTTTTGTAAAGCATCTATTATTATGAAAAATAAGGAACATTTAACACTTGAAGGTTTGAATAAAATTAAAAACCTTAAAAGCGGTATGAACACAGGTAGAATCTATAAAGAATAATGGTATTTACCTAAAGTAGTATAATAAAGCCTACTTTTAAAAATTGAAGTGTCCAAACCAAAGCAAGCAAAGGACGGGTGGTTAGGAGGGTGAAATAAAAAAAAAATACTAGCTTAAGTTTTTATTGTTTTAGCTTTTCTAACCTAAATGTAGATTAGGGGGAGGGGATGGATTTTTAGAAAGAAATAAACCTAGTCATAATACAAGATTAAGAATAGAGCAATCTTATCCTGAGAAGGAAGAATACTTAAAGAGTTTACATAAATTGTTAGAACCTTTAACTTTGATGGAACCGACAATATTAACAAGAAATAACAATAAAACAGGTCTTACTACTAAATCTTTATATTTTAGAACTCTTGCTATGCCTTGTTTAAATTATTATCATGAATTATTTTATCCAAATAAAAAAAAGATAATACCAAGAAATCTAGAAGAGTTATTAACAGCTAGAGGTTTATGTCTGTTGCTTGCCTTGCCTTTCAATAGTTCTAAGATTAGGATATCCTCTAAGCAAATTTAACAAGAAACTTTCTTTAATGATACTATACATATTATCTTATTTCTTTAGGATATTATAGGTGCAGCGGCTCCGTCTAATTACCAGAAGGTCCTCCAAAGATAGAGGGTTAGTATTTTTAATACGAATATTATTAAATATTAGTAATTAGTGGTGAGGGTACAAAAAATTTATAGTGATGGAGGAAAAAATTCTTTTATCTAATTTAAAGTTTAAGAGAAAAACACTAATGATAGTTTATTCTTTAATATTAGTATAAGAATTCGATTTTCATTCATCTTGCGTTATGAAATTAACGTGTATTATTACAATAATTTAAGTTTTTATAAATATACAATGTACATTACACTAATACTTTTTTTGATAGGAATTATAAGGTTCATATTAGATAGAAAAAATATTATATTAATACTCATCTCTATCGAGATGATGTTATTGTCTATAACATTCTTTATATTGGTAAGTTCGCTTAACATTGATAATATAATTGACCAAAGCTGAGCGATTTGCATTATTGCAGTGGCAGGTGTAGAATCTGCAATAAGTTTGGGTATTCTAGCAGCTTTCTACATATTAAGAGAAAGTTTGAGTCTAGAATATAAACCAATGTATTTAAGTATAATAACTTTATCTTTATTAGGATCTATAGTTTCTGGCTTTTTTGGTAGAAAAGTTGGAGTTAGCGGAGCACAATTCATTACATGTCTTAGTGTAATAGTAACTATAATATTAGCAGAGATAGATTTTTATGTAGTAGGATTTAATAATATATCAAGTTTAAAAGTATTGTCTAGGTGAATAGCCAATAGACGATTTAATACTATATATGCTTTTGAATTTAATAGTTTTGGTACTAATCGAAATGTAAATTATATATTAAATAATAAGGTTTATTTTTCAACAAGTAGTCTAAACTTAGGAGATAGCAATAATCTAAAACCTGCTGTTATTTACCCAAATGCTGATATTAATAAAAAAGAAATAATTCAAGAAAATCAAAAAAAATCAGGGGTTTATAGATGAACTAATTTAAACACAGGGTTTATATATGTAGGAAGTAGCGTAAATCTAGCCAAAAGATTTGGAAGTTACTATAATTATTCTTTTCTTACAAAAAATAATATGATTATATATAGAGCTATATTAAAACACGGTTATTCAAATTTTAAATTAGAGATTTTAGAGTATTGCGCTCCAGAAGAGTGTATTGAAAGAGAACAGTATTATATAGATACTTTAAAACCTGAATATAATATATTAAATGTGGCAGGTTCAACTTTAGGTTATAAACATACAGAAGAGACATTGGCCAAATTTAAAGAAAGAAAATTTTCACCTAATCAATTGGAAAAATTAAAAGCACATTTAATTCAATTAAATCAAAGTGAAAAGCAAAGATTAAGTGCAAGGGAGCGAATGTTAAAATTAAATGAGGGAAAAGGTATAAAGGTAGAAGTAACAGATCTAAGAACAAATGAAACTACTGTATATAACTCTTTACGAAAAACGGCAGAAGTATTAAGTACAGATTTAAAAGCATTGCGTTATAATGAAAATATACAAAAAGAGAGAGGTATAACTGTGCCCTTTAAAAAACATTATATTATAAAAATTAAAAGAGACTAATCATGGATGATGGGGGAAAATCAGTGCATAATCAAACTATTCTTCATACAAGATCTTTTAGTAAAGAAGAAGTTATATATCTTCAATTTGTACTAGAGAGAAACTTTGATCTAAGAACAAGATTAGAAGAGAAAAAAGAAGATCAGTGAGTTATCTATATCCCTGTAAGACAAAAAACAAGACTTAAAGATATTGTTGGTCCATACATGCATCAAAGTATGATTTATAAAATATAAATTAATATATAAGTATAGTTATAGTTAGTAGTTTAAAATACATTAATTAGAAAAAAATGTATTACTACTAGCAACATTGTTGAAAACGATCAAATAAATAAAGTTAATTTATAGATCGTCGATTGAGTTATTTTTGGATCGCGATAGACTGGATCAACAATGGGTGTCTAAGTACAAGCTTAGGATGCTTAATGTACAGTCAGAATGTTTATATTTTTAATATATCAAGGCTTTAAATAAAACCAATTAGGTATTAAAGTACAAGGAATAAATATTGAACTTTATGTATTTCTTACAGAGGTAGCTTATGCCTATACTTATATTAATACATATTTATTTATTCTAAACATTCGGTAGGAGTTTGTTCATATCTTTTAGTAAGTTTTTGATTTACTAGAATTGCAGCAAATCAAAGTTCTATATCTGCATTTTTAACTAATAGAGTTGGTGATTGCTTTTTAACTATAGGTATGTTTGCCATTTTATGATCTCTAGGTAATTTAGATTATGCAACAGTCTTTTCATTAGCTCCATATATTAATGAAAATGTTATAACTATTATAGGTATATGTTTATTAATAGGTGCTATGGCAAAAAGTTCTCAAGTTGGTCTTCACGTTTGATTACCTATGGCGATGTCCATATAAAAGTCGCAAATGGTCAATGAACAGTAACTACTTTTAATAGTTATGGTAAGGTTCGACCATAGAACCATACCAGAAATATAGCAAGGATTAAACCAAATATATTTCGTACGTATGGAGATTCCAGACACTTCCCCATCAACCCTATTGATTTATAAAAATAGAGTTTTGATACCATTTAATCGCTTTTTATATTTACACAACATATACCACACACACTAGCCCTAAATATTATAGTCAACCCTACTTTTTACACTTCACTTCATCTTAAGATCATATACTTATTTTTGAATAATGAATATTAGTAGCATGCAGGGTAATTAATACTAAGTACACAATTGTATGTAAATAATTTATAGTGATATAGTTTTCCGATTAAATGAAAATCCTAGAAATTTTTAAATAATAGGGTAGCTATATCAACCTTTTAATCTTTACCTCTCTTTATAGTAGAGAAGAATATAATAGCTCTATTATTTAGATTAAAATTTGGTATGATAAGTATAAAGTAAGAACTTATGCAACTGAAGGGTAGTTGATTAAGGGTATATTCTCCCTAGGACATATTAGTATAATTATCTAGATGACGAGGGTTCACGATCCTGATTTAAGCTAGGGGGCTGACACCCCTCTAGGTTAGAATTTTCATTAGAGTTATGTTGATATCTCTAGGGACGAAGTCTTTCAAGAATCATATTAATAGAATATAAATAAGGGATTGATTACGAGTGAGATCGTTCCTTTTATAGTGAGGAGCCTGGGTCATAAGTCTTGGCTAGAGTGATTACTATCTTTTAACCAAGGTAATCCGGAAGATTATCAGTAATGTGAAGAAGACTCTGTCACTGACTGGCATAAGTAGGAAGAAAATCCCTACTGAGTGTACATCTGTCTATAAAAGAGCAAAGTTGCTATACAAGGAACAAGCTATGCTAAAATTTGCATAGTATACTTTACGAACCTAATCCTTATAATTAAGAACTTAGGAGTTACCCTTTTAATATAGATTTCTTGTGTCCTGGCTTCTTTTTAATATTACTATATAAAGTCTCAAAATTATTCTTCTTAAAAAATTTATTTAATTATAACCCTAAAAGGTTATTAGTATGTACAGAAGTACATAAGAGTTTAGCTAATTTATATTATTTTCCTTCTGTTGGGTCTCACCTACCTAATTCTAGACTTTTGCATCATAATAGTAGTGTGTTCATTGAACAGCCAAATTTTATAGCAGGGTTTACGGATGGTGAAGGTTGCTTTACATTAGGTTTAAGTCCTAAAAAGGTCCAACCCTCTTTTCAGATTAACTTGGAAAAGTGCGATAAAGCTATACTAGAACAAATTCAAAAGGCCTTAGGTGTAGGTTATATTTCGAGAATGGGAACTAAAGCCTTAAAATATCAAGTTGGTGCTATTAAAGATTTAGAAGTAATTATCAGATATTTTGAAAATAATCCTTTATTGACTCATAAGTGATCAGATTTTCAATTATTTAAACAAGCGGTGGTATTAATTCTAAATAAAGAACATTTAACTGAACAAGGTTTCAAGAAACTAGTGGCTATTAAAGCTTCTCTAAATACTGGGTTATCTGATAAATTAAAAGAGTCTTGACCTGATATAATACCAGCACCTAGGCCTTTATTACCGTTAAAAACAATTAATGATCCTTATTGAATTGCTGGGTTTGTAAATGCTGAAGGATGCTTTTCTATAGATATAGTGAAATCTTCAGGAAATAAGTTAGGCTTCCAAATACGACTTAGATTTAGAATAACTCAGCATATTAGAGATGAGTTATTGATGCAAAGTTTTGCAGATAATTTAAACTGTGGTTTTATTGAAAAATATCCTAAAGGGAACGCTGTAAATTATTGTGTTCTTAAATTCTCAGATATTACAGATAAAATAATACCTTTCTTTAAACAATATCCAATAGTAGGGAAAAAGTCTAAATATTTTTCTGGATTCTGCGAAGCAGCGGACCTTATGTGTAAAAAACAACATTTAACTGCATCAGGCTTTGAAAGAATAAAACAAATAAAGGAAGAAATTTTTACTAATGAATAAAGAAAAAGATGATTCCTTGGATCCTTGGACTTAATATTTATCGGGGTCATAATAAAGTTTACTTATTTTTTTATTAAGAGGGAAAAATTAGTATAGATTAATTATAAATAAACCTGAGGAATTTTATTAAAACGGGGAATGTGGTAGTTGTTAGTGTATATATTTGTTAGTGTATCAAGATTTTTTAAGTGTTAGGAGTTAAAACTTCTTTCGCCCAGGGAGGGTGACGGTTTATATCAAAAGTCTTTTATACTTTATTTTTTGGTTTTTTTGCATATCGAAGGGCTATGGTTGTGAATGGGTTAAAATCTACTAAGGTGAAAACGGTCAAAATGTTCCGTAGTTAAGACCGTCGGTATTTTAATGTATCGCTACAGACTGGGTCACCTAGGGGTCACTGAAATGTGGCTGAATGTACAGTCGGAAGCTCAATTTATTTGACAGGTGTATTCGGAGTATAATATCTTGGTTGATTATTACTTTACACCGTGAGCTTTGGGAAGGTTTATTTAAATTATTTCTCCTTTTAATTATAGGATATTTTTGTACTCCAGGTTTAATTAATTTTATTTATTTTAATACTTCACATAATAATATACCCTTTAGAGTGTCAACTATTAATAGGAAGAAATGTATAAGAAGTATCCATACTAGTAGTAAAAGACCTTTTATATGAGTGTATGATATAACTAAATTATCTGATAACCACAATTGTTTAGTTAAAGGTGCCCCTTTTAAAACAAAAACGGAATGTGCCAATGTTTTAAAAACTACCCGTAATTCTGTTACACTTTATTTAGATAGCAATAAGATATTGAATAATAAATGAATATTTAGTTCTATTGAATTATCTAAAGAAGAATTATCTAAATTTTTAATACCTTCAACAGTATGAGAAGTGATAACTGGAGAGTTATTGGGGGACGGGTATATATCATATGACCCTCTTAATAAACCACTGAATAATGGGAGATTAGAGTTTACATTTGCTGCTAAAATTTTACACTATGTTAATTATTTGAAATTTAATGTCTTAGCTCCTATTTGTACTCCATCTAACCCTACTCCTTGATCTAATCCTAAAATGGAGGGTAAAGAACCCACACAGTATTGATTCTCTACCAAACGTCTTCCAGCCATTACTGATTTATATCAGTTTTGATATAAACAAATAGATGGTAAATTTATAAAAGTTTTACCTTCTAATATTGAAGAATTATTAACTCCTATTGCTTTAGCCCATTAACACACCTTCTTCTGTTTAACCACTTATGTTGTGATGGTTAAAATTTTATAGTGATAGAAATGATATAATGAATATGTCCTTTTTATCTTAGAGGTCGACTCTAGCAAAAGACTTAACACGACAGGCGACTATCTTTCGAAGGGTAAATTGTTATACGGTTGGGCTGACACCCCACGTATCAATGTTAATAGGTTAAGGTACTGTAAGAGTAGATGTCAACCAGTTTACCAAGGGAAGTCTTGGTCGGACCTGGCGGAGACACCAGCAATCCGAGAAGTGAGCTTGGTAAAGTAATTTATCATGACCCACGCAAGGTAAACCTAAGAAACCTAAATCCGAAACCAACGAGTATTATATCTTTCACAAGAAGGTAGAGACGTCAGTGTTTCCATACGTTACTCATAAAGGTAACAGTAACGGTTAGGACCTGAGGTTGAGATTTGGAGAGTGATAAAAGGCCATTCTTCAAGTCAAAGTACGAATTTCATGATAAACAAACATGGATAGAATGCGAGGAATAGGGGTTATCAAAGGAGACCGGCACTAAGCTGTATCGACATTAAATTTATAAATTATTAAAAAGTCACAAAATTATTTTTTAAAAACCAAAACATAATTAAACAGAATTTTCAACAGATAGAGATTACTCCTATACTTGTTTACGATAATGCCGATCTTAAAAAATTACAGGCTGTCTCGGAAAATAAAGGAAAATCGGGTGTATATCGTTGAATAAATAAAGTTAATGGGAAAACTTATATAGGTAGCAGTGTAGATTTAGGTAAAAGATTAGGTAATTACTATAATCTAAATTACATAAGTTCAAGTGAAATGTTAATTAGTAAAGCTCTAATAAAATACGGTTACGGTAATTTTACTTTAGAGATTATTGAGTATTGTAATCGTTCAGATGCAATAATAAGAGAACAATATTTCCTTGATCTTTGTAAACCGGAATATAATCTTTTAAAGATCGCTGGTTCAAGTTTAGGTTATATTCATACTGAAAATACTTTAGCTAAAATGAGAGATAGTAGACTTAATTGAACCGAAGAACAAAAAGCCAAAGTTCTAGATCATTTAAAAATACATAATTCTAGTGTGGAACAGAGAGAGAAATCTAGACAACGTTTGATAGATTATAATAAATCTAAGGGGATGTTAATAGAAATTTTAGACACAACAACTAATGAAATTTCGTCTTACTCTTCTATTAGACAAGCTGCGGAAGCATTAGGGTGTGTACATGGTACTATTCTCTCCGCAGAAAAAAATAAAAAAGAAGGAATCTCTAAGCTTATTAAAAAAAGATATTTACTTAAAAATATACGAAGAGAGTTCCATTCTTTTACTCGATCTTCTGCTCAAGCTATTAGTAATGAAAAGGTAGGATCAAGTGGTGTCGTGGGTCCTGGTCCCAGAGATGGTTATTTTACAGATGGTAGTTTAAAGATATGTACAGATAATTTCACTATAGAGGAAGTAGAAAGGTTAATAGAAGTTTTACAAGCAAAGTATGGTATAAAAGCTACTATTAATCAACGTACTAATCCAGATGGAGCAATTAAGTGACGTATTAGAATAAGTAAATTAAGTATGGATAAACTAATACGAATAGTTCGTCCTCATATTATTCCTGAAATGCTCTACAAACTAGGGCTAAAGGAGTAGCAATAATATCTTATTTATCTACTTATTTATTCGAGTTAGAGTATAACAAATTACTTTCATATACAATGAAAATTTTTTTGTCTTTAGTTTGGAGATTTAAAAGGGCTTTCCTTAAACTTCACTATGTGCAAGAATATCCCGCTTTAAGTATTGGTCCACTCAAGAGTTATTTCTCCACCTTTATTTCGGCGGAGGCAATACGGAAGGAGTGGGCCTTCCTTTGGTGGGAAGGAAAGAAAACCAAATTTTTAATTAGGAGAAATAACATAGGGCTTTCCTTAAACTTCACTATATGCGAGAACATCCCGCTTTTTAAGTATTGGTCCACTCAATCACAAAAAATTTATAGTGATAGTGGTTATCCATATCTGGGTAATTATCTATCCCTTCTCCGGAGGCATCCTGGCAAAGCTGGGATCAGGGTAAAGAGAACTCTGTAAATCGGATATGCTTTTTTAAGAGCATAGTTTAATGGAAATATAGGGAGCATTCAACCTCCAAATTCTCAGTTCAAATCTGAGAAAGCCTGCTTCGTGCTTCGTGATTTTTAAATCAAATCGCAATAGTGGAGTAGGTAATTCATCCTTTACGAAGGTATTTTTAAGATTAATAAATATGATAAATTCAAACCAAAGTAATTACATAAAATCTAATGAGATTTTTTGCCTTGATCCTTATTGAGTTACCGGATTCGCAGATGGTGAGGGCTATTTTTATCTTAGAATTCGTAGGAATTCAAAATCTAAAATAGGTTGATCTGTGGAATTAGGGTTTGGTCTTCATCTTCATAAAAAAGATCAGGTTTTATTACAAGCTATCCAGAATTCATTACAAGGAATAGGTAATATTACAAATAATGGGGAAAAAGCCGTCCAGTTACAAGTTTCATCTATTAAAGACTTAAGAATATTAATTAACCATTTTGATAAATATCCTTTAATAACTCAAAAGTTAGCAGACTATTTATTATTTAAACAAGCTTTTAATTTGGTTTCTTGTAAAGAACATTTAACTACAGATGGTTTATATAAACTTGTATCGATTAAGTCTTCTATTAATAAGGGTTTATCTGCGGAACTAGCACAAGCTTTTTCTGCGCAGCAGGTTAAACCTATTTTAAGGCCCGATATTAATAAAGAAATATATATTTTAAATCCATACTGGTTAGGGGGTTTTATAAGCGCTGAAGGTTGTTTTTTTATTCATATAGAAAGAGTAGCGAAAAATGTAGCTAAATCTAATAGCATCACGGAGAGGGTTAGATTAAGATTTCAAATTTCTCAACATTTTAGAGATGCTGCATTACTTAAAAGTTTTATAGAATATTTTGATTGTGGAAATTATTACTTACGTCCTAACCAAAATGTAGGAGATTTTGTGGTAACAAAATTTTCAGATATTCATGAAAAAATTCTTCCATTTATTGAAAAATATCCTATATATGGAGTTAAGGCTTTAGATTATAGAGATATTTGTAAATTAGTTGAATTAATGAAAAACAAAGAACATTTAACTAGTTTAGGTTTAGATGAAATAAAAAAGATTAAGGAAGGGATGAATAGAAACAGAAATGAATAACCATAATCACTTAAATTTCGAATTGTTAGGAAAAATCCAATATAAGGGACAACCTGCAGGAAACATGGCGGCGGCTACGCCGCCCAATCATGGATCTTCAGAGACTACACGTGAAGCATATATATTAAAGGATAATCTATTTAAGTATTGATTTATAGGATTTTTAGAAGGTAAAGGATCGTTTATTATTGAT
>Ga0299906_10005563_pt1 | contig 10241 bp, 8 predicted proteins | sample RVTome_14_FD_200259 | JGI IMG/M metagenome (GOLD analysis project Ga0299906, IMG submission 200259) | Soil microbial communities from uranium-contaminated site in the Upper Colorado River Basin, Wyoming, United States - RVT145D125 (version 2) ...
CGGCGTCGACGGCTGCGCCGCCTGCCACATGGACCCGGAGCCTCAAGCCGCGCTCACCGACGTCCGCTCCCTGGTCGAGTGCGAGACCTGCCACGGCAACCACCTGGTGGTGCGCGCCAGCGTCGCCCTGCTCTCGCCGCTGCCCGAGACGCCCTGCGCCTTCTGCCACCAGGGCCTCGAGCTCGCAGGGGTGGATCAGGAGCCCGAGCGCCGCCGCCGCAACTACCGGGAGACCGAGCGCGCGCTCTTGGCCCGGGCGGCCGCCGAGGGGCTCGAGGGCGACGACCGCTTCGACTGGCTGATCGACCAGGCGCTGGCGCTGCCGTTCCACACCCGGGAAGCGGACGCCGGCGCCGACGGCACGCCGGCGCTGCGCCCGGAGTTCGGGACCCTGTTCGACAAGTTCCGGATCGGCAAGACCTCGTACCGCTTCATCGACCCGGCGACCGGCGCGCCGGCGGTGGCGCGGGTCCGACGCTGCGCGGAGTGCCACGCGGCCGAGCCGCTGCTCGGCGACCAGCCGACCGGGCTGACCACCGCGCACGAGCTGTCGCGCCGCATGCGCGAGCTGACCACCCTCACCGCCGCCGCCGAGCGGGTGCTGCTCGCCGCCCGGCGCGGCGGCGTCGAGGTCCGCGGTGGCCTGGCCGAAGTGGAGCAGGCGGTAGCCGCGCAGATCGGCCTCGAGGCCCTGGTCCACACGTTTTCCGCCGCCGACGGGGGTGCCTTCGAGCAACAGCACACGACCGGGCTCGCGCACGCCCGGGTGGCCTTCGCCTCCGGCCGCGAGGCGCTCGACGAGCTGGCGGCCCGCCGCCACGGCCTGGCGGTCGCGCTGGCGATCATCGTGTTGTGCCTGCTCGCCCTGGCGCTCAAGATTCGACAGCTCTCCGCCGCCGGTACTCGATCTCCGCCGCCCGAGACCCGCGCCGGCGGTCGGTAGCGATCGCAAGGTCGCGCCGCACCCTCCGCTTCGAGGTGGCGGGCTGTGAGCAGGCTGTGCCGGCCGTCCCGGAGCCGGGCTGGTCGTCGGCGATCGCGAAGCGGATGGATGGCGCGGGCGCCTACCGTGGCGCGACCGCGAACTCCAGGCTCGGCGGCACTTCGAGCCGCAACCGGGTGCCGGAGCCGGGGACGGTCTCGATCTCGAGCCGGCCGCCGACGCTCTCCGCCCGCTCGCGCATCATCAGCAGGCCGAAGCGGGGAGCACCCGGTCGCGGCGGTGCCGCGCGGTCGAAGCCGCGGCCGTCGTCGGCGACCTCGACCCGCAGGGTGCCGTCGCCCCCGCGCCCGACCGTGACCGTCGCCCGGGCCGCACCGGCGTGCTTGCGCACGTTCGACAGCGCCTCCTGGACGATGCGCAGGACCTGGAGCGCGACCGCCGGCGCCGGCTCGACGCCGTCGTCGATCTCCAGCGTCACCGGCACGCCGTAGCGCTCCCGCCACGAGGCGACGAACTCGGTGAGGGTGGGGCCGAACGAACGCTCCGGCGTCAGCCGGGTGTTGAGCGCGAGGATCACCTCGCGCACGTCGCCGTAGAGGTCGCGGGCGCCGGCGGCGAGCTGCTCGAGCTGCAGTTCGACCTCCTCGTCGCGGCCGTGGCGGAGGTGCTCGATCGCGGCCTGGCTCTTGGCGTTGACGTAGGCGAGCACCTGCGCCATGCCGTCGTGCAGCTCGAAGGCGATCCGGTTGCGGTCCTCGGCCACCGCCAGGAAGCGCAGGCGCTGGTGGAGGTCGGCGGTGTCGATCGCCGCCGCGGCGGCGTCGGCGAAGCGCGCCAGGGTCTCCTCGTCCTCGGCCGAGAACCCGGCCGCCTGGCGCTTGTCGGCGACGTAGAGGTTGCCGCGGAAGGCGCTGCCCGGGCAGACGATCGGCACCGCCAGGAGGGAGCGCATGTGCGGGTGGCCGGGTGGGAAGCCGACCGAACGCGGATCACCGCCGATGTCGCGCAGGCGCAGGCGTTGGCCTTCTCGCAGCACGACTCCGAGCAGCCCGCGGCCGCCCGGTGGATCGCCGATCCGCTCGCGCAGCTCGTCGCTGACGCCCGAGGTCACGAACTCCCGGATCGCCCCCTCGGCGTCGACCACCGACACCGCCCCGTAGTGGGCGTCGAGCAGCTCGCGGGCGCGGTCGACCGTGCGTTGCAGCACCGCCGCGAGCGTCAGATCGCCGTGGAGGTCGAGGGTCGCCTCGTGCAGGGCCGCCAGCTCGCGGTTGCGCCGCTCCAGCCGGTCGAGCAGCCGGAACGTCACCGCACACACGAACACCAGGAGCGCCACGCCGGCGACCGGCAGGGCGAGGTCCGCGAGCAGCCGGCCCGCGCCGCCGCCGGGCCGCCGGTCGAGCAGCCGCGGCACCGCCGCGATCACCAGCACCACGACAGCGGCCGCGGTCAGCAGCAGCGTCCGGCGGGTTCGGGGGTGGAGATGCATGGGTGACCAGCCGGCGGGTTCGAAGCGGGAGGCTGCCGAGTGTACTCAACACGCGGCGGGGTTGTGGGGGCGCAGGGACTCGAACCCTGGACCAACGGCTTAAAAGGCCGCAGCTCTACCAACTGAGCTACACCCCCATGGAAAAAGTATCTCATGCGGTATGCCGCTTCACCGCACGGTCAGGGGGCGCCGCTCCTCGTCGCGCTCCACCCGGACGGCGGCGACGATGTCGCGCGGCGCCGAACGCGTCCTGCCCGCGTGCTACAATTCCGGCCGTCGGGCCACAGTCTCGCCTCTCGGATGCCGCCGCCGACGGCGCGGGCCATGGCCCGCGCGCCGGCGGGGTCGAAGGGAAGCAGGCAGGCGAGATCGGGTCCCCGATGGTTTTGCTGCCGGAAGGGGCCGTCCCGTCCCTCCGGCGGTTCTGCTGGTGGGAAGGAGAGAGAAGTGGTCAAGAGCCCCGTGGAACGTCTCGAAGCGGCCGGCCTCTGCAAGTCCGACGACCTCAGCGACAAGGACAGGCAGGCGCTGAACTCGCTCAGCGACCAGGAGGTGCAACAGTTCATCAGCCTCCACGAGAAGCTGGGGAAGCCGGACAGCGACGCGGCGAGACCGAACCTTCCGATCTAGTGTCCGGGCCGGACGCGCGTTGCGGGCAGCGTCTGCGCGCTCTGCTGCGGCTGGCCGGCCCTGCTCTGGCCGCGGCGAGCGAGAGGTTCTGGAATCACCCCCGGCTGGCCGAGATGTTCCCGTCCTTCCTGATCCGGGCCTACTGGGTGGCCAGAGCCAGCGTCGGCCTGATGGAGGCAGCCCTCCGTCGAGCGCGCACGCTGGCGCCGGCAGACGCCGTCAGTACCCGCCTCGCCCAATACTACGAGCGCCACTTGGCGGAGGAGCGGGATCACCCGGGATGGTTGCTCGCCGACCTCGAAACGCTCGGCGTCGACCGCTCCCGGACGCTCTCGACCGTGCCGACGCCGGCGATCGCGGTGCTCGTCGGCCCCCATCACGTCTGGGTCGAATCGGGTCACCCGGTCGCGGCGCTCGGCCACCTCGCCGTGCTCGAGGGTCACCCGCCCTCCGCCCGTGAACTCGAGCGGGTGCGCGAACGCACAGGCCTGTCGCACGAGGCCTTCCGCTTTCTGCGCGCCCATGCCGAGATCGATCCCCACCACGCCGCCGACCTGTTCGGCCTCCTCGACGAGCTGCCGCTCGACCGGGTGCAGTCGAGCCTGGTCGGACTCTCCGCGCTCCACACCGTCGGCGCGGTCGCGGGCGTCTTCGAGGAGTTGATCGGGGACGACTCGATCGCGCTCGTTCCCGCCGCGGTGGCCGAGGTCCAGTGATGGAAGGCAAGACCGAGCCCCTGGGCGGCAAGCTGGTCGCCGAGCCGGCGCCGGCCGGAGGCCTGATCGGCCAGCAGCTCTCGCACTACCGGATCCTCGAGCGGATCGGCAGCGGCGGCATGAGCGAGGTGTTCAAGGCCGAGGACACCCGCCTCGGCCGGGTGGTGGCGGTCAAGCTGATCTCGGCCGGACTGATCGGCGACCAGGCGGTCAAAGAACGTTTCTTCCAGGAGGCGCGCACCGTCTCGTGTCTCGACCACCAATACATCTGCACCCTCCACGATGTCGGCGAGGCCGGCGACGGGCGGCTGTTCCTGGTCATGGCCCACTACGAGGGCGAGACCCTGTCGCGGCGCATCCGCCGCGGCAAGCTGCCCTGCCCGGAGGCGCTCGAAATCGCCCACAAGGTCGCGCTCGGGCTCGCCCGCGCCCACGAGATCGGCGTCGTCCACCGCGACATGAAGCCCGGCAACGTGATGGTGACCGAGCGCGGCGAGGTCAAGATCCTCGACTTCGGCATCGCCAAGCTCGCCGGGCAGGCCGGCCCCGACCTGACCCAGACCGGCACCGTGATGGGGACCGCCGCCTACATGTCGCCGGAACAGGCCTCCGGGCGGACGGTCGACCATCGCACCGACGTCTGGTCGCTCGGGGTGGTGGTCTACGAGATGCTGACCGGCGAGCGGCCGTTCCAGGGAGAAAGCCCGCTCGCGATCATCCACGCGATCCTGCATCACGATCCGGTGGCGCGCCTGAAGCTGCCGGCCGGGGTGCCCGAAGGCCTGGACGCGCTGCTCCTGCGGGCGATGGCCAAGGACCCGGCGGTGCGCTACGGCGGCATCCAGGAGATGGCCGACGACCTGGCGCGGCTGCGGGCCTCTCAGGGCGAGCAGATCCTGGCGCCGCCGCCGACGATGGCCTACCCGGACGTCAACCGGTCGATCGTCGTGCTGCCGTTCGCCGACCTCTCACCCGAGCGCGACGGCGACTATTTCGCCGACGGTCTGACCGACGAGGTGATCACCGACCTCTCTGCGATCCGGGCGCTGAGGGTGATCTCGCGCACCTCCGCCAACCGCCTCAAGGGCAGCGACTACGACGTCCAGGAGATCGCGGCGCGGCTCAAGGTCCATTTCGTCCTCGAGGGCGGCGTGCGGCGGATCGGCGACACTCTCAGGGTGACCGCCAAGCTGATCGACGCCCGCACCGATTCGCTGGTCTGGGCGGAGAAGTACAGCGGCTCGCTGGAGGACGTCTTCGCGATCCAGGAGAGCCTGTCGCGGCGCATCGTCGAGGCGCTGAGGATCAAGCTCAGCGTGGCCGAGGAGCGCCGGCTCGCGGACCGCCGGATCAGCGACATCGAGGCCTACGACTATTACCTGAAGGCACGTCAGGAGATCTACCGCTACACCGAGGACGCGCTCGATCGCGCGATCGCCTACCTCGAGCGGGGCGTCGAGATCGACGGCGGCAACCCGCTGCTTCTCACCGCCCTCGGCTATGCCAACTGGCAGTACGTGAACGCCGGCATCAGCAGCGACGCGTCGTACCTGGAGACGGCGCGGCAGCGCGCCGAGCAGGCGCTGGCGGTCGACCCGGAGTTCCCGCAGGCCCACCGGCTGCTCGGCATGGTGCGACTGCTCCAGGGGCGGACGCTCGAGGGCGTGCGGCTGCTCCAGCGCGCGCTCGCCGGCGACCCCACCGACACCGACGCGCTCGCCATGCTCGCCACCTGCTACGGCTTCCTCGGCAAGCCCGAGGCCGGGGAACCGCTGGTCCGGAGGCTCCTCGAGCTCGACCCTCTCACCCCGATGTACCAGAGCTGGCCCGGGATCCTGGCGATGATGCGCGGCGACTTCGACCAGGCGGTGGCGCCGCTGCTGACCAGCTACCGGCTGGAACCGGGCAATCCGATGGTCCGTTCCCTCTACGCCCAGGCCCTGGCGCTGGCCGGAGAGCGGGCCGAGGCGCGGCGGGTGTTCGCGGCGCTCGCCGAGGAAACGCCGGATAGTTTCTTCGGCGGTCTCGCCACGCTCTACGAGAGGGCCCTCGGCGGCGACCGCGCCGGCGTCGAGAAAGCCGCCTGCGAGAAGCTCCAGGCCGCAGCGGCCGCCGACCCGCTGTACGCCTGGAGCTTCGCCGAGGCGTTCGCGCTGGTCGGCGCCCGCGCCGAGGCGGTGGCGTGGCTCGAACGCGGCCTCGAGCGCGGCCTGATCAACCACCCACTGCTCGCCGAGCACGACCCGCTGCTCGCCAGCCTGCGCGCGGATCCGGCGTTCGCAGCGCTGATGCAGAAGGTCGAGGCGCGCTGGAAGGCCTTCGAGTTGTAGCGTCCCTTCACTCTCGGTGGGGCGGGGGCGGGCCGTGGCGGTGGAGGTAGCGCAGCAGGTTGTGGAAGCCGCTGAGCATCTCCGCGAGCGCCACCTCCTCGGCGGCCGGCAGGCGGTTGCGGGTGCCGAGCACGCGGTAGACGTCCGGCGGCTCGGCGACCTCGAGGGCGGGCTCGGGAGCGGCCGGGGGGTAGGCGTCGTCGGCAGCCCGGCGGCGGCCGAACAGAGCGTCGCCGTGGTGCTCGGTCACCAGGGCGCGGTGGAGGTCGCCGAGGTCGGCGTCGAGCGCCTCCAGGAGCCGGCCCAGCGTCTTGAGCGACGGGCGCCGCTTGCCGGTCTCGTAGGCCGAGAGCATCGCCTTGGTGATGCCGGCGGCGGCGGCTGTCTGGTACTGCTTGAGATCCCGGTGGACGCGCAGGCGGCGCAGCGCGCCGCCCAGTCCCGCCAGCCCCCGTCCCGCAGTCATCGCTCGGTCACCTCGCTGCACACGCTCCCGCCTCCACGTTCTCCCAGGACCCGCTAGCATAGGCGGTAACAGAGCGTAAGTCAAGGACTGGCAGGGCGGGATGCGGGACGGCGGCAGCCGCTCTTCGCGCTATCATGGCGGGCCACGCTGCCCCAGGGGGCGCCGGCCTTCAGGCGCTCCGGCGCTCCCTCGAGGAAAGGAACCCATGGCGAGTTATCACATGAACGAGTTGCGGACGGGGACGAAGATCCTGGTCGACGGCGATCCGTGCACGATCGTCGACATCGACTTCGTCAAGCCCGGCAAGGGCCAGGCCTTCACCCGCGTCAAGTACCGCAGCCTGCTGAGCGGCCGGGTCAACGAGATCACCTACAAGCAGAGCGACGCGGTCGAGGCGGCCGACGTCACCGAGACCGAGATGCAGTACCTCTACAACGACGGCACGAGCTGGCACTTCATGGTCCCGGGCAGCTACGAGCAGCACGAGGCGCGCGAGCCGGTGGTCGGCGACGCCGCCGACTGGATCAAGGAGCAGGACCTGTGCACGGTGACGCTGTTCAACGGCGTGCCGATCAGTGTCACGCCGCCCAACTTCGTGGTGCTCGAGGTGACCGAGACCGACCCCGGGGTCAAGGGCGACACCTCGAGCGGCGGCACCAAGCCGGCGAAGCTGGAGACCGGCGCGACGGTCAAGGTGCCGCTGTTCATCCAGATCGGCGAGGTGATCAAGATCGACACCCGCATCGGCGAGTACGTCTCGCGCGCCAAAGAGTGAACGACGACACGCGGCGGACACGCGCCCACAGGCGCGCGCCGCGAAGCGGCGACTCGGGGGAGGGGACCCCGCAGGACCGCGCTCCTGCGGGTAGGGGGGCTGGAACAGCCCCCCTCGAAAAAGACTGGCGGCCGAGCGCGAGCCGCGAGCGGCTGCGGCTGCGCGCCGAGCTGCTCGCCGCAGTGCGCGCGTTCTTCGCCGAGCGCGGGGTGCTCGAGGTCGAGACACCGGTGCTCGCGGCGTCGACCGTCCCCGACCTCCACCTCGCCAGCCTCGAGACTCACTGGCACGGCCCGGGGGCGCCGCCGGAGGGCGACCGGCTCTACCTGCAGACCTCGCCCGAAGTGCACATGAAGCGTCTGCTCGCGGCCGGCAGCGGGCCGATCTTCCAGCTCGCCCGCGCCTTCCGCGACGGCGAGGCGGGACGGCGCCACAACCCCGAGTTCACGATGCTCGAGTGGTACCGGCCCGGCTTCGACCACCACGCGCTGATGGACGAGGTCGAGGCCCTGCTCGCGGCGGTCCCGGGTCCCGGGATCCTCCGCGCGCCCGCCGAGCGGCTGACCTATGGCGAGCTGTTCGCCCGCCACGCCGGCGTCGATCCCCACCGGGCCTCGCTCGCCGAGCTGGACGCCGCCGTCGCCGCGGCCGGGATCGCCGCGCCGGCGCTCGACCCCGACGACCGCGACGGCCGGCTCCACCTCCTGATCAGCCACCTCGTCGAGCCGCGGCTGCCGGCCGGACGGATCACCTTCGTCCACGACTTCCCGGCCTCGCAGGCAGCGCTGGCGCGGGTGCGGCCGGGGGGCGGCGGCGAGCCGCCGCTGGCGGAGCGCTTCGAAGTCTACGTCGGCCCGGTCGAGCTGGCCAACGGCTTCCACGAGCTGACCGATGCCGCCGAGCAGCGCCGCCGCTCCGGGCGCGACCGCGCCGAGCGCCGCCGCCTCGGGCTGCCGGTGCCGCCGCTTGACGAGCGCTTCCTCGAGGCCCTGGCGGCCGGCCTGCCGGCGTGCGCCGGCGTCGCCCTCGGCTTCGACCGCCTGGTGATGCTCGCCGCCGGCGCCGGCGACATCGCCGAGGTGATCGCCTTCCCGGTCGATCGCGCCTAGGTCACGGGTCGCACCAAGAGCCGTGTCCTGCCGTTCGGGCGGTCCGGGTCCGGCGTTTGCCCCTCTCTCGAGCGTATGCGACCATAGACGTACGTTCATCCCGGGCGGCGGGCGTTGGTCCCGCCCTCATCGGACCGGACGGGAGAGTTCGCCATGATCACTTTCTTGACCCTCTTCCTCGGCCTGTTCTCCGGCACCCAGACGGTCGAGCTGGCGGTCGAGCCGCCGGTCGAGCGGGTGGAGCTGCTGCTCGACGGCGAGCGGGTCGGCTTCGACGCCCAGGCGCCGTTCCGCTTCCACGTCGACTTCGGCGAGGAGCTGGCGCCGCACCGGTTGATCGCGGTCGGGCGCGATGCCGACGGCGAGGAGGTCGCCCGCGCCACCCGCGACGTCAACCACGTCCCGCGCTCGGTCGGGGTCGAGATCGCTCTCGAGCGCGCTCCGGACGGGCAGCCCGAGGCGGCGCTGCTGCGCTGGCACTCGGTCGACCACTCGCCGCCCCAGCGGCTCGTCTTCCAGCTCGACGGCGAGACGCTGACCCAAGCCGACGGCATCGGGGAAGTCCCCGAGCGCGTGCCGCTGCCCGGCCTCGATCTCGACGACATCCACTTCGTGACCGCCGAGCTGTACTTTCCGAGCGGCCAGGTGGCGCGCGCCGAGCGGGTGTTCGGCGGCGAGCTGGGCCGCGAGATCGACACCGACAACACCGCGGTGGCGGTGGAGGTTGAGGGGCGCCGCCGCCTGCGTCGCGCCGAGCAGGCCGAAGGACTGGTGCTGGTCGACGGCGAGCCGGCGCGGGTGCTGGCGGTCGAGCACGGGCCGGCCGAGCTGGTGATCGTGCGCGAGCGCAGCGCCCACCGCGAGCTGTCGCTGCTCTCGGTGAGCCTGCAAGCCGACCTCTTCGGCCCGCTCTCCTTCGGCGAATGGGACCAGGACCGCCTGTTCTTCGTCGGTCCGGCGCCGCGGCACCTGCTCACCAGCGGTGCCGACCAGGCGATGTACCCGCTGTCGCCGGCGTTCCCGGGATCGCGCGGCAACCTGATCCACTGGCTGGTCAACGAGGCCTTCGACCCGGAGTCGTTCTCGCTCCAGGAGCTGCCCGCAGCGGTGGCGATGGCGGGGATGGTGGCGGTCACCGCGGCGCGGCCGCGCGCCGTGCTGTTGACGATCGGGCCCGAGGCGCCGCCGATCGACCCCGGCGAGGGCGACCGGGTCCGCCGCTTCCTCGAGCGGCTGGGGGTGCCGCTCGAGGTCTGGTACGTCGAGCGCGACGTCTCCGAGCTGACGCGCGCCGAGCGGGAGGCCGAGGAGCGGCGTCGCCGGGAGGCGATCGCCGAAGGGGAGCCGATACCGCCAGCGCGCAGCGAGAACCTCGACCGGGTCCGCCGCGGCTGGGGCGAGCCGGTGAAGGACGTCGGCACCCTGCGCGACTTCACCGGCGCCACCCGCGAGCTGCGGGATCGGATCGGGCGCCAGCGCATCCTGTGGATCGACGGCGACTACCTGCCGACCCAGGTGTCGCTGGCGCCCGACGCCCCGGCGCGGCCGGCGGGCGGGGCGGACTGAGGGCGTCTGGTACGGCGATTGCTGGACCGTTTGGCCGCATGCCACCATAGACGGAGCCGCAACGGCCGCGGGCGCCGCCGGCGTCCCCGCTGAAGGACGGGAGAGTCGCCCCCCGCGGCCGGCCGAAGCGAACGAACCGGCGATGATCACGTTCCTGACCCTCTTCCTCGGTCTGGTCCACGGCGTCCATCCGGTCGAGGTGGCGGCCGAGCCGCCG
>Ga0299906_10005564_pt1 | contig 10241 bp, 7 predicted proteins | sample RVTome_14_FD_200259 | JGI IMG/M metagenome (GOLD analysis project Ga0299906, IMG submission 200259) | Soil microbial communities from uranium-contaminated site in the Upper Colorado River Basin, Wyoming, United States - RVT145D125 (version 2) ...
AGCGTGTCGCGGCGGCGTACGCGAAGAGCCCCCTCGCCGCGCGCGTCGTCGCCTTCGAGCCGGACATGCCGACGCGCTATGCCGAGAGCGACGTCGCCCTGTGCCGCAGCGGCGCGCTCACGCTCGCCGAGCTGGCGATGGCGAAGCTGCCGGCCCTGCTCGTGCCCTACCCCTTCGCCGCCGACGACCACCAGGCCGCGAACGCCCGCGCGGCCGCGGCGGCGGGAGCGGCGCGCGTGCTGCCCTCGCGACCGCTCGCCGCCGACGACGTCGTCCGCGCGCTCGACGCACTCGCCGACGAGCCCGAGCAGCTCGTGAAGATGAGCGAGGCCCAGGCGACCCTGGCCCGCCCCGACGCCGCCGAGCGCATCGTCGAGGCGTGCGCCGCCTGGCTCCCGAAGGAGAAGCCATGACCCCCACTCCCCGCCTCACCATGCGGCGGATCCAGCGCATCCACTTCGTCGGGGCCGGCGGCATCGGCATGTGCGGCATCGCCGAGCTGCTCGCGAACCAGGGCTACCGCGTGTCGGGCTCCGACCTCCGGGAGAGCGCCAACACCGAGCGACTGCGCAGCCTCGGCATCCAGGTGGCGATCGGGCATGACGCGGCGAACGTGGGCGAGGCCGACGTGGTGGTCTACTCGTCGGCGGTCCGGGCCGACAACCCGGAGCTGCGCCGCGCCGAGCGGGCGAAGATCCCGGTGATCGGCCGCGCCGAGATGCTCGCCGAGGTCATGCGTCTCAAGGACGGCATCGCCGTCGCCGGAAGCCACGGCAAGACCACGACCACCTCGCTGATCGCCCACGTGCTCGACGCCGCGGGCCTCGACCCCACGGCCGTGATCGGAGGCCGCGTCCTGGCGGCCGGCCGCGCGCCCTCGACGACGCGCCTCGGCGCCGGCGACCTGCTGGTCGCGGAGGCCGACGAGAGCGACGGCTCCTTCCTGCGCCTCGCCCCGGTGATCGCCGTCGTCACCAACATCGATCCCGAGCACCTCGATCACTACGGCAGCTACGAGGCGCTGCAGGACTCCTTCGTCGAGTTCTGCAACCGCATCCCCTTCTGGGGCGCGGCGGTGCTCTGCCTCGACCATCCCGGAGTCCAGGCGATCGTGCCGAAGATGAAGCGCCGCGCGCTGACCTACGGCACCAGCTCCCAGGCCGATTGGGTCGCGGAGGCGATCGGTCCCGCGGACGGCGGCATGGTCTTCACGGTGCGCCATCGCGGCGAGGTGCTGGGCCGCGCGCGCACGCGCCTCCCCGGCCGGCACAACGCCTTGAACGCCCTCGCCACCCTCGCGGTCGCCCACGAGCTGGACGTGCCCTTCCGCCGCGCGGCCGACGCGCTCGAGACCTTCCTCGGCATCGAGCGGCGCTTCGAGGAGAAGGGCTCCGCGGCCGGCGTGCGCGTCGTGGACGACTACGGCCACCACCCCGCCGAGATCGAGGCGACGCTCGCGGCCGCCCGCGAGCTCCACGGCGGACGCCTCGTCGTCGCCTTCCAGCCCCACCGCTACACGCGCACCCGCGACCTCTGGGCGGAGTTCACCCGCTGTTTCAACCGGGCCGACGTCCTCGTCCTGACGGAGGTCTACGCGGCGGGGGAGGAGAAGCTGCCGGGGGTGGAGGCTTCGCTGCTGGCGGAGGCGATCCGCGACCACGGGCATCGCGACGTGACCTTCGCCCGCGACCTCGACACCGCCCTCGAGCGTCTGCGCGCCGCGGTGCGACCCGGCGACCTGGTGGTGACGCTCGGCGCGGGCAGCATCGCGGGGCTCGGAGCCCGCCTCGTGGCGGCGCTCGGGGAGCGCGAGGCGTGATCGACGCGGTGCTGCGCAGCGCGCTCGAGGCGCGGCTCGGCGCGGGAGCGCGCTTCGACGTCCCGCTGGCGAAGCTGACATCGCTGCGCGTCGGGGGCCCGGCCGACGCGGTGCTGACCCCCGCCGACCGCCCCGCCCTCTGCGACGCCCTGCGCCTGCTCGCCCGCCATCGGGTCTCCCATCACGTGATCGGCGGCGGCTTCAACTGCCTCGCGCCCGACCCGCCGGTGCCGGGCGCGGTGATCCAGCTCTCGCGGCTGCGGCGCCTCGAAGAGCGCCCGGCAAGCACGCTGCGCGTCGAGGCCGGCGTCTCCCACAGCCAGCTGACGCGCTTCTGCTGCGAGCGCGGCTTCGCGGGGCTCGAGTTCGGCGCCGGCATTCCGGGCAGCATCGGCGGCTGGCTGGCGATGAACGCCGGCATCCCCGGGCGCGAGATCGGGGAGCGCGTCGTCGAGGTCGAGGTGGCGAGCCCGGCCGGCCGGCGACTCTCGCACGTGCCCGCCGGGCGCCTGACCTTCGCCTATCGCGCGCTGCGCGGGCTGGCGCCGGGCAGCGTCATCGTGTCGGCCCTGCTCCGTGTCGAGCGCAGCACGCCGCGGCGCGTGCGCGCCGAAGTGGACGCCCTGCTCGCGCGGCGCGGCGCGACGCAGCCGCTCTCGGTACCGTCGTGCGGTTCGGTGTTCAAGAACCCGGCGGGCGACTTCGCCGGGCGCCTGATCGAGGCGGCGGGGCTCAAGGGACACCGGGTGGGCGGCGCGCAGATCTCGCCGGTCCACGCGAACTTCATCGCCAACACCGGAGGCGCGACCGCCTCCGACGTGATGGCGCTGATCGAGCTGGCGATCGAGCGGGTGGAGCAGCAGAGCGGCACCCGGCTCGAGCGCGAGGTGCGAATCCTAGGGGGGTGACATGGGGGCGAATGGACGACGGCCGGCCGGCCGGACGAATCGGATCGAGCTGGAGACGCTGCGCCGACGGGCGCGCGCGAACACGCATCTGGACCGCGTGCGGAACGAGCGCAGGACCCGGGCGCCCCGCTGGATGCGCGGGGTGGGGATCGCGGGCGCGGGCGGCTTCGCCCTCGTGATCGGCCTGTGGGTCGGGGACGACGCCGTCGCGAGCTGGGGCGACACGGCCTGGCGCGTGGAGTCGGTGGAGGTGCTCGGCGTCGCGCGTCTCACCCCGCTGGAGGTGGCGCAGGCGGCCGGGCTCGCGCCGGGCGCGCCCTACGACGCCGCCGATCCGGCACGGGTAGCCGCGACGCTCGGCGAGCACGCCTGGATCGCCGACGCCCGCGCCGCCCGCCTGCCCGGCGGGACCGTGGTGGTGTCGGTGCGCGAGCGCGAGCCGCTCGCGGTGATCGAGACGCGCGGCGGTCCGCTCGGCGTCGACGCCGAGGGGCGCTCCTTCGCGGTGCTCGATTCGGGCGAGGCGAGCGACCTGCCGCGGCTGCGCTGCGAGGACGCGCCGCCGCCCGGCGAGGCCGACGCGCGCATCGCCGAGGCGATCCGCCTGGCACGCAGTCTGCCCAAGCGCGGCCTCGCGCTCCCGCGCGAGATCGAGCTCGGCGCCGAGAGCGACCCGGAGGGGGTCGTGCTGCGCCTGCCCGGCATCGACGCGCGCTTCGTGCTCGGCTCCGAGGACCTCGACGCGCGGGTCGGGAAGATGGCCGAGCTGCTCGCGAAGCGGCCGGCGGAGGTGGCGGACGCCGCCTCGGTGGATCTGCGTTTCGCAGGACAGGCCGTCCTGCGCGACAAGGGGGACGACCCGGACGGGTCGGCCTGACAGTGGCGTCGCGGCGCCGGGGGGTGTCGCGACGTCCAAACCAGGGCCGCGCGGGAGACCGGCGGTCCAGTCTCAGGGGGGGAGACGGCATGGCCAAGAAGGAAGAGCTGATCGTCGGACTCGACATCGGCACCACGAAGATCTGCGTGATCGTCGCGGCGCCGACCGACAGCGGCATCGACATCGTCGGGATCGGAACGCATCCCTCGCGCGGGCTGCGCAAGGGCGTGGTGGTCGACATCGACGCCACCGTCGACTCGATCAAGCACGCGGTCGAGGAGGCAGAGCTGATGGCGGACTGCGAGATCAGCGCGGTCTACGCCGGGATCGCCGGCAGCCACATCCGCGCCTTCAACTCCCACGGCGTCGTGGCGGTGAAGGACCGCGAGGTGTCGCCGAGCGACGTGAAGCGCGTGATCGACGCCGCCAAGGCGGTCTCGATCCCGATGGACCGCGAGGTGATCCACGTCATCCCGCAGGAGTTCATCATCGACGACCAGGACGGGATCCGGGAGCCGCTCGGCATGAGCGGCGTCCGCCTCGAGGCGAAGATCCACATCGTGACGGCCGCGGTCACCAGTGCCCAGAACATCGTGAAGTGCGCCAACAAGGCCGGCCTCAACGTGATGGACATCGTGCTCGAGCCGCTGGCCAGCGCCGAGGCGTGCCTGGCCGAGGACGAGCGCGACCTCGGCGTCTGCCTGATCGACATCGGCGGCGGCACGACCGACGTGGCGGTCTACGCCGAGGGGTCGATCAAGCACACCTCGGTCCTGGGACTCGGCGGTGCCCACGTCTCGAACGACATCGCCGTGGGCCTGCGCACGCCCTTCGACGAGGCCGAGCGGGTGAAGAAGAAGTTCGGGGTGGCGGCGGCGCGCTTCCTGGCGAGCGACGACGTGATCAGCGTCCCGAGCGTCGGCGGGCGGCGGCCCCGGGAGGTGTCGCGGAAGCTGCTCTGCGAGATCATCGAGCCGCGCATCGACGAGATCCTGTCGCTGGCGCGCCAGTCGCTGGTGAAGGAGGGGCTCGAGGACCGCATCCCGTCCGGCGTGGTGCTGACGGGCGGCTGCTCGGCCCTCGAGGGCGTGCCCGACCTCGCGGAGGAGATCTTCGAGACGCCGGTCCGGCACGGGATCCCCTCGCGGGTGGGCGGGCTCCAGGACGTCGTGCGGGGCCCGATGTACGCCACGGGCGTGGGGCTGGTGCTCTTCGGCGCCTCCCAGGACCGGGAGAACACGCGCTTCCGCATCCGCGACGAGTCCATCTTCGGGCGCGTCAAGCAGCGCATGCGGGACTGGTTCTTCCAGTTCGAGTAGGGGACCTGGGGCGGACCGAAGGCCGAAAAACCGGCAGGAATCGGTCCGAAACCCTCACAAGTAACGTCGTTTTTCTGTACGATCCGCAATCGCAAGGCCATTGCGCACTGGGGGGTGAGAGCATGGCGACCAAGCGTTCTTCGGAGCGTGGCGACAGCCACAAGGACCTGACCGGACCGGGCCAGACCGAGCTCATCGAGCGACGGGCGTCCGAGCCCGAGGAAGACCGGGATCCGATCGAGTTCGAGGACACCGCGTCCCACCAGGCGATCATCAAGGTCGTCGGCGTGGGGGGCGGGGGCGGCAACGCCCTGAACAACATGGTGGCGTCGGGCCTCGGCGGCGTGGAGTTCATCGCCGCCAACACCGACTCCCAGGCGCTCCAGCACAACCTCGCGCCGCTGAAGATCCAGCTCGGCAGCGAGGTGACGCGGGGCCTGGGGTGCGGAGCCGACCCGGAGAAGGGTCGCGCCTCCGCCCTGGAGGTGCGCGAGCGCCTGACCGAGCTCTTCCGCGGCACCGACATGGTGTTCGTGACCGCGGGGCTCGGGGGCGGCACCGGGACCGGCGCGGCGCCGATCGTGGCGGAGGTCGCCCGCGAGGCGGGCGCCCTCACCGTCGGCGTCGTCACCAAGCCCTTCCTCTTCGAGGGGCGCGTCCGGCAGCGCCACGCCGAGAAGGGGCTCGAAGAGCTCCACCGCGTCGTGGACACGGTGATCACCATCCCGAACCAACGACTGCTGGCGATCGCCGGCAAGAACACGGCGATGCGCGACGCCTTCAAGCTCGCCGACGACGTGCTGCACAACGCGGTGCGGGGGATCTCGGACCTGATCACGATCCACGGCCTCATCAACCTCGACTTCGCCGACGTCCGCACCATCATGAACGAGATGGGCGTCGCCCTGATGGGCACGGGCGTGGCGTCGGGCGAGGACCGGGCCGAAGAGGCGGCGCGCATGGCGATCTCGAGCCCGCTGCTCGAGGATCTGTCGATCGACGGCGCCCACGGTGTCCTGATCAACATCACCGGCGGCCCCGACCTCTCGCTCTTCGAGGTGAACGAGGCGTCGTCGCTGATCCAGGAGGCCGCGCACGAGGATGCGAACATCATCTTCGGCGCGGTGATCGACGAGAGCATCCCGGAAGGCGAGATGCGGGTCACCGTGATCGCCACGGGCCTCGAGGGAGACCGCATGCGGCGCGGCCGCGACCGCGAGGTGAGGGTCGAGGACGCGGGGAACGTCACGCCGCTGCGGCGGGACCCGGTGCCGGTGGAGCGCGCGCCCGTCTCGGCCGAGCAGACCTCGATGCTGCCGCCGGCGCCGGCCCGGGCGGCCGAGCCGCCGGCCCCGGCTCCTTCCCCGGTGCACGGAGGTCCGGCACCCGGGGGGCGCGCCGGAGGCGACGACTGGATGTCGCCCTTCGAGGACGAGCTCGACGTCCCCACCTTCCTCCGCCGGCGCGGCGACTCGGAGGAGGACGAGGAGGATCGGGAGACGCCCGCCTTCCTGCGGCGCTCCGCCGACTAGTCGCCGTACACCAGCAACGGATCCCTCCCCGGGCGCAGACCCAGCTCGAAGCGCAGCGCGTCGGGCGCCGTGCCCGTGCAGCGCACGCGCCCCGCGTGCACCCCCCGATGGTGGTGCCAGGCGCAGAGCGTCGTGCGGTTGTCGAGCGCGTCCGACCCTCCGCGCGAGCGGAACACGATGTGGTGGTCTTCGAGGTTCCGGTACGAGGAGCAGCCCGGTACCGTGCAGCGCCAGCCGTCCCGCGCGTAGACGCGCTCGGCCCGCCGCGCGTGTTGGCCGCGGCGCGGCTGCCATTCGTCCAGCGCGTGGTCGAGCATCGCCTCGAGCGCCTCTCCCGGCGTGGGACAGCGTCCGGTCTGCCGCTCGAGCTGCCGCCGCGCCGTGCACAGCGTCGCGCGGACCAGCCGGATCACGTCGCGCGGGCCGTTCACCAGGAGGTGACACGTCTCGCGCGCCGCCGTGGCTTGCGCACCCGCTTGCCGGCGGGTCTTTTCGGCGCACGGCGCGGCCCCGAGCCCGCCGTCGGCGGCGAAGCCCTGCGGATCGACGTCTGCCGCCAGCAGCGCGGCGTCGACCTCCTCCTCGAGCCGGCGGCACGGCACGCACCGGGCCCGCTCGATCCAGCCCGCCGCGTGCGCGGGGGCCGCGACCACCACGGGCACGAGCACATAGGCCCGCAGGAACGAGAGCTCGCCCTCGCGCCAGGCACAACCCAGGGCCGGCACGCGCCGGGCCGCGCGCGCGAGCCGCAGCAGCATCCGGCCCTGGCGCGGCGAGAGGCCGAGCGCGTCGCGCACGTAGGCATCTAGCGTTGGGAAGCCGTGCTCCCGGTAGCGCTTCCCCTCGGCGACGGCGAGGAGCACCGCGGCCAGCTCCGACTCCGCGCGCTGCTCTGCGGCGACGAGCTCCCGCAAGCGCGCGTCGAGCGCGAAGGCGTCGAGACCATCGGTCTCGCCCGCGGCGCGCGCCCGCCGCGCTCGGCGCTCCGCGCGCGGAAGGCGACTTCCGACCCCCGGCGTGGCCCGCGCACCCGCTTGCCGGACGCCGGACGGCCCGGCCGCGCACCCCGCCTCACCGCCCGGGGCGGCTCCCTCTGCGGGTACCTCCTTCGCCTCGAGCGGCAGCGCCGACAGCACCTCGGCCGCCACGACTTCGGCGCACTGCCAGCTCGCCAGCGGCTGGCCGGACAGCCGGCTCGCGAGCATGCGCGCCCGATGCCACTTCGCCTTCGCCTCGGACGTGCAGCGCAGCCGGAGCGTCTCGCGGCGCTCCCCGCCGTCCTCGCCCTCGACGGCTGACGCCGCTCCGCCTGCCTCGAGCGAGTCCACGTCCAGACCGAGCGAGTCCACGTCCATCCGACGCACCTCACGCGCCAGCCCGCGCGCCGTGAGCGCCTTCGCGACGCCGAGCCAGCGCTCCTCGTCCTCCGGCCCGGCCACCCGCGCGACGAGCCGCGCCTTCGTCCAGGAGATCGCCCCCGCGACGAGAGCCGCGTCCACCCGAGGCAGCCCGCGCAGCGCCGCATCGACGCGCGCGAGATCCTGCAGCTCGCGCCCCGACACGCCCAGGCGCTCGACCGCGTAGTCGCGAAGCCGCGCGAAGCCGAGCCGCTCCCAGCCGCGCACGAGCACGAAGCCCCCCGCGGCCGCCGCCAGCTCGCGACGCCTCGCACCGCCCGCCCGCGCCAGCTCCTCCGCGCGAGAAGCCGGGTCGCCGCGCACGCCGCGCGCAAGGGCTGCGCAGACGCCCGCCCCGCGCGCAGACGCACCCTCGACCGCCGCCACCATCGCCGCTCTCGTCTCTCCCATCGGGACCGGGAACGACCACAGGATCGCGCACGGCTGTGACAGATCCGGTCATTGCATCGGGTCTTCCGCAGCGCGTCCGCGATCGGCACCTCCCATCGCATCGGTGTCGAGCGTGTCCGCACGGCTTTGTCCGGGTGAACGCCCAGCCGAGACGAGGCCAGAGCAGCGCTCCGCGCGCACGGGAGCCGGGCACACGGATCGCACTCCCTCCTTCCCGTGCCGCATCCTGGGCCGAGCGGAACGGAATACGAGCGCCACGCCCCGGAGCACACGCTGCTCCACCGCGTCGTGCGCGAGGAGCTCGAGCCCTTCCTCGCCCGGGCGCGGGTACGCGAGCGTCCGGCTCCACGATTCATCGAGCAGGAGCTCCGCGCCTTTCTCGGCTGCGGCATCCTCGCCCACGGCTTCCTGCGCCTTCACTGCGACGATTGCGGCCACGACCGCCTGGTCGCCTTCTCGTGCAAGCGCCGCGGCTTCTGCCCCTCCTGCGGTGGCCGGCGCATGGCCGACACGGCGGCCCACCTCGTGGAGCGCGTCCTCCCGCACGTGCCGGTGCGCCAGTGGGTGCTCACGCTCCCCTACCCCCTGCGCCACCGCTGCGCCTACGACGCCAGGCTCACGAGCCAGGTGCTCCGAGCCTTCCTGCGGACGCTCTTCGCGGAGCTGCGTCGGCGCGCCCGTCGCCACTGGGGCGTGCGCGCCGAGCAGTGCGGCGCCGTCACCTTCCTCCAGCGCTTCGGCTCGGCCCTCAACCTGAACCTCCACTTCCACACCCTTGCACTCGACGGCGCCTATCCCTACGTGCCCGATCCCGCGCGGCCCGCCCGCTTCCTTCCGCTCCCCCCGCCCACGCGCGACGAGGTGGAGCGCGTGCTGGCGGGCACGGCGCGTCGCCTCCATCGGCTCCTCGAGCGGCGCGGAGACGAGGAGGACGATGTGCTCGCCCGCGACGATCCCCTGCTCGCGCTGCTCGCCGCGGCGTCCCTGCGCACACGGATCGCGGAGGGCCCTCTCCGCGGAGAGAAGTGGCGGCGCGTCGGCGACCGCGTGGCTCCCGAAGTTCCGGGCGACGATCCCGACGCCACGCCGCGTGTCCCCGAGCACCGCGGCATGACCCTCCATGCGGATGTCGCGGTTCCTGCCGCCGATCGCCGCCGCCTCGAGCGCCTGTGTCGCTATGCCGCCCGTCCCCCTCTCTCGAACGACCGACTCGAGGAGACGCCCGACGGACGCCTCCTGCTCCGCCTCAAGGCGCCCTGGCGCGACGGCACCACCCACATGCTGATGGAGCGCAGCGAGCTGCTCGAGCGGCTCGTCCCGCTGATCCCGCCGCCTCGGGCCCACCAGGTGCGCTACCACGGCATCCTCGCTCCGTGCGCGAGCATGCGTCGGAGGGTGGTGCCGGCCTCAGAGATCCAGGACGACACCCCATCGAACGACACCCCCGTGGCGAGCGGGTCCTCCGCGACGGACCGATCCCGCTCCGGAAGCGCGGAGGCGCTCCCTTCGAGAAGTGGGAACGGAGCCGGCGCGACGCAGGCGCAGGGAGCGACCCCGGCTTGGGGTCTGGCGGCTCGACCCGAAGGCCGTGAGCCAGACGAGGGCTCGCCTTCGATCTCAACGGCGAGCCGCGGCGCCTCGCCCCGGCGCTACCGCTGGGCCGAGCTCCTCCAGCGGGTCTTCGCGATCGACGCGCTCCGCTGCCCGCGCTGCGGGTCCACGCTTCGCCTCGTCGCCGCCATCGAGGACCCCGCCATCGCCCGACGCATCCTCGAGTGTATGGAGCTGCCCGCGCGGGCCCCTCCCAGCGCCGCGCCCGGGTCGGGCCTTCACGCCGTCTCCGAGCCCGACCAGGCCTGGAGTAGCTTCGACCAGACTCCACCGGACGCCGACGGCTGGGAGTGAGCTGGGAAGTGAGCCCCGGCGGCGCCCCGAGCGCGTCAAGAGCGGTCGGGTCGCAAATCTCCCGCACCCCGAG
>Ga0299906_10005565_pt1 | contig 10240 bp, 8 predicted proteins | sample RVTome_14_FD_200259 | JGI IMG/M metagenome (GOLD analysis project Ga0299906, IMG submission 200259) | Soil microbial communities from uranium-contaminated site in the Upper Colorado River Basin, Wyoming, United States - RVT145D125 (version 2) ...
TCACGGTGGAAGAAGGACACGACTCGGGAGAACAGCTCTCCCCGGGTGAACCCGGGATCCTCGCTCCAGCGAGGGTTGAGGTAGGGGAAGCCGAGCACGTGGTCGACCATGGCCGGGGCGAAGGTGAGCTTGAGGCGCGACCACGTCGGCACCCGCGGGGTGATCGAGACGCTGTTGACGACGAGGCTGGTGACGTCGACCAATCCGGCGAACAGGCTCATGGAGAACGACGTCGCACCGAGGCAGTGGCTGATCACGTGAATCGGACGGTCGCCGACGTGGTCGCGCACCGTCGCCAGAGCCGGCGGATAGTCGTAGAGGGCCACGTCGTCGAGCGTCCAACGGTGCTTGAACAGGTTGTACGAGTGGCGGTTGCTCATGCGGTTGTCGAGGCACCACACGTCGTTGTAACCCCGGTCGAGCAGGTGGGTGACCAGGTTCTCGTGCTCGGGCATGATGAACATGTCGGTCGAGGTAGTCAGCCCGTGGATGATGACCACGGCTTCGTCCGCCGGCCCGCGGTTGAAGCGTAGGAAGGAGAGGCCCAGCCCGTCCTCGGTTTGGAACCAGTGGGTGGTGACGTCGGCGTCCTTCACGCCCTCCAGGGTGTACATCGGGATCTCACGCATCGGCGTCACTCCTGGTGCGGTCGGCCGGATGTACCGAGCGTCCCCCGTTGTAGGGGGCATTGGGGTCGATCTTCGCCAACCGCTCGGGATCACGGCCGGTGCGGGTGTGCATGTAGCGGTACGAGCCGGTCTCGATGCAGGCCTGGTCGAGGTCGCCGACGATCTGGCGCAGCAGGGACTCGGTGAGCAGGTCGGGGTCGACTCCGACGTAGAAGAGCAACTCCGCCCAGTGCTCCCGCTCGGGATCCCCCTGCGCGAGGTACGCCGATGTGATGCCTTTGACGTAGAGGGTGATGAACGTGAAGCACCGGTAGCGCTCCCGGTAGTCGGTGACGACATCCCACATCCGCCGGACCATCTCCTCGTACACCTGCATGGGCGCGAGCACGACCAGGAACCGCTGCGGGTCGCCGACGGTAGCATCCAGGATCTTCTCGGTGAACAACTCGGCGTTCTTCACGGTGGCGTACTTCGGAGCCCTCACCACGCCGGCCATGCCCGCCATCTTGACGAGCTCGTCGACCCGCCGGGGCAGCCGCCCCGCCAGCCAACCGAGGCGATGGAGGCTCCCGTAGGCGACGGACTCGATCGAACGCCGGGCCGGCGAGGGGTCGGCGTCGCGATAGACCGAGAACGTCCCCAGCTCGAGGCTCTTGCCCGACCCCCTCGGGAAGTCGACCCACATCCCTCTCATGAACCTGGCGTCGTCGGGCGGAGCGGCGCAGAGGTCGCGTGAGGCGACGATGAACGAGTCCAGGTCGTCATAGCGGGTGTCGTCGTTGCGCCAATACGTCGAGTGTTTGTCGATCCTCATGATGGTGACGGTCACCTTGGTGATCACACCATGGCGGCCCAGGCCGAGGAGGAGACGATGAAGCTCGTCGGCACCGTCGCCCCGGTCGACGGTGTGGACGCCGCCGGACCAGTCGACGTACTCGAGGCGCTGCACCGTGTCGGCGAAGAGCCCGTATCGGAACGAGGACGGGGTGATGCCACCCACCGAGGCGAAACCCCCAACGGTGATATGGGCGTGGTCGCCGATGACGGGCAACCCCAGGCCGAACGGGGCGAGGTGCTCGTCGACGTCGGCCGACGGGGTGCCCGCATAGACGGTCGCCGTCATCGCCTGCTGGTCCACCTCGAGCACCCCGTAGAGCTTCTCGGTGAGCAGCACGGCACCGCTCTCGGGAGTGACCAGGTCGTTGCTGGAGTGACCCTTGCTGCGCACCGTGAGGACCTGGCCCAACTGGACGCACTCGCGGACGCACCTCACCACGTCGTCGGTGGTCCGGGGTACGTAGAACTTGAGCGGCGAGCGGGGAGGACCGCCCGGGTCGCCAATCCGGTCCCAGTCGTAGAAGAGGGAGTCGATCGAGTCGTGGACGAACGTCTCGTGCTGGTTGATGGCTCTGCGCCACGCGGTCTTGCCCGCCGGCTTCATGTCGGTCATGGGTCCGGGCCGCTGCCCACGGCTCCGGGTGCAGACGGTTGCTCCAGCCGTCGGCGGAGCGCCTCGCCCAACGCAACGTAGCCGTCGACGATCTTCCTCCTCAGGAACGGCATCACCACCGGTGCCAGGCCATGGGCCGTCTCGGTCTGCACGAGCACGACGCCTGCATCGGCCTTCATCTCGATTCTGAAGACGCGATCGACGTCCATCAGCCCGGGCAGCAGGTTGCGCGACCGCCAAGCCAGTATGCGCGGCGGGTCGACGGTCACCATGAGCTGGTGCATGTTCATCCGGCGCTTCCCCAGATGCAGCACCATCTTGACCCAATCGCCCTCCACGAGCGGCTTGTCGGCCCAGGACAGGGTCGGGTTCCACTCCGGCCAGCGATCGACGTCGACCAGCGCCTCCCATACCGCCTCGGGCTCGGCGGCGATCGCCGTCTCGTGTTGCAGGGTGACAGCCACTCGCATCCCCGGTTCATGTTGGGAAATCACTGTCGGCGAGGCCGTATTCGCCCCGCGACTCTAACCTGCGCCGGCCGCGGCGCGCCGAGGACAGCAGGTTCCCGGGTGGTCACCGGCAGCCGAAGCCGACCCTCCGGCTCCAACCTCTTGTCGGGCGTGATGCCCAGCTAGCCGCAACATCCGGTGGGCGGCAGCCGTGTCGGGACCGCTACGACGCGACCCGTGGGCGGCCAAGGCCCTCTGGCTCTTCCCAGCGACCCTGTTGAGTGCGGCGGCGGTCTCCCTGTCAAGCGGCGATGGTGTACTTGGAGGCACATACATCGGGGCCGGAGTGATCGCCGCTGGCGCGCTTGCCACAGCAGCTCGAGGGTCGACAGGTGAGGGCTCCGTCCGGTGAGCTCGAACGCGCTGCAGGCGGTCGGTGGTGCCCTCACCGTTCTCGGCGCCGGCCTGTTCCTCATGGCGTGGGCGTCGGAGATGTTCCTGGGCGAGCCGATGCTGGGTGGCGTGGAGGTGTCCCGATGGCTCGCGGTCCCGGCTCACATCCTCATGCTGTTGGGTCTCGTCAACATCTACCTGGTCCAAGCGGGTCGGGTCGGGGTCTGGGGTCTGGTCGGCTTCCTGTTGACGTTCTTCGGTGTGGCCATCTTCATCGGGTACGTGATCGGCGGTTGGACCGCAGCCATCCCCGAGCCCACGCTGGGACCGATCGGGGGTGTTCTCTGGCTCACCGGGCGCTTGATCCTCGCCATCGTCACGTGGCATGCCGGTGTCCTGCCCCGGTGAGCAGGAGTCCTTTGGTTCTTCGGTGCCGTCCTCTACGCCAACGGAGTCCCTGTCGGACCCGACGACGTACCCCGGATCACCGCACTTTTCGGCGCCCTGATCATCGCCGCCGGAATGGGTTGGGCAGGTCTGGGCATGCTCAGCTGGATTAGCGGACGAGAACTGGATGCACGCAGCATCTCCATCGCGCACATGCTGGCCATGCGCCCTGGTGTCCATCAGGTGTCGAACATGTGAGGCTGGTGCGATCCGGAGTCATCGTGTCAGCACGAGGTTCGTGGTGGAGGGCCACGATCTGAGGTCACCGGAGTAGGAGGCGACAATGCGGTGACGGCCCGGCGCCAGGTCGGATACCGCGACCCGAAAGCGCCCCTCCTCGTCGGCCGTGACCGTGCCGACCGTCTCGGCTACTGGCGCTAGCGGGACGGTGTGGCGCTCCAGCTCTGCGCCGGCAAGGAAGACGACGCCGGCATAACCGGCGCCCGCGGATCCCTCGGGGACGGCGGCTTCGACAATGAACCGGTACTGGGCACCGGGATTCACAGCAAAGCGCTCGCTGCCGAGGTTGATCTCTGCGTCCGGGTCGGCTGCCAGCCTCAACATCGTGCCGTCACCGGTGTCGCTGGCGACGACGTCGACACCGTCGATATCGAACTGAGCGAGGTACCCGAAGTCGGGATCTGACACCCGGTTGCCCGGCTCATCGGCTTCCGTGTAGCCGACCTGGTAGATCCGCAGGTCGGCGGGGCCCGGTCCTGCCCCCTCGGTGTTGATGCGGATCCCCACCTCGCCAAGCTCGGCACCCTCCGGCACCACGCCTTCGATGACCAACATCTGGCGGGCTCCGTCGAGGGGTTGTGCCGTCACGGAGACGGAGGCCATCGGAACTGGGTCGCCCTGGATGGTGACCACTCGGCCGTTCACCGTGCCCTCGCCGACCTCGGCCTCAACGGCGGTCCTGCGCCCCAGGTAGCGGCCGATGAGGCCGGTGAAGGTGGCCGGATCGTCTTCAGGCAAGACCCGCTGCGGATGGAATTGCCACGACTGGAGGACAACGTGATCGGGGAGGCCGCCCCACTCCTGCTCATAGGTGTGCGCACGCTCGGCGCTGAGCTGAACCCACTCGGCGTCCGAACCGGTGTCGTCACCGCCGTTGTAGATGATGCCGAACGGGACATTGCGTGACCGAACCACGTCCTCGATCTCACGTGCCACCTCGGGCCAGCCGGGTCGGGTCCAGTCGACGTCGAGGTGGAAGAACCCCAACGACTCCCCGGCCGCCGCCTCGTATGCGTCCAACCACACCGCGATATCGTCGGCGTTGATCTCCGGCCCCACCCACGCCGGCTCGATGTCGCCGACCACGATTCCGGGCTCCACTTCTCGGAGCATTGCCACGAAGGCGGCGACTTCCGCGGCGACACGCTCCACCGACCAGGAGCAGGCGTTCTCGCCCTCGTAGAAGTGGCCGTGGGCCAGCGGCTCGTCGAAGGCGACCAGGGCAACCGAGCCTCCGAGATCCGCGATCCGCTGCACGGTCTGCACCGCCACCACGCCGGCGAACCCTTCGATGCCTTCGCCGCACTCGCCAGCGGCACCGATCGGGCCGAAACCGGGGTGCGGGGGCAACGCCCCCAACTCCATGGCGAGCGGAATGCCCCGGTCGCGGAGGCCGTCGATCACCCGCAGGAACTCCTCGTTGGTTGGCTCCCGGGCCAGCCCGATCTGGTCGTAGATCTTGAAGGCGTGTAACTGGTCGGCGGCCGACGACCAGTCCGACCCGGCAGCGAAGAGGTCGAAGTAGTCGTCCGACCCCTTGACGAACCCGGGTAGGTCTACCGCGGGATGCGGCGCGAACCAGATCATGGGCCGAGCCGCGAGATGGACGGCCGGCGAGCTCGACGTCGTGGTGGTGGTCGTGGCCGTGGTGGACGGTGTCTCATGTCTTCCGGTTGCGGACGTCGCCGCATCGGTTGTTTCCGGGCTGCCGGCGTTGCTGCAGGACGCCAGGAAGATCGCCGCGAACACCGCGCCACTTCTCGCCGCTGAACTCCTCCGGTGAGCCGGTCGCATCCCTCTACCCTACGTTCGACCCTGAAGGCTCTCTTCGGGGCGAACCTGGCCCAGACGGTCAGCCGGTAAGGGTGGGGAGGTGGACCTGTGACCCCCGCTTCAGCAGGGTCTCATTGGCACGCTCGGAGGTGACTCGGCGAGTTCGGTGTGTTCGGCCCCCAACCTTCTGATCCATAGATCTCCAAGCGGTGTCCATGGGTGTCCACAGGGGTCCGCAGAGCCTGCAGCGATGGGCTGTCGAGTCCACCGGCGTCCATGGGTGTCCGGTCGGGTCCACAGAGAATGGCTCCCAACTTGGCTCCCACCGCCGTCGCATGGGCCAAGTGCTGATCCTTTGCTCCTACGGACTCGGCTCACTCCTCTGCTCAAGCCTGAAACCAAGCGAAAGTCCCGTCGAGGTCGCTCTGTTCCGTGGCTGGCTGAATGGGTCGTGACTGTTCGTTCGTTCCGGCAACGCGCCCACCTCGCAGCTTGCCTATCGCATGCTGCATGCTGTGACCCGTGAGAGCCACCCGCAACCGATACCGGGAGCGGTGCCAGCACGACTTGTTCCTCGCTTTTCGCGGGCTGGTTCGCTGCTTCGATAGCTTCGGGGCCTTGGTCCCGGCCCTCCTGCCAGATCGTAAGGCCATGCCGGTGGTTCGTCCCGGACCTCGGAGTCAGCACACTCAGCCCAACTCCAATGGGAGGGTGGAGGAGGAAAACCGTTCCCACTCAGCCCCTCCAGGGCACTCTCGCGCCGGCTGTTGTCGTCACGGGATCACTGTCCCGAGCAACCTCGGCGCCTCCCTCGTAGGCTTCTCGCCATGACCGCGGATCTCGTGACCCGAGGCAACACGCTATTGGAGAAGGGCCGGTGGGAGGAGGCTAGGCAGGCGTTTGAGGAAGCGATGGGCACGACAGAGAGCGCCGAGGCGCTGGCAGGGTCGGCGACGGCCTCTCGTTGGTTGGATGACATCGATGCTGCGATCACCTCGATGCAACGTGCCTACCGCGCCTACGTCGAGAGCGAAGCGAGCGTCGACGCCGCCAATGCCGCTGTCTGGCTGGCCGAACTGTTCCTGGATTACCGGGGTGAGCCCGCGGTCGCATCCGGATGGCTACAGCGAGCTCGTCACAGGCTGAAGACCGAACCCGACCACCCGGCTTTGGTGATCCTTGCGGGCATGGAGGCTTACCTTGCGCTCGCATATGACAAAGACCCACCTAAGGCACGGTGCTTGGCGGAAGCAGCGTTGGCGCCGGCGCAACGGCTCGGAGATGAGAGCGTCGAGATCATGGCGAAAGCGCAGTTGGGCCTGATTCGGGTAAGCCAGGAGGATATGAGGGAGGGGATGCGGCTGCTTGACGAGGCCACGGCTGCGGCCGTCGCCGGAGAACTCCATCGGCACGGGGCCGTCCAGACTTACTGCTTCCTGATCACGGCCTGTGAGCGGGTTCGTGACTTCGAGCGGGTGGCGCAATGGGCACGACACGTGGTGGCTCTCGCCACCGACATGGGGAGGGAGGATTTTGCCGTATTCGCACGGACCCAGTACGCCAACGTTCTGATCTGGAGAGGCGAATGGGTCGAAGCCGAACATGAATTGGCTTCGCTTGTGGAGGACACGACGAATCGTCCCCTGACCGCAGCCATGGCCCTGGTTCAGCTGTCGTCGCTGAAACGACGGCAGGGCAACTTCGAGGAAGCAGACGAACTGCTACGCCATGCTGAACGTGAGCCGTATCGGAGCGGCGTCCGGCATTTGGTCCTGACCGCGAGAGCTGCCCTCGACCTCGACCGCGGGGATCCCCAGGCTGCTGCCGACATGGCGGAGCGGTATCTCCTGGCCGTGTCGATGGATGACCCGATGGAACGCATCGAAGCCCTCGAGATCCTGGTTCGAGCCCGAGCCAGCCTGGGCGAGCAGGAGCCGGCCATGAGGGCTGCCGGCGAGCTCGCCGACATCGGCGCAGCCATCTCAACAGATGCGGTCGAGGGCGCCGCTCGTGCCGCCAGCGGAGTGGCGACACGGGCTTCGGGCGAGCTGGACGGGGCCCGGCGGGCTTTTGAGGAAGCGATAGCACTGTTGGACGCCGGCGGGGCGGCTCATGAGGTGGTCCGAACTCGGCTCGAGCTGGCCGAAACCTTGATCCTGATGGGCCATCCTGAAGCTGCAGGTCGCGATGCCGAAGTCGCGAGGGAGGGAGCTTCACGTTTGGGAGCTGCTGCTGATGTTGCTCGAGCGGCTCATGTTCTCTCAGGTCTCCGGGAACCTCCTGCCGGTTTCGAAGACCTAACTAGCCGCGAGGTGGAGATTCTCCGTCTGCTGGCTGCCGGGAAGTCGAATTCGGAGATGGCCGAGGATTTGTTCGTTTCGGTACGAACGGTTGAACGACACGTCTCCAACATCTACGCCAAGATTGGCGTCTGCGGCCGATCCGGTCGTGTTGCCGCCGCCGCCTACGCCCACACCCACGGGATCACGTAGTCCAGTTTGCGTGTGGTAATTACGGATCTGCGTGTCAGCACCGATGCCGAACCGGGCCATATCTCGTACGTTCGGCGATGCGACCAGGCAGCCAGCCGAGACGTAACCCTTTCAACGACAGGAGTGGAGATGGAACTCGATCAGGCAGAAGCAGAAGCATTCGCCAAGAAACTGCTGCAAGCCGTGGACGGAGCGTCCCTGTCACTCCTCACGAGCATTGGGCACCGCACGGGCCTGTTCGATTCCATGGCCGAGCTTCCGCCGTCAACCAGCGAAGAGATCGCCCGCGCCGCCGCCCTTGACGAGCGCTATGTTCGAGAATGGCTCGGCGGCATGGTGGTCACCGAGGTCGTCCACTACGACCCTGACACAGGCCGCTACGCACTTCCTCCCGAACACGCTGCTTTTACCACCACTGCCGCGGGGCCAGACAACATCGGCTTCTTCACCCAGTACATCTCGATGATGGGCGAGATCGAGAACGAGATCGTCCGGGTGTTCCGCGAAGGCGGTGGCGTCCCCTACACGTCGTACCAACGATTCCAGTCATTGCAACGAGAGGAGACCGCCCGCGTCTACGACGCCGCGCTTGTCGAAGGGATCCTCCCCCTGGTCCCCGGATTGGTGGAGCGACTCGACGACGGGATCCGTGTCCTCGATGTGGGAACCGGAGCGGGTCACGCAATCAACGTCATGGCTCGTGCGTTCCCGGAGAGTTCGTTCCGGGGGACCGACATCTCCCAAGAAGGTATCGACCTCGCCATAGCGGAAGCAGAGAGTTGGGAACTCACCAACGTGGGCTTCGACCTCGAAGACACCGCCGGCACCACCGGCCGATACGACCTGATCACCGCCTTCGACACGATCCATGACCAAGCAAATCCGACCGCGGCGCTCCGATCGATCGCAGACGCACTCAACCCCAACGGCGTGTTTCTCATGGGCGACATCAACTTCTCGACGAACCTCGAAGACAATGTGGGCAACCTGTTTGCCCCCTCTATCTTTGCCTTCTCGGTCTTCCATTGTCTCACCGTCTCCCTCGCCTACGGAGGGGAAGGACTCGGTACCGCCTGGGGCGAACAGTTGGCCCGAAGCAAACTGGCCGAGGCAGGCTTCACCAAAGTCGAGACCAACCGGATCGACGGCGACTTCCTCAATCTGTACTACACCGCCCAGAAAGCAGAGTGAGGCGTGTGACGACCGCTGCCAACGACCATCGTCCGGAAGAGGCAAGAAGACTGACGGCCTTCCTCGGACAATGGAGGGTCGAGGGAACACTGCGAAACAGAGAATCCCAGGCCGCAGTCTTCGGAAGATGGAGATTCGAGCCAGCCATCGACGGGTGGGGCATCTCCGGGATCATGGACACCTATATCGAAGGGATGGGTACCTTCGAGGAGAGCGAGCTGATCGGATTCGACACTGTCGGAGGACGGATCCACATGTTCAGCGCCAACAAGTACGCGATCAGGGACCACTTGGGAGATTGGACCCGTGATGATCAGCTCAAAGTTCGCTACAAGGGAACGCACGGACTCGGCGAGATCACAGAAGAGATCACCGTCGACTTCGAAGGGCCCGATCGAATCGTCGCCCGCGTGATTGAGCATTCTGACGGGGCGGTCGTCATGACAACCGATCTCACGCTCACTAGGCAGAGTTGATCCATCAACTGGGCGGCTCAAGTGGTGAGTCATCGAGACGCCGCAACACGAGATGACTCCCAACCGTCAGAAGGTTCCCTAGTTCCAATCCGACAGAAGTCCCTTGCCGCACAAGGGATTCGACGGCGCGCCTGGGGCGACTCGAACACCCAACCTCCTGATCCGTAGATCTCCTCACGTCATGGTCCTGAGCGGCTTCGACTCCACCGGTTACCACGGCCGTCCGCTGGGATCCGCAGAGAATGGCTCCCAACTTGGCTCCCATCGCATTCCCCGCCACATCCCAGTCGAACGCGCATGTGAGGATTGGGCCTCCCCGAGTACGCCAGCCAACAGCGGCTGCCCCGTGGCGCGCGGACCGGGGCAGGTCAAAGCGATCACCTCTCTGACCTTGGATCGAGCGTCGGCACGTTTGGTTGTGGAACCGACACCGACCCTCACCCGTCATGATGTGGTGAGGAGGATTGGGTTTCGATCAGAGCTCTCCGGACTCCAGGAGTCCCTTCAGCCTGTCGAGATTGGCCAGCTGCTGCGTCTTCAGAGTCCGCCCGATGAGGACGCCCAGAAGACCAGGAACGGTGGTTTCGCTCTCCAACAACGTGCCCCCATCCTGGCTCGTGAAGGTCATGTGATTCACAGGTCGTACGGGACCCGACGTGCCCCGGATCGCCAGCGCATTGGGCGGATCGAGCGCGGTGAC
>Ga0299906_10005566_pt1 | contig 10240 bp, 11 predicted proteins | sample RVTome_14_FD_200259 | JGI IMG/M metagenome (GOLD analysis project Ga0299906, IMG submission 200259) | Soil microbial communities from uranium-contaminated site in the Upper Colorado River Basin, Wyoming, United States - RVT145D125 (version 2) ...
ATTGCCCGCGGCGACCGTTGACGCATGACGACAGCCCATCGCGCGCGAGGCGCCATCCTCGCCCTCCTCCTCGTGTCCGGCGCCTGCGCCAACCCGGCCGCCTCGCCCGGCGGGTCCCCGAGGGCGACGCCGGACGTCACACCGTCTGCGGTGCCGTCGCCGGCAAAGTCGCCGAGCGCGGACATCACGGCGGACCTCCAGGGCCTGCTCGACACCCGCCGCGAGATGTACGGCGCACCTGGAGGCCTGGCGCTCTTCCGCGACGGCGAGGCCACCTGGTCGGCCATGTCCGGAACGGCCGATGTCGAGGGGGCGCCGATCACCCCGGAGACGCGCTTTCGAATTGCAAGCATCACCAAGCCGATCGTGGCGACCCTCGTCCTCCGGGCCGTCGATCGCGGCGAGCTGTCGCTCGACGACGTCGTCGCGGAGGTGCTGCCGGGCAGCCTTCGGGTCGATCCACCGGTGACGGTCCGACAGCTGCTGAACCACACGAGCGGGGTCTTCGACTATGGCAACGAGGGCGATCCCGTGGCCGACGTCGAGCTCCTCACCGACCCGGCCATGAAGGCCGAGGTCGCGACGCTTCTCGAGCGCTACGCCGCCGGTGAGCGCGTGATCGGGCCAGATCGGGTGATCGTGGCGCTCGCGGAGGTCCACCCGCGCTACTTCGCGCCGGGTACCGGGTACCACTACAGCAACACCAACTACCAGCTCGCCGCGATGGTCCTCGAGAAGATCAGCGGCAGGTCGCTGTCCGACCTCCTCCGGACCGATATCGTCGAGCCACTGCGGCTCAGTCACACGACGATCGCGCCGCCCGACATCGCCTCTCCGGAGCTTCGCGGCTACGGCACGAGCGCGGCGGACGGCTCGCTCGTGGACCTGACCGACGATCTCGTCGCCTTCGGCAACGGCGGCAATGGCGGGATCATCTCGACCGCCGACGAGCTGCTCACGATCATGCAGGCGATGGTCTCCGGAGACCTCCTCCCGGCCGAGCTCGTCGAGGACATGAAGACGCCGGCCATGCAGTCATACGGCCTCGGCCTCGCGACCTACTCCCTGACGTGCGGGGCCTTCTTCGGCCACGAAGGCGCGGTCAACGGCACGGGCTCGATCGCGATCGTGAGCGATGACGGAGCGAGGGGCGTCGTCATCGCCCTGAACCTTCGCAGGGGCGACGATCCGCGTCTCCCGAGCCTCGCCGACAACGTCCTCTGTGGGCTCCGCTAGGGAGCCGTCACTCGGTGTCGCGGGCGTCCTCGGGGCGGACGTCGATGGCGGTGAGGGCGCCACCGGCACGGGTGACGAGCTGCTGGACCTTGAGCTCGGCGTCGGCGAGGAGGGATGCACAGCGCTCGTGGAGCGCGACGCCGCGCTCGTACAGAGCGATCGACCGTTCGAGGGGCTGGCCACCGGCTTCGAGCTCGGCGACGGTGCGCTGGAGCTCGGTGAGGGCGTCGTCGAACGAGAGCTGCTCGATCGGGGTCTCGGGCGCGTCAGTCGTCTCCGGCACCGGGCTCCTCGTCATGGCGGTCGAGCGCCCGCGAGATCCGCGGGGCGATGAAGAGCATACCGATGACGATCCCGCCGATGCCGGCGACCGCGGCGATCGCGAGGAGCACGAGGACGTCAACCATCGACGTCAACCGCCCTCGCCGGCCGTCGCCGGGAACTCGCCCTTCGCGACCCTGACCCGGAGCGCTGTTCCTGGTCCCGCCTCGTCGGGGTCGCGGACGATCGCGTCATCGGCCGTTCGGCGCACGATCGCGTAGCCACGCTCGAGGGTGGCGCCCGGACCGAGGGCACCGAGCGTCGCGCCGGCCGCCGCCAGCTGGGCCGCCGCGAGCGCCGTCCGGCGGGCCACGAGGACCGGCAGGCGCTCGGCGAACCGTTCGTCTTGCCGGTGGCCATCAGCAATCCGCTCGCGCGCTGCCCGCGTCGCCCGCTCGAGGAGCTCCCCGGCCCGTTCCCGCGAGGCGGCCAGTCGGGCCGCCGGATGAAGCCGCTCGAGGAGCCGCCGCTCCCCCACGACCTCGCGCCCGGCCGCCGTCACGACGCGTCCAGCCGCCGCGTGCATTCGCTCCGCGCCGCGGGCGAGGGCAGCCGCAAACTCGGCCCTGTCCGGGACCACGAGCTCGGCCGCCGCCGACGGCGTCGGGGCCCGGACATCGGCCGCAAAGTCGGCCAGCGTGACATCGACCTCGTGGCCCACGCCGCACACGACCGGCAACGGATGGGCCACGATCGCCCGGACGACGCGCTCGTCGTTGAACGACCAGAGGTCCTCGGTCGAGCCGCCGCCCCGGGCGAGAATCGTCACGGACGGCGCCTCCTCCGCACGACCCTGCCCGCGGAGCTCGGCAACATGCCGCTCCAGGCGCCGGAACGCGCCCACGATCGACTGGGGACTCCCCTCCCCCTGGACCTGGCAGGCGACGAGGGTGACCTGTCCCAGCGGCCAGCGGCGCGCGAGGACCTGGCAGACGTCCTTCCAGACCGCGCCGGTCGGCGAGGTGATGACGGCGATGGAGGCCGGCCGTGGCGGCAGGGCCCGCTTCCGCCCGCTGTCAAACAGCCCCTCGGCCGCCAAGCGTGCCTTGAGCTGCTCGAACCGGATCGCGAGGTCCCCCACCCCGGACGGCTGGATCGACTCGACGTACAGCTGCAGGGCACCCTGCGGCTCGTACAGGTCGACCCGCCCGTGGGCGACGACCCGCAGGCCGGTCTGAGGCTGGAAGGCCGATCGAACCCGCTCGTCGCGGAACCAGACGCACTGGAGCTGGGACTTCTCGTCCTTCAGGGCGAAGTACGCGTGACCGGCGGTCGAGATCGTGACCCGCCCGACCTCGCCCTCGACCCACAGGTCGCGCAGCCGCTCGTCGGCTCGGACGAGGGACGCGACCACCCTCGTCGCCTCGCCCACGGACAGAATCCGGACGCCGAAGGTCCCCGGCGCGGTTGCCGGGACGCGGGTGGGACCTGATCCAGCTTCCATCGATCCCATCGTAGGCGTTCGGCGCGCCGTGCCGATCGGCTATCGTCCGGGGGCATGGTGACCGAATCGGGGGTGGCCATCGGCATCGCCCTGGCGATCCTCGCGACGACGGCTGTCGTCCTCGCCGCGCTGGGGATCGGCGCCATCCGCCGCTGGCGCGGCGGGCAGCTCGGTCGGGCCTACGGCCGGATCCTCGCCTTCCTTGCCGGCGTGATGTTCGGGACGATGTTCCTCCTCGACGCCGGTGCGGAGAGCCGCGTCATCCTCGCGGTGTTCGTCGTGGGCTACGCGGTCCTGTCGTGGCGGCGCGGCCGTTGGACGGATGCCGGCCTCATCGTGGCCGGCGCAGCCCTGCCCTGGACGGCCCTGTGGGCCCTCTACGCCTGGGCCATGGTCACGGGTCGGAACGACTCTGACCCGCCCTCAGTGTGCAACGGCCTCGCCGTCGGGGCGGTGCCGCTCGCCATCGGGCTCGGGATCGCCGCCCTCGCGGACCGGCAGCCGCCGACGCCACGCCAGGACTCGACACGCTGGCAGCAGGGCGCCCGAACGATCGGGACGATCGCGACCGCGATCCGCGGCTCGACCGCGAGCTTCGGCAGCCAGGAGATCGCGGCAATCATCGCGATCGTCGTCGTCCAGATCATCGGCGGGCTGTTGGCGTTCGGCCTCGGGATCGACCCGGTCTACTTCTGGATCGTCCCCGCGGTGGTCGCATCGATCGCCGCGACCGAGGCGTACGTCCGGGTCATCCCGGCCTTCAACCGGAAGGCCTTCGAGGCCTTCAGCTGGCTGGGAGACGAGGAGCTGCGGCGACTGAAGGCCCAGTCCGGGGAGGGCCCGCCACTGAACGAGAGGGCCGCCGACCGGTGGCTCGAGCGGCACGGCAGGGACCCGGACCTTGCCTGGGCGCTGCCGGAGATCCTCCTCGTCGCCGGCCGCAACAAGGAGGCCCAGCGCGCGGCCGAGGCGATGCCGGATGACACGCCGTACGAGCGCGTCGAGCGGGCGTCGGTGCTCGACTTCGTGGCCTGGATGGACCGCCGCGAGACGGGTCTCGACGACCTGGCCGCGGCCGTCGAGGCGGTGCCCGACGGCACGGACGACCGCCTTCGGGCCGAGGTCATCCTGGCAACGGCCACGACCCGCCGCCGGATGTCCGACGGGCGGACCGAGCCGGGCGATGCCGCGCGACCCCTGGTCGAGGTTCGTGAACGGCTGGGGAGCCGCGCCGATGGGCAGATCGGCCGGGCGCTTCGGCGGCGGATCCTCCCGATCTTCCTCGCCGTCTCGCTCGGGCTGGGCCTGCTCCAACCGATCCTGGCCGCCGTCGGCCTTGGCGGGTCGTGACGATGGCTGAGGCTACGTCGACCTCAAAACGTGACTCCAGCCAGATCGACGGGAAAGTGCGTAATTCCATCCGGGCTGGCCGTATTACGACGCCGACCCCGGGATGCCGGCCGCGGCTCGCCGAATCGGGACGCAATGACCAGGGGGGTGGCGGTATCGGAGGATCTTCACGCCCGCGGGGCCGATTCGAGCCCGCCGCACGCCAGTCGCTTCATAACGACATCCCGGCGAGAATTACGCACAAAGACGCGATCGGGCGCCGGTCGGCGGCAGCGCGCAGCGTGAGAATCGGCGGTCTGCCTGGGTCGGGCGCGGAACCGCCGCTCAGACCCGGGTCTGGTACTCGCCCGTCCGCGTGTCCACCCGGATGATGTCGCCCTCGGCCACGAAGAGCGGCACCTGGACGACGAGCCCGGTCTCGAGCGTTGCCGCCTTGCGAGCGCCCTGGGCCGTGTCGCCGGCGAAGCCGGGCTCGGTCTGGGTGACGCCGAGATCGACGGTCACCGGCAGCTCGACCCCGATCGTCTCGCCCTGGTAGGTCGTCCGATCGAGGGTCATCCCGTCCTTCAGGTAGTGGACGGTCTCGCCGAGCTGGTCGTCGCGGAGCATGAACTGGTCGTAGGTGTCCGTGTCCATGAAGTGGAAGTCGTCGCCATCGCGGTAGAGGAACTGGACGGGCCGCTTCTCCATCGACGCGCGCGGCCACTTCGTCCCGGCCTGGAACGAGCGCTCGACCGTCTGGCCGCGCTTGATGTTCCGGAGGGTGATCCGGACCTGGGCCGAGCCGCGGCCCATCTTGATGTGGTGGTAGTCGAGGATCTGCCAGAGGTCGCCATCGAGCTCGATGGCCACGCCCTTGCGCAGCTCGCCGGTGCTGATCATGAGATTCGGAGGCTCCTGGGCTGGGCTCGCACCGGGCGTGCACGGACGCCGGTCGACGGCTTCGATGTGGTCCCGCGATTGTAGCCGAGGGGCCCGCCTGGCCCCGGCCACGCTCAGGGCGGCGGGATGCTCCCCAGCTGGAATCGGCCGTCGAGGCCCCGGAGATCGACCTCGCCGCGATCCACGATCGTCACGCCGGCGTCGCGCCCGAGCGTCCGCGTCGTCTCACCGACCACGATCTCGCCCGGCGCCGCGAGGGCCAGCATCCGCGAAGCCTCGTGGACGGCCAGGCCTCGGATGTCGTCACCCGCCATTTCGATCTCGCCGGTCGTGACGGCGCCGCGCGACGGGAGATCGATCTCGAGCAGTCGATCGCGGAGGGCGACGGCGCAGCGCAGGGCGCGGCCGGGGCTGTCAAACGTCGCGAGGGCGCCGTCGCCGGTCAGCTTCACCAGCCGCCCGCGATAGCGGACCATCGCGTCCCGGATCATCTCGTCATGGGCGGACAGCCGGTCGCCCCAGGCTCGATCCCCGAGCCGTGCTGCGATCCTGGTGGAATCGACGAGGTCGGTCATGAGGATCGTGGCCAACACCCGTTCGGCCATCGCCGTCAGCGGCTCGAGCCAGGTCCGAGCCCCCCGCCAGGCGATCGTCTCTAACGCCTCGTCGCCGACGACCCAGGCGTCGTGACCAGCCGGGATGTCGGCGATGTCCCACGGCCCCAGCTCGTACTCGCCGCCGTCGTCCAGGCGAACGCGGAGGCGGCCGGCGAGGACCAGCCCGAGGTGGGACACCTGGCATGACTCGGTGCCGACGATCGGCTTGATGTGGGTCGACCAGCGCCACCCCGGCTGCTGGATGTCGTGACTGACGGTCATGCCGGCCACGTTGACCAACGCTGAGCGAACGAGGCCCGTCTCGATCAGCTCGTCCGGCGCGAGGAGGCTCTTGGGCCGGGGCCTGGCTGCACTCGCCTCGGGACGCGACATCGCGGCCTCAGGACCCGTCGCCATCCCTGAGTGCCCGGAGCCGGAGGTGGAACTCGGCCATGTCGATCTCGCCGCGTACGAGCCGATCGCGAAGGGCCTGCTCCGCCGGATCCGGATGGGGCATCGAGCGCCGGATCGCCCAGACGATGACGACGAGGATCGCAATCGGGATGAGGAAGCTGATGACGACCCCGATGATGGTGATCCCGAAGATGAAGTCGAAGAGGCCACCGAAGTCCGTGGTCATGGCCGCAATGTAGCGTCTGCCGGGGTGCCGCGCCACTGCATCGGGCGGACTCGACCCTCACGCGCCCACTGGAGCCTCGCGCGCCGGGCCGGACTCTGCCAGACATCGCGGTCCGTGATCGAGGGCATCTTCGGGCGGCCGTCGGCTGGGGCGGACGCGGCCTCGCCGCACGCCGGAAGCGGCCCAGCGCTGGGGTCGAGCCCGTTCGCAGCGCCCGGGCTCCTCGCCAAGCAAGCCTACGTCCCGACGATCACGACCCCCGACGGGAAGCGGGTGAGCCGCTCGAGGCGGCCCGCGGCGGCATCGAGGACGGCGAGATCCTCGATCCGGACGCCGATCTCGCCCTCGAGGTAGATCCCGGGCTCGATCGAGAAGACCGTCGGCGAGGGCAGCGGCGTCTCCGCGGCCCGAGGGCCGAGCGTCGGCAGCTCGTGGGTCGCCAGCCCGATCCCGTGACCCAGGCCGTGCCCGAAGACCGGCCACCGCCCGTCGGCCTCGATCACCTCGCGCGAGACGGCGTCGATCGACTGGCCGGAGGGCAGCGGCGCCCCGTGCCGGCTCACCGCCAGTCCCGCTTCGAGGGCTCCGATCGCCGCTCGCTGGGACGCCGCGACGAGCTCGAACACGGCACGGTCCCGCTCCGTCGGGTCGCCCACGAAGAGTGTCCGGGTCATGTCGCTCCGGTAGCCCGCGACCTGCGCCCCGAAGTCGAAGAGGAGGACGGCGCCGGGCGTGACCGGGCGCGCGCCGGGTGATCCGTGGGGCAGGGCTGCCTCCGCGCCGGCAAGGCAGGCGACGTCGAACGCGAGGGCCTCGGCGCCGCCCGTACGCATCCGCCATTCGAGGTCGAGGGCGAGCTCCGCCTCCGTGACTCCTGGCCGAATCGAGGGCAGCAGCGAGGCCAGGGCGCGGTCGGCGACCGCGCAGGCGGCCGCGACCCGCTCGAGCTCCTCGGGCTCCTTGGTCTGCCGGTCGGCCTCGACCCAGCCATCGACCGGCACGAGCTCGACCGCCGGAGCGGCTGCCGCGAGGCGCTCCCAGGTCGCGTGGGACACGAAGCCAGCCTCGACGGCCACGCGGCGGACGCCTGCCTCCGCCACTAGGTCGGGCCAGCGATCGGCCAGTGCCCGGTAGCAGTCGAAGACGCGCGCCTCGGGTGCCTCGCGGCTGGCCTGGATCGTGTAACGGCTGTCGGCGAGGCAGATCGACTCCTCGGCGGTGATCAGGAATTTGCCGGAATCGCCCGCCGAGGCGACCTCGGTCTCGGCCAGGGCGAAGCCGGTGAGATAGCGCATGTGCTCCCGCCGAACGCCGAAGTAGGCATCGACGCCAGCCTCCTCCATGCGGGCCCGGAGACGCGCCACGCGGGCCGGCCTGGCGGCACGGTCCGCCTCGTCCCAGCGGTCCAGGTCTGCTCGCGTCGGTGGCGCCGCAAAGTCGGCCGGGTGGGGCCAGGCGGCCTGGCCCAGGGCGGTCGTCCGGGCGCCGGGTGCCATGCTCATGTCCCTCGCTCACTCATAGCCGTATTCCTGCCGGTTGGCGTTGTGCTCGGCGAGTGTCTTGGCAAAGACGTGGGCCCCATCGCCGTCGGGAATCGCCAGGAAGTACAGGTACCCCTCCTCCGTAGCAGGCACGAGGGCGGCGTCGATCGATGCGACCGTCGGGGTGCAGATGGGCCCCGGAATCAGGCCCCGGACCTGGTACGTCTGGAAGCCGGTCAGGTCGTCGCTCACGGTGATGTCCTTCAGGCTGCCCTCGGGAATGCTCCAGAAGAAGTAGTTCAGCCACTCCTCGAAGGGCAGCTCGCGGAGCCGCATGGTGTCGACCGCGTAATGGATCGTCGGGTCTGCGTTCAGGATGGAGTTCGCTTCGCCGAGCCCGACGAGCCGGTTCTGGTAGACGCCGGCGATGATCGGACGCTCGTCGTCGAGGATGGCCTCTCGCTCCACGATCGAGGCCAGGGCCAGGACCTGGTAGAAGGTGAGGCCGCGCTCCTCGGGGACGGCAAGACGGGCCTCGCCCACGGCATCGTGGAACTTGTCGAGCATCTTCCGGACCAGGGCGTCGGCCGTCGTCACCTCGAAGGGGCCGCCGTTGGCCGAGGTCACGAGGGCGTACGTCGCGGGGTACAGGAAGCCCTCGAGGCTCGCTCCGTCCGGGAGCCCGGCGGTGGCCAGCCATGGGTAGTCGGCGAGAAGGTCCGCCGGCGGCGTAGTCACGAGATCGTAGAAGGCCTGAGGATCGACGCCGGAGGCGACGGTCTGGAGCTTGGCCGTGATCTGCTCGAGGCGGAGGCCCTCGCGGAACGTGACGTCGACGGTCGTGACGACGATCCGCGCGTCGACGAGTGCGGCCACGACCTCGGCCGGGGTCATGTCGCGACGGAGCAGGAACAGGCCGGCCTGGAGATCGCCGGCCAGGTCCTCCTCGATGGCGGTGAACAGGAAGGCCCGCTCGGACAGGACGAAGCCGTCGTCTTCGAGTCGCGGCGCGAGCAAGGTTGGCGTCTCGCCCGCCAGGACCTCGAAGACGACCTCGGTCGGATCCGTGCCGGCCGGCGCGTCGAGGAATCCCTGCCGGTCGAGGTCCTCGCGGATGAAGTCGGCGACAAACGGCAGGTTGAACGAGCTGGGGTTGTCCCAGGCCCAGCCGACGACGGCCGCGCGCACCACGGGCCGCAGGGCCGTCAGGGCAGCCACGACCACGACGACCGCCAGCATCCCGGCGAAGAGCACGAACTTCAGGAGGCCCGGCAGGCCGTGCCCGCGACGAGGGTCGCGGAGCGGTTGTCCGCGGCCGGGGCCGCCTCGCCCGTCGGTCGCCCGCCAGGTGGGCATGTCCGATCCTTCGTAGGCACCGGGCTTCATTCGCCTGGCCTGGTCCCGCGGCCGGCCGCCGCTCCGGATGCTCATCGCCGGGACCCCACCGCCGGGCTCATCCGCGGCTGACCGATGCGTCGCCGGGGACAGCGCCCGCGGCCGCCGCGCGGGCGGCTAGCTCGTCGGCAAGGATGACGGCGGCAGCCTCGCGATCCACCCGCGCACGATAAGCCTCGCGCTGGCTCGGCGTCGGCGGGCCACCGGAGCGGCCGCGCGGCATCGGCCCGAGCCGGCTCTCCGCTACGTGACTACTCAGCCGCTCATCGCGGAGGCTGACCGGCAGCCCCAGCGCCGTCTCGAGCTCGGCCGCCCAACGGCGAGCTGCCGCGGCCATCGTCCCTTCCCCGCCGTGCGCCTCGAGCGGCAGGCCGACGACGAGCTCGTCGATCCGCTGCTCGCTGACCACCGTCGCCAGGCGATCCACGTCGGCCGCGACTGTCCGTTGCCGCCGGATCGTTGCCAGCGGCCGCGCCGGGTCGCGATCGATCTCGGCCACGGCCAACCCGATCCTGCGGTCGCCGAGATCGATGCCCAGGAGACGGGTCACGGGACGACGCCCGCGGCGGCCGCTCCCGGGCTCGGCGAGGGCAGCGTCGGCGTCCCGAGGCTGATGGTTGCCCGGCTCTCGAGGGTCGGGATCGTGGTGACCCAATCGGGCCAGACATCGATCGTCACCGTGCCGTAGCCCTCGAGGATTGTCCGGGCCTGGGGCAGGCCGAGGCCGCGGACCCGCTCGAGGAGCGCGGCCGCATCGACGATCCGGACCTCGAGGGCCCGCACGGTCACCGGAAAGGTGATGATCGAGCCCGCGACGATCGGCGTCCCGGGCGCGACCTCGATCGAGTCCTCGACGAGCCGGAAGCCGTCGTCGACGGCGGTCCGGATCCGCGCT
>Ga0299906_10005567_pt1 | contig 10240 bp, 7 predicted proteins | sample RVTome_14_FD_200259 | JGI IMG/M metagenome (GOLD analysis project Ga0299906, IMG submission 200259) | Soil microbial communities from uranium-contaminated site in the Upper Colorado River Basin, Wyoming, United States - RVT145D125 (version 2) ...
AGCGGAGCGGGGTGGCCCGGGCTCTGCCCGGGCCGGGACCACCCGCGATCCGCAAGCGCCGAAGGCGCGCGCAGCGAGCCGAAGGCGAGCGGAGCGGGGTGGCCCGGGCTCTGCCCGGGCCGGGACCACCTAGAGAGGCGCCGCCTGGCGCCGGATGGTCTTGACGCCGCCCCGGGCCTGGTACTCCACCACCCGGCGCAGCGCCGCGTTGGCGACGGCCGCGCTGCGGGTGGCCAGGCTGCGCTTGAGCTGGTCGAAGTCCCCCGACTTCTGGAAGGCCTCCACCGCGTCGATCTCGGCCCGGCTCGGGGCGCGCAGCTTGCGCGTCGCCCGGGAGTTGTCGGCCTCGTAGTCCCGGCGGAAGCCCTCGGGGCTGAAGCCCCGCTTCTCCAGGATGCGCTTGACCTTGGGACCCGAGAGCACGCTCGCCCAGAACTCCTCGCCACTCTTCTCGCGCCGCCGGCCCGCCATGAAGACCCTCCGCAGTGATGAAGCTCCACACAGAGCGATCGCATCGTCGGACGCAAGCCAACCCTGTTGGACCGCTATTGACCTGCACTATTGGACTGCGATGTGGGAGCGGAAAGACTGTAAGTCGATGACTATATCAAAGTGATTGCGTGCATCCACGATGCAGGCCGGCGAACGCCGTCATTGGCGCCTTGGCGGGGGGCGCAAGCTCCCGTCCCGGCGGCGTTATCATGCGACCCGTCATGCAGCCCACCAGGCCGCCCACCCTGCAGCCCGGCACACGGCCCGTGAAGGAACCGGGACGCGCCCGCTGGCGCCACGTCCTGCCGTGGGCCGTCTCGGCGGGCCTGCTGGCCTACGTGTTCGGCTGGGCCACGGACTGGGAACGCCTCACCGAGGCGATGCGCCACGCCAACGTGCCGCTCTTCCTCTTCTTCGCGACCTGCGACCGGCTGGCCTTCTTCGCCATCTGGACGCTGCTCCAGGCGGCGGCCCTGCGGCGCTTCGTCGCCCACGTGCCGCTGCGCTCGGTGCTGGCCGTGCGCGGCGGCTCGGAGCTGCTGCGCGCGGTCAGCAACCCGCTCTCCGATGCGGCCTTCTTCCTGGGCCTCACGCGGCTGGCGGCGGGCCGCATCGAGGCGGTGCTGGCGGCCGCCCTGGTACCGGCCGTGTGCCACTTCCTGGTGATGCTGCTGCAGATGAGCGTGGCCTTCCCCTTCCTGCCGGGCGGCGTCGCCGCCAACAACGACGTGGGGATCGCCCTCGCGATCGGCTGGCCCGTGGTGCTCGGCGTGGTGCTCGCCGCGCGCCTCTCGTCCCGGGGCGTGCGCGTGCCGGGCGGGGAGCGGGTCCGCGCCTGGATGACGCGCTTCCCGATGCGGGAGCTCTGGCCCTTCTTCCTGGGCTTCACGGCCCTCGCCGTCTTCGACGTGGTGATCCAGCGCCTGGCCTCCGAGGCCTTCGGCACGCGCATCGGCTGGCTGGCGCTCACCGCCCGCATCCCGCTCGTGTACCTGGCCTTCGTGATCCCGACGCTGGGCAACTTCGGGACCCGCGAGCTGGCCTGGGCCTCGCTCTTCGCGGAGTTCGGCACCCGGGACGAGCTGATCGCCTACGCCTTCGCCGTCAACGGCGTGTTCCTGATCCTGAACGTGCTGCTCGGCGTGATCTTCCTGCGCCGCGCCCTCGACCTGATGGCCGCCGTGCGCCTGGCCCGGCGCGCGGGCGCGCCCATGCCCCGGCCCGCCTTCCACGACCCGACCGACCTCTGATCTGCGCCGGCCGCGGGTCCCGGGAGGCGACCCGCGGGCCCCGGCGGGGTATGCTGCGCCCCATGGAGAGCGCCGCGGTCCGGGCGCCGCGCGCGCCCGGGAGCCAGCCGCAGAGCCGGCCCAGCAGCCAGCCGAAGCGGCCGCTGCTGCTCGTGGCGCTGCCCGCCCTGGACGAGCAGGAGACCGTGGGCGCGGTGGTGCGCGGCATCCCCCGCGAGATCCCCGGTGTGGCCTCGGTCGAGGTGCTGGTCGTCGACGACGGCAGCCGCGATCGCACCGCCGAGTTCGCCGAGGCCGCCGGCGCCCAGGTCATCCAGCACCCGCGCCGCAAGGGCGTAGGCGGTGCCTTCCACACCATCCTCGACTACGGCATCGAGCGCGGCGCCGACTGGATCGCGACCCTGGACGCGGACGGGCAGTTCGACCCGGCGGACATCCCCACGCTGGTGGCGCCGGTGGTGTCCGGAGGCGCCGACTTCTCCACCGCCTCGCGCTTCGCCGACCCGGCCCTGGCGCCCGAGATGCCCTGGCTCAAGCGCTGGGGCAACCGCATGATGAGCCGCCTGATCTCGGGCCTTGCGCGCCAGACCTTCCACGACGTCTCCTGCGGCATGCGCTGCTACAGCCGCCGGGCCATGCTGCACCTGCACCTGCTGGCGCGCTTCACCTACACCCAGGAGGTGTTCCTCAACCTGGCCTTCAAGGACCTGCGCATCGTCGAGGTGCCGATCCGCGTGCGGGGCGAGCGGGCCTTCGGCGACAGCCGCGTGGCGCGGAGCGTCTGGGGCTACGCCTGGCGCACCGCCCAGATCATCTTCCGCTGCTATCGGGACTACCACCCGCTGCGCTTCTTCGGCGGCATCGCCCTGGCGCTGCTGGCCCCCGCCGTGGGCCTGGGGCTCTTCCTGCTCTGGCACTACGTCGAGACCGGCGGCTTCTCTCCGCACAAGTGGGCCGGCTTCGCCGCGGTGGCGCTGGTGGCGCTGGCCGTGCTGATGGCCCAGGTCGCGCTCGTCGCCGACATGCTGACCCGCCACCGCGTCTACCTGGAGGAGCTGCTCCACCGGCAGCGCCGCGGCGTGCGCGGCGACGACGGCGACTGAGCCCGGCGCGACCGATGCGGGAGACCGGGCGCCCCGGGCCGGCGCCGCGCGTGCTGATCAGCTCGAGCACGTTCCCGATCCGACCCGACGACGGCCTGCCGCGCTTCGTCTACGACCTGGCCGAGGCCCTGGCGCGGCACTGCCCGGTCACGGCCCTGGTGCCCGGCGCGCCGGGCGCCCCGTCCCGGGAGCGCATGGGCGGGGTCGACGTGCGCCGCTTCGCCTACTTCTGGCCGCGGCGCCTCGAGCGCCTGGCCTACGGCCACGGCATGCGCGACAACCTGCGCGCCTCCTGGTGGAGCCCGCTCCAGGCGCCGGGCTTCCTGGCGGCCCAGATCCGCGCCACCCGCGCCCTGGTCGCCGAGCTCGGCATCGACGTGGTGAACTCGCACTGGATGGTGCCCCAGGGCCTCTCCGCCGCCCTGGCCGGGGGCCGGCGCCCCGGCTTCCGCCACGTGCTGACGGTGCACGCCGCCGACGTCTACCTGCTGCGGCGCCTGCCGCTCGGCGGCGCCATCGCGCGCTTCGTCATGGACCGCAGCGACGCGGCCTTCGCCGACGGCAGCCACGTGCGCGACAGCCTGGACGAGCTCCTGGGCCGCGAGTCGGGCGCGCTGCTCCAGCCGAACGGCGTCGAGGTCGAGGCCTTCCAACGGGCGGGCGGCGCGGCGCCGGAGGCGCCCTTCGCGGACGGCTACCTGCTCTTCTTCGGGCGCCTGGCCGAGAAGAAGGGCGTGACCTACCTGCTGCGGGCCATGCCCCGGGTGCGGGAGCGCCACCCCGGCCTCGGGCTCGTGGTGATCGGCTACGGCGCCCTGGAGCAGGCCCTGCGCCGCGAGGCCCGCGAGCTCGGCCTCGGCGAGTGGGTGCGCTTCCTGGGCCGCCAGCCCCACGCCGAGATCGGCCGCTGGCTCGGAGCGGCGCGCCTGGCGGTGGTGCCCTCGATCGTCGACTCGCGCGGCGAGACCGAGGGCATGCCGACGGTGGTGCTCGAGGCCATGGCGTCGGGCACCCGCGTGGTGGGCAGCGCCGTCGACGGCATCCCGGACGTGATCCGGCACGGGGAGAACGGCTGGCTGTGCCGGCCCCGGGACCCGCTGGACCTGGCCGACAAGATCCTGCTGGCCCTCGCCAGCGAGGCCGCGGGCGACGTGGCCCGCCGCGCCCGGGAGACCGCCGAGGGCTACGCCTGGCCCCGGGTCGCCGGGCGCTACCTGGAGGTCTTCGCGCGCGTCGCCGGGGCGCACAGGTAGTCCTCCAGGCGGCGCACGATCGGCCCGGCGTCGAAGAGGGCGCGGGCGCGCTCGCGCGCCGCGGCCCCGAGGGCCCGGCGGCGCTCGGGATCGCGCGCCAGCGCCTCGATGGCCCCGGCGAGCGCCCGCGCGTCGCCCGGCGGCACCAAGAGGCCCGTGCGCCCGTGCTCGACGATCTCGTTCGGCCCGGTGGGGCAGTCGGTGGCCACCGCCGGCAGGCCCAGGCCCTGGGCCTCGATCAGCGCGTTGGGCGAGCCCTCGTGATCGCTCGCCAGCACCAACAGGTCGGCCCGCGCCATCCAGGGATAGGGATTGCGCTGGAAGCCCTCGAAGCGGACGCGCCCCTCGAGCTCGGGGCGCCGCGCCTCGCGCGCGAGCTCGGCGCGCAGCGGCCCGTCGCCGCAGAGCGCGAGGCTGGCCCCGAGCTCATGGGGCAGCCGCGAGAGCGCCTCGAAGATCAGGTCGATCCGCTTCTGGCGGACCAGGCGCCCCACGGCCAGGAGCGCCAGGCCGCCGCGCGGCCCGCCGGCCAGGGGCTCCTCGGACAGGAGGTCGATGGCCTCGAAGTCGGTGGCGTTCGGCAGGTAGACGACGCGCCCGCGGAGCGCCGGATAGGTGGCGCGCAGCGCCTCGGCCAGCGCCCGCGAGTTCGCGACCACCCGCTCGGCCCGCCGGTAGAGGAGCCGCATCAGCGGGCGCGGCGCCCCGGTCTCGCCGCGGCGCAGCTCGTTCGAGACGCGGGCGATCCAGCGCGGCCGCCGGCGGGCCAGCAGGAGCGCGCAGCCGGTCACGAAGTTCGGGTGGGCGAAGGCGGAGAAGACCACGTCCGGCCGGCGCGCGTCGATCAGGCGCGCCAGGCGCAGGACCGCCCGCGGGATGTCCCGGGGCCGCGCCTTGTCGAGCACGTCGAGGTGCACGTCCTCGCGCAGGCCGTAGCTCAGGTCGGGCCGGAAGAGGCAGAGGCCCGGCGTCACGCGCCCGCGGTCGAGGCGCGCGAGCACGGTGGCGACGAAGCGCTCGGCCCCGCCGGCCCCCAGGCTGGCGGACACGAAGAGGGCGCGGGTCGGGACGGGAGCCGTCGCCGTCACGCGGTCCTCCGCGCGAGCGGCGCCGCCCGCGGCTCCGCGGGGTCGGCCAGCCGCTCCAGGTGCGCGGCCAGGGCGGCCACGATCGGCGCAGCGCCGAAGCGCTCCCGGGCCCGCAGCCGGGCCGCGCGCCCCATCTCGGCGAGGGCCTGCCGTTCCGAGAGCGCCCCGGCGATGGCATCGGCCAGCGCCCCGGCATCGCCCGTCGGCACCAGCCAGCCGGTGCGCCCAGGCTCCACGATCTCCGACGGGCCGAACTCGCAGTCGCTGGCCACGGCCGGGACCCCCAGGCCCTGGGCCTCGATCAGCGCGTTCGGCGAGCCCTCGTGATCGCTCGCCAGCAGGAAGAGGTCGGCCCGGGCCATCCACTGGAAGGGGTTAGGGCAGTGGCCGAGGAAGCGCACGTGGCCGGCGAGGCCGCGCTCGGCCGCCTGCCGCGCCAGGGCGCCTCGCAGGGGGCCGTCGCCGCACACCACCAGCTCGAGGTCCCGCTGCCGGCGCACCCGGTCCACGGCCTCGATCATCAGGTCTACCCTCTTCTCGCGGGACAGGCGCCCGGCCGCCACCAGCAGCGGCCGGGTGCGGGGTGCGGCGGGCTCGGCGAGCGGCTCCCGCGCCAGGGCGTCGATGCGCTCGAAATCCGTGGCGTTCGGCAGGTGGGCGATGCGCCCGCGGGCCCGCGGGTAGACCCGCGGGTATAGCTCCGCCAGGCCCGCGGAGTTGGCGACGAAGGAGTCTGCGCGCCGGTAGGCCAGGGCCAGGAGCGCCCGCCGCAGGCCGGTCTCGCCCCGCTGCGGATGGATCGCCACCCGCGCCAGCCACCTCGGTCGGCGGCGCGCCAGGCGCAGCGCCGCTCCCACCACGAAGCTCGGATAGGCGTAGGCGCTCACCACCACCTCCGGCTCTACCTCGTCGAGCGTGCGGGCCAGCCTCCAGACCAGCGGCGCCAGGTGCCAGTGGCGGTGCTCCAGCGGGCGCATCAGCACGCGCACCGGCACCGCATCGGGCAGGGGATAGCCCAGGATGCGGCGGAACAGGCACAGCCGCAGGTCGAAGCGCGCCGGATCGAGCCGACACAGGGCGGTGCTGACGAAGCGCTCGGCGCCGCCCCGGTCCAGGCACCTGCTGACGAAGAGCACGCGCGGCCGGCTTTTGCCCGCCGGGGGCCCGCTCACGGCGCGAGGCCCGGGGCGTCGAAGCGGCCGTTGCCGTCCACGTCGACCCAGATCGGATTGCTGAACAGCACGGGCAGGAAGCCCGGCGCCAGCACCTGCGTGTAGAGGCCCGGGTGCGAGGCGGCCCAGGCGACAGGATCGGCGTCCAGGGGAACGCCGGCCTCCACGCCCACGAAGGCGTCCCGGTCGAGCGCGAGCCGCTCGCGGACCTCGAGCCGGATCGGCGCGGCCGCCGCGAGGTCGGTCCAGCGCCGCACCACCTCGCCGTCGCGCAGCAGGCGCACCTCGTCCACCGGCACCCAGGGCGCCGCCGCCACGCGGATCTCGACCTCGGCGCGTCCGTCCGGCGCCGCCGCGGTCTCGCCCATGCCGGCGCCGTTCACCCGGAACTCCGCCAGCAGCGGTCCGTTCGTGCCGAACAGGCGCCCCTGGCGGATCGCGGCGTCGAAGGCCGCCGGATCGAAGGCCTCCGACCCGATCCGCACGTAGTTGCGCGGGTAGCCCGCCAGCTCCTCCGGGCCGTGGCTGTCCGAGTTGGCGGTGCCGGTGCGGCGATGGCCCTGGCGCAGCAGCGAGTGCCAGTCCGCGCGCAGCAGCAGGTGCTGGCGGAAGCGGCGCCCGTTGACGAGCTCCATGGCGTCGAAATCGAGGCCGCGGGTGACGCCGTCGGCGCCGGGCTCGAGCAGGCGCCGGTTGGGCTCCGCCGAGAGCGGCAGGTCGGGACGGAAGGGCTCGCCGGCGTCGCCGAGGTGCGTGAGGAAGGCCCCCTCCTCCCGCTCGTCGGGCCCGTTGGCCCGGGCGTGGTTCAGCTGCACCACCCGGGCCCCGTAGTCCCGGCGCAGCTCGGCCACCAGGTCGGCCAGGCGGCGGTTCTGGGTGGGCGGCGCGCCGCGCCGGTGGGCGAGGGGCCGGTAGGGGATGGGCCAGGCGTTGGTGTGGCCGATGGTCCAGGGGGCCTGGGGGCTCGGCGCGCTGCTGGTGGCCTCCACGCCGTGCACCACCCGGATGCGCTCCGAGAGCCCCAACCCGGCCACGGCGGCGTCGAAGGCCCCCACGTGGTCGTGGTCCGTCGACACCATCACGTCGATGCCCTCGGCCAGGTAGCTCGCGAGCCGCTCGCGGTTCGTCATGGCCGAGTCGTCGCTGGCCTCGCCGTGCACGTGGAGGTCGGCGCTCCACAGGCCCGGGAGCTCGACGGCGCGCTCCAGCCGGAACGCCGGCACGCGCACCTCGGCGCCGGGCCCGGGCACCTCCACCGCGACCCGCTCCGCACTCCACTCGAGGCCGCGGCTGGCGGTCAGCTCGTAGCGGCCGGGCGGGATCGCCACGCGCCCGGGGTCGTGCTCGTTGCCGAGGAAGCGCAGCTGGTCCGACTCGCTGGCGCTCTGGACGCGCTCGCCGTCGATCCGGAAGTCGAGCAGCTCGGCGCCGAAGCGCGGGCCGGCGCCCCCACCGGCGGCGCGCACCACGATGCGCCCGGGACCGGCGTCGGCGAAGGCCGGCGCGAACACGAGCCAGCCCGGTTCGGGCACGCGCCAGGTCTCGACCCGCGCGAAGCCTCCCGGCGACACCTGGACCTCGAGCGCGCGCTCGGGGCGCTGGGGCGAGCGGAAGCGCAGGCGGTAGCGACCCGGCGGCAGCACGGCGCGGTACGAGCCGGCGGCGTCTCCCTCGGTGGCGGGGACGATCTGCGTGACCGGCGCGCCGCTCTCGGCCTGCTCCACCTGGACGGAGGCGACCGCGTCCGGCGGCTCGACGCGCCCCTCGACGCCGCTCCTGCCGTCGGCCACGCCGAGCAGGCGGAAGATGTGGTCCGTGGTGGAGGCCACGTCCGAGCGCCCGGTCACGAGCAGCCGGCGCTGATGGCTCCAGGTGGCGCCGGGCTCGAGCTCCAGGAAGGTGGCCCGGGCCAGGCGCAGGAGGCCGAGCTCGTCCCACGCCGGGTCCCCGGCGAAGACGTTCATCAGGTTCACGTGCCTGCCGGTCACGCCGAACTGGAAGAGCCCCTTGCGGGTGCGCTCCGGCGAGAAGAGCGCGTAGGCGATCGGCGGGAACTCCCTCACGCCCGGCACGCTCACGTGGGTGAAGGTGGCCAGGGCCTCGGGGTTCGCGAAGAGGTCGTTGCGATCGAAGCCCGCGTGGTGGAATCCGTGGGAGCGCTCGGGGGCCAGCGCGTTGCCGACGAAGGCCCGCATGCTGCGTCCGCCGCGCATCCAGACGTCTCCGTAGGCGAAGACCGGCGCGGAGCCTTCGCCCTGGTTCCTGAAGGTGGTGGTGATGTAGATCCAGGGCTCGCCGCGCAGGACCGCGTACTCGGTCTCCACCGCGACCTTCTCGACGTCGCCGGGCTCCGGCACCATCCAGTTCGCGAAGAAGCCCCCGCGCCGGAGGGAGCCCATGCCGCGGCTGCTGACCAGCAGGCGCGCCCAGCCCTCGCCTTCGTCGCTCTCGGCCCGCACGCGCTCGTAGTTCACGTAGACCCGCTGGTCCAGGTTCAGCAGCGGCCAGAGCCGCGCGAACTGGTCCTCGCCGCGCCGGTCGCGCAGGCCCACGTCGACCAGGCTGCCACCGTGGCCGAGGGCCCCGTGCTCGCGGCCCGGGTCGTCGACGATGGCCTCCACCAGGTCGTTGGCCAGGTACCAGTCGCCGATGCCCCCGATGGCGTCGGGTCCGCCGATCAGCAGGTCCGGCGCGCTCTCGGGCGCGATGCGCTCCGCGCGCATCGACGGCCCGGCGGAGGCGGGGCCCGCCCCGGCCAGGAGCGCGAGCGCGACGACGGCACCTCTCATGGCGCGGGCATGCTAGCGCCCGGGCAGGTGACGGGAGCGCCGCCGAACGCCTATGCTCGGCCGCCGTGCCGCCGCCGCGAAGCTCCCCGCAGCGCCCTTGCCGACGCCCGCTCGACCCGGGCCGGGCGCTCGGGCTCGCGCTCCTGGCCCTGGCCTGCGCCGGCGGGCCCGGTCCGGAGCCGAGCGACGTGCCCACGGGCCGCCTCCCCGCCGACGTGCGCCCCCTCGGCTACGACCTCGAGCTCGCGATCGTGCCCGGCCGGGAGCGCTTCCGCGGCAGCGCCCGCATCGAGATCGAGCTCGACCGGCCGCAGCGACGGATCTGGCTCCACGGCCGCGGCCTAGACGTAGGCCCGGTGCGGGTGGAGCGCCCCGGCGAGGAGCCCCTGATCGCGCGCTTCGAGCAGGTCACCGAGGAGGGCGTCGCGGCGCTCGACCTGCCCGCCGAGCTCGGGCCGGGACGCCTGGGGCTCCACCTGGAGTGGTCGGCGCCCTTCGACCGCACGCTGCAGGGCCTGTATGCGGTGGAGCTCGGCGGCGACGCCTACGCCTTCACCCAGCTCGAGCCCTTCGCGGCGCGGAGCATCTTCCCCGGCTTCGACGAGCCGGCCTTCAAGACGCCCTTCCAGGTGACCCTGATCGCGCCGGCCGGCGGCGCGGTCGTCGCCAACACGCCGGCCGTCGCGGAGGAGCCGCTCCCCGGCGGCCTCCGCCGCGTGCGCTTCGCCCCCACGCCGAAGCTGCCGACCTACCTGCTGGCCTTCGCGGTCGGACCGCTCGACGTGGTGGAGGCGGCGCCGCTGCCGCCGGGCGGCCCCCGGCAGCGCCCGGTGCCCTTCCGCGGGGTGGCCGCCCGGGATCGGGGCCCGGACCTGGCCTTCGCGCTCGCGCACACGCCGCCCCTGGTGGCGGACCTCGAGCGCTACTTCGACCGGGAATACCCCTACGCGAAGCTCGACGTGATCGCCGTGCCGGACTTCGACTCGGGCGCCATGGAGAACGTCGGCGCCATCACCTTCCGCGAGTACCTGCTGCTGCTCGACCCGCATACCGCCCCGGAGGTCCAGCGCCGCGCCTTCACCAACGTGATGTC
>Ga0299906_10005568_pt1 | contig 10239 bp, 8 predicted proteins | sample RVTome_14_FD_200259 | JGI IMG/M metagenome (GOLD analysis project Ga0299906, IMG submission 200259) | Soil microbial communities from uranium-contaminated site in the Upper Colorado River Basin, Wyoming, United States - RVT145D125 (version 2) ...
GTGGTTCGCGGATCGTTTCCTCGCGGTCCGCTTGGACCTGCTGGCTCCGGGTGGCTCGGCGGGGCTGCCGCCCGAGGTTGAGCCCGGAGAGGGAGCGATGTACTGGCCGATGGTCGTGGGCGACCCCCGACGGGCGGGCATCCGCGTCACCAACACCGGCTCCGACGCATGGCCCGCCGGCGCGCAGCTGCTCGCGGGATGGGCCCCCACGGCCGAACCGTATCTGGCCCGACCGCCGCAGCTGGCGCCGCTTGATATCGAGGTCCCGGCGCTGGCGCCCGGCGAGTCGGTGGACCTCGAGCTTCGACTGCCGGACCCGCCCCAGGGAGTCCGGGCGGTCGCGTGGATTACGTTGCAGGCAGGCAACACCGTCCTCTCCGATCTCGGCGTGCCGCCGTTGCAGCTTGCCACCGGACCGTCGTAGGGTTGACCCGCCTTTGATTCGCTTGCTAGGATCGGCCGGCACGACGCCGATACCCCGTGCCCTTGCGGTCCGCCAGGATCGCCCCCTGGCGTCGAGTTGTTCATTGAGAACACGCGCAGGAGCCAGCGCTATTGGTTGAACCGCCCCGGCCGGTGCGCCGCCGGATTCGCGCCATTCGTGCCTTCCTGGCCCGCAGCGTCCTCCACTTGCTGGTGGTGGTGCTGGTGGTTGGTAGTGCCACGCTGGGAGCCTTGAGCGCCCAGGGCGCGCTGACCGTGGACGAGACCACGATTCGGGTGGTGGCCCCGGCGCGCGGAGCCGTCTCGGAGCAAATGGCGGCCATCCAGGACGGGCAGATCACCATCGACCTTCAGCCGCCGAGCGGGGCGGAGGCCACAGATGTCACGGATGGCACCCGAGTCCTCTCCACCCCGGCCCCCGAGCCGGTGGCCGCCATCCCGCTGCCGGCGCCGCCTCCCGTCCGGTCGGGGGCGGTGGGGACCTCGCTGCCATGGGCCGGTCCCACCGGCTACGTGGACGGTGACGGCTCGCTGACCTGGCCCGTGCCGGGCGGATACGTGTCGCAGTACTTCTGGGGCGGTCACCAGGCCGTCGACATCGCCCACGCCTATGGCGGGGCGGTCCTCGCCGCCGATACCGGCACCGTGGTTTCCGCGGGTTGGCAGAACAATGGTGGCGGCCTGGTCGTCACCATCCAGCATTCCGATGGCCGGGTGACCGGCTACAACCACCTCGGTGCGGTCCTGGTCAGCGCGGGACAGGGCGTGGTGCGGGGTGAGCAGATCGCGACCGTGGGGTGCACCGGCATCTGCACCGGACCCCACGTCCACTTCGCCGTCATTGTCAACGGCGTCCTCGTCAACCCGCTCCGCTACCTGTAGACGAGACCGCCCCCTGGCTCGTTGGCTCCGTATGATCGGGGCACGATGTTCGCGGATCGCGTCCGCATCCACGTAACGGCCGGCTCGGGAGGCGATGGCTCACCGTCCATGCGGCGCGAGGCACACGTGCCGCGTGGCGGTCCCGACGGCGGCGACGGCGGGCGCGGGGGGTCGGTCATTCTGACGGCGGAGGCCGGCCTCACGTCCCTCGGTGCCTACCGTCACTCCCCACACGTGAAGGCCACCAGCGGGGGACGTGGCGCGCGACGGCGCGCGCACGGCCGCGACGGCACCGATGCCGTGCTCGGGGTGCCGCCCGGAACGGTTGTTCGCCGCGACCCTGACGGGGAGGTGCTGGGCGAGGTGCTCGCAGCCGGCGACCGGTTGGTCGTGGCCCGCGGTGGTCGAGGCGGTCGGGGGAACGTCCATTTCGTCACGTCCACCCACCAGGCGCCCCGCCACTACGAGCGCGGCGACCCCGGCGAGGAGGGCTGGCTGGAGCTCGAGCTGAAGCTCATCGCCGAGATCGGGCTGGTCGGTGCCCCTAACGCCGGCAAGTCGACCCTGTTGGCGGCCCTGACCGCGGCCCGGCCCGAGGTCGGCCCGTACCCGTTCACCACCACTTCCCCGAATCTGGGCGTGATCTCGGTGGAGTCAGGCCCCGACGGCGAGCGCTCGGCGGTCATCGCCGACGTTCCGGGGCTCATCGAAGGCGCGCACCGGGGACACGGCCTGGGTCACGAGTTTCTGCGCCACGTGGAGCGCTGCCGGGTCCTGCTGGGCGTCGTCAACGGCGCCGCCGACGACCCGGTGGGGGAGTGGCATGCGGTGATCGCCGAGCTCCGGCTCCACGATCCGACCCTCCTTGAACGGCCACTGCGGCTGGTGGTCACCAAGCACGACCTGCCCGAGGCCCGCGCTCGCTGGCGATCGGTGCGCGCCGCCCTGCGCAAGGACGGGTTCGACCCGATAGCGGTCTCGGCCCATGACGGGACCGGGCTGGATGCCCTGCGCGCCGCCCTGGCCGATGCGCTCCTTGAAGCCGACCGCCGCCAGGCCGAGATCGGGCCCGAGCCGGCGCGCCGCGTGCACCGCTTCGACCCGGCCGCGGACGGCTGGGAGGTAGTGGCCGAGGCAGACGGGCTCCGCGTCCGGGGCGCGGCCATCGAACGAACCGCGGCGCGCACGGATTTCGCCAACGAGGAGTCGCGAGAGCGCTTCCAGCGCCGCCTCGAACGGCTGGGCATCGACGCCGAGCTCCGACGCCGCGGTGCACGGAGCGGGACCATGGTGCGCATCGGCCGCCTCGAGCTCGAGTGGGGCGACGAAGCGTGACCGCCAGTCCATCTCGGGCGAGAGCCCGAACCAGGCTGGTGCCGGTTGGACTGCCCGTGGCGGCTGACGTCGAGCGGATCGGCATCCTGGGCGGCACGTTCGACCCTCCGCATATCGGTCATCTGTGGCTGGCGACCCTGGCGGCCGACGACCTGGGCCTGTCCCGGGTCCTGCTGATCCCCGCGGCCCACCCGCCTCACAAGCGCGGACGGTCCATCAGCCACGCGGCGGATCGAGTCCTGATGACCCGACTTGCGATCGCCAATGACCCGCGCCTGGACGTGTCGCTGGTCGAGCTCGAGCGGGAAGGGCCGTCCTTCACGGTTGACACCCTGGCCGAGCTGCGCCGGCGCCATCCGGAAGTCGAGCTGGTGCTGGTCATGGCTGCCGACAGCCTGGCCCAGGTGGATTCGTGGCGCGAGCCGGATCGGCTCCTCGAGCTGGCGTCCTGGGCCGTCGGCCCGCGCAGCGGGACGCCGTTGCCGCCTCGCGCCGACCTGGCCCGCCGCTTCGGGAAGGCGGCCGCCCGCATCCACCTCCTGGGCGGGCCGGCGCTGGACATCAGCGCGACCGATATCCGGCGTCGCGTGGCGGCCGGCCGCGCCATCCGCTACCTTGTGCCGCGGGCCGTCGAGGATCTGATCCTCGAGCGCCGCCTCTACCAGCCATAGCCACGCGGACTCGGAGGACCGACCTGCAGCAGCCGACCCCGAACGTGACTCCGCTCCACCCGGAGCTCGACCCGGCCCAGCTGGCGCACCGGATTGTGGAGATCGTGTCCGACCACAAGGCCAGCGATGTCGTCATGCTGCGCACCGGGGAGCTCACCTCGCTGGCCGACTTCTTCGTCATCGGCACCGGCCGTTCCGACCGCCAGGTCACGGCCCTGGCCGGCGCGCTGGCCGAGGAGCTGCGGGCACAGGGAGTCCGGCCACTCGGAATCGAGGGCAGGGTCGGCGCGCGATGGGTGCTCCTCGACTACGGCAGCGTCATCGTTCACCTGTTCACGCCCGACGAACGCGAGCGCTACGGGCTCGAGAAGCTGTGGAGCGCGGCCCCGGCCGTGGTCCGGCTGGTCTGACCGGCGGAAGTACGCCCCGAGTACCAGTTGGTGGTGCTCCGGTGCGCCGCTTGCTCGGCCTGGGTGCGCGATTCGCTGTACGGGCTGGGTACCAGCCCAGGGTACGGGGGTCCTATTGAGGTGGTGCACGGCCGCCCCCATCCTCGGCCGCATGAGCACCTCTCGGAAGCGCGAAACGACCGCGGTCGAGTCCTGCCGCTATTGCGGCGGGAGCCTGTTGACCTCGGTGTTCGACACGTCCTTCCGCGACGAGAGCGTCGAGGAGCGGTTGTTCTTCGCCCTTCCCGGCGCCCTGTGCCTGCCATGCAAGCAGCTGTACATCGACCATCAGCTGATTGGAATCCTGGGCCTGTCGAACGCGCGCTGCACGTTCGCGATTGAGAGCGACCGGGTCCTCCGCGCCGGGGCCGCCTAGCCCTTCTCCGGTCAGCTCTCCAGCGGCCGGATCTTCACCGCCGCGCCCTTCGCCGCACCCAGGACGTACTCGCCCAGCCACGCCGTGACCGCGGCCTCCGGCTCACCCGTGTTGGCCTTGATCGCCAGGTCCGCCTCGAACAGGCCCCGCAGCATTCCCTCCAGCTCCTCCCCGGTGTAGCGTCGCGCGGCGGCCGTCACCCGCTCGGCGCCCGACGGGTTACCGGGCCGCAGGCGCCTGGTGATCTCCGCCGCACCCGCGCCGCTGGTCAGCAGGTCGCGTGCGACGGTGAGGTCCACCAGGCGATTCTCGAGAGCCGCCATGATGCGCAGCACCGGCTCGCCCTCGGCCAGCGCTCGACGCAGTGCTTCAGCCGCGCGGGTCGGGTCGCGCCGCTCGACCGCGTTGGCGACCGCATTGACCGATGGCGGCCGGGTGTCGGGCACCAGGGACTCGACGTCGGGCACCTCGATCGGTCGGTCCCCGGCGGCCAGCGCCAGCTTGCGCAGCTCGCCGTCGGCGACTCGCGTCTGCTCGCTGCGCTCGACGTCGTTCTCCCAGACCCCGCCGATTCGTTGGGCCAGGGCTGCCGCGGCCGCCGGATGGATGGCGATCTTCAGCTCGGCGGCATGGCGGGTGACCCAGCCCCGAAGCTCGTCGCGGCGTGGGGCGAGGCACGGTTCCACGTGACCACCCATCGCCTGCACGGCCGTCTCGAGACGCTTGAGGAGGGCCGGCGGACGGCCCACGTCCCGGGAGGGACGCAGCTCAGCCAGGGCCAGCGCCGCTCCATCGGGCAGCTGCTCGACGAGAGCCAGCAGCCGATCGGCCGCGCTGCCCGACGTCCCCGCGGCGCGGAGCGGCTGCCGCACGACCACGCAGTGGGCCCCGAACAGCCCGACGCTCGCCGCCTCCAGGGCGGCCCGCGCCAGCAGTGCCTCGTCCGGCGCGTGGTCGGGAGTCAGCACCACCCTGTCGGTCGCCCCCACCTGTTCGGCAAAGGCCGCCACCGCCCGGTCGATCGTGTACGCGTCGTCGCCGTACGCCAGGAGCACCTTGCCGGTCATCGGTCGCCATCCGCCCATGCGTCACGCAACCTGACCTCGAGCGCGCGGCGCGTCAGCCCTGCGGCGTCCGCCAGCCTGGCCTCAAGCGCTTCAGCGGGCTCACGCGCAGCGTGGATCGGTTCGGCATCGTCAGGGTAGCGGGTGGCAAGGTCCTCCAGCCGTTCGCCGATGTCCCTGAAGTCCTGCCCGACCCGCCGATCGGCCACGGACACGCAGATGGCGGCCCAGCTGCGCGGAAATCGCTCGGGGTCGAGCAGGCAGTAGAAGGGATGGGAGGCGACCGGCTCGGCGAGCTCCAGGTAGCCGAGCGCGGTGAGGTGCTCGGCGCCCGCGAGCCCATGACGGGCGTTGCCCCGTGTCGAGACCTTGTCGATGTCGTGGAGACGACCCGCGGCCTCGACCAGGGGCGGATCCACCTCGACCCCATTGTCCGCCAGGGCGCGCGCCGCCTCGGCCGCCACCCGGGCCACGCCCTCGGAATGGACGACCAGCCATTCGGGTGGGCTGTCGGCGGCGAGCAGCTGGCGGGCAGTGGAGCGGTCGGGCACGGCCATGAACCGATCCTACCCGCCCAGGCCCGGACGGGCTCGCCGCCTCCGGCCGGCGCCGGGGCGGTCTGGCCGCGGCGACTGATGACCCAGTAAGCCCGGCCATCGGTCACGACTTCGACATCGCCGTCCTGGTCGGTGCGGTACACCGCCTGGACGCGGCTTTGGGCCAGGTTGTCCAGGAGCGACCGGTGCGGATGACCGTATGAGTTGTCCAGCCCGACCGAAATGATGGCGACAGATGGCTGGATCGCGCTGAGGAAGGCGTCGGTCGTCCCTGATTTCGATCCGTGATGGCCGACTTTCAGGACATCGACCGGACGGAGCACTCCACGCTCGACCAGCAAGGCCTCCACCGGTGCCTCCGCATCACCGGTGAGCAGCGCGCTGAACGAGCCGAACTTGAGCAGGGCAATAATCGAGGCGTTGTTCGTGGCACCGTCAGGCAGAGGACGTGTGCGATCGGTCTCGGAAGGATAGAGAATCTCAAGCTCGGCACCGCCGCCGAGTTGGATGACCTGACCCGCGGCCGCCGCGTGCAGTCGCCCATCGGGCTCGCCCCGGGCGGCATCAATCACGCGACCATGCGGTTCTCCACGAAGCGGCCATCCGCCATCCACAAACAGCCGCACCCGGTAACGACGGAGGACCTCCTCCATGCCCCCAAGGTGATCCTGATCCGGGTGAGTGAGGACCACGACGTCGAGGTGACGCTCGTGGAAGGCGAGGTTCTGTCCAATCCGTCGAAGTGTCAGGTCGGGATCGACGCCGCTGTCCACGAGTACGGTACGGCCATCGGGTGCCTCGATCAGGATCGCGTCGCCTTGGCCGACATCGAGCACGGTCAGGTGCAGGCGACCGTCCGGCCCGGTCGCCACCGTGGCCAGGGCCAGGACCAGTACCAGCCCTAACCCGGCGCGCCGCGGCCGAGCCACCCACCCGAAGGCCGAGGCGAATGTCGCCGCCTCGGGCAAGGTCACCTGGGGCAGGCTGGGGCGATCCGCGATCTCGAGCGGCGCGGCCGTGGTCGGTCCTGCATCGGGCGGTCGGGAGAGGCGGCGCACCGCCAGGCCCAGCAGCGGATACCACGCCAGGGTGAGCCATGGGCCTCCGGTCGCCGGCAGGGCGGCCAAGGGCAGCGCGGCGGCTGCGATCCCGGCGGTGATCAGCGCGCGCAGTGGAAGCCACGCCGCCCCACCGGCAAACCAGACTGCCGCATCGGCGAATACGGGGAGTGGCACCGCTGAGCTGAGACCGCCAACCACCGCGGCCAGCGCCGAGCCGGCCATGACGGCCGGCACCAGTGGGACGACCACCACGTTGGCCAGGGGCGCTACGAGCGAGACCTGTTCAAACGTGGCCAGCAACACGGGGAGCGTGGCCAGCTGGGCCGCGAGTGTGAGAGCCACGGGCGTGCGGATCCAGGCCGGCCACCGTTCCAGGCGCTCCTCCAGTGCGGAGCCGAGCACGATCAGCCCGGCGGTGGCCAGCGCCGACAGCTGGAAGCCGACGTCCCACAGGGCAGCCGGCGAAGCCAGCAGCATGACGACCACCGCCGCCATGAGTGCGGCTGCGGCGTGTGCCGGCGACCCACCGAGCCGGCTGACGAGCAGGGCCCCGGCCATCAGCGCGGCTCGGACCACGGCCGGCGACGCCCCGACCAGCACCACGTACCCTGCCACCGCGACCGTAGCCGCGACGGATGGCAGCACGAGCCCCGCGCGCCGGCGGAGGGGGCGGGTCAGCGCACCGATGAGCACGACGACGATCGCGATGTTCCAGCCACTGATGGCGACCACGTGGGACAGTCCGGCCACGGCGAATGCGTCTCGGACCTCCGGATCGATCCCGGCCCGAACCCCGAGCAGGATGCCGGCCCCCAGTGATGCCTCGGGTTCGGGCACGGTGCTGACCAGCCCGTTCAGGAGCCAGCGACGCACGCCGCTGAACCCGTCGGTCAGCGGGTCGGACCGATGCCCGACGAGGGTGATCTCGAATGCCCAACCCAGGGCCCCAATGCCCTGGCGACGCAGCCGCTCGCGGTACGCGGTCCCTTCCGCATCGGCGCCATCCGGAGGCCGGATGCTGACCTCGACCGCGACCTCGTTGCCGGCCATCACCGCCGCAGATCGGGGAACGCGCACCAGCAGCCGGCCTTCCAGCGGGTCGCCGGCGAGGTGCACCTCGTCGAGCACGAGGTCGAGCCCGTCGCCTCGGGGCGTGGGCTCATCCGCCACGATACCCGTCACCGGCCACGTCGCGTCCCCGGCCAGCAGGTCCACGGTGCCAGGCCCGCTGGGTGGAGCGGCCGCGGTTCCTCGGATTCCGCCCAGGACCAGCCCGCCCACGAGCGCGGCTGCCGCGACCCCGGCTGGCATGAGCAACGGGCGGGCGACCGCGACGAGCACCAGCCCTCCCATGCCGGCGCCGATCACTACGGCAACCAGGGCCCCGCTCAGCCACCCCGCATCCGCAGTCGCGATGCCGGCCATGAGCCCGGCCAGGAGGCCGGGCAGCAGCCACGCGCCCGGCCGGTCCATCGTCTGCGAGCCCTAGGGAACCGTCACCAGGTCGGCGATCTGCTCCAGCTGGCGCGCAGTGAGCACCTCGCGGGTCACCAGCTCGTCCAGCGTGGCGAACGGCCGCTCCTCACGCGCCGCGATGATCTTCTCGGCGGTGACCGGACCGATCCCCGGAAGGGCCTCAAGCTCGGACTGGCTGGCCCGATTGAGGTTCACCAGCCCATTGCCGCCACCGTTTCCCCCGCTCGCTGGGTTCTCGCCGAGCACGGGCACGTAGATCTGCTGCCCATCCACCACCGCGGCTGCCAGGTTCAGGCTCCGCGCGGCGGCCGCCAGATCCGCGCCTTCGGCATAGCCACCCGCCGCGGTCAGCGCGTCCGCGACCCGTGACCCGGCGGGCAGCCGGTGGATGCCCGGCAGGTTGACTCCGCCTTCGATGTCCACCACCAGCTCCCCGCCCTGCTCTCCCTCGTGCCCGATCGACGGCGCGGGGGTGGCCCACGGGTCGGGCGCAAATGACGGATTGGCTGGCGTCAGGACGACACCGGCCACCAGGGCGAGGCTCGCCGCCCCGGCCAGCACCACCGCGGCTCCCACGGCGGCCACGGTCACCAGGTCGAATCGGGTCATGCGCCTCCTGCATGGGAGGCGAGCAACGAATGGTCTGCGTCCGGGACCCGACGCCCGGGCACTCGACGCCGGGCCTCGGAAGCAGGCCAGCAGGCTATCCGGCGCCCGGTTATCTCGGTCTTACCGAGCGGTGACCACGTTCACCAGTCGCCCCGGGATGTGCACTACGCGGGCCGGTGGCTGCCCGTCGAGGTGCGCCTGCACCCGGGCCGATGCGAGCGCCAACCGCTCGATTTCGGTCTCCGAGGTGTCGGGCGCCACGAGCAGCCGGTCGCGCAGCTTGCCGTCGACTTGGACCGGCAGCTCGATCAGATCCGCGGCCGCCAGGTTCTCGTCAGCCACCGGCCAGGGCTGCTGGTGGATCGAATACGGCCGCCCGCGGCGCTCCCACAGTTCCTCGGCGATGTGCGGCGCGGCCGGCGCCAGCAACAGGAGCAGCGTGTCCACCGCCTGGTGGTACGCATCGGTCCCGGCCAAGCCGTCATCTCGCGCCCGGCCGATGGCCGTTGCCAGTTCCATGAGTCTGGACACCGCCGTATTGAAATGGAGCTCTCCGTAATCCTTGGTGACGTCTGTAATCGTTTGATGCGTCACGCGTTGGAGGTCCCGGCGGCCACCCTCGATAGTGGCCAGCAAGGCATCAGCAGATGTGCCCCCGCTGCCCGGGATCTCCCCGGTCATCGGGTTGAAGGGCGGCAGGCCCGGCACGGTGGCCATCGGCTTGCTGAGCTCTGACTCGTTCATCGGGGCCTGGGCGACCGTCCAGACCCGGGACAGGAAGCGCGACACGCCTTCGATCCCGGTTGGGGACCATGGCCCGCCCTGGTCCCAGGGGCCGATGAAGAGCAGGAACAGGCGGACGGTATCGGCTCCGTATCGGGCCACCAGCTCGTCGGGGTTGACGACGTTGCCGCGGCTCTTGCTCATCCGGTGGTGGTCGGCGCCCAGGATCTGGCCCTGGTTGCGGAGGGCCACGAACGGTTCGTCGAACTCCAGATGGCCCATGTCGCGCAGGGCCTTCACGAAGAAGCGGCTGTACAGCAGGTGCAGGACCGCGTGCTCCGCGCCGCCGGTGTACAGGTCGACCGGCATCCAGTGGCGCATGGCTTCCGGATCCCACGGGCCGGCTTCGAACCGCGGGGAGCAGTAGCGCAGGTAGTACCAGGACGAGTCGACGAAGGTGTCCATGGTGTCGGTCTCGCGTCGCGCCGGCTCGCCGCCGACCGGGCAGGTAGCGGCGAGGAAATCCGGGTGCGACTGAAGCGGCGAGACGCCCGTGGGGGCGAAGTCCACGTCACGCGGCAGGAGCACCGGC
>Ga0299906_10005570_pt1 | contig 10237 bp, 9 predicted proteins | sample RVTome_14_FD_200259 | JGI IMG/M metagenome (GOLD analysis project Ga0299906, IMG submission 200259) | Soil microbial communities from uranium-contaminated site in the Upper Colorado River Basin, Wyoming, United States - RVT145D125 (version 2) ...
ACCCGGAAGATGCTGAACAGCCCGATCGAATCGAGCCACTCATCGCTGTTCTGGAGGAGGTTGTACAGCATGAGAGGAATCAGGTCGGCGAAAGGCCGCCGTTCGCATGGTGCAGGGACCGCTTCTCGAGGGCGGCGATGACGGCTTCCAGGGCCATGCCGCGCGAGCCCTTGATGAGCAGGGCGTCGCCGGCGCCGAGGTCATCCAGCCCGCGGGCCCGCAGCAGGGCGCTGACGCTTCGATGGTGGGTGAATCGCGACTCGGGCCAGCCCAGCGCCAGCTCATCGGCGATGAACCGGGCCAGCGGGCCGATGAGGATCGCCCGGTCGATGGCGGCCCGCCCGTCGAGGTCGCGCAGGCGCTGTCCGATCTCCCGGTGCAGGGTCTCGCCCTGGTCGCCCAGTTCCAGCATGTCGCCCAGGAGCACGATGCGGCGCTGGGCGGACGGCGTGAGCTCGGCGAACGTCTCCAGGGCGGCGATCGTCGAGTCGGGATTGGCGTTGTAGGCGTCGTTGTGGACATCGACGCCGCCGATCATCTGCCGGGTCATCCGCATCGCCTCCGGCCGGACCTGCTCCAGCGCGCGGGCGACTTCATCATCGCTCAGGCCGAACCGCCGCCCGACCGCGATCGCGGCGAGGGCGTTGACCGCGTTGTGCCGCCCCGGGAGCCCCAGGCCGAAGCGCTGCCGGCCGTTGATCTCCAACCACCATCGTTCGCCCGCGCCGCCGCGGTTCGTGAGGCGCAGATCGGCGTCCGGCGATGCGCCGAAGAGAACCCGCTTGGGCAGCCGGCGCAGGTACGGGCGCAGCAGAGGCGAGTCGGCGTGGGCGATGACCACCGCGCCATCGCGCAGTGAATGGAGCAGGGCCGCCTTTTCCTCCGCCACCGCCTCGACGGAGCCGAATCCCTGAAGGTGGCTGCGCCCGATCATCGTGATCACCGCGATGTCCGGCCAGGCGATCTCCGACAGGTGGGCGATCTCGCCGGGCGCGTTGGTGCCGATCTCCACGATGAGGTACTTGTCGCCCGGCCTCGCGCTGAGGATCGTGAGCGGCACGCCGACGGCGTTGTTGAACGACCGGGGCGCTGAGGTCCCGGTCAGTCTCGTCGAGAGCACGGCGTCGATCATGCGCTTGGTCGTCGTCTTGCCAGCGCTGCCGGTGATGCCGATGACCTTCGTGCCCATCAGCATGCGCCGGTACGCCCGGGCCAGACGCGTGAGCGTCCGCAGGCCGGTGTCCACCCGCATCACGCTGACGTGGGCCGGATAACGCCCGGTCTCGATGTCGCGCTCGACGATGAGCAGGCCCGCGCCGCCGGATACGGCCTGATCGAGGAAATCGTGGCCGTCGTGCTGCTCGCCCCGGATCGCCAGGAAGGCCTTGCCGGCCAGGACCCGGCGGGTGTCGATGCCCAGCCCCGAGAGACTCGCCGGCGCAACCGCGAGCTTCAGCCAGCGGCCGCCGGCAATGGCGCGCAGGTTGGTCGGGGTGAAGAAGCTCATGTGGTGCATGCACCGGCGCCGCGGCAGCGCAGCGCCGCCGCCGCTTCCTCGCGATCGTCGAAGTGCCGCACATCGCGCCCCACGATCTGGTAGTCCTCGTGCCCCTTGCCGGCGATCAGCACCACATCGCCGGCGCGCGCCGATTCGATCGCGCGGCGGATGGCATCGCGCCGCGCCACGCGGCATTCCACATCCTCAGCGCGATCGGCCGGAACGCCGCTCAGGATCTCGTCGATGATCGACTGGGGATCCTCGGTCCGCGGGTTGTCCGAGGTCACGATGACGCGGTCGCTCCAGCGGCAGGCCGCCCGGGCCATGCGCGGCCGCTTGGTGCGATCGCGGTCGCCGCCGCACCCGAAGACCGTGATCAGCCGCGCGCCCGCGGGCACGACCGGCCTGAGCGCGCCCAGGACGTTCTCCAGGGCATCGTCGGTGTGGGCGTAATCCACGAGCACCGTCACGTCCGATTCACCCGCCCGCACCGGCTCCACCCGGCCGGGCGGCGGCGTGCAATCGGCCAGGCCGCGGCGAATCTCCTCCGGAGCGAGCCCCAGCACATGGGCCACCGCCGCCGCCTGAAGCGCGTTGCAGACGTTGTATTGGCCGATCAGCGGCAGGCGGACCTGGATCGATCCCCATGGTCCCCGCATGGTCACGTCGACGCCGGTGATCGACTGGGCGCCGACGACAGCCACGGCATCGGCCGATTCATCGTGCAGACTCGTGGTCAGGACGGGGCACGAGCAGGCCTCGAAGATCGCTCTCGACGCCGGATCGTCGATGTTGATGATCGCCCAGCCGTCCGGCGGCAACTGGCGGAACAGGATCGACTTGGCTTGCAGATAGGCCCGCGGCGTGCCGTGGTAGTCCATGTGATCGCCGGTCAGATTGGTGAAGACGCCGGCATCGAACGCCAGCGCCGCCGTGCGCTGCTGGTGCATGGCGTGGCTCGACGCCTCCATGACGCAGGCGGTGCAGCCGTGGTCGACCATCCGCCGCAGCAGCGCGCTGATCTCCAGCGAAGGCGGCGTGGTCAGGCGCGTGGGCGTGATTGCCGCGCCATCGTCGATGCGCACGGTGCCCAGCATGCCGCAGCGCCGGCCCGCACTGTTGAGCAGGTGGTGCACCAGGTGCGCGGTGGTGGTCTTGCCGTTCGTGCCGGTGACGCCGACGAGTTTCATTCGCGACGACGGAGCGCCGTGGAACCGCTCGGCCAGCAGCGCTGTCGCGCGCGGCACATCCGCCGCCAGCAGCCCCGTGACGCCCTCCGGCAGCGCCGCCGGATCATCGCTCAGGATCGCGATGGCCCCGCGCGCCAATGCGTCGCCAATGAACATCCGGCCGTCGTGCCGGACGCCCGTTCTCGCGATGAACAGACTGCCCGCGGCGGCCCCGCGCGAGTCCTCGACGATCCGGTCGATCTCGACATCGGCCGTGCCGCGCATCAGTTGCACGGGCAGATCAGCGATTAGCTCATCCAGTCTCATGGTCGCGCGCGGTCCCTCCGACCTGTCACCAGACTCTTCGGGATTGTGAACGACACCGGCCCAGAATTGAAATGATCAGGGCAGAATCAACATGGCATCCCCATAACTGAAAAAACGGTACTGCCGGGCGATCGCCTCCCGGTACGCCGCCTTCAGGCGATCAAGCCCCACCAGCGCGCCCACCAGCGCCAGCAGGGTCGAGCGCGGCAGGTGGAAGTTTGTCAACAGCCCCTCGACCAGGCGGAACTGATACGGCGGCGCGATGAGCAGCTCCGTGGCCCCGCGGAATGACGCCGGCCATGGCTGAGGCAGCGACTCGAGCGCACGCACGGTCGTGGTGCCCACGGCGAACAGGCGCCCCGCCCCGCCGGCCTCGCGGCGCCGGTAAAACCCCCCGATCGCGTCGATCGTCGCCGCCGGGACGTCGAATCGCTCCCGGTGCATGTCATGCGCCTGCACGGTGGCGGCGGTGATCGGCCTGAACGTGCCCGGCCCGACGTGCAGCGTTACCAGGGCCCTCTCCACGCCCCCGGCCTCGATCGCATCCATGAGTTCGGGCGTGAAGTGCAGCCCCGCGGTGGGCGCGGCCACCGATTCCCGTCGTGCCTCGTTCGCGTACACCGTCTGGTACCAACGGCGATCGTCGTCATCGTCACCCTGCGCTTCGCCCTGCGCTTCGCCCTGCGCTTTGCCCCGGGCGCGAACGATGTACGGCGGCAGCGGCGTCCACCCGACGGCATCGAGCGCCTCCGCGGCCGGACGAACCGGCTCAAGCCGAACGATCCAGTCCGCCTGATCCCGTTCGAGGAGCATCAGAACCGAACCGGACGGGCTGCCGCGCCGATCGGTCAGTTCGATGGCCGTGCCCGCGCGCAGGCGGCCGTTGCTCCTGAGCATCATCCGCCAGCGACCACACTGAATCTCCTCGAGGAACAGGCCCTCGATCCGGCCTCCGGAGCCCGACCTCCGGCCGAACAACCGGGCCGGGGTCACCGCCGTGTCGTTCATGATGAGAACGTCATCGCGCATCAGATACTCCGGCAGGTCGCGAACGTGGCGGTGCTCGATCGCATCAGACGACCGGCTCATGACAAGCATCCGGGCCGAGTCGCGCGGCACGGCGGGACGGGTGGCGATGAGACGCTCCGGCAGCTCGTAGTCGAGTTCATCCGTCCTGAGCAACGGTGGGGTCATGCGTCGATTCCAGGCGTCCGGAACGTTGCGAGCGGGCAACATCCGTCCCAGGCGCTCCGGGTCCGGGTCGGCCGCCATGGCGACGAAACCCTGATCGTAGGCGTTCGAGGCCGGCATTATCGGATCGCGGCGAATGCTCGCCCGGTTGGAACGGGGCTCGCTTCCGTTCACCATGTGAGCGCTGAGTACCGGTTCAACGTCATCGGGTCCGACCCTGGCCATCGCCTGATTCACGTGCATCGAGCGAGTCTGGCCTTCACGCCGGCCAGCCGCCACGCCGACGATGCAGCGCCCGCGTGCCGCGAATCCGACGCCGGTCAATGCCGCATCGTCGTCAACGCCCTTCGCCGCGAGATCGATCGGCTGGCCCGGGGCTTCGGCCCGGTGCCGCTCAACGCCTGTTGGTCGAAGGACAGTCGCGACAACTGCCCGATCGACGAACTGGCGTCTCCGCCGGACCGCACGAAGCACGAGCGGCCGATTATCGACCGCACGACGACGATCGTCCGCCCTGCCGCGCCGCCGCCGCCACCCCTGATCGTGCTGCCCCTGCTGACCACCAACACGGGCGGACTCATCGACCTGCTGGCATGATGCAGCGCCGGCGAGGGTCAATGATGCGGCGGACTACCTGTCGAACCCGGCGAGCTCGGCCGACACCTGCCTGAGCCCGCGGCGCTTCGCCTTCGCCACCGCATACTCCAGCGAATCGGCCATGCGCTTCCGCACGTTCGCCGTCACGTTGAAGCCGCGCTCCTGCATTGCCTCCAGGGCCCAACGCCACGCATGAAACTCCTCCAGGCACCGGGGGCGATACGTGCCGAAGCCGATCGCGTGATGGCCGATCTCGTGAAGGAAGATCGCGCAGCTCATCGGCCCGCGCGGATACGGCGCTTCGATCAGCCGGCTCAGACCGCCGTGCGAGTAATGGACCTCCCAGGCGCAGCCGGTCATGCTGCTGCGCCACTTTCGCACGCGGACGCCGTGGGCCAGCTTCATCTCCGCCACCAGCGCATCGTAGCGGCCCTGCATGGGCCGCTTCGGCGGCGGTGACGGCGCAGGCGGCGTGACTTCCGGCCGCGCCGCCTTGAGGGGCCGGGTCAGAATGTCCCACAGGTTGGATGCAATCCAGGTCATGCCGGGGTGAGTCTCGCTCCCGGCTTGACATCGTGGCCGTGGCAATAGGCCGCGAACGACATCGCCTTGCCTCCCGGCGGCTGGACCGACAGCAGCTCGAGCTGGCCCCACCGGCAGGCCACCTTGCCATCGGCCAGCACCAGGCCGGGGGCCGCCTCCTCCGCGCCTGCCGCATGGTCCCGCACTCGCAGCAGTTTCAGCGTCTTGCCGTTGATACTGACATTGCAGCCGGGCCAGGGCGTGAGACCGTGGATCCGGGCCCGCACCGCGGCGGCTGTCTTGTCGAAGTCAATTCGCCCCAGGGCTCGGGTGAGCTTCGGAGCGCGGCTGGCCAGGGCGTCGTTCTGCGGCACGGGCGTTAGCGAGCCGTCCTCGCGCTTGTCGAGCACCTCGATGACCGCCCGGGCGCCGATCTCCGCCAGACGGTCGTGCAGCTCACCGGCCGTCTCCAGCGGGTCGATGACGGTCTGCGCTGCGCCCAGGATCTCGCCCGCGTCCATGCGGTCCGAAAGTTGAATGACCGTCACGCCCGTGTGCGTTTCGCCATTGATCATCGCCCAGTTGATGGGAGCGGCCCCACGATACTTCGGCAGCATCGAGGCGTGGAGATTGATCGCGAACCCGCTGCGGAGCAGGTCCGGCCCGAGCTTCTGGCCGAAGGCGATGACCACGTACGCCGCCGCGCCCGTCGCGGCGATCTGCCGCTGGGCCTCGGGGCTGTTCACATTGTCCGTGGTCAGGAGCGGCAGGCCCCGCTCCGCCGCCTGCGCCGCCACGGCCGTCGGCTCGACCTTGAGACCGCGGCCGGCCGGCCGCTGCGGCTGCGAGACCACCAGCGCGACCTCGTGCCGCTTCAAGAGCCTGGCGAGGGCCGGCAGCCCGAACGAACCCGAACCAAAAAAGACGATCCGCATGGCGATAGCTTACAGCCGGGAAGCCCGTTCGAGGTCCTTGATGTCCTTGCGCCGGGCGATCCGGTCCATCGGGCTCATTCGGTCGATGATGAGCACGCCATTGAGGTGGTCGAATTCATGCTGCCACACGCGGGCCATGAAGTCGTCGCGCGTCTCCGAGAACGTCCGCCCCTCCAGGTCCTGGGCCGTGATGGTCACGGCGACTGGTCGCCGGATGTCCACGTGGATGTTCGGCAGGCTCAGGCATCCTTCCTCGTGAACCTCCAGCTCCTTCGAAACGATCTCCAGCCCGGGATTGATGTACACGCGCGCCGATCCCAACGGCTCGCGTTCGCGGTCGGCCTCCGGCGGCAGCGTCACGAACAGACGCCAGGGCACCCCCACCTGCGGCGCGGCAAGGCCGACGCCCTCGGCGTCGTACATCAGCTCGATCATGCGGCGGACCACTGTTCGAACGGCCTCATCGACGGTCTCGATCGGGGCCGCCTTTCGCCTGAGCATGGGGTCCGGATAGCGAAGGATGCTCAGTTGGGCCGGATCGATACCCATGCCGGGCAATGCTAGCCGTCGGTCCGGCCGGTCGCCAGTTCGCGACCGTTGACCTGCGCATCCTATGATCTTACCGTGCAGGATTCGGCCAGGCCGGCGTTTCGCGGCCCCGTGGCGACCGCCCTCGACGGGGCCCGACGATGCCGGCGACAAGGAAACATCCGTGGCGTTCTTCAAAAAAAGGCCCCCCGACGACGAGGGGCCGGACAACGGCAAACCGAACGGCGACGCTCCGTTCGAGCCCCAGCCGGAAAAAGCCCAGAAGTGGTTCGAGCACGCCCGGACCGCGGCGATGTCGTCCAACTACGACTACGCGCTGAGCTGCTATGCCAACGGCCTCAAGCTGGACCCGGAGACGATGTCGGCGCACGACGCCATGATGGAGGTGGCGGTCCGCTACATGAACAAGGGCGGCAAGCCGGCCGGCGGGCGGGAGATCCGGGCGATCGAGGAGAGCCACCCCATCGGCCGGTTCGTGGCGGCCGAGTTCGCCTGGATGAAGGACTTCATGAATTCCGGCCTGGCGCTCAAGGCCGTCGATGCCGCCGTCAAGGCCGGCCAGCTCGAGTGGGGCCACGCCGTGGCGTCCAAGGTGCTCGGCCTCATGCGCCGCCAGAAAAAGGTCGGACGGTCCACGTGGCTCTCGGCGATGAACACGTTTCGCGATGTCCACGCGTTCAACGAGGCCCTGGCGGCGGGCGAAGCCGCCCTGGCCCTGGATCCCACCGACTCCAATCTCGATCACGAACTCAAGAACCTGTCCGCCCAGCGGGCGATGGACCAGGGACGGTACGAGGACGCCGCCGGCCAGGAAGGCGGCTTCCGCGGCATGGTCAAGGACATCGAGAAGCAACGCGAGCTGGACGAGGCCGATCGCCTGTCCATCAGCGGCTCGGCCGAGGAGCGCAAGTTCTCCGTCGCCGAGCGCGACTACCAGGAAAACCCCCAGTCGCCGGAGAACATCAGCAAGTACGCCCAGGCCCTGAAGAAACAGGGCACGTCGGAGACACTGCGGAAGGCCGGCGAGGTGCTGCTCAAGGGATTTCAGGACACCGGTGAGTACCGCTTCCGCATGAGCGCCGGCGACATCGAGATCGACAAGGCCAGGCGCCGGGAACGAGCGCTTCAGGACAAGCTTCAGCAGAACTCCCTGAACGGCGAGCTTCAGGCGCAGTACGAGCAGGCGCGCACGGCGCGCCTGAAGCTCGAATCCGAGGAGTACAACGAGCGCGCTGAGAGGTACCCCACGGATCGGCGCATCCGGTTTCAACTGGGCGAGATCGCCATGGAACTGGGCGATTTCGGCAAGGCGATGGAGTGCTTTCAGACCGCCAAGGACGAGCCGCGCCTGGCCGTCCGGTCGAGCCATCTCCTCGGGCAGTGCTTCGCCCACGAGCACTGGCACAAGGAGGCGATCGAGGAGTTCAAGGAGGCCCTGGCGGGGCTCGACGTCACCGACAAGGACCGCGAACTGGACATACGCTACGACCTCATGCTCTCCCTGATCGAGCACGCCCGCTCGGAGCGCGATGCCGACCTCGCCCGCGAGGCCCGCGACATCTGCTCCAACATCGCCCGACGCAACATCGGATTCCGCGACATTCGCGAGAAGCGAAACGACGTCGAGGGACTGCTCAAGGAGATCGCGACCGGCGATTCGCCCGGTTGAGCCGCCTCACGCCGCCCGGTCATCGCCGTGAGCACCATCATCGCCCTCATCCCCGCCCGCTACGAATCGGTCCGGTTCCCGGGCAAGATCCTGGCCTGCCGCACGGGCAAGCCGCTCATTCAGCACGTCTGCGAGCGGGCCGCCGAGAGCCGCCTCGTCCAGCGCATCATCGTCGCCACCGACAGCCCGAAAATCGCCGCCGCCGTCCGGGGGTTCGGCGGCGAGTCGATCATGACCAGCGCAGCGCACCCGAACGGCACGAGCCGCATCGCCGAGGCCGCGCGCGGCATGGAGGCGGACATCATCGTGAACCTCCAGGGCGATGAGCCCCAGCTCGACGCCGAGCACATCGATCGGACCGTGCAGGTCCTGATCGACCATCCCGAGGCGCCGATGGCCACCCTGGTCTCCCCCTTCGCCGCCGATGAGGATCCGGCCGATCCCAACATCGTTAAGGCGGTGGTGGATGCACGGGGATTCGCCCGGTCCTTCACCCGCCGCTACGAGCCCCAGGCGCCCGGCGCGGCGGCCGGGCTCCGGCATCTCAAGCACATCGGCCTGTACGTCTACCGGGCGGCCTTTCTGCAGACCTATGTCAATCTCGCCCCGACGCCCCTGGAGCAGGCGGAGCGGCTGGAGCAGATGCGCGTCATCGAGCACGGCTACCCGATCGTGGTCGCCGAGGGCGAGGTTCGCCATCACGGCATCGACACGCCGGCCCAATACGACGAGTTCGTGCGCTGGCACGAAGCCCATGCCGCCGACCATTGAGGACGGCTTGTCATCGCCGCACTCGCCACTTCCCCCGCTGACCCGGGCATGGTACAGTCGGGAATGCCCACCCCGCCTCAGCCCCCCCAGCCGGCCCATCGCCCCACCGACGACCGCGACAGCTTCCTGAGCCAGTTCGGCAAGTCAGCCGACACCAGCGAATTCTTCTCTCCCGAGCCCAAGGGCTATCAGCGCGGCCGCCACAAGTACGTCTGCGTGTTCGGCACGGTCATGTCCGGCCTCGGCAAGGGCATCTTCAGCTCGTCCCTGGCGAAGCTGCTCAAGGACAAGGGCTTCTCCGTCGCCCCGATCAAGCTCGAGGGCTACCTCAACATCGATTCCGGCACGCTCAATCCCTACCGGCACGGCGAGGTCTTCGTGCTCGACGACGGCACCGAGACCGACATGGACCTGGGCACCTACGAGCGCATGCTCGACCAGGACCTTTCCCGGCAGAACTTCGCCACCGCCGGCCAGATCTACACGGCGATCCTCGAGCGCGAACGCAAGGGCGGCTACCTCGGCCGCGATGTGCAGGTCATCCCCCACGTGACCGGAGAGATCAAGTATCGGCTCCGCCAGCTCGCCCTGCAGGGCGGAACCAAGGGGCGCCCGGCGGACATCGTCTTCGTCGAGGTGGGCGGCACCGCCGGCGACTACGAGAACGGCGTCTACATCGAGGCCCTGCGCGAGCTCGCCTTCGAGGAGGGGCCGGATTCGACCTGCTTCGTCGCCCTGACCTACATCCTCGAGCCGGCGATTCTCGGCGAACAGAAGTCCAAGGCCGCCCAGCTCGGGATCAAGCGGCTTATGGAGGCGGGCATCCAGCCGAGCATCATCGCCTGCCGCGCACGCCATCCGGTCACCGAGACCGTCCGCCAGAAGGTCTCCATGTTCTCCAACGTGCCCATGAACCGCGTGTTCTCGATGCACGATCGCACCTCGATTTACACGATTCCGGAGGCGATGCGTGCCGAAGGCCTCGATCGCGAGGTGCTGACGATCCTCG
>Ga0299906_10005571_pt1 | contig 10236 bp, 8 predicted proteins | sample RVTome_14_FD_200259 | JGI IMG/M metagenome (GOLD analysis project Ga0299906, IMG submission 200259) | Soil microbial communities from uranium-contaminated site in the Upper Colorado River Basin, Wyoming, United States - RVT145D125 (version 2) ...
GATCGTCGTCGTCGCACCGATCCCAAGACCGACCAGCCCTATCGTCGCAAACGCGAAGCCCGGTCGCCTTGCCAGGGTACGAAGCGCCTGTCGCGCATCCCTCACGGCATCACCGCCCGACGACCGACCTCCGCCCTCGCCTCCTTCCCGACCTCGTTCCATGCGGTCCCGCAGGCCGCCCGCCAGCACCGACCGAACCGTCCTCGTCCACAACCGGAACACAGCGACCGCACCCGACGACGACGCGTCCCGATACACCTCTCCAAACGCGCCAACCGCGTCATCCCCGTACGCTTCGCGGAACGGCCGCGAGTATGCGCGGAGCAGCGTCGCGTACACGCGCTCCGCGGCCGTTCGCCCCTTTTCGCCACCCTTCACGACACGCCCTCCTCCGAGGCCGGCAGCAGGTCCTTCGTCCTCGCCACACGCACCAGCCGCCGCACCCGCGCTGCCTCCGCTACCGCCACCGCCCGTCCGAAATCCGTGAGCCCGTAGTAACGGCGCCTGTCATCGCCTTCAGCTCCGTCCTCCGGACCGGCCGCCTCCGCTACAACGCCGTCCCGCTCGAGCCGCCGCAGCGACCTGTACAGGTTCGCCGGGTCCATCAGCACCTCGCCTTCCGACTCCGCCTCGATCGCCTTCACCAGCCCGTACCCGTGCAACGCCCCATCGACCAGGGCCAGAAGGATCAGGAAATCCCGCGGATGCATCGGCAGCGCCGCGGAAACATCGTCGCCTGCGCGGGCCACAGCCATGGCGGGACGGGACGGATCGGATCGCATGATCAGGCTCCAGTGAAGTCGATTGTGATGGCAGCGAATATACAGGTCATCCGACTATGAGTCAAGTGACCTTTAGAGCGTCGCAAGCCGGGAACCGGGGCGAGCGGTCAGCGGTCGGGGGCAACGGAACGGCAGCGCGAGCCTGTCGAATGTGCCGGAGGCCACGAATAGCGAAGCCGGACCGAAAACGGTGCAAGGAGATGGTAATGGCGTTGACGCAGGATATCCGGCAGGCGGTGCGGGGTTGATGCAGGGGGAACCAGATGATGCGGCCGGACGTGTGGGTGCCGTTGCGTTTCAGCGCAACGGAGGCGCGGTGGCGCCGGCGTGGCAGGCCAGCCGCAGCGAAGCTCCTGAAGCGCTGCGATCGGGTGCGCGGGGTGGCACGAGTCCCAGGCAGCAGCGATTTCTGCGCACGATCGTGGCGGTGGAAGTCGGACTGTCGCTCGTCCTGCTTACTGGGCGCGGGGCTGGTGCTGCGTGGTTTCGAGCGGCTTGTCGGACAGGACCCTGGTTTCGATCCGGAGCCGTTGCTGGCATTCACGGTGAGCGTCCCGCCGGGCCGGTACGGAGACCGGTCGGCGGCGGATGCGTGTCTTGCGCCGGTGCTCGAGGCGGTGCGCGGCGTCGAGCAGCGGACGCAGCTGCCGTTGACGGACACACGCACGGCTACAGCGAGCTACTTTTCGACCTTGGGGCTGCAACTGTTGCGCGGTCGTCTCATGGATGAACGCGACACGGAGGCAGCACCCTTCGTCGTGGTGGTCAACCATTTCGTGCTCCTCGGGCAGGAGCAGCAGTCGTGCGCGCGTTTCATCGCCGAGCGTTTGCAGCCGGTCGAAGACGGCGGGCGCATTATTTCGATTCATCCGCATTGAAGGATGCAACACCCGCCCGTTCCGTCAACCCTCACCATCCGACAACCCTATCGAGGGGATAGACTGTCTATCCCTTCCAGACGTCTACACCGACGAAGCGGAATGACCAGGCGAGACCTCCTTCCCGGCATGCTCGACATGCTGATCCTGAAGACGCTGAGCGTGCAGCCGATGCACGGCTACGGCATCGCCGGGCACATGCTCCGGCTGTCGGACGAGGTCATCCACGTGGAGGAGGGTTCGCTGTACCCCTCCCTTCAGCGTATGCGGCAGAAAGGCTGGATCCGGGCGGAGTGGCGGGAGACCCCGAACAGGCAGCGTGCGCGGTACTACGAGATCACTGCTGAAGGGAGGCGAGAGCTCGGCGAGAAGGAAGGTGCGTTCAGCGAACTGATGACGGCGGTCCGTCGGATCATGCGGCCGGCATGACCCGTTTCTCCCTGACGTGAGCGAGGTCAACGTGCGTGAGTGGATTGCGCGAGTGCTCGACTGGTTCCGCCGCGATGCGCTTGATCGGGAACTGTCGGAAGAGCTGCAGTGGCATCGCGAGCAGCTGGCGCGCGAGGCGGAGGTACAGGGCGCGGCAGGAGGTGATGGGCGGCAGGGGGCCGTGCGGCGCATGGGCGACGACCTGCGTGTGCGCGAGGATGCGTGGGAGCGCTGGTCGATCCCTCTCCTCGACCAGCTCTACCAGGACGTGCGCCATGCGCTGCGCGGGCTGCGTCGATCTCCTGCGTTCACGGCGACCGTGATCCTCACGCTGGCACTCGGGATCGGCGCCAACGCCGCGATGTTCAACGTGGTGGACTGGTTGATGTTCCGGCCGCTGGCGTACCTGCGCGACCCGGGGACGGTGCATCGCATCTACTGGCAGTGGTCGGAACGCGGCTCCGTCATCACGAGCATGTCCACGCAGTATGCGCGCTACCTCGATCTCGCGAAGTGGACGACGTCGTTCGCGCAGTTCGCCAGCTTCTCCGAGCGCGCTCTCGCCGTCGGCGAAGGGGAGACGTCGCGCGAACGCCGCGTGGGTGCGGTGAGCGCGTCGTACTTCGACTTTTTCGACGCGCGGCCCGCCCTCGGACGGTTCTTCGTTGCGGACGAGGATGTGACGCCGCGAGGCGCCGACGTCGCCGTCCTGTCCCACTCCTTCTGGCACGCGCAGTTCGGCGTGCGCGACGTGCGCGGCGAGAGGCTTCGGGTGGGCGACGTCGTGGCTACCATCATCGGCGTAGCGCCGCCCGGATTCAACGGCGTGAATGACGCGAACCCGCCTGATGTGTACATCCCGATCACGACCTTTGCGGGCAGCAGCGGGACGGACGACGCGCGCACGTACTTTTCCCGGTACCAGTGGGGCTGGGTCCACGTGCTGGTGCGGCGACGTCCGGAGTTTACGGTCGCGCAGGCGGAAGCGGACGCGACCCAGGCGTTCCGCCGAAGCTGGCAGGCCGCGCTTGCGGATCAGCCGTCGAACCCGCCGCTGGAGGGTGCGAATCCGCACGTTGCAGTGTCGGCCGTGCGGCCGGGCGCAGGACCGGATCCGGGCCTCGAGGCCAGAACCGCGCTGTGGGTGACGATGGTCGCCGGGATCGTTCTTCTCATTGCGTGCGCCAACGTCGCGAACCTCTTTCTGGCGCGCGCGCTCAAGCGCCGCCGCGAGACGGCCGTCCGCCTCGCCCTGGGCGTGAGCCGACGGCGTCTGCTCACACAGTGGCTCACCGAGAGTTTCGTACTTGCCCTGCTCGGCGGTGCCGCGGCGGTTCTCGTCGCCCAGTGGGCAGGCGCGGCGATTCGGGGACTGCTGATCACGACGCAGACACCGATCACCGTACTCGACGACGGACGGACGCTCCTGGTCACGCTCGGGCTCGCGATCGCGGCAGGCATCCTCGTCGGCCTGCTCCCGGCCTGGCTGTCGGGCCGCGGCGACCTGACGCGAACGCTGCGCGGCGGTGTACGCGGCGGCGTGTCGGAAGGTGCGCGCCTACGCGCCGTGCTGCTCGTCGTCCAGGGCGCGCTCTCCGTCGTTCTCCTCGCCGGCGCCGCACTCTTCGTACGCAGCCTGAACGCAGTCCAGGCGATGCCCATGGGCTACGACGCGGATCGCGTGCTCCTGGTGAGCCGGATCAACCGGGGCGCGGTGTTCGCTGATAGCGTTCAGCGGCCCATGCGCCACGTCCTGCTGACGACGGCGCAGGCGCTGCCCGGCGTCGAGTCGGCGGCGTGGGTGAGCAGCGCGCCGTTTGTCAGCACGTCGTGGACGACCCTGTACGTGGCCGGCATCGATTCCGTCGGACGTCTCGGCATCTTCACGTATCAGGCGACGACGCCCGACTACTTCCGGACGATGGGAACGCGCATCGTGCGCGGCCGGGGCCTGGCGGCGGAAGATCGTGAAGGCGCGCCTACCGTCGCCGTCGTGGGGGAAGGCATGGCGCACGCGCTGTGGCCCGGGCAGGACGCGATCGGCCAATGCTTCCGCATGCGGTCCGACACGGTGCCCTGCACGACCGTCGTCGGCATCGCGGAAGACATGGTGCAGCGAGACATCACCGGCAGCCAGCGGTACCACTACTACCTGTCCATTGACCAGTTCACGCGAACCTGGGGCAACGGCATGGTGCTCCGCCTGCGAGGCGATCCCGCCCGCGAGGCAGAGGGCGTCCGGCAGGCGCTTCAACGTGTGATCCCCGGCGCGTCGTACGTGACCGTGCGGCCGCTGCGCGAAATCGTCGACGACGCACAGCGATCCTGGCGGCTGGGTGCGACGATGTTCGTCGCGTTCGGTGTGCTCGCCCTCGCCGTCGCTGGAGTCGGGCTCTACGGCGTGATCGGATACGACGTCGCCCAGCGGATGCACGAGCTGAGCGTACGCGTCGCCCTCGGCGCGCGTTGGCTCGACATCCTCCGGCTGGTGGTCCGCCAGAGCATCGCGCTCACGCTTGCCGGTACCGCACTCGGTTCGGTCGCAGCGCTCCTCGTGAGCCGCTGGATCCAGCCGCTCCTCTTCCGCCAATCGGCGACCGACCCCCTCGTGTACGGCGCCGTGGCCGCGCTGCTGATCGCCGTCGCGCTGCTGGCGAGTGCGCGGCCCGCACTGCGGGCGACGAAGGCCGATCCGAACGCTGCGCTCAGGGCGGAGTAAAACGCGCGCAGCGGAACCGCCGGACCTCTGGCGAGCGCGGACGGCCCACCCCGCGCATTGGCGATGGCGCCGGGAACCTCAGGCAGCCTGCGCCGGGGCCTCGCTCACGCGATCGAACGCTGCGTGGTTCCACCTGTCCGACACGGTGTTCGCGACGATCGTCGGTGTCGTATCGAACACGCGCAACATGGGACCGGACCGCGATCCGCAGGGGGGAGTCTACTACGGATACAGCCAGTCGCAGCGCAGTTCGACATCGTTCCCGATTCTGGTCCGTGCGCCGGGTGATGCGGCGCGACTGGTTACGCCGATCACGAGCGCGATACGGTCTGTCGATCCGAACGCGGCGGTGAACCAGGTCCGGCCAATGACGGAGGTCATCGGCGCATCGGTCGGCCGACCGCGGTTCTACCTGACGTTGCTCGGGATCTTCGCGGGCGTTGCACAGCTGTTGTCGATCGCCGGATTGTATGGCGTGATGAGCTACGTGGCGGCGCAGCGCACACGCGAGATCGGGATCCGTTCCGCCCTGGGCAGTACGCCGCAACGGACGCTGCAGTTCGTGATGCGGCAGGGCATGGCGCTGGTCGTTGTCGGTGTCGGTATCGGGCTGTTCGGCGGGTTCGCTCTGACGCGGCTGCTGGGCGGCCTGCTGTACGGTGTCAGTCCCCTCGACGCCTTGACCTGGTTCGGTGTTACCGCACTGCTGTCAGGAACTGGCGCAGTCGCCATTCTGCTGCCTGCACGGCGGGCATCGGCGGTCGAGCCGGTAGTCGCGATGCGCGTCGAGTAAGCGGCACAGCGCCGCAACGCGCAGCCGTGCGCTCTCACGCACCCGTGCCGCCCGGCAGCGTCTCGAACACACCGGTGTCGCGGTTCTTGCGCACGTCGTTCCACGCGAACCACCGTCCGTTCATCGCGACGTAGACGCCAGCGGGCAGGACCTGCACGAACGACAGTGCGCTGCCCAGGTTGAACAGGCCGTCCGAGCTTCCGAACGCGAACGGGATCATCGCACCCGTGAGCACGATGGTCTTGCCGGAAACGCCCGTCGCGAGTGATTCCGCAGTCTTCACCATCGTGTCGGTGCCGTGCGTGACTACGATCTGCGGCTCCTCGCAGCGGCGGCAGTGGTCGACGACGGTGGCGCGGTCTTCATCGGTCATCTCGAGACTGTCGATCATCATCAGCGTTCGGACGGACACGTCGAGGCGGCAGCGGCCCAGGCGCAACATCTCCGACAGGTGCGTGTCCTTGAAGAAGAGGGTGCCGCGCACCTCGTCGTACTCCTTGTCGAATGTGCCGCCTGTCACGAAGACGCGGATCGCCATGCGTCGGTTCCTGCGCTGAGTGGTGTCGTTTCGCCCCGGGCGAAAGCTACGGCGCAGCCAGCGGGCCATCAACGATCGAGGGCGACACGGTGCTCGGCCCATTCGACTCGCCCGCTTCGAACGGCATCCCGGACCCGACGCTCGCGCGTGCTGAGGTCTGCGTCGCCGGACTTCACTTCGACGAAGATGACGCGGCGAACCTCCCCGGTCGACAGGCCGTCGAACACTACGAAGTCGATGGGCGAGCCGAGGAAGCGGGCATCACGCGGATCCCACGTGAAATCCGGCAGCCAGGGAACGAGCTGCTCGAAGACCTTGCCCGCGGTCACGGCCGCACTGCGGCGGACCGCATCGCGCCTGGCGGCGCGGGTATGGCTCAGGCGGGAGAGGCGGGCCAGCAGCCAGCCGATCAGTATGCCACTGGCCGCGCCCGTAGCGAGATAGAGCAGAGGATGATCCACGGTTCCGTAGCCTCTTCGTCTGGATGCTGATACTGTCCGCGATGCGCGGCCGTCCGACCGCGAGGGCGGCCGGGTCCCGGGCACGGCGCCGAACCAGACATCGGACCACGAGCGACCGGCAGGCGGACGAGATGGCAACCTACGACATTGGCGTGATCCCGGGCGACGGCATCGGGCTGGAGGTGACGGCGGAGGCGCTCAAGGTCCTCGAGGCTGTGGCGGAGACCGAATCGTTCGGCTACGCGCGCGTCGACTATCCGTACAGCGGCGAGTACTACCTGAAGACGAAAGAACTGGTGCCATCCTCGGTGATCGACGAGTGGCGCACGCTCGACGCGGTACTGCTCGGCGCGATCGGCCATCCTGATGTCGAGCCTGGCCTGGTCGAACGCTCCGTCATCCTCGGCCTGCGCTTCGGCCTGGATCTGTATGTCAACCTGCGGCCGATCCGGCTGTACTCCGAGCATCTCTGTCCGCTGAAGGGGAAGACACCCGCGGACATCGATTTCGTGGTCGTGCGCGAGAATACCGAAGGCATGTACTCGCAGATCGGCGGCCACCTGAAGAAGGGTACGCCTGACGAGGTCGCGCTGGTCAACGGCGTGTACACGTGGAAGGGCTGTGAGCGCGCGTCACGCTACGCGTACGAGCTGGCCGTGAAACGGGCGAACGCGCGCGGTCCGAAGGTCACGCTGGTCGACAAGGCGAACGCGATCCGGCCGCACGACATCTGGACGCGCGCATTCGCGCACGTCGGCGAGGAGTTCCCCACTGTGGAGCAGGACCACGCGTACGTCGACGCGTGCTGCATGTGGATGATCAAGAACCCCGAGTGGTTCGACGTCATCGTGACGACAAACCTGTTCGGTGACATCATCACCGACCTCGGCGCGATGCTGCAGGGCGGAATGGGCATCGCGGCTTCGGGCAACATCCATCCGGGCAGGACATCGATGTTCGAGCCGATCCACGGAAGTGCGCCGAAGCATGCGGGCCGCAACGTTGCGTGTCCGCTGGGTGCGATCAACGCGGTCGCGATGATGCTCGACTATCTGGGCGAGACAAGGGCGGCGCAGCGCATCGATGACGCGGTCGCCGACCTCCTGCGGAGCGGGGAAGTGAAGTCGGCGGATGCGCGTAGCGGGATTTCGACATCCGACATGGGCGATCGTGTGGTGGCGAGGCTCAGGAACTGACGCGTGCAGGGCGAGGCGTGTGTCCGCGCGCAGCCGGATCAGGTGGCGGTCGCGTCGCCGTTTTCGGATGCCTTCTCCGAACCGTACGTGCGGCCTTCGACCATGAAGCTGTCGACGTCGATCGACTTCCGGAAATCCGCGATGGCGTCACGTGTGGTTTGGAGGTCGTTCCTCCAATGCGCATTGGTCGGATCAAATGCAGCCAGCCGTTCCGCGATGGCGAGGTCGGCTTCGTACTCCTGGAGGGCGTCGCGCATGAGGCCCATGTTCCGGAGGACGTGGCCGGTGCGGTAGTGCGCGATCGACAGGAGGCGCTGCCACCCGGTATTCGCCGGATCCAGCTGACACAGCGCGGCCATGATCGCCTGGCTCGTGCGATACTGCTCGAGTGCCTTCTCGCGAACGATGCCGGCCGGCGGCAGACCTTCGAGCCCACCCTTCTGGTCGATCCGGTCCGCCAGACTCGAGAACGCCTCGCCCATATCGTTCAGGCAGGAGGCGAGCGCCTGTCGCCACGACGTGTTGTCCGGGTCAAGTCGGGTCAGGCGGTTCATGATCTCGCTGGCGGCACCGAACTCGCTGAACGCCATGTTCAGCAAAGCCTCCGGTTCGGGCAGGCCCTCAACCTGACCGGACTGGGCGATGGCGACGAACTTCATTATGATCAGGCCCAGATCACCGTGCGCTATCGACAGCTGGCGTTGCCAGCTCGTGTTGTCGGGACTGCTGCTCGCCAGCCTCTCGATGATCTCCTTTGCATCGCGATAGTGTTGCAACGCCTCGCTGAGGCGGCCCTGGTCCTTGTGCATCCGACCCAGCAGCCCGTTCGCGATGGCGAGTCCCATCTGCCACGTGGAATTGCCCGGTTTGCGTTCGGCCAGCCGCTCGGTGACTGCGCGGCTGGTTTCGTACTCGCGCAACGCGTCGTCCGGCCTGCCCTGAAGATCGAGAACACCGCCGACCGCCTGATGGAGGGAGGCGAGCTGACTCTGCCAGTTGACGTTCTCCGGTTCCTGATCGGTCAGTTCCTGCATCGTGGCCAGCGCGATGCCGTATTCGCTGAGCGCGTCATCGAGGCGGCCGATGCTTCTGAGCGTGCCACCGACCATGGCACAGGCTGTTGCGAGGTTGGCTCGCCGGCTTCCGACGGCTGGCTCGCGGTCTACGAGGTCGAAAGCAATTGCGCGTGCCGCGCGGTTGTGCTTGAGCGCATCCTCGAGCCGGCCGAGGTCGCGGTACGCATCACCGAGGTCGCTGTGGGCCGACGCCAGGTTGTCCCACCAGCCCGCGTTGTCAGGATCGATCGCGACCAGTTCCTGTGCGATCTGGAGGCTGGTTCCGTAATGCTCGGCTGCGGCATCGACGCGGCCCTGCACGGCGAGCAGCGAACCGATCAGAGCGTGGGAGACCTGCAGATCGAGACGCCATGACATGTGTTCGGGGTCGTCCTGCGTGAGCTGCTCGACGATGCGGCGACTCGCTTCCAGGTGGCGCGCTGAGCCGGCGAGGTCGCCACGGGCGCGCAGGACGATCCCGGCCGCGTTGTGCGCAACCGCCTGCTCGCGCTGCCAGTCGGGGCTGTCGGGCTGATCGGCCAGCAACCGGTCGAAGATGCCAATCGCTTCGTCGAGTTCGCGAAGCGCGCCATCGAGGTCATCGACGTCGGTCAGATGCTGGCCGAACTGGATGCGCGAGACAGCGAGTTCGTACTGCCAGCGCGTCGACGCCGGCTCGGCGGCTGCCAGTTCGCGGCGCAGATCGAGGCCTGCGGCGAGGTCGGCTTCGGCCTCGGGGAACCGGCCACGGGTACGCCAGAGGGCGCCGAGATCCGCGCGGACATTGGCCAGATCGCTGAGAAGCGCCGTGTCGCCCGGCCGTCCCTCGAGCAGTCGCTCGAGAATGCGACGCACCGACTCGAACAGTTCGCCTGCCGTCTCGAGGCTGCCGCGGCTGACGAGGGCGCGGGCCTTCATGTGGAGTGCGTCCGAGAGGCCCTCTTCATCGCCGAGCTCGCGCAGGATCGCGGCGGATTCGTCGGCTGTTCTTTCGAGCTCGCCGATAGACAGCCTTCCGAGACGGATCCAGCCGAGGCAGAGCAGAGCCCTCGCCCGGGCGAAGGGCGCGAGGTAATCCGTGCGCAGCAACTCGGACAGGACGGTGCCCAGTGCGTCGAGCGGCTCGACGAGGCTGGCCCGGTCCCATTCCAGCCAGAGTCTGGCCAGTTCGCGGCCGGCGTCGCCCGGCGTCACCATCAGGTGGTGATAGATCCGCTCGATCCTGTCGGCCGGCTGGTCGCCCTCGAACGCCGACATCGCGCGAGTCGACAGGTCCGCGAAACGGTCCGGCTGCTCGCGAGCGAGTCGCCGGCGAAGACCGAGCCGCGTGGCCTCGTGCACGTTCCAACCGGAGTGCGCCTGGAACGGCTCGACGGCGGTCAGCT
>Ga0299906_10005573_pt1 | contig 10230 bp, 11 predicted proteins | sample RVTome_14_FD_200259 | JGI IMG/M metagenome (GOLD analysis project Ga0299906, IMG submission 200259) | Soil microbial communities from uranium-contaminated site in the Upper Colorado River Basin, Wyoming, United States - RVT145D125 (version 2) ...
AAGACGGCCGATCTGATCCACATCGGCCCCCCCCTTGACGATGACTCGCCCCGGAAGGGTTGCGGCGGCGGGGGAGGCTGTAGCAGTGGCGGCTGCGGGGTCCCCGAAGCGCAAGACCACGACGACGAATGAGCGACGAGACCTACTACCTTACCACGCCCATCTACTACGTCAACGCCACCCCGCATCTCGGACACGCCTACACCACCATTCTGGCCGACACCATGGCCCGGTTCCAACGGCTTCGGCTGGGTCCGGAACGGGTCTATTTCCTGACCGGCACAGACGAGCATGGCGATAAGGTCGCCCAGGCCGCCGCCAAGGCCGGCGAAAGCCCGCAGGCGTATGCCGACCGGATCAGCGGCATCTTCCAGGAGACCTGGAAGCGGCTGGGGCTGACGCCCAATCAGTTCATCCGCACCACCAGTGACCATCATAAGCGGATCGTCCAACGTTTCTTGCAGCAAATCTACGAGTCCGGCGATATCTACTTCGGGGAATACGGCGGCCACTACTGCTTTGGTTGCGAACGGTTCTACACCGAGAAGGAGCTGCAGGACGGAAAGTGCCCCGACCACCGTACAGCGCCAACCTTCATCAAGGAGGAGAATTACTTTTTCAGGATGGGGAAATACCAGGACTGGCTCATCGACCACATCAACGGCCACCCCGATTTCATCAGACCAGAGCGCTATAAGAACGAGGTCCTGTCGTTCCTGAGGGATCCACTAGAGGACCTTTGCATCTCCCGGCCTCGAGCGCGCCTTGAGTGGGGGATTCCAATCCCCTTCGACGAACGTTTTGTCACCTATGTGTGGTTCGATGCCCTCATCAACTATATCTCCGCCTTGGGCTGGCCTGAGGGGGAGGAGTTCAGGCGTTTTTGGCCAGCCGCCCAGCATCTCATCGCTAAAGACATCCTCAAACCCCACGCCATCTATTGGCCGATCATGCTCAAGGCGGCCGGCATCGAGCCCTACAGGCACCTGAACGTCCACGGCTATTGGAAGATCGAAGAGGCCAAGATGTCCAAGAGCCTGGGCAAGGTCGTGCGCCCACTTGACCTGGCAGACGCGTACGGCCGGGACGCCTTCCGCTACTTCTTGCTGCGAGAGATGACGTTCGGTCTCGACGCCAGCTTCAGCGAGGAGGCGCTTGTGGCGCGGCTGAACGCAGACCTGGCGAACGACCTTGGGAACCTCTACAGCCGTGTGCTGAAGCTTATTGAACGATTTTATGGCGGGAACATTATCGACTGGACGTATTCGGGAACGTTTTCCGACGCGACCCGCGATGCCCTTACAGAAATTACCGGCGCGATGGAGCGGTTTGCGTTCAGCGAGGCGTTGGGCGCCATCTGGAATCTGGTCTCGGCCACGAACAAATACCTGGTGACCAATGAGCCGTGGAAGCAGGACCCGGGGGATGCTCGAACCAAGACGGTCCTTTTCACAGCAGCCGAGACACTCCGAAAGATGGCGGTTCTGCTGATGCCGTTCCTGCCTGATACGGCGGAGCGCATGCTGCAAGGTCTCGGCATTGACGCGATGCCCACATCGATCCGGCTCGAAGAGGCTCTTGCGTCGGAGGTGATCGGCGTGGCGCGCCAAAGGCGGGTATGTGAGGTGCAACCTCTATTCCCTCGGATTGAGACGGCCCCCCAAAAGCCCTCAAGACGGTCCCGGGAGGTGCCTGCCATCTCCGGGGTTCCCCAGGACCAGATCACGATCGAGGAGTTCCGGCGACTTGACCTCCGCGTCGCCGAAGTCGTTGAGGCCGAGACGGTCCCGGGCTCGAAAAAGCTCGTCCGTCTGCGCGTCCGGCTGAATGATGAGGAGCGAACGATCGTGGCCGGCCTTCGAGAGCAGTACCCTCCCGAGACCTGGCCCGGGAAACAGGTCATCCTGGTGGCCAACCTGAAGTCCACCACCCTGATGGGGATCCAATCCCAGGGGATGGTGCTTGCTGCCGAGGATGACGAGGGACAAATCGTCCTCCTGAAACCCGAACAACCAATCCCGCCCGGCTCCAAGATCCGCTAGTGTTTTTCGACACGCATTCCCATATTCAAATGACCGAGTTTGATGCCGACCGGGAAGAGACTTTGGCGCGAGCCAAGTCTGCGGGGATCGAGCTGATGGTGACGGTTGGGTACCATCTCGAGGCCAGCCAACGGGCGGTGGAGGCGGCGCAGCGCTATTCGCAGGTCTACGCCAGTGTCGGGATTCATCCGCATGACGCCAGGCACTACGATGAGAAGACGGAACAGGCCCTTAGAGAGCTGGCGGGGAGCCCAAAGGTCGTCGCCATCGGAGAGGCCGGCCTTGACTTCTTCCGCGACCGTTCCCCTCGCCCTGCGCAAATCGAGGCCTTTCGCCGCCAGATCCATCTCGCCAAGGAGCGGGGGTTGCCGTTGATCGTCCACGATCGCGAGGCCCACCAGGAAACGATGCAGATCCTGATGGAAGAGCAGGCCGAGGCCGTCGTCCTGCACTGCTTCTCCGGCGACCTGGCCATGGCCGATGAGGCGTGGGCGAGAGGCTACTACACCTCGTTCGCCGGGCCGGTGACCTACCCCAAGAACGAGGGCCTGCGCGAGGTCGTGCGGAACGCCAGACCGGATCGCTTCGTCCTGGAGACCGACTGCCCGTACCTGCCGCCCCAGGCGTTCAGGGGCCAACGAAACGAGCCGGCCCATCTCCTTAGCACCGCCCACGAGGTCGCTATCCTCCTGGGAATGTCTCTGGACGCGCTGGGTCGCCTCACCAGCGAGAACGCCCGCCGCCTGTTCAGCATCTGAGGCGACAATGGGACGGTCCGGTATGGCTCCGGGCAGGGTACCCTACGCCTCTCCACCCTTGCGCGGAATGTAGGACATCACGAGAAAAGATGCCGACATCCACCTTTTTTGCTAGCCTCGGGCTGTTTGTAGTCAAAGACTTTTTCGATGCTGAATTGTGCGCGAGAATTCGATCCGAGCTGCGCGTGGCGACCGGCAGCCAAGGAAGGATCTATAAGAGAGGCGCTGTTGTGACAGATGAGAAGAAGCGTAGAACTACGCGGGTGGAAGTCGATGCGCCGACGACGTCGTGTGTGGAAGAGCGCTTACGAGGCCTGAAGCCAGCGCTTGAGAGCCATTTCCACTTGGTGCTCACCGGTTGTGAGACGCCACAATTTTTGGTCTACAGAGAGGGAGAGTTTTTTCGCCAGCATCTCGATCAGGCCCCGGAACCGGACGATCCACAGTATTTGCGAGACCGCCGGGTGTCCATGGTTGTATTCTTGAACGGTCAGGCCGAAGAGCCTGGACCAGACGCGTATTGCGGCGGCTCCTTGAAGTTGTATGGGCTAATAGACGACCCGCTTTGGAAGGCGTGCGGTTTCCCCTTGATCGGCGAGCCGGGGCTGTTGGTCGCATTTCGCTCCGACGTTCTTCATGAGGTCGAAGCCGTTACCCATGGGGAACGGTATTCCATCGTGAGTTGGTTCTCGTAGACTCGACACGAGCGGATTGGCGGGCAGGATCTGCTCTGTGACCCATTCACCAAACTGAAGGATCCGTTTCTGATGGCAGGAGGGACAGAGATACCGGCCCTTGCAGGGGAAGGTTAACGGATATTCATGCAGACACTGCATGCATCGGGCCCTGGCGCCCGGAGCCCGAGGCCGCTCGTCGGGACGGGCGTCACCCACGTGATCACCTACGAGAAACCCGAGGTCCTGGAGAAGATGTATCCCGGATTTACGGTGGGGGCCGAGCCCTCGTGGCCGGCGAATCTGTACAGGGTCGGGCCGCGTCCGAGCATACTCAACACTCGAGAAATCCCTTGACAGGAAGACCTTCGGTCCATACACTGCATCCGATGCTTTATCACTTCCCTGTTGTGCCTTGACCTGTTTTTGAGGAGGGTACGATCGCATGAAGCCTCAAGATGAGCAAGCTGAAAGCGCTGAGCCAAAGCCCAAAGCGCCCTACCAGCGGCCCGAGCTGAAGCGGGCGGGGACGTTGCGTGACGTCACGGCCCAGGCGACGTTCGCCCCGCCGCCGATAGTAGAATAGTCTGTTCATCGCCGTCCATTGATGGCCGTCTGTGAGTGGTCCTGGTCGCATGAAGCCTCAAGATCAGCAAGCTGAGAGCGTTGAGCCGAATCCCAAAGCGCCCTACCAGCGGCCGAAGCTCGAGCGGATAGGGACGCTGCGTGACGTCACGGCCCAGTCGACGTTTCCGGTTTGCCCATAGAGCGACGTCACTTCTGAGCGTCACAGTCCTAGAGATCGGGACAGAATCCGCTGGAGCTTTATCACATCGTCATTCGCCGCGATTGATCCCTTCGGGGTTCTGGTCCTCGTCCGCTACCGTCCCCAGGCGCCCCTCTTCCTGAGGATGCCCCTGGACGCGCTGGGTCACCTCACCGCTGAAAACGCCCGCCGCTTGTTTCACGCCTGAGACCTCAAGGAGAGCCTGGTTGGGTATCCTCACTACGTCACTGTTAAGGCGACTCCGAACCTTCGTCAGGTCACCGCGCAAGCGTCAGAAGCTTCGCGACACCATCCGTGACCTTCGGTGGTGGGCGCGCACGGTTCGATCGCGCTGGGCCCTTCTCGGGTTCAAGGGGCCGATTATCGCCATCACCGGCACGAAGGGAAAGACCACGACCACCCGACTGATCTCCAGGGTTTTCAAGGACGCCGGCTATCGGGTCGGGACGGCGTGCAGCGGTGGGATCTACGTCAATGGTGACTGCGTCCTTAGCGGGTCTTACGGCGGTGCGGATGGACCCCTGCTGGCCCATCGGGCCGGCGGCACGGATGTCCTTGTCATCGAAACCGCTCACGGCGGGATTCAACGCTATGGCTTTGGTTTCCCTAGATGTGACGTCGCCATTTTCACCAACATCACCGACGGCCACATCGGAGAACTCGGGATCGAAACACTGGAGGAGATGCTCGCGCTCAAGTGGAGGCTTGCGTCGAAGCTTCGTCCGGGGGGGACCATCGTCCTAAACGCAGACGACCCACTTCTGGCCTCAGCCGTCCCGCCTCCCAAGGCTAAGGTTGCCTATGCGACCGTCGCCCAAGGGCGTGTCATCGACGCGGTTGGTCTCGGGGCTCCTATGTATCGATATGCGGCAGGCGCGGTCATGAGAGAGATCGAAGGTCGCTCCGAAACGCTTGCCGAGGTCTCGGGGGCGCCCCTGCTCCTTGATGGCTTGGTTACGTACAACGCCTATAACTTGCTGGCGGCGATCGCTGCCACCGAGGCGGTTCGCCCGCTCCTGCCGGTTTCGCAGGAATCGCTTGTGAAAAGCCTGCTGTCGTTCGGGGCGAGCCCGGAAGATAACCCCGGGCACTTCAACCTGTTCGATCTGCCGGGCGGGAAGGTCGTGCTCCTGGCGGGGAGCAATAGGGATAGCTACCGGCGTGATGCCGAGGTGCTGGCCCGCATCCGAGGCAGCCGACGCTTTCCTGTGGACAGGATCATCGGGGTCATCACGGGAGTCGGGACCCATTCAGATGACTACATGCGGGACCTCACCCGGATCGCCTTATCCGTATGTGACGAGATCATCATACGAGAGCCGCGACCGAGATACCGACGTGGCCGGCTTCCCGGCGAAATACCATCCATCCTTGCGGCTGCCGCCGCGGAGGCAGGACTTCCGAAGAACCGCATCCGGGTGTGCGATGCTTCGTTTGACTTGGTTAAGGATCTCTTGCTCTGTTCCCCTGAGCGGGATCGTATCATCGCCATCTTCTGTGCCTTCGCTCAGGAGCCGGTCCTTCATCTGTGTCGACGGCTGGCCGAACTCGCCGGCAACAAACGTTGACTGGACGCGAGAGGGAACCGGGTTGGTGCCTCCCGCCGCCTTGACGATGGGGCCGTCAAATGGTTTGACAAGAGGCTTCTCGAATTATATACTCCAACCCGATGTTCTTGTTTCTTCCCTTTTCTCCGCTGGCGTAGTCTTGGGAAAGGGTGTGAAGGGATGAACCCTCGAGATAAACAAGGCGAAAATGTCGATCCAAAGCCGAAATCTCCCTATCAGCGGCCGGAACTCAAGCGGCTGGGGACGCTCCGGGATATCACCGCGATAACGGTAGCGTCGCCGGGACCGGACCTGGACGGCGCAGATACGTAGAGACCTCGTTCCTTCCCAAAGTCACCACCCTGGCGACCAGGACCGACTCCCTACAAAATGGGATTGCGCGTTTGGGATACCGATTGACGCATCCCTCGAAGGAGGCCTGATCGAATGAAGCCTCAAGACAAACAACCTGAAATTGCTGACCCGAAGCCCAAAGCGCCCTACCAGCGGCCGGAGCTCAAGCGGGTGGGGACGCTTCGCGACCTCACCGCCGCGCTGTTGTCGGGTTCCGACGAATCTTCACAGTAAGGTCACGCCACGTATGAGCGTCACAGTCCTAGAGACCGGGACTGAATCCGCTAGAGCTTTGTCACATCGTCCACCACGTTGAATGTTGTTGGGAAGGAAGGGTTGCAGAGAATCTTGCGTCACGAACATTTCGCTTGACATTAGCGTCGCAATGCTTAGAATACCCCTTCGGAGAACCACGGCCCGCCGAAGCTGTTAGCCCGCTAGGCTCTTCCTTCGGTACCGCCGAATAACCCCAACTCGATTCCCATATGCCAAGTTGAGCGTACGTGTGCGCCCGCAAGGCGCCGGGGGGTATTCTTGCGTGCAGGAGGCGGCTTGCGTTGGCCGGGAGATGGCAGAATATCAACGATTCTATCATGAAAGGAAGGAGAAGCTGACATGGCGGAGGAGGCGAAAACAGCAAAGCTCGCCAGCCGCAATAAGGCACTGACGGCCAAGAAGGCCGGTCATTGCACTTGCGGCGGCGACATGGTCTGGAGCATGGTCTTCAACCCACGAGGCCGCATGATGCGGGTCTGCGAGAAGTGCGGGACGGCCCTGGCAAAGATCGGCTAAGGGGCGCGGGAGATTCGCGGCTCACGAAGAGAGGGCTCTCGGCATCATGCCGAGAGCCCTTGTGCTTTGACGCAAGCCTCCGTGTTACTATGCAGCTACAATCGGAATCCCGGCTGACAGCGTTTTGTGAGTCGGGCATCGCTCGATGATGCTTTCTAAGCGACTCCGCTGTTCGCTGGTCAGGTCACCGATCAATGTGACCGACTGCACGATCCGGTGGCCTTCGCTGCCGGAAAGACCAGAAGGTCCGGGCTCGTAGCGGACCTTCACATTGACGTCCTTCAGTGGCCATCCTTTCCGCTGCGCATACATGCGCAGTGTGATGGCCGTTCAGGCGCCCAAGGCCGCCGTAAGCAGGCTGAACGGACTGGGCCCGGCATCCTGTCCTCCATTCTCCGGCGGCTCGTCGGCCACCAAGCGGTGGGGGCCGATGACGATCTCTTGTTGCAGGCCGCCGATCGATCGCACAACGGTCTCGATTTTCATCTGTCCCTCCGGCTGAACACGGATTTGGCCTGCCTCCCGGACCCAGGGCTGCTGTCCATCGCAGAAGCAAGCCGTTTCACTGTTTGTTGAGCAACAAAGCAGGATGACACCGCCAGCATATCTGTTTTCCGGGTTGAACGCCATCTCTTTCGAGCTTCGGCGAGGTTCTCGTAGCAGTGGATCCGCCTCTAGGTGACCTCAATGTTGATTTCCACGCGTCGAGAATCGGAGAAAATGCTTGGCAGTCGCCGATCCGAACAGTATGATACGTGGGGATGATGTGACGCGTGTGTGACCAGTGCTCGGAATGCCCGTCACGGCCATCTTTAACCGGGTCTATAAGGGAGAGCGGGTCTGCTGTTTGTGGGTTGAGATCGAGGAGGCAAGGGAGGGTTGATCGGATCTGCGACTAAGAAGATCGTGCGGATTCTGGGGTGCAACCCCGGATTAACGACCGGGCCGGGCACCAATACCTATCTGCTTGCCGCGGATGCCCCGATCCTGATCGACACGGGGGCTGGTGTGCCGGCGTATGAGATGGCTTTCCGGTCGGCCCTTGCAGAATGCGGGCTAAATCGCCTAGAGGTCGTGCTGGTCACCCATGGCCATCGGGACCATGTGGGTGGCGTAGATCAGATACGGCGAATCTTTCCCGAGGCCAGGGTGCGGAAGATGTCGCGGCCCGCTGCGGAGCCGTTGCGAGCATTCGAGCCGCTCCAGGATGGGGAGAGGGTGATGGCGAATGGCTTTGGCCTTCGGGCCATCTTCACTCCGGGCCACGCGATGGACCACCTGTGCTTCTACCACGAGGACGAGCGGATCCTTTTCTCGGGAGATCTCGTCCTCGGAACCGGCACCACCGTCATTCCGGTGGACGGGGGCGACATGACGGCATATCTGGCGTCGCTGCGGCGACTGCTCGAACTGGACATCCGGGAGATCTATCCCGGTCACGGCCCCGTCATCGATCGTCCACGGGAGTATATCCTGGCGTACATTCGTCACCGTGAGATGCGGGAGGAGCAGATCCTGGCGCTCTTGAGACAGGGGGTACGCGACGTTTCAACGATGGTGAAGCGGATCTATGCCGATGTTCCCCAGGCTGTTCATGGCTTCGCCCAACAATCGGTCCTCTCGCATCTGATCAAGATGGAGCGAGAGGGGATCGTGGCGAGGGAAGACGAGGCCGGTGTCAGCCTCTTCAGGCTCCGATGAGCCGAATGATTGCTCCTGCTGCTCGTGCCGATCGGCTGTCCGCCAAGGTCTTGGTTCTGTTTCTCGGCGTCACGTTCGTTCTGTGTTCTGTCTGGATGCTCCGCATCCCATCGTCTATGCCCCGCGATTGATGTTCCTCCACCAAGCCAGCCCGAGAAGTGCCGATCGACGAACAACGGCTTCGTTCAGTCGAGCCCGTTGCTGTCTGCGCTCAGCCACATGATCGTTCATGTTCTGGCCTGCGATTATGACGGCACCATCGCCGAACAGGCGTGTGTCGCGGACACGACCGTCAAAGCTCTGGCCCGCGTCCGCGAATCGGGACGAAAGCTGGTGCTTGCGACGGGGCGTCTACTTTCCGAGCTGCAGGCCATTTTCCCGAAGGTGAACGAGATGTTCGATGCGGTTGTCGCCGAGAACGGCGCCGTTCTCTACTTTCCGGGTCGGCGAGAAGTCAAGGTCCTCGGCGATCCGCCGGAACGCGCGCTCATCGAGGCGCTCCAGAAGCGTAACGTGGGGGTCACCTTGGGCAGCTCGATCCTCGCAAGCTGGGTGAACTTCGCCGAGCCGGCACTGGCTGCCATTCAAGAGGCCGGGGTCGAGCGAACGCTCGTGTTCAACAAGGGCGCGATGATGCTGGTTCCGGGCGGGGTCACCAAGGGCACCGGGCTTCTGCGGGCGCTCGTGTCGATGGGGCTGTCGCCTCACAACATGGTCGGCATCGGCGATGCGGAGAACGACCATGCCTTTCTCGCATTGTGCGAATGTGCCGTTGCCGTGGCCGACGCCGTGCCAGCCTTGCGGGAACGGGCCGACTACGTGACCCGGGCGCCCAGCGGTCGTGGCGTGGTCGAGTTCATCGAGGAGCATCTGCTGAACGATCTAGTGGAGATCATCCCGGGAATCTCCCGCCACCAGTTCCAGCTCGGCGAGGCCGACGACGGGACGCCCGCGACGATCGCCGTTCACGGCACCAACCTCCTGATCGTCGGCCCGTCGGCAACAGGCAAGTCAACGATCACCGGCGTGCTTGTCGAGCGGCTCGTAGAAACAGGCCGTACCTTCTGCCTGCTCGATCCCGAAGGGGACTATCAGACGCTCGCCGAGTTGGAGGGTGTGGTGGTGCTGGGCGGCAAGGCGGAGCAGGCTCTGCCGACGCCCGAGGAGCTGAATCAGCTGCTGCGGCACCCCCGGACGAGCTTGGTGCTGAACCTCAGTGCGATGTCACTGGGCGAAAAAGTCGGCTATGCGACGAAGGCGCTCGCAACGGTCTCGACAGTATCGAACGCGACCGGCATGCCCCACTGGCTCATCATTGACGAGGCTCATCACATCATGCCGGCGGACGAGTCGTCGGCGGCCGAGTGGCTTCAGAGGCGCCACGATGCCCTGTGCCTAGTCACCATATCTGCCGAGGAGCTTGCAAAAACCGCTCTGACGGAGATAAATGTGCTGGCCTCCACGCAGATGGCCGCGTTTGAGGTGGGGCTGCGGGCGTTGCTAAGGGATGGAGCCTCCCGGCTGCCCGCCGCGGGCGAGGGCCAGCTTGAGCGTGGCGAAGCGATCCTCGCCCGG
>Ga0299906_10005575_pt1 | contig 10229 bp, 6 predicted proteins | sample RVTome_14_FD_200259 | JGI IMG/M metagenome (GOLD analysis project Ga0299906, IMG submission 200259) | Soil microbial communities from uranium-contaminated site in the Upper Colorado River Basin, Wyoming, United States - RVT145D125 (version 2) ...
ACCGTCAAGCCCGGGTCTCGCACACCAAGAAAACGCGACGCACCCTGAGGAACATGGGCATCCGCGTCGACCGATTGCGGTCGTGTGTGCCGGATGATCCGTGATTATGTGGCGCTGTAGTGTTAGAAGCTGCGACGTATCACTTTCGCTGTAGGTCCGAATGTTACGGACGGCAGGATCGACGATCCAGACCGCAATTGCGCCGGCGGCAAAGTATTCGGCGATTTTCTGGTTAACGTCGTCCGGACGATCGGATGGCGAAAGCACCTCGATAGCAAGATCGGGAGCTCCGTCAAAAAAGCCGGGCGGCGTCTTGGCGCCCGGTATTCGCGTCTTCGAGACGTACGAGAAATCGGGAGCACGCACGGTGTCCGGGTCGCGGGCGAGAATGAAGCCCATTTCCGCTACGTAGCATCTGCCGAGTTGATGCTCGTGTACGAATTGCCCGACGATCCGTGTGATGTTCCATGACGCGTCGCCGTGCGGACCTTGGGTCGGGCTCATGTCAACGAGTTCTCCGCGTACCAGTTCGGTCAACCGCGCGCGATCGCCCAATGCAAGAAGGTCGTCGGCCGTCATCAGTTCTTCAGCCTTCTGGATCATACCTATACGGTACCCCGCGCGCGAGCGGGGTTCAAGGCTGCGACTGGAGCGGCTCGGGAGGGTGAAAATCTTCGCGAAACGGTGTTGACAACGGTTCTGCTACCCGATAACAATGGCGGTTTGCATAGGGACCGCTTGGGAGCAGGATAGGCTCATGGGCATCGAAGTTCGTCAGACCGGCCGTACCACCACCAGTTTGCTGCTGCTGGATCTTCTTCGGCTGCGCGGTCTGGGTCTTCGACTGCGTAGCTTGATTCAACCGGGGTTCCGAGCGATCTAGCGGCGGGTATCAAAAACAGAATCGTTCGAAGCCCCAGACGAATTCAACTGGGGCTTTTTTAATTGGCATACGTGTACTCTTTTCGGCGATAGAGCCATGACCGACACAGCGGACAACGCATCAACGCGCATTCGTATCTTCGACACCACGCTCCGGGACGGCGAGCAGTCGCCGGGGGCCTCGATGAATCGGGTCGAGAAGCTGAAGCTCGCCAACGACCTGGACGCGCTGGGCGTCGACGTGATCGAAGCGGGCTTCCCCATCACCAGCGTCGGTGACTTCGAGGCGGTCCGCGAGATCAGCCACGAGATCGAAAACGCGACGGTGGCGGGCCTCGCCCGATGCGTCAAGGCCGACATTGACCGCGCCGGCGAGGCGCTCGAGGGTGCGCCGCATCCGCGCATCCACGTGTTCTGCGCCACGAGCAAGATCCACCTCGAACACAAGTTCGGCAAGCCGATCGACGAAATCATTCGCCTGTCGGTCGAGGCGGTCAAGCGGGCGCGCCAATACACCGACAACGTCGAGTTCAGCCCCGAGGACGGCTCGCGCACCGAACTCGACGTGCTGGTCGACATCACCGCCGCCGTGGTCGAGGCCGGCGCGACCACGATCAACATTCCCGACACCGTCGGCTACGCGGTGCCCGAGGAGTACGGCCACATTTTCGCCTACGTGCGCGAGAAGCTGCCCGTGCTCGACGAAAAAGACGTCTACCTCTCGGCCCACTGTCACGACGATCTCGGGCTCGCCGTCGCCAACAGTCTGGCCGCCGTGCAGAGCGGCTGCCGGCAGGTCGAGTGCACCATCAACGGCATCGGTGAGCGGGCGGGCAACGCCTCGCTCGAAGAAATCGTCATGGCCCTGCGCACCCGGCACGATTTTTATGCCCGCTACACGACCGGCATCAACACGCGGAAGATCTTCCCCCTTTCGCGCATGGTGTCGACGATCACCGGCCTGCACGTGCAGCGGAACAAGGCCATCGTCGGCGAGAACGCGTTCGCGCACGAGGCGGGCATTCATCAGCACGGCATGCTGCAGCACGCCAGCACCTACGAGATCATGGACCCGCAGGAGGTGGGCATCCCATCGAGCAAGCTGGTTCTCGGCAAGCATTCCGGCCGGGCCGCGTTGCGCGATCGACTGGTGACGCTCGGGCACGAGCTCGACGACGACCAACTCAACACCGCCTTCACGCGGTTCAAGGAGCTGGCCGACAAGAACAAGGACATCTACGACGAAGACCTCGACGCGATCGTGGTCGACATGGTGACGGCCACGCCGGGGATCTGGGAACTGGAGAGTCTCCAGGTCAGCGCCGGCACGGACGTGATCGCGACGGCGACGGTGCGGCTGAAGAACAGCCAGACCGGCGAGGTCAAGATCGACGCCGCCACCGGTGACGGGCCGGTCGACGCCGCCTACTCGGCCGTCCAACGCATTACCGGCGTCACCGTGAAGCTGACCGACTATTCGCTGCGGGCGATCACCGGCGGCAAGGATGCCCAGGGCGAGGTCACGGTCGAGGTACAGGTCAATGGTCGACGGGTGCGCGGGCGCGGCGTGTCGACCGACATCGTGGTCGCCTCGGCCCGCGGGTACGTGAGTGCGATCAACCGTACCCTGACCCTGGAAACCAACGGCGGCGAACGACCGCGACAACCATGACAAGCGTACCCATCCAAGGGGCCGTATCGTTCGTTACCACTGAAGATATGAAGCCAACGAGCCGTTTCGTGCCATGACCCTACTGTGTGCAGCCATTACCGCGCCGAACATCGAAGCGATGATCGCGGATGCGGCCCGCGCCTTCGCCGCCGGCGCCGACATTGTCGAACTACGGCTCGACTACCTCGATGATCCGCACCCGGATATCGAGGCGCTCCTGTCGCGCATCGACGGCCGAACCATCGCCACCTGCCGACCGACCGATGAAGGCGGACGCTACGGCGCGGACACCTCCGCGCGCGTCGGTTTGCTCGAAGCGGCGGGTCTGGCCAACGCCGACTATCTCGATTGCGAGTTCACGTCGTGGTCGCAAGTCGTCGAGATCCGCGAACGCATCGGGAAGGTGACGGAAATCGACGGCGACTCACCGCATCCGCGACGCAAGCTGATCCTGTCGCATCATGAATTCTCCGAGACCCCCGAGCACCTGGACACGATCTTCGCGTCGATGCTCAACGTGCCGGCCCACGTGATCAAGATCGCGACGCACGCCGAGTCGATCGTCGATTCACTACGTATGCTGTCCGCGCTGCGCGAAGCGGCCGGGCAGCGACCGACGATCGCGCTGTGCATGGGCGAGGCGGGTATCATGACCCGTGTGCTCGCCCGCAAGCTCGGCGCTTTCCTTACCTTCGCGTCGCTCGAACACGGGCATGAGTCTGCGCCGGGTCAGCCGACGCTCGACGAGTTACTCCGTCTGTACCGCTGGGATACGATCGACGAAGAGACGGCGGTGTACGGCGTGATCGGCAGTCCGGTCGGCCATTCGATGAGCCCGGCGATTCACAACGCCGCGTTCGGCGCGGTCGGCGTCAACGCGGTGTACCTGCCGTTCCTGGTCGAGCCGGGATCGGAAGCGTTCGACGCTTTCGTGCGTGGCTGTATCGAACGACCGTGGCTGTCGGTTCGCGGTTTGTCGGTAACCATTCCGCACAAGCTGCCGGCGCTGCGGTTCGCGGGCGACAACGTCGAGCCGCTGGCGGCCCGCATCGGCGCGGTGAATACCCTGGTCATCGACGAGAGCGGCGCGGTGCGCGGCCTGAACACCGACTATGCGGCCATCCTCGATTCGCTGACCGATGCGATGGGCTGTGATCGCGGCGATCTGCGCGACGCGCCGGTCGCCATACTCGGCGCCGGCGGCGCGGCCCGAGCGGCGGTGGCCGGGCTTACCGATTGCGGCGCGCGGGTGACCATCTTCAACCGTACCGCCGGAAAAGCACGCGCCCTGGCCGAAGAGTTCGACGCCGACGCGCGGGACTGGACCGAACGAAGTCACCACGACGCCAAAGTCGTCATCAACACCACAAGCGTGGGCATGCATCCGAAGACCGACGACACGCCGATGCCGCGCGATGCGTTGAACGCGCAGACGACCATCTTCGACACCGTGTACAACCCGATCGAAACACGTCTCCTGGCCGACGCCCGCCGCGCCGGCTGCACGACGATCGACGGGGTGACCATGTTCGTGCGTCAGGCCGCGGCGCAGTTCACATTGTTCACCGGCCGGGACGCGCCGGTCGACCTGATGCGCAACGTCGTGATCAAACGGTTGACGGTATGTTCGCCACCACGCTGATCATTCTCGTCGTCGCCGCCGTGGTCACCTCGACCATCTCCGCCATTCTCGGCATGGCCGGCGGCATCCTGCTCCAGGTGGTGATGCTGATGCAATTGCCGCTCCTCACCGTCGTGCCGCTGCACGGCGCAATCCAGTTGTGTAGCAACGGGACCCGCCTGGGCGTCTATTTCCGCGACATGGAACGCAGGATCGTCGGCCGGTTCGCGATCGGCGCGCTGTTCGGCGGCGTGGTCGGCTGGATGTTTCTGAACCGCGTCGCCCCCGAGCCGAACTCCCCGACCGAGCGCGTGCTCGAGGCGATCCTCGGGCTGGTGATTCTCGGCACGACGTTCCTACCCACGCCCAAGCTCAAGCATGGGATCGGCAACAATCTTTATGTCCTGGTCGGCGTCGGCGCGGCCTGCATCGGCATCTTGCTCGGGGCGGTCGGGCCGTTCATCGCCCCGTTCTTCATCCGTGAGGGCATGGTCAAGGAACGGCTGATCGCCACCAAGGCGGCTTGTCAGTTGCTTTGCCACGTCGTTAAGATCCCGACCTTCATCGCATGGGGCTTCGACTTTGTCCCGTACACGTGGTTCCTGCTGGCGATGTTCGGCGCGGTCGTGCTCGGCACGTTGATCGGGCGACGGCTGCTCAAGTATGTATCCCCCCGGGCGTTCACCATCGCGGTCAAGGTGCTTCTGGCGTTGGCCGCGCTCAAGCTGGTGACCGGCTTCAAGCTGCCGGGCGCGTGACGTGGAGATTGCAAACATGACGGCCAAGAACACCGGCCCGAAGAAAGTCGTGCTCGCCTACTCGGGCGGGCTGGATACCAGCGTGATTCTGCCGTGGATCGCCGAGACCTACGGTTGCAAGGTCATCGCCTACGCGGCCGAGCTGGGGCAGGGTGACGAGCTGGCCGATGTCAAGCGCAAGGCCATGGCCAGCGGCGCGTCGAAGGTCGTGGTGCGCGATCTGCGCAAGGAGTTCGTCGAGGACTTCCTCTGGCCGATGCTGCGTAGCGGCGCGATCTATGAACGTCGGTACATGCTCGGCACGTCGATCGCCCGGCCACTCATCGCCAAAGAACAGGTGCGCGTCGCCATGGAAGAGGGGGCCGACGCGGTCGCCCACGGCGCGACGGGCAAGGGCAACGATCAGGTACGCTTCGAAACGACCTACCTCGCCCTGAACCCGAAGCTCAAGATCATCGCCCCGTGGAAGGACCCGCGGTTCGAGCTTCGCAGTCGTGAAGCGGCGATCGAGTACGCCCAGGCGCGCAAGATCCCCGTCGACGCGTCGAAGAAGTCGATCTACTCGCGCGATCGCAACTTGTGGCACATCTCGCACGAGGGCGGTGAACTCGAGTCCACCTGGGCCGAGCCGCTGGACCGCATGCTGGTCATGTCGGTGCCGGTGGAGAAGGCGCCGAACCGCGCCGCCTACGTCGAGATCGGTTTCGAACGCGGGATCCCGACGCACCTGGACGGCGGGAAGATCGGCGGCGTCAAGCTGATCGAACGGCTCAACGCGCTGGGCGGCAAGCACGCGGTCGGCCAGACCGATTTGGTCGAGAACCGTCTGGTGGGCATGAAGTCGCGCGGCGTCTATGAGACCCCGGCGGGCACGATTCTCTACGAAGCCCACCGCGCCCTCGAATCGATCTGCCTGGAACGCGAGACCGCGCATTACAAGGAGCAGGTCGCGCTGCGTTACGCCGAGCTGACCTACTACGGGCAGTGGTACAGCGCGCTGCGCGAGGCGCTCGACGCGTTCATCGACAAGACGCAAGAACACGTAACGGGAACGGTCCGGGTCAAGCTCTTCAAGGGCGCCGCCCGCACCGTCGGCGTCAAGAGCGACCAGTCGCTTTACCGCGAGGATCTCGCCAGCTTCACCATGGGCGCCGAATACGACGCCGCCGACGCCAACGGCTTCATTCGCCTGTTCGCCCTACCGTCCACGGTACGCAGCGCGATTCAGGGAACGGGTTTGAAGGTCATACGGCGTAAGAAGTAAGAGCACGGCGTACGACACGCTGCTCCTCCGGGGAGCGCATCCTGCCGACATGAGCAGCCAGGCCCCATCCGCGACGCGACGGGAAACGAACGTCGTCATCATTCTCCTCCTACGCCGCGATGGTCCCACACCGCAAAGTCGGGATTGTCGCTATTCGTTGCCGCGTGGCTGCATTTGGGTCCCGCGGTGCGGAAGTCGGCGTCGACGTACGAGCTCGCCGGGGCGTCGTCGAACCAAGGTTCCTTCGGAACAACCCAAACGCCGGCAATGGCCCCAGTCGCCTGATGACAAACTTCGTTAAGCGCATCAACGCCGATTTCTCCGGCAACGATCATGGCGCCCGTGGCCGCGGCCGTAGCGGCCTCATCGACACGTAGTTCACCGAGCACGTGCAGCCGCACAGCCTCGATGGTGCCTTCGACCGCACCACGCGCGGCCGCGCCGGCATCTTCGCCCGCTTTCACCGCCTCCTCGACGAGCACACCCGCGCTGCTCGTGATGAGCGCCAATTGTCCTATACGGCCGGTCCGAATTCCGCGGAGGACACCCATCATGACGGCGCGTGCGACCCGATTCACGTTGATGTTTGCGTTCGCGGCGAGTTGCACGGCGCCGGCGATCGTGTCGCGAAGGGCGTCGCCGGCCCCGGGGCCGGCAGTCGGCCGGACGTGTGCCGCCTTGACGGTCACGGCGTCGCGGACGATCTTGAGCAACGCGCCGACCACAGGGTTCGTACTGGCTCGTCCCAAACCGGTAATTCGCAACGCGGTGGTCATGGTTTACCTCCTGGTTTCCCGGCGCATGCGCCGGAATCGTGTTGCATCAGCACCCGTCAACGCGGACGGGGGCTCCCGTGCCCAAGGCACGGAGTCTCCGGGCCGCGCAAGATCGGCCGCGCGAACCCGGAGTACCCGTTCGTCATAGGTGCCGCAACGTGGTCATGGCAATCGTGTGAAATGTTTCACCGACCGCGCGGAACGTCTTTGTCGACCGGCTTGTTCTTAGATAACGCGTGGCGAGCGTCTGATCTGCGGTGATGAGGTTGATACACGTAACTCCTTAGTGCAAAGCGACTTTCGTCAAACGTAGTTGCGACGATCAGGTGATGCTTCGGCAAGAAGCGGTCGTTGCTTTCAACGATCCGGCCGTGCGGCCTAGGTGGACGACATAGGCAACGACACCCGGTCCGCCCAATCGTACGATTAGGGAGATCACCTACACCGCAGCGAGGTCCATCCCTAGGCCGAGATGCAATGATCGACTGATGGTCAGCTACCGTCGGACGTGTAACAATTACGGTCGGATGCTGACTCGCGCCGGCGGGCCCTCCGCGCACGTTTGCGTCTGTGGCTTGTCCGTGCATCGTAGATGAAAGGAGTCATTACGATGGGTTTCGGCATTGAAATCGCCGCGGCAGAGCGTATCATGGTCGGTGGAGCCGAACCGGGGACTTGCCAACATGAGGAGGTGAGTGGCGCCCGGGAACCAGGATGTCCGCAGCTCGTAGCCACGTTGTTCGGCGCGCCGGCCCGACCCCGCCCCCCGGATACGCCCGAGATTCGTCAATCAAAGGTGAAAGAAATCCGCACCGCCATTGAGCGGGGATGTTACATGACCGAGGAAAAGCTCGATCAAACAGTGGACCGGCTTCTCGCCCTGCTGATGGGCGACCGCATCTGAACGCGGCAGTCGGCCGGCCGCTGCCGATCGGAGCTTTCCGGAGGGAGTCGGCGACGAACAGGCCGGTATCACGCCTCGTAAACGCCCCTGGCCGGGCGACGGAACACGGTGCGTGATTGTTCGTGCGCCAATGATATGAATACCCTTGATCGCGTGCGAATCGGTCGCATCCGATTCTGAGATGGAGTACTTCGGATGGCGCGTTGGCAACAAGCTCCTGCGAAGCTTTTCCACGAATTACTCGCCCTGGGTAACAAGACCCGGACCGGGCTTGCCACCAACGGCTTGGCGTCGCGATTGGCGGAAACGTTCGATCGACCCGTCGACGCAGAGGACGTCGCCGCCCACGAGCACGCTACGTTGCTGACGCGCATCGTGGAGTCGTCCGACGACGCCATCATCGGGGAAACGTTGGACGGTACCATCCTGAGCTGGAACCATGGGGCCGAGAGGCTTTATGGCTATACGCCGGACGAAGTCATCGGCCGGCCGATCTCGATCCTTGTGCCTCGAAAAAAACATGATGAGGTGCCGACCATCCTTGATCGTATAGGGCGCGGCGAGTCGATCAGTCGTTACGAAACCTCTCGACGGCGCAAGGACGGCAAGAACATTGACGTGTCGCTCACGATTTCACCGGTCCGTTCGCCCGACGGTCGGATCATCGCGGCGGCGAGCATTGCCCGCGACGTCACCGAGCAAAAACGAACGACCAAGGCCCTGCGATTCCTCGCCCGGGCCAGCGCGGTCTTGGGACAAACGTTGGACTACAAAACAACCCTCTCACGGGTCGCCGGCTTGGTCGTGCCCGAGCTGGCCGATTGGTGCGCGATCGACCTGCTCGATGTCAACGGTGACTTGGAGCAGGTAGCCTTGGTGCACGCCGACCCCTTGAAGGTTGATCCCGGTTCCAAGAAAAACGGGCGACTACGCCACAGCAACTCGAGGATCGATCGTGGCGCCATGCATGTCGCGCGCACCGGCGAGTCGGAAGTGTACTCACGACTCACGGACTCACTCCTGGGGGACATCGCATGGAATGATGAGCACGGCAATATCCTGATATCGCTCGACGTCCAATCCGCCGCCCTGATTCCCCTCGTCGCCCGCGGACGAACCCTCGGCGTCATGACCCTGGCCACGACCAGTCGCGGGCGCATGTACACGGATAGTGACTTGCCCTTTATCGAAGAACTGGCGCGACGGTGCGCATTGGCCGTCGACAACGCGCGTCTTTATCGAGACGCACAGCGCGAAATCGCCGAGCGAAATAGAATCACCGAGGGATTGCGAGAAAGCGAGAATCGGTATCGCGCGGTTGTGAGCACCGTCATGGACGGTATCGTGACGATTGACGCCGCGGGCACGATCATCTTCGCCAATCCGGCGGTCGAGCGACTCTTCGGCTACGCGCCGAGCGATTTGATCGGCCAAAACGTCAAGATCCTGATGCCGGCCCCCGACGCCCTGCGCCATGACACCTATCTGGCACGCTATCTCGAAACCGGCCATGCGAAGATCATCGGAATCGGCCGTGAGGTCACGGCCAAACGAAATGATGGTTCAACGTTCCCCATTAACCTGTCCATCGGCGAGTTTTCGCAAGACGGTCATCGTTTTTTCACGGGCGTCATTCAAGATATCACGCAACGCAAACGAGCCGAGGAGAACCTCAAGGCACTGAATGAAACGCTCGAACGGCGCGTCGAGCAGCGGAGTGGTTTTGTCAAGCTGCTGCGTGACGTTGCCGTGATCGCGAATGAGGCGCCTACGGCGGATGAAGCGTTCCGTCTCGTGCTCGAATGCGTGTGCGCCTACAACGGCTGGTTGGTCGGGCACGTTTTCGCGGTCGGTGAGTGCGACAATCCGGTGATCGTCGACAGCGGGATCTGGGCCCCAGGCCCGCCCCGCCGACTGAATCGTCTCGTGGCGCGCAGCCGCGATACGACGTTGCAGTCCGGCGAAGACATTGTCGGGCGGGTTGTCGAGAGCGGAAAACCGGTATGGATCGCCGAACTGTCCAAGTGCGATTTGCTGGTTCGCGCCCGCTTGGGCAAGTCCACGTTCATCAAGTCGCTGATCGCCGTTCCGGTGTGGGTTGGCTCGCGGGTAGCGGCGGTGCTGGAGTTCTTCTCGGCCGATGAAGTTTCCGTCGATGAGGAACTGTTCGAGGTGATGCGCCAAATCGGCGTGCAGGTCGGCCGCGTCGTCGAGCGAAAACAATGGGTTAAACAAGTTGCCGACGCGGTATGGGAAGAGCACGCGAAGGTGGGTCAGACGCTTCACGATGATCTCGGCCAGCACATGACCGGCATCGGCCTGTTGGCCGAGAGCATCCATCGGACCCTGCGT
>Ga0299906_10005576_pt1 | contig 10228 bp, 6 predicted proteins | sample RVTome_14_FD_200259 | JGI IMG/M metagenome (GOLD analysis project Ga0299906, IMG submission 200259) | Soil microbial communities from uranium-contaminated site in the Upper Colorado River Basin, Wyoming, United States - RVT145D125 (version 2) ...
GTCGACGTGGTGGTGCTCTCGCATCCCGAGCGCGACCACTACGGCGGCCTGGCCTACCTGGTCGAGCACTTCCGCCCGCGCGAGCTGTGGTGGAACGGCATGGCCTCGGATGCCGCGGGCTTCGCCGGCCTCGAGGCCGCGCTGGCGCGCGCCGGCACGCGCCCGGTCGTCCTCGACGCCGCCGCGACGCCGCGCGCGCTCGGGCCGGTGCGCGCCACGGTCCTGCACCCGCCGCCGGCGCGCGCGGGCCTCGGTGCCAACGACGCCTCGCTGGTGCTGCGCCTGGTCTACGGCGAGGTGGCCGTCCTCCTGCCGGGCGACGTCGAGCGCGCCGGCGAGGCCGCGCTCGTCGCCGCCGGGCGCCCGCTCGCGAGCGCTGTGCTCAAGGTGCCGCACCACGGCAGCGACACCTCCAGCACGACGGCCTTCCTGCGCGCCGTCGCGCCGCGGGTGGCGGTGATCTCGGCCGGGCACGAGAACCGCTTCGGATTCCCCGCGCCTGCCGTGCTCGGACGCCTGGCGCGCGCCGGCGCCGACGTCTGGCGCACCGACCGGGATGGCGCGGTGCGGGTGGTTACCGACGGCCGGGTGCTTGCGGTGAGCGGCTGGCGCGGCCGCGCCGCGCGCCTTCCCGCCGGGCCCTGATTTGAATTCGCCCCATCCCTTTGGTAGCTGCAACCTCCGAAAGTCGTTTAATGAAGAGGCTGAGCGGCGTTAAGGGGTTCCATGACGTCCTGCCACCGCAGAGCGAACGATTCAGCGCGATCGAGCGCCGCTTGTGTGCGGTCCTGGCGGCGTACAACTACGTCGAGATCCGGACCCCGATCGCCGAGCGGACGGAGCTCTTCGCGCGCTCCCTCGGCGAGACCACCGACATCGTCGAGAAGGAGATGTATACCTTCGAGGACCGCGACGGGACGTCCTTGACCCTCCGTCCCGAGTGCACGGCCTCGGTCGTCCGCGCCGCGATCGAGGGCGGCCTGGCGGCCCGCGACCAGGTGGCGAAGCTCTACTACCTGGGGCCGATGTTCCGCCGCGAGCGCCCGCAGCGCGGCCGCTCGCGCCAGTTCCACCAGGTGGGGGTGGAGCTGCTCGGGCGCGACGACGCGCTCGCCGACGCCGAGGTCGTGAGCCTGCTCGTCGACTGCCTGGAGGCGGCCGGGGTGACCGAGGGCGAGCTGGTCCTGAACTCGCTCGGCGACGCCGAGTGCCGGCCCGCCTACCGGCAGGCCCTCGAGGCCTTCGGCCGCGCGCGCGTGGACGCGCTCTGCGAGGCGTGCCGCCGGCGCGTCGAGCGCAATCCGCTCCGCCTACTCGACTGCAAGGAGGAGAGCTGCCGCCGGGTGATGGCCGACGCCCCGAGCGTGGCGGACCACCTCTGCGATCCCTGCCGCCGGCACTTCGCCGAGGTCGAGCGCCTGCTTGCCGCGGCCGGTGTTCCGTACGTGCGGAACCCCCGCCTGGTCCGCGGCCTCGACTACTACGTGCGCACGGCCTTCGAGGTGACGGCGCCCGGGCTCGGGGCGCAGAACGCGGTCGGCGGCGGCGGCCGCTACGACGGCCTGGTCGCCGACCTCGGCGGCCCGCCGCTCGCGGGGGTCGGCTTCGCGATCGGGCTCGAGCGCCTGGTGATGGCGGCGGGGGAGGGCGCCGACGCGGCACGCCCGGAGCTGTACGTGATCCCGCTCGCCGCCGGCGCGGCGGAGGCGGCGTTCCGCCTCGCCCGGACGCTGCGGCGCGCCGGTGTCCGGCTCGAGCTCGAGGCCGCGGGACGGAGCGCGAAGAGCGCGATGCGGCGCGCCGACAAGCTCGGCGCCCGCTACGCCGTCCTGATCGGCGAGGATGAGCTCGGCGCCGGCCGCGCCACGGTGCGCGACCTCGGCCGCCAGGCCGATCACCGGCTGGCGATCGCCCTCGACGCCGAGGGCGCGGCCGCCGCCGACGCCATCCGCCGCCTCGGCGGGGGAGACGCCTGATGGCGGTCGAGACCACGGCGCTCGGCGACTGGGCGCGGAGCGACTACTGCGGCGCCCCGCGGGTGGCCGACGTCGGCCGCGTGGTGACCGTCATGGGGTGGGTGCACGGCCGCCGCGACCACGGCGGGGTCGTTTTCCTCGACCTCCGCGACCGCACCGGCCTCGTCCAGGTCGTCCTCGATCCCGAGCGCGGCGCCGAGGCACACGCCGGCGGCGCGGACGTACGCCTGGAGTACGTCGTCGCGGTGCGCGGCGAGGTGGTCGCGCGCACCCGCGAGACCGTCAACCCCGACCTGCCGACGGGCGGCGTCGAGGTCATTGCCCGGGAGGTGCGCGTGCTGAACGTCGCGCGCCCGAGCCCGTTCCCGGTCGAGGACGCGACCGAGGCGGCGGAGACCGTGCGCCTGAAGCACCGCTACGTCGACCTCCGCCGGCCGCGCATGTTCCGCAACCTCTGGCTGCGCCACCGGCTGGCGCAGCGCACGCGCGCCTTCCTCGACGAGCACGGCTTCGTCGAGGTGGAGACGCCGATCCTGACGCGCAGCACCCCGGAGGGGGCGCGCGACTACCTGGTGCCGAGCCGCGTCAACCCGCACACGTTCTTCGCGCTGCCGCAGTCGCCGCAGCTCTTCAAGCAGATGCTGATGGTCGCCGGCGTCGACCGCTACTACCAGATCGCGCGCTGCTTCCGCGACGAGGACCTGCGCGCCGATCGCCAGCCGGAGTTCACGCAGATCGACCTCGAGATGTCGTTCATGAGCCGCCGCGCGATCATGACCCTGATGGAGGGAATGATGGCGGTGCTGTTCGCCGAGGCCGGCGTCGCCATGCCGCCGCTGCCGCTGCCGGTGCTCCCCTACCGGGACGCGATGCGGCGCTTCGGGACCGACCGGCCCGACATGCGGTTCGGCCTCGAGCTCGTCGAGTGCTCCGCGGTCTTCGCGGGCTCCGGCTTCAAGGTCTTCGCCGACGCGCTGGCGCGCGGCGGCATCGTCAGGGGCCTGGTGGTGGAGAACGGCGCCGCGCTGTCGCGCAAGGACCTCGACGACCTGACCGGCTTCGTCGCCACCTACGGCGCCAAGGGGCTGGCGTGGATCCGGATCGGCGCCGAGGGCTGGCAGTCGCCGATCGTGAAGTTCCTCTCCGACGACGAGCGCGCGCGCCTCACCGCGGCCGCCGGCCTGCGGGCCGGGAGCGTCGTCATGATGGTCGCCGACCAGCCGCGGGTGGTGCACGACGCCCTCGCGGCGCTCCGGCTGCACCTCGGCGCCAAGCTCGGGCTGATTCCCGCCGACACCTGGTCGCTGGTGTGGGTGACGGACTTCCCGCTCCTCGAGTACGACCAGGAGCTCAAGCGCCACGTCGCCGTCCACCATCCCTTCACGGCGCCTCTCGACGAGGACCTGCCGCTCTTGGAGCAGGACCCGCTCGCCGCCCGGGCGCAGGCCTACGACCTGGTCCTGAACGGCACCGAGCTCGGCGGCGGCAGCGTCCGCCTGCACCAGGCCGCCGTGCAGGAGCGCGTGTTCACCGCGCTCGGCATCGACGCCGAGCAGGCGCGGGCGAAGTTCGGCTTCCTGCTCGACGCCCTGGCGTCGGGCGCGCCGCCGCACGGCGGCATCGCCTTCGGCTTCGACCGCCTCGTCATGCTGCTCGCCGGTGAGGACTCGATCCGCGAGGTGATCGCGTTTCCGAAGACGCAGAAGGCGTTCGATCCCCTGACCGAGGCGCCGAGCGCCGTCGACCCCAAGCAGCTCCGCGAGCTCGGCATCAAGCTCGCGCCCTGAGCGGCCGTCCGCGGCGGGGCGGCGGAGAAGAGGAGGAACCATGCGGACGATGGAGGGGCGGCGGACGTCGATCGGGCTCGTCGTGGCGGCGGGCTGCCTCGCGGTCGGGGCGTGCGGCACGCGGGCGACGCACGTGACGTCGCAGCAGATGGCGCCGGTGGGTCGCGACGAGATCCGGCGGATCGCGCTCATGCCGTTCACGACCGACCCGGCCGTGGCCGCGGCGGTGAGCGAGCCCGGTCAGGAGCCCCTCCCCGAGCCGCCGGCGGACACCGTGCAGCGCGCGCTGGCGGAGGCGATGGCGCGGCTCCCCGCGTGGCAGCTCGCCGACGACCTCGTCGTCGGCGAGGCGCTCCGCAAGCTGCAGGGGGAGGCGGGCGCCCCGGGCAACGCCGAGGCGGTCGCGGCCGGGCGGCTCGTCGGTGCCGACGCCGTGCTGGTCGGCCGCGTGCGCGCGTTCGAGGAGCGGGTCGGCGCCGAGTTCGCGGCCAAGCGTCCGGCGCGCGTCGACTTCCTGGTGGAGCTACTGCGGGTGCCGTCGGGGGAGTCGCTGTGGCGCGCCGAGTACGCCGAGCGCCAGCAGGCGCTCTCCGACAACCTGTGGAACGTCCTCGGCTTCGTCCGCGCGCGCGGCCGTTGGGTGCGCGCCGGCAACCTCGCCGCCGTCGGCGCCGTCGCGGTCGCCAGCGATCTGCATCACGCGCTCTACGGCGGGCGCGCGACGCCGGTGCCCGGCGCCCGGACGTCCCCGCAGCCCTGAGAGGCTGTGAATCAATCCCCTCCCGTCGCCGGGCTTCAGATCGCTGTCGGATCGCAGCGTCGCAACTCCTCGGAATACCTTTTCAGGTATTCCTGCGGGTTGCTCCTTGCGCTGCTCGGCGCTCTTCGCCCGGCTCGGTCCGGGGATTGATTCACAACCTCTGAAGGCGAGCGCCGCGGTCGAGGGGACCCGCGCCTCGGCCGTCGCGTCGCGCCGCCGCAGGATCAGGATGCGCGGGCTGAGGCCCGGGATGAGGGCGAGCGCGCGCAGGCGGTGCTGCCGGAACTCCGCGGCCGGCACGTAGTCGAGCTTGCCCGCGACCAGCGCCTCGAGGGCCCGGCGCGGCGCCTCGTGCCGCAGGTAGCGTCGATAGTGCGCCTCGGAGAGCACGAGATACTCGGGCAGCCGGCCGCGCGCCGTGACGCCCGCGGGCGTGATGTCGACGTGGACGGTGCGGACGTGCGGCGGGAGCCTGGGCAGGTAGGTACGTTCGCCGTTGGTGCCGACGAGTGCGTCGGGCGGCAGGTTGTAGGCGATCCACTGCTCGGCGGCGTAGCGGGAGTCGCGCAGGAACCCGAGATTGATGGACGCTCCGTAGGCGAGGGCGTGGACGACGGCGCCGGCCACGAGCAGGCGCGGCAGGGCGTGTCCGACGCGCCAGACGCGGGCGGCAGCCACCCCCGCGAACACCGCGAGCACGAGCACCGCGGGGAGGACGAAGCGGGGCAGGACGTAGAGGATCGGGCCGAGGAACAGGACGAGGTACGACCCGGTCGCGAGCAGCAGCAGGCCGGCGCCGGGCAGGCGCCGGGCGGCCGCCCAGACGAGCCCGCCCGCGCCGAGGAGGACGACCGGGAGGGTCATGGAGGCCCGGATGAGCTCCAGGGTGCTCACGGCCAGACGGCCGTAGCCCTCGGCATCGCGCGTGAACATCCGGTACGGCCGCGAGCCCTCGTGCGTGATGAAGCGCAGGTGCTCGATCCACCCGCGCAGGTCGATGACCACGTTGGCGGCAAGGAGGTAGGTCACCAGGGCGGCGCCGGCGCCGGCGAGCAGCCGCCGCGGCAGCTTGCGGCCCTCGGCGCGGGCGGCGAGCACCCAGAGCGGAAGCGGCAGCAGCAGGAAGAGGCCGTAGGCCTGGTCCTTGGTGGCGACGGCGGCGGCGGTGGCGACGCCGAGCCCGACGAAAGCGGGTGTCGCCGCGCCGCGCGCCACGCGCACGAGGAAGAGGAGCGCGAGGCTGCTCCAGAACACGTAGGGCATGTCGAGGTTCGCGGTGTGGCCGTAGTAGACCGTCAGGGGCGAGGCGGCGAAGAACAGCCCGGCGAACAGCCCCGCCCGCCGTCCGCCGAGCTCGCGGCCGATCAGGCAGGCGACGACGGCGGCGCCGACCGCCATGGCGGCGCTCACGGTGCGCGCCAGAAGCGTCAGGAGGGGCAGCGAGACGTCGCCGTCTCCGAGCCCGTAGGGCGGCGTGACCCAGCTCTCGAACGTGCCGGTGGCGAGCAGGAATCCGACGTACGGCGCGTAGAGCAGCGCGAGGATGGTGAAGTGGAGCGGCGGGTACTTCGACCACCAGTGTCCGCCGTAGAGCATGCTCTCGGCGTACGCGAGCGGTCCGAGGGGCGCGATGGAGTCGATCGCCCAATCGTTGTCGGCGTTCGGGATGCCCCAGGTGATGCCGGTCAGGCTGAGGATCGCGGCGACGACCGCCACGGCGACGATCTCGCGGCGTGCCTCCCACGCGCGGGGGAGGTACGGAGGGGTGTTGGCGGGTCGGGGTGGATGCATCGGCTCGAGAGGGGGGCTCGTGGACGGTCGCGTCCCGGCGTCTGCGGTGGGGACGCAAGCGACGTGCCACGTGGAGTGGACCGTCGTGAGCGGCGAGTCCGCGCTCGCCGCGGGCGAGCTGCCCAGGCGCCGTGGCGTTTCGCCTCGGGAGGGGCAGTCCTCCCCAGGGCGCACACGCCTTGGCCTGTGCGACGGCGTCGCGCCGTCACGCCGCCGGCGGCAAGGTGCGCCGTACGAGCATCCGCAGCTCCTCCAGCGGAAAGGGCTTGTCGAGCACAGACAGGGCGCCGAGGCTGCGTGCCTCGGCGTGCAGCGCGGGGTCGCCGAACGCCGTGATCAGGATGACGGGCGTCGTCCACGCGCTCCACCGCAGTGCCGCCAGCAGGTCGACGCCGGTGAGGCCGGGCATGCGGACGTCGCTGATGATGAGGGCTACCGCCGCCGCGCCGTCTTCGCGCGTCGCCGCGACCTCGCCGATGCGATCGAGCAGCTCGTCCGCGTTGGCTGCCCCGAGGACCCGGTAGCCATCGCGTTGCAGCTCGGCGACGATGAGGTCGCGCATCGCCGGATCGTCCTCGGCGACGAGGATGCACGGCGGCGCGGAGCGCGACGAGGGTGTGGTCATGGCGCGAGGCACAGCAACCGTCGTGCCACGGCGCCCGCGCGGCCGCGCCTCAGAGGTTGTGAATCAATCCCCGGCGACGGGAGGGGATTGATTCACAGCCTCTCAGTCCGAGGGGCCGTACTGATCGAGCTTCCGGTAGAGCGTCTTGCGATCGAAGCCGAGGATGCGCGCGGCGAGGGTCTTGTTGCCGCCGGCCGCCTCCATCACGCGGCGCACGTAGCGGCGCTCGACCTCCTCCATCGAGACCAGCTCCGAGGGGTCGTCGCTGGTGACGAGCACGTGCGAGCGCCGGTAGCTGCGGATGCGCTCGGGCAGGTCGTCGACCGCGACCTGCTCGTAGCGCGTCAGCGCGACCGCGGCCTCGACGCAGTTCTGGAGCTCGCGCACGTTGCCCGGCCAGGCGTAGGCGAGCAGGCGCTCGGCGCTCTGCGGCGAGAAGCCGGTGACGTGTTTGCCGGCGCGGGCGGCGGCGGACCGGAGGAAGTGCTGCGCCAGCACCAGCACGTCGCTGCCGCGCGCCCGGAGCGGCGGCAAGTCCACGTGGACGACGTTCACCCGGAAGTACAGATCCCGCCGGAACAGCCCCTCCTCGACCGCCGACTCGAGGTCGCGGTTGGTGGCGGCGACGAGCCGCGCGTCGAAGGGGACCTCCCGGTCGCCGCCGACGGGACGGACCGTGCGCTCCTGCAGCGCCCGCAGCAGCTTCGGCTGCAGCTCGAGCGGGAGATCGCCGATCTCGTCGAGGAAGAGGGTGCCGCCGTCGGCCTGGACCATGAGGCCGCTGCGGGCCGTGCGGGCGTCGGTGAAGGCGCCGCGGACGTGCCCGAAGAGCTCGCTCTCGAGCAGCGGCGCGGGCAGCGCGGCGCAGCTCACGGCGACGAACGGACCCTCGGCGCGGCGCCCGCGCCGGTGCAGCGCCCGGGCCACGACCTCCTTGCCGGTGCCGGTCTCGCCGGTGATGAGCACCGACGCCTCCGAGCCGACGAGGCGCTCGAGCAGGTCGCGCACCCGCCGCATGGGCGGGCTCTCCCCCAGCATCTCGTCGAAGGGGCGGGCGCCCTCGACCGCCTGCCGGAGGCGCTTCACCTCGTCGCGCAGGAAGCGGTGCTGGAGCGCGCGCTCGAGGGCGACGGTCAGCGCCTCGACCTCGAGCGGCTTGGTGATGAAGTCGTAGGCGCCGGCGCGGATCGCCGCGATCGCGGTCTCGAGGCTGCCGAACGCGGTGATGACCACGACCGGGATGTCGGGCCGGTTGGCGACGATGCGCTCGCAGAGCTCGAGGCCGTTCATGCCCCGCATGTTGATGTCGGTGACGATGACGTCGACCTCGAGGGTGCGCAGCAGGTCGAGCACCTCGGTGCCCGCGGTCCGCCACGTCACCTCGAAGCCGCGCTTGACGAGCCAGGCCTCGAGCAGCTCGCACATGCTCGCGTCGTCGTCGACGATCAGGATCCGCCGCGTCACGTCGCGCCTCCTCCGCCGCTCGCGCGCGCTCCGGGAGGCGCCGACGGCGGCAGGAAGACCGTGAAGCAGCTCCCGCGCCCGGGCGTGCTCTCGACCGCGATCCAGCCCCCGTGGTCGCGGACGATTCCGTAGCTCACCGAAAGGCCGAGCCCGGTGCCCTCGCCGACGCCCTTGGTGGTGAAGAACGGCTCGAAGACGTACGGCAGGTCGCGGGCGGAGATCCCGGCGCCCTGGTCGTGCACGCTCACCGCCGCGTAGGTGTCCTCGGGGCCGCCGTGGTCGGCCGGCGGACGGGCGCGCGCGCGAGCGACCCGGACCGTGAGGGCGCCCCCGTGCTCCATCGCCTGGATGCCGTTCAGCAGGAGGTTGGTGAGCGCTTGCAGCACCTGGCCCTCGTCGACGTCGGCCTGCATCGGACCGCCGTCGCTCTCGAAGCGGACGGCGACGCGCCGTTGCGCGGCGAGGGGCGCCAGCATCTCGACCGCGCGCTCGGCGATGCGGTCGAGCGCCCCGGTGTGCGTGCGCGGCTGCTGGCGGCGTGAGAAGTCGAGGAGCTGTCGGATGATGGCGGTCATGCGGTTGGTCTGCTCGACGATGATGCGGCCGTTCCTCGCGGCGTCCGCGCCCTCGACGTCGCCGGCGGCGATCATCTTCGCCCGTCCGAGGACGACGTTCAACGGCGTCCCGAGCTCGTGGGCGACGCCCGAGGCGAGCTGCCCGACCGTCTTCAAGCGGTCGAGGTGGCGGAGCTGCTCGAGGGCGGCGATGCGTCCCTCGTTCTCGGCCGCGGCGCGGCGCGTGGCCTCGTCCAGCCGGTCGCACATGGCGTCGATCTCGGTGGCCAGGCGTCCGATGTCGTCGCGCTGGCGGAAGTCCAGCCGTCCCGAGAAGTCGCCCTCGCCGACGCGGCGGGCCTTCTCGCTCAGGCGGCGGAGGGGCCGGCCGACGAGCCACGACCCGAGCGCGAGCGCGAGCGCGGCGCAGAGGGCGAGGACGATGGCCGTGGTCAGGGCGTGCTGCGCGATGCGCGCCCGGACGTACGCGCGCGAGGGGCTGCGGGGCTCGCGCATCTCGAGCGCGGCCGCGAGTGGGTCGCCGACGATGAGGGGGACGAAGGTGGAGCGCAGCTCGATCCCCGCCTCGTCGGTGTGGATCATGCTGAACGTCTCGCCCTCCGCGAGCGTCCGGACGGCGCTCGGCGGCACGCGTCGCGTGCGGCGCAGGTCGTCGAGCCAGACCCACGCGAGCCCGCGCTCGCTCACGGCCGCGTCGGCGCGTTCGAGGGCCTTGCGCGCCTGCTCGACGCCGTCGGCGAGCCAGATCCACTCCAGGGTGTCCGCGAGACGATGGCCCTGCGTGGCGTGGTCTCCGGCCTGATCAGTGTCGAAGCGCGCGATCTCGAGGCGCAGGCGCACGACGGCGTTCAGGCTCATGATGGCCGTCATGCCCACGATGAGGGCGACGGCCAGCTTCTGCGAGAGGGTCATCGATCGGGTCCGCCTTGCGACAGAGACGAGGATAGCAAAAGGACGGGCGGCCGCCTCCCCCAAGGGTGCCGGTCGCCGGTGGGCGCCGGTGGCGCCGGACGTGTAGCGTTCTGCCCCATCGGAGCGAGATGCCTCGCGGCCACGGTGGGCGAACGTGCGGGCGGCTGACGCCCGCGCGTCGGCTGCTAGCCTGCATGTCTCACCAGCTTTCTGCTGCGAGCCCGGATGCGCCTGCGCCGCAAGGCCGTACTCCCTCGGCGGTCCTCGACATACTGCTCGAGTATGCCTGCGGGCGCCTCGGTCCGTGCGGCCTTGCGGCACAGGCGCCTCCGTGCTCT
>Ga0299906_10005577_pt1 | contig 10228 bp, 15 predicted proteins | sample RVTome_14_FD_200259 | JGI IMG/M metagenome (GOLD analysis project Ga0299906, IMG submission 200259) | Soil microbial communities from uranium-contaminated site in the Upper Colorado River Basin, Wyoming, United States - RVT145D125 (version 2) ...
CCGGCCCCATGACCTTCTCGTGCTCGGACCACGCCTGCTCCCTGACCTTATCGTACTCGGACCACGCCTGCTCCCTGACCTTATCGTACTCGGCCCGTGCCGGCCCCACGACCTTCTCGTACTCGGCCCGTGCCGGCCCCATGACCTTCTCGTACTCGGACCACGCCTGCCCCCTGACCTTCTCGTACTCGGCCAACGCCGGCCCCGTGAGCAGGGCTTCGGCCCAAAACACATTCAGTCCGGCCTTCTGCGCCTTATTGAACGAGCGCATGGATACGGGAGCGCCCTTCGGGAACAACTCCTGGAACTGCTCTACTTCTTCCGGGTATGCTCCGTGTGCCTTCAACAGCTCAACCGTTATGCGTTTCATTGTTGTCCTCCCTCCTCCGTCCTGTCGTAGTCATTCAGTAGCTCGGTGCCAACGTCGTAGAGCTCATCGACGGCTGGCGTTGAAAGTGTGAATGGCTGGCCGTCGTACAGGTGGAAGTGGGCAGCAGCCACGATCTCCCGCCACTGTGCTACCTCAAAGGCCAGGCCGTCCGGTCCCAGTGTCAGTCCATCATCCGCTCTCATGTCAATTCTCCCGTTGTCTATGCTTGCTCGGTGTCAATCAGGGGATACCATTGTCGCCCGTCATCATCGCACGGCCAGCCAGGGGCGCAGTCGCACTGCTGCCAGGGCGTGCCCTCATAGGCACAGTAGCTCCCATCCTCATACCTGGTGAACAGTGGGCCATGCGTTACGTACTCGACCAGCACCACGAAGCTCACGATTGCCACCAGCAGCAGGACAAGGGCGGCGACGGTCAGCCTGGTCATGAGAACACCACGGCCAGCGCCAGCATCAAGGCAACCCCGGCGATGGTGACACCCAGGCAGCCCAGGTAGCTGCCTACCCAGGTGCGGTAGGGCTGCCGGCCAGCGACGGCGGCGACGAAGACGATCAGCACGCCGGCTCCGATCACACACTGGATGGTTTCGAGGATGATCATGCTAGTCTCCCTTATGCCCCGCTGATGGCGCCGTCGTACTTGTCGTCGAGCAGGGCAAGCAGCTTGCCGATGGCGGCGTCCAGGTAGCGATTGTCCTTGCTCTGCTTGCCGTGGCGCACTACGCCAGCGGCGACACAGTCAAGGAAGGTCTATGGCGGCGTCGATGATCTCTACGTCCGGCTCGTCGGTCATGGCTTGCATGATGTCGGCCAGGACAAATGCGCTGCGCTCGACCTCGTGCACGGACACGATTGCTTCATCGCCCGTGGCGCCGTCGATCTCCGTGACCTCATCGTCATCGGCGCCGTCGATATCCCGGTCGATCACCATGACTTCTTCACCCTGCCGTGCGGGGTCATCGGTTATGACTGCTTGCACTAGGCCACCCTCTAACACTACTGCTATCATGGTACTGCCTCCCGTGCTACGGCTCCGGTCACACTGCCGGGCCAGTCCCGACCACCAGGTCCACTGATGGCCGGGCGTGGCCGTACAGGTCAGTCGGTCAGGGCCTTGAACTCATCCCACAGTACCGCTGTCAGGTATTCGTACACGTTGGCGGCGATGATGTTGACCGGCGTAGGCTCACCGCCAAAGGCAGGCCCAAGCTCCGGCTCGTCTGTGGTAAAGGCGCTATGGTCGGCGGCCAGCTCCAGCAGGTCCGATGTGTAGACTGGCGTCAGGCTGTCGGCCAGTTCAGCTATCAGGTCGTGCGGCTCACTTGGCCCATCGTCCTGATCGTAGTCCAATGCCTCGGCCATGCTTTTACGTGCTGATTGTTCTAGCTCTCGTAGGTTCATGGTGTCACCTCCCGTGACTGTGCTTCGGTCTCATTGTACAGTGCGTCATGTCGCTGTGTCAATAGTACCGCAGTACTATGCGTCACCTGACACAGTGCGGATATGGGTCCAGGTGGCGGCCTGTACTGTGGCTGGCGGCTGGCCGAGCGCTTCGGCTGCCAGGCGGTAGGCGTCGGCCAGGCGTGCGTACTGTCGGGCCGTTGGTGTAGTGTAGGGGCGATCAGGGCGTGCAATGCGGTAGGCCCACCGATCTACACATACTGCGCTGTCATCCCCCATGATGGCCCGATAGAATGCCCGTACCTTGTCACCTCCGAGCACGTCCAGCGGATTGTCACCATCAAGGATGGCCCATGCTTTCCAGTTGTTGGCCGCAAAGGATAGTGTGACATCGGTCCAATGCTGGCCGGCCTTGTGCGCTCGCACTGCCAGCTCGGCCAGGCGTAAGTTGTCCTCCCATCCCCTCATGGGCGACAGTGCTGCCAGGGCTCCGGCCACCTGCCAGGTATCATAGCCTTGCTCGCTTGCCAGGTCAGCGCACCATTGCCAGGCGTTGGGATACCATGCCCTGCCCTCAGCGTGGTGCGGGCTGGCCGCATGCCAGGCGGCAATGATGCGGTCCCGCATGGGTTTGACGTACCATCCTCTGTGCATGATCTAGCCTCCCGTGCTAGTCGAACCAGTCCCGACCGCCAACCCGCAGGCTGGCGGCCAGGCGTGGCCGACTAGGCCATGTCCTGATCGATCGCCTGATCTATGAAAGCCCACAGGTGCAAGGCTTCCACTACCTCGGATGCTGGCACTTCCTGCCCGTACCTCTTGTGGGGGTAGGGCGTCTCGATGATAGTGTCTGGTTCGTCGGCCAGCATGGCATCGATGGCCTGGCGGGCCGGTTCCAGCATGTCACCTGGCACTGACGGCACGTGATTGTACAGTAGGTGCCACTTCAAGGCGTGCTCTCGCTCGGCCACCTCAGCGAACCCATATGCTCCCATGTATCCCATCGTTACCTCCCGTTCCGGAGGCCCAGCTTGCGGGCCAGGCGTGCCAGCAGTGCGAATAGGTGTACCATGTTGCCTCCCGTGTGTATGCTTGACTGTGGTCAGTGTAGCACGGCTGGCCGGCCATGTCAACTAGAACTTGTGTTTTAATCAGGTGTATAGTACTATGGTACTATGCCAGCCAAGAGAGAGACCGAGTTATCCCCAGGCGTGTGGCTGTACAGTGACGGCAGCAAGCGGTATCACGGCCACCCCGATAAACCCAACGGTGGGCTGGCCGAGCCAATGGTGCCAGGTAAGACCATCACTAAGGAGAATGCGAGCGCACTGGCCAGCAAGCGCTGGAACGATTACGAGCTAGCCAGCCGGCGAGCAGTCGGCGTCGACCGCTGGGCCAACATCATCAAGGCCAGGGCTGAGGTAGCAGAGGATGCCAGCTCCCCGCACGGCAACGAGGCGGCCCGCATCGTCGGCCAGGCCGTCGGCGCACTGGGCCAGCGGTCAGCCGAGCAAGCGCCAGCGGTCAGCTTGACGATATCAGCCGAAGCTGTGGAAGCACTGCGGGATGTTGTCCCGATGTTGCGAGCCCGCATGCTGGCCAGCCACGGCGATGGCCAGGGCCAGCAGCCGACAGTCGGGGATGATATGATCGACGTTGAACCAGGAGGCTAGCAGCCAGCCCGCTGGCCGGCCATGCCAGCCAGGACCGATGGCGGCGGCTGGCAACAGGCATGGGGGAAGCATAAGGGGGGGGGAGGCAAGGAAAGCGAGCTGGCGGCTGGCGTGTTGACCCCACCCCACGTTACCATCACTGCTCACTACCGTCTCTCCTGGGTTCCCCTGTGCCCGGGAGATCGGATCCAACTGCTAGGCTATGTGCCATGACACACAACTACAACTACCGCCGCACCTGGAAAGAGCTCGGCCGCCGCACGCCAGTCATTGCCGGCCGGCCTGCTGCTGGCTGGCGAGAGGGAGAGGGCAGGTTCTGGAAGTCCCAGCTTGCCAGCGCCCGCCGGCGAGCTGTCCGCCTCTGCCTGCGTGGCCATCGTGCCCGCTGGCCTGTGGGCCTGGAGAGCGCAGTCTCGTGGCGGGCGCACTAGGACCATGGTACTATTGACACCTGTCTGCTTGCGTGCCAGGATAGCTGTATGAACCAACCAGCCTGGTGCCCGATCGCCAAGTGTGCTCTGCAAGATCTGGCCTGCGAGCACGGCCGCTTCCAGCGCACGCTGTATGGCGGCTGGCGCTGGCGGCCGGCAAACCGATCATTTGACAGTCCCCCTCCCAACAAGGGGAAGAGCACCCGGAAGAGACCAACAAGGATCAAGGGCACATGAGTGTCTTTCTCAAGTTCCCGACCACAGCCCCCGGCGTGGCCGGCCTGCAGGCAGCCTGCATCACGCAGGCGCTGCTGACGGCCTTCGCCGGCACGGTGGCCGGCCTGGAGGCGGCAGCCTGGACAGCGGGGGCCGTTGTCCTACTATTGACCATCGGAAGGCTTGACAATACTTCGGGTGTGTGATAAGATAGTACTGGAGTACTATGACAGACAAAAGCAGTCATGTGACAGATGAAAGCAGTCATTGGGTCATTGGTGTCCTGGGCGTTGTTCAGAAGGTGCTGACCACACTCGGGGCGATCATTCTCCTGACGCTGTGGTTCGGCATCCTGTGGGCGCAGCTATCGTGAGAGATCTCACAGCAGATGAAGTGATCGTTGCTGACCAGACCTACATCGACAGGACTGAGCAGCAGAAGAGGTTTATCCTGCACATCACCTACACGCCGCCGACGGCCTTCATGAGGAACAGGGGGGTGATGGTAGATACATCGGCGCCGCACGACCTCTGGAACCGGCAGTACATGGTCCGGGCTGACCTGGTGGCGTTTGGAGATTACAACCTGGCGGCGAAGGATCCGATTGAGTTCAGCCTGAACTAATGATGTGGGAAGTCCTGGGGTAAGCATTCTCGGGCCCGGGACATGCTGACCGGACGGTGGGGACGGCAGCCACAGGACTTCATTTGTCCTGAGTGAAGCAAAAATCCTAAAACCGATCGAGGCGCCTGCATGGACACACCGGACAAGGGCCGGCTTTTCATTGTTGCCAATGGACCGTCGATCAACGAGGTAGACCTGGATCTCCTCATTGGGGAACAGGCATGGGGGATGAACAGGATCCATCTCAAGTACCCCGAGATACAGTGGCGCCCCAACCGATGGTTCTGGGGAGACCACCCTCAAGAAGCCTGGCAGCTCGAGGAACTCTTCATGCACGTCGAGAACTATCCGGGCGAGGAATGCTGGGTACGCTCTGATATGTGTGAGATGCTCCTGGGTCAATACAAACCTCACGGGGACGACTGGCCATTCTATGACGAGCTCCCGGAGCACGTGACCAACTGGGGCTTCTGTGTCAAGCACGCCGCACGCTTCCACAGCGACCGAGCTCCCAAAGAGCCGCACTGGATCTCACCCACTGAGTTCTGCAAGCCAACGTCCACTGCCTACGTAGCATGGATGTCAGGCATCTGGGAAGGGTATGATCCAATCATCTTCCTGGGCACGGACGCCGGCTTCCGGCCAGCCGTGGACGGCGAGCAGCAGCAGACGCACTTCCATCCCGGGTACTATGCAGGCCATGTGAAAACGTCCGAAAAAACCGCCGACCGGATCAACGCCATGCTGGCATGGGAGCACGATGTCATGCAGAACTGGGCAGCCGCCAACGGCCGGCAGATCCTGCTGGCTTCGCCTGGCGGCACCATTGAGAGCCACCCCCGAGTGAAGTTCGAGGATCTCTTTGCCTAAAGGCATGCGTACTACCTACTCGTCTGAGGACGTGAAGAAGCGCACCGTCGTCAAGAAGAAGGACAAGGCCGATCGCAAGCAGCGAGATCGTAAACGCCGAAATCCCCGCTGACCTCCTTGAGGACATGCGGCACATCGTCCACTCGGACACCCCCGAAGGCTTCATGCTCTACTACCTCATGGCCTCCGGGCGCCGGCTGCCAGCGCACGCCGAGGAGTGGATCTACACAGCATACGAGGGCCGGCGTCTTGGCAAGGGCGTGGCCCTCGAGGCGTTCCGGGGATCCACCAAGACCACGGTGTTCACCCGGCACTTCACGTCCTACTTCATTGGTCTCTACCCGCACACGACCAGCATGTTTGTTCAGGCGTCCGGGGGCAGCGCCAAGTCCAACGCCCGGTGGGTGGCAAACCATATTGAGCACTCGCCCACCTGGAAGATCTTTTTCCCTCACGTCGTGCCAGATCCAAACCTGAGCTGGTCAGACACTGAGGGGTATTACGTGTGCCGGACAGACACGGACTACGGCGCCTTCCGCATGCAGGTGGGCTCGGCAGATCCCACGCTGCTGGGCACGGGGTATCGGTACCAGAACAAGCTGGGCAAGCACACCAACGGTGTGTTCATCGTGGACGACATGAACGACAAGCGGAACACCCGATCCCCGCTCATGTTCAAAGAGGCCCAGGAGATCCATGACGAAGAGATGGTCCCGATCCCGACCAAGGACTGCTGGCTGATCTACATCTTCACGCCTTGGGTCGAGGGGGACATCGGAGACCAGGCACGCAAGAACCCGAACTTTGTCCACTGCCGCACCGCTGTCTGGGTGGAGAACGAGGACGGCACCAGGACCAATACACCGATCTGGCCAGAGGAGTTTCCGCCCGAGCACATTGCCCATCTCCAGAACACACTGCCCCCGGCCGTCTTTGCCCAGATGTATCTCATGGACCTCACGGCCGCCCAGGGCTCTGTCCTTCTCAAGGGCTGGTGGCACTGGTACCCGGCGGATGACATCAAAGATAGCTGGCCTGTTGTCATCGGGGTGGACTTTGCCAGTGTCCAGTCTCAACAAACAAGACACCTCATGGGCCGTGACCACTTCGCCCTGGCTGTCTTTGCTGTTCACCCGAACGGCAAGCTGATCCTCATTGACGGCTGGTTCGGGCACGTGACCCAGGGCCAGGCAGAGGACAAGCTGCGGAACTACGCAGACAAGTATGGCGAGCGGGTCCAGGTCATTCAGATCGAGAAGCTGGGCAAGGGCGAGAGCTTCGCCAACTGGGCGCTCAAGGACCTGCCCTACTACATCAAGCCCGAAGGCGTTGGTGGCAAGGGTAAGTCCGAGCGCTTTGAGATGGAGCTTGGTCCTGTGTTCCGCCGGGGTAAGGTGTGGGTCGCCGACGATCCGGATCACGAGTTCATCTCACAAGCCTATGATGAATGGATCTCATGGGATGGCACCGGGCGCTTCTTTGACGACTGTCTGGACGCCATGTGGCACGCCATCAATGCAGCACGGTACGAGATCTGGCCGCACACGCCAGAGGAACTTATCCAGGAAGATCGAGCCCGTGCAATGGCCGAGCTCGCAGTCAGCCCGAACCCCATGGTCCACATGGGCTTCAAAGGATAGAACATGGCCAACACGATTGTTGAGACAGTGAAGAGTGCCCTGGTGGATCTGACGGATCCCAAGCCGAACCTTGAGTGGTTTGACCAACGGGTCACGGCTCTCCAGAAGATGAACAAGCTGCGCAACGACTTCTTCGATCGCATCGATCGGGCAGAGCACCAGGACTGGGAACTCCCGGCCGAGCTCAAGCAGCAGTGGATCATCAAGGCGACGGAGCCACGCTTCGGCCAGGCCATTGAGGCCGGCAAGAAGATCGTCTCCAAGAAGAAGGCACGCATCCACTTCGCTCCCTACGAGAGCACGGACGCCAGCCGCAAGCTGGCCGACCGGCACGAGAAGGCAGCCGAGTGGCTGTGGGGGCAGGCCAGCCGCCGGCGGGAAGCCACACTCCTTGAGGACTACGGACACTCCGCCTTCAAGTATGCCGAGATCTGCGCCCAGGTTGTGTTCATGCCCCAGCAGGTCAAGGAGATGAAGGCCAAGGGCCAGATCAACAGCAACCGTGAGAAGGCCATGGAGCGCAAGGGACCGTTCGTGGTTGACGTCCACGACGCCCGGGACGTGTTCCCTCGCTACTCGCCATACGGTCTTGAGGAAGTCGCTCTTGTCACCGACGAAGCGGTTGAGGACGTGATCCACACCTGGGGGGACAGCGCCAAGGAATTGAGTGTTGAGGTCGGCTTGTGGAACAGCGCTCAGAACTCTGACACCGCCAAGATCCACACCTGCAAGCTGGTGGACTTCGTGAACTACCAGTGGCGTGGGGTCTATGTTATCGCTGGCTTCGGGAACGAGAGCCGCAAGATCGAGCTCATGATCGAGCGATGGAAGTGGCCGTTCCTGCCGTGGGTGTGCCGGTTCTCGGGTACGTCCATGGAGACACGCAGCGATCGCAAGCGCCGCCCCATCCTGACGCATGCCATCGAAGGGAACCTGGACGAGCTTCTCCCCCGGGTGCGGACGCTGCGCTTCTCTGACAGGCTGCGGTACTCCGCATCGCCACGCCGGGCTTTCTCTTCCAGCCGGCGCAAGTCCCCGGACATTGACCAGCTCTCTCCAGACCTGACGGTCCACATCTACGATGACGAGGGGATGGTTCCGCTCGATCCGCCTATGCCCGACCCCGGGATGGAGACGCTGTACAGCGAGGTCTCCGCAGATCACCAGCGGTCGACATTCAGTGATATCCTGCTGGGTGGAGAGATCCCGTCCCAGGCCGCCTTCGCCTCCATCAACCTGGTCACGCACTCCGCCATGGGTGCGGTTAACCCGTTCACCCATTTGATGAACAACGCCATTGCCGACACGATCGAGCTGATGTTTTTGTGGTCACACTACTCGGGGATCCCGGTGGTTGGATACGAGGTAGACGCCGACGGCAAGCGGATTGAGCACATGATCAATCCAGAAGAGATCCAGCCCAAGAGCATGTACATCACGGCCGAGGTTCGTAGCGATCTCCCAACAGACGATCAGGCCAAGGCAGCTCTGGTAGGCATGCTCATCGATCGCAGGGTCATGAGCCGGCGCCAGGGTGCGGAATACATGGGCCAGGAGAACGTGCAGGAGAACGAGCTGCAGTTGTCCCTCGAGGCCATGATGGACGCCATGCTGCAGACGGAGCTCAAGAACATTGCCTTGATGGGCGACATGCAAGCTCGCCAGCAGCTCGAGGAAGAGATCATGCGCACCAAGATCCAGCCCATGCTCCAGGAGCTGGCGGCTCGCATGCAGCAGCAGCAGGGGCCGCCGCAGGATAGCGGGGCACGCCCTGTGCCACCGGACGCAATGGCCGGTGGTGGCCGGCAGCTCCCGCAACGTGAGATGCCGCCCACCGGCATCCCCTCTGAGGCCAACCCCGCAGAGGGTGGTCCTCCTGGGGCGATGTTCAACCCTGGTGCCACCCGGGAGGGACAGACTGGACAGGCGCCAGGCGGAGCTGACATGATATGATCAACCAGGTAGAAATGGACCGCCTGCGCTTGCAGGCAACCCAGAAGATGCGGAACGTGACAATGCAGTTTGCCGAGATGTACTTCGAAGCTCGGATGGAGGCCATGGATGGCGACGTACACAGTCAGGGCGGGGGACAGTTGGAGCCGGATAGCGGGGAACGAGCTGGGCAACCAGCGATACTTCCAGAAGCTGATGAGGGCCAACCCGGGAGTGAGCTCGCTCCACCCGGGTATGAAGCTCCGCCTGCCTAGTGTTGGCGGCGGCGAACCCCGAGTAACGATCGACCCCAAATCACTCGACACCAACGTCCAGGACGCCCTGGGGCGTGATGTCACGCTGCGTGGCGTCAACCCATACTCCAACTATGGAGACTACCTGCTGGGCGGCGGCGGAGGAGCCACTCCCGCAGGAGCGCCCGCTGCAGGAGCGGCCGGCGCTGGCCCTGGCACCCTGGCTACCGCACCCAGCCCCAATCTGTCCATTGCTGCTGCCGAGCGCTTGGCTGGCTCTTCATACACCAGCCCCCCTGCCCCGGGTACTGCGTCGTCCTTCTACGCCCAGGGCGGCATGCCGCAGGCGCAGACGCAGCCCAAGCCTGGCTCTCAGGGCTTTAGTGATATTCAGTCCGGCCTCAGAGCCCATCAGTCGTTGACGGGGGTCAACCAGGGCATCACCTGGCAACAAGTTCTGGCCGGTGCTCTTTCTGGCATCGGGGCGCTGCCGATGGCAGCAGCAACCTCGGTGTATGCCAGGTCGCAAGGTACGCCCGCTTCACAATCCGGGCAAGGAAGCGGCCCGCTCGGATACATCAGGTTTGTTGGTCGAACGGGCGAAGAGCTGTACAATGAGTTTCTCAAGACCTTCTCGCCGGCCCCTCCCCCACCAGAGCAGCCGCAGGCCGCCCGCTCGCCCATGTCCGGCAGTGTGCCCGGCGCCGTGATTGGAGATGCGGCTCGGTACACCCAGGCTGCCATTCACGAGTACGTGCGCAGCGGCTTCGATCGCCAGTTCCTCCCCAACTTCATCA
>Ga0299906_10005578_pt1 | contig 10227 bp, 4 predicted proteins | sample RVTome_14_FD_200259 | JGI IMG/M metagenome (GOLD analysis project Ga0299906, IMG submission 200259) | Soil microbial communities from uranium-contaminated site in the Upper Colorado River Basin, Wyoming, United States - RVT145D125 (version 2) ...
ATGGTCGCCCGACCTGGACGCCAGGCTGATCGCCCCCAATGGGACCATCCTGGACAGCACCTGTCCGGCGGGAGCCTATTGCGGCAACGTCGGGGCGCAGGAGACATTCACGGTGAGCGCCGCTCAGGCGGGCACCTACACGCTGGAGATCTACCCGTACGCCGGCTCCGGCGGGGCGTTCGACGTCGACATCTTCGCCGGGCCGGCAAGCGAGCCTCCGCCGCCCGACAACCTCCCGCCGGTGGCGGACGCCGGCGCCGACCAGACGGTCACCGATGCCGACGGTGACGGGTCAGAAACCGTGACCCTCGACGGGACCGACTCGACCGACGCCGACGGTGTGATCGAGAGCTGGGTGTGGACCGAAGACGGCACTGAGATCGCCACCGGCGCCAGCACGGCGGTGGCCCTCGTGGTGGGCAGCCACACGATCACCCTCACCGTCACCGACGACAGCGGCGCCGGCGACAGCGACACGGTCGTCGTCACCGTCGAGCCGCCGCCGCCGCCTCCGCCACCCCCACCGGATCCGGGGCTGCACGTCGGCGATCTCGACGGCGGAGCCATCAACCTGCCCAAGGGCCAGTGGCAGGCCCAGGTCACGGTGACCGTCCACGACGAGAACGAGGCGGCGGTGAGCGGCGCCGAGGTCACCTTCGACGTCGACACCGGGGGGACGGTGAGCTGCACCACCGATGGGACCGGTACCTGCGTGGTGTCGAGTGCCGTCGTGAAGAAGAAGCTCGGCTCGATCACGTTCACCGCGGTGTCGATCAACGGCACGACCGCCTATCAGCCGAGCCAGAACCACGACCCCGACGGCGACAGCACCGGCACCTCGATCACCGTCGCCAAGCCCTGACCGCGGGCGGGCCCGGGGACGGGCGGGCCTGTCAGATTCTTTGTGTATCCGGCCGGCACGTCCCCGTTTCTGTGGTTTGAAGCCCCTCCACGACGGGAAGGGCGGTCCGATTGGGGAGACCGTGAGAGAGGAGCGCAATGCGCAAGCTCATCGTCGCCGCGGTCGCCGTGCTGTCACTGGCACTGGCGCCGGCCGCATGGGGCCACCCGTCCGAGAACCGGGCCGATCAGTCCGTGTTCGGCGGACCCCACTGCCACATCAACCAGCAATCGGGCAACTTCGCATTCCCGTCCCATAGGGCCCACATCGCAACCGGCCTTCCGAACACGGTGTTCGCCGCGACCGCCTGCCCGGCGTGAGCTGAGGGAGGCCCGGGAACAAGCCCCACGGCCGCCATGGGGATGGGGCCCCATCGGCGGAGGAGGGCCGACCGGCGTCTGTTCGGCGGCGCAGCCGCCGAAGTCGGCCCGGGAACAAGCAGGGTGGGCGCTACTGGACTCGAACCAGTGACCTCTTCCTTGTAAGGGAAGATCAGCGGCCGCCATGATCAAGTGGATTCACAGAGACACCTCATGTTCATTGAGGTTTTCGCTCTCATCACTCATGGTCACATCGAGCCATCTTGACTCCTATCGCGGGACGCACGCGGGACAGCCGCAGGACGCCGCGGATCGGACACGCAGCGGCCCCCGGGGTGATGCTCTGACTCGCCCTGCGCTTCTTGAGGCATCCCGAGGTCCATATCAGTTTCGCCTCGTTCCACTCAACATCAGGAGACTGCGCAGAACTCGGAGAGGTTCAGAGGTTCAGTTTGGTGACAATGCCACTGCCTCGATAGCGGTGTGGCGGGTTCAGTGGGTGAATGTCACCACGCTTGAACGGGCTCCACTGTGATCGTCGCAGCTGACTCGCCTTCCTGTTCGACCTCGGCGGTCAGTATTTGGCCCTCGACTTCTCGAAGGCGTCGCTGGTAGGTATCCATCTGGTCTGGCAGATCGACCGGAAATAGCTTGGGGGTGCGACCGAATGTCTGGTAGGCGTCCATGAGGAGCTCGACCGCCTCACGGTTCATCACCGATATTCGGATCTCACCGGTCCAATGTACGAGGCCGGTGTAATCCATGAGAAAGAAGTTCTTGGTTGCGCTCACCTCGCGTTCGATTTCGGCAGCGGAGATCTCCAAGACCCCTGTTTCGTCAGTGGGACCAAAGGGCATCTGGAAGTCGTTCTTAAGTATCACCGGCAAGGTCAGCAGGATCCATGCCCCGCTCAGGGGCGTCGAGTCGCTAATCGCTCTGACCCGAAGCTTCTCTGGCAGCTTGTGATTCGGCATCAGGGCATCAGGGGATCAACGCGGATTACCTTCAGTTCGCTGGCAGTCAGGAGCTCGATGGTCTCTGCGTTTGCCCCGCAGTAGATCCAGTCTGCTCCCTCAGCATCGGCGGTAATCCTGTGGGTGGGCGTGTCGGTGGGTTCCGACGGATCAAGGCGTCCGATCTGCAGCGCAGCCTCCGCGGCGGAGGCAGAGTCGAAGAAGGCGGTTGTGTAGAACTTCGGATCGGGTTGGCCTGCCCGATTGACGGCGGGGACTCGGCCAAGATTCTGGGCTGTCTGCGCCTCAGCTGAACCCGTGTATCGGTAGACCTCATCACCGCTGCCAAAGACACCGTCGGGCTCGCACTGTCCACTGATGATCTGGCGACCGTTAGGCGGGTCGTTTCCACCGCCGCTGTGTCCGGGTCGGGGGAGGGGGAGGTCGACGGGTTGGGGTTCGCGTTCTGTTGGTGTGTCGGGTTGTCCGCTGGGTTGGGTGGGGTCGGTGCCGGTGTCGAAGTGACCTTGCGCCCATAGGTAGGGGGCGACGATGAGGACCGCGATGAAGGTCATGACGGCGTCCATGCATCCGTCGATGAGGACGCAGGTGAGGGCAATGGCGGCGATGTAGAAGAGGGTGGCGACGCCGCCGATGGGGGCAACGAAGGTGCGGAGGCTGGCGAGGATGGTGGTGGTGATGGAGATGAGGGTGGTGAGCTGGGAGGGGTCGGCGATGGTCAGGAGGTCTTCGAGTTGGAGGGTGTGCCCGCTGGGGTCGGTCCAGGTGGTGGGGTTGTTGGCGGTGTAGGTGTAGGTGTTGAAGCCTTGGCTGCCGGGGGCGTTGGGTTGGGTGGTGTCGGGGCTGAGGAGCCGTCCGGTGGCGGGTTGGTAGTGGCGGGCGCGGAGGTGGATGAGGCCGAGGTCGGGGTTGGTGGGTTCTCCGGTGAACCCGAATCGTCCGACGTCTTGGCTGCCGGTGCGGGGTTGGCCGTAGGGGGTGTAGTCGGCTGAGGCGGTGAGGGCGCCGGTGGGGTCGGTGGTGCCTCTGATCGAGCCGAGGGCGTCGCCGAGCGGATAGGTGGTGGCGGTAGGGGTGATCTGGCTGGTGAGCCCGCCGTTGTGGAGGTAGCTGGCGGCGGCGTCGTCGATGAGGACCGGGAGGGGGGTCTGGGTGTCGTAGAGAAGGGGCTGGGGTCCCGAGCCGGTGTCTTCGGTCTGGGGGAGGCCGTCGCCGTTGTAGGTGAGGGTGAGGGTGGCGGTGGCGCTGCTGGCTTGGGTGAGCCGGTTGGCCCAGTCCCAGGTGTAGGTGGTGGCGCCGTCGTCGGTGAGGTTGCCCGCCTGGTCGTAGCTGAGGGTCTGGGTGTCGATGGCGACGAGTTGTCCGGCGGGGTCGTAGTCGTAGCTGGTGGTTTGTCCGCCGGTGCTGGCGGTGATGCGGTTGCCCGAGGCGTCGTAGGTGTAGGTGGCGGTGGTGGCGTCGGGGTAGGTGACCGCGGTGAGCCGGTCGAGGGCGTCGAGGCCGTAAGTTTCGGTGCCGGCCGCGGTGGTGGCCGAGGTGCGGTTGCCGGCGGGGTCGTAGCCGTAGCCGAAGGACTGGAGGGTGCCTGCGGGTCTGTTGTGGGTGATCGCGGTGACCTGTCCGGCGGGGTCGTAGCCGGTGGTGGTGGTGACCCCGTTGGGCCGGCTGATCGAGGTTCTTTGGCCGGCGAGGTCGTAGCCGTAGCCGGTGGTCTGGTTGTTCCAGTCGGTGATCGACGCCACCCGCCCCGCCGGATCGAAGCCATAGGTGACGGTGCCCTCGGGCAGGGTCATCGAGTCACGCCGCCCCGAGGGGTCGTAGCCGTAGCCGACGGTCCCCGAGGGGCCGGCCACCGAAACGATCCCGCCGGCGGGGTCGTAGTCCCAGGTGGTGGTGCCCGTGGGGTCGGTGAGGGTGGTGCGTCGGCCGGCGGCGTCGTAGCCGACGGTGATCACCCCACCGGGATAGCTGGTGGTGGTGGGCCGGGAGGCGGCGTCGTAGCCGTAGCTGGCGGTGATCCCCCGGGGGTCGATGGTCGAGGTGGGGCGGCCGGCGAGGTCGTAGCCGGTGGTCCAGGTGCGTCCCAAAGGATCGGTGCGGGTCTCCTGGTTGCCCAACAGGTCGTAGCCGAAGCTGCGGGTCTGCCCTCGGGGGTCGGTGAGGGTGACCAGCTGGCCGGCGGGGTCGTAGCCGAAGGAGACGATGCCGCCGAGGGCATCGGTGATGGTGGTCCGCCGCCCCGCCGGGTCGTACCCATAGGTGGTGGTGTGGAGGTTGGGATCGGTCTCGGAGACGAGCAGGCCGGTGGGGTCGTAGCCGTAGGTGGCGGCGTTGCCCAGGGGGTCGGTGACCGAGGTGACCCGACCCAGGGGGTCGTAGCCGCGGGTGGTGACCGCACCCACCGGGTTGGTGGTGGTGGTGAGCTGCCCGGCGGCGTCATATCCATAGGTGGTGACCCCACCGTCGGGGGCGGTGATCGAGGTCAGCCGGCCCGACGGGTCGTAGCCGTAGCCGGTGACCCGCCCCGCCGGGTCGGTGATGCTGGCGAGCCGCTCCGCCGGGTCGTAGCCGGAGGTGGTGACCTGGCCGAGGGGGTCGGTGGTGGTGGTCGGCAGACGTCGGGTGTCGTAGCCGTAGCCGGTGACCCGGCCGAGGGGGTCGGTGGCGGTGACCCGATCCCCCTCCGGGCTGTAGGTGTAGGTCCAGGTATTGGCGAGGGGGTCGGTGACCGTGGCCAGCTGGTTGCGGGCATCCCAGCCGTAGCCGGTGGTGTTACCCACCGGGTCGGTGACCGAGGTCAGGTTGCCGGCCGGGTCGTAGCCGAAGCTGCGCACCCCCGAGTTGGGGAAAGTGACTTGGGTGAGGCGCCCGGCGTCGTCGTAGCCATAGGTGGTGACCCGGCCCAAAGGATCGGTCTCAGACGCCAGCCGCCCCGCCGGGGTATAGGTCCAGGTGGTGGTGTTGCCCCCCGGGTCGGTCTGCGACGTCATCCGTCCCGCCTGGTCGTAGCCGTAGCCGGTGACCCGTCCCCCCTGGTCGGTGTAGCTGGTGACGTTTCGGTTGTCGTCGTAGCCGTAGAGGATCTCCCCACCCCCAGGGTCGGTCTCCTTGACCACGAGGCCCCGCTGGTCGTAGCTCCAGGTGGTCTGGCGGCCCAACGGGTCTTGGGCCATCACCAGATACCCCGCCGGGCTCCACAGATAGATGGTCTCCGCCCCCAGCGGGTCACGGCGGGTCACCACCCGGCCCAGCAGATCCCGGATGTAGGTGGTGGTGTTACCCAAAGGATCGGTCTCGGAGGTGACCAGCCCCGCCGGGTCGTAGCCGTAGCCCCAGGTGTTGCCGGCGGGGTCGGTGGCCGAGATACGTTTCCCCGCCCCGTCGTAGCCGTAACCCCAGACGTTGCCCCCAGGGTCGGTGACCGAGGTGACGTTCCCCGCCGCGTCATAGCCGTAGCCGGTGACATGACCCAAAGGATCGGTCACCGCAGTCGGGTTCCCGGAGGCGTCATAGGCCAGGGTGGTGGTGTTGCCCCGGGCGTCGGTGACCGTGGTGGGGAGATGCTCCGGGTCGTAGACGATGTTGACCGGGTTGGCCAGAGGATCCGTCGCCGAGGTGAGGTTGTGGGCGGCGTCATAGCCGAAGGTCCAGGTGTCGAAGGCCGGGTCGATGACACTGGCGAGGTTGCCTGCGGTGTCGTAGAGGTAGGTGATGGTGGAGCCTTCGGGGTCGACGGCGTCGGTGACCCGATGCCACTCGTCGTAGTAGAACGAGGTCACCCCACCCTCGGGGTCGGTCACCCCGGTCACCCCTGCCCCCGGGGTGTTGTGCGCCACGGTGATGGTGTTGGCCAGGGCGTCGGCCTGGGTGACCAGCCGGCCCACCTCGTCGTAACCGTTGGCCACCACCGTCTGGCCCCCCTCGTCGATCACCGTGGCCAGCAGATGCCGGTCATAGGAATACTGGCGGACCCCGCCCTCGGGATCGGTCACCGAGACCAGATCCCCCGCCGGGTCGTAGCCGTAGCCGTAAGAGCCGCCCCCCGGGTTCGACACCGAGGAAAGCCGCCCCGAAGCGTCGTAACCCAAGGTGATCGACGGGCCACCCGAGGCGGTCACCGCGGTGAGCCGATCCGAGGCGTCATAGCCCAAGGTGACGGTGTTGCCGTTGCGGTCCCCGATCTCCTCGAGCCGACCCGCCGCCGTGAACTCGTAGACGGTCTCCGATTTGGTGGTGTAGGTGAACGACCCGCCGGCGTTTTCCACCAGGGTGGCGGTGACCCGCACATCGAAGGGCGTGTAGTTCCCGGAGACGTCGCGGTCGAAGAACTCCTCACGGCCCGACCCGAACACCACCCCCACATCCCCCACCGCAGTGAATGTCAGGGAGGTGTCGTAGCTGTGGGACCAGCGGAACCCCATCGCACCGAACCGATCGGAATGGGTGTTGTGGTAGCGGGCGAAGGTCAGCGGCATTGCCCCCTGGGTTGCCACGTCGACATCGGAGAACGCCACCGCCCCAGTGGTCGAATCGACACCCAGCCCGACGTCGGTGGAGAACGGTTCGGCGGCGTGTTGGCGGGCCAGGTTGTCGGCGATGCTGTAGAGGCGGCCCCCGCCGTTCAGCTTCACCGTGAAATGACCTTCGGCGCCGACGAAGTTCCCCAACGGGAAGAACGCCGTCTTATACCCGGTGGGGCTCGACGCCGAGTCCGAGTGCACCACCCACCACTCCCCGGAGGTGTTCTCCCAGGTAACCGTCAGCGTGGTGAAGCCGGCCTCGCCGATGTCGTAGGACACCGCGTACCAGCGGCTGCTGCTCAGCCCCCCGGGATCCAGCCCGGTGGCGACCGGCGAGGTGGTCACCCGGGCCAGGCCGTGGAGAGGCGACCAGTAGCTGCCGTTGCCGTCAGACCCGACCGTGATCCCAAAACCCGACTCGATCCCCCAGCCCGCCAGTAGCCGCTCCCCCAACCCGGCGTCATCGAGAGCGGTGGAGCCGACCACCTGGTCGAAGCGCAGCCTCACCGTCTCCCCCGAAAACTCGCTCACCCCGAACTTCACGGTCTCCCAGGAGACGGTCGAGGTCAGCTGACCCAGATACGTCGAAGTGGCGAAGCCGGGGTCGGAGAGGACGAACACATCGAGAAGGTCGGTGCCCCCGGTCCCCCGGTGACGGACCGTCAGCTGCTGCACGTCGGATCCCACCACAAACGGGTCCGACTCCACCAGATTCGCCTCGATCGCCTGACCTCCGGCACCGTCGTCGACCAGCTCGAAGCTGGCGGGAACAGTCCAACCGGGGACCTGGACCGTCTGGATCCCGGCGTCGTCCACCGAGAAGCTCCCCGTATGCCACTGCACCTTCAACCTGACGCTCTCCCCGGCCCACGGGGAGAGGTCGAAGAGCAGCTCATCCCACCCCGCCGGGGCGTAGCCCAACAGCACCTCCGTCGAAGTCCCATAGCTCGGGCCGGATAGCACGAAGATCCGCAGCGACGCCGAAGCGGAGTCCTTCCGCACGTCGATGGTCCCGAACTGCACCGCGGTGTCGACGATGAACGGATCTGACGTCAACGACCCCGACCCGGTGAACGCCATCACCGAATCCCCGGCATCGTCGGCCGGTCCCACCTTCCCCGACACCGCCCACCCCGGAACCGACACCACATCGACCCCGTCCACCGCCACAGTTCCCAAGATGTAACGGGAGAACTCCAGTTTCACCGACTCCCCGGCATACGCCCCCAGGTCGAAGGTGCGGGTCTCCCAGGACCCCAGACAACCCGAAGAGCAATACCGATACAGGATCTCCGTCTTGGTCCCATAATCGGTCCCGGAGAGCACGTAGACCTTGATCGCCGCCGACGACGACAAGAACCCCAGATCGAACCGCAGCAACGCCTCCCCCGCGGCCGGCACCACAAACGGGTCAGAGACCACCTTGTCCGCCGACCCCAACTCCACCGCAAATCCCCCCGGATGACCCGAGGTCACCGTCGGTGTCCCCACCGGGCTCCAGCCCGACAGATCCCCCGTCTCGAACCCACCGTTGACCACCACACCCCACGGCTGAGGCGGCGACTCAAACCCATGATTCCCAGGCGGCGACCCCACCTCGAACGGCGCCGCCTCGAACCCCGAATTCAGCGGAGGCGTTCCCGCCGCCGCCACCTCCCCATCCACCACATGATTCAACGGATACGCCGCCGCCACCCCCGACGGCACCACCCCGAAACGATGCAACGCCGCCGCCACCGCATCCCCGGTCCACCCCGGCACCGTGTTCGGGACCACCACAGACCCCGGCGGCGACGGAGGCTGCGCCACCCCCGGCGTCGGAGGCAAACCCTGCACCGCCACCGCCAACCCCACCACCAACACCACAAACGACCAGTGGCGCAACCAGCGAACCCCCATCAGCCGCCCCCACCGCCGGCGCGTCGAACCACCCCACCACAGGCAGCCAGGATCACGGCATCGGCGAGGACCCGACCCGGCGGTCGGGCCACCAATACGCGCAAAGGCGCCGTCGCCATCGGGGCCTCCTCTGGCCTACCAATGCTCTATCGACGTACGCCCACCCGAAGAGTACCCCCCATCGAGAAGTCGACAAGACAGACCCTCGATCAGATTTCGCGACCCAAGAGTCGACGCTCGCCGGATCCGGAAGGAAGGGCCCTCGTCACCGTCACGCCAGTCGGGCAACGGCCGCACCGCCTGGTGAGTCGAATGCTGGACCCCTCTTCCTTGACACCCGTCACGGTCAAGTCACACAGAGCCGAGCGACTATCGACCGTGGCAGCGCTTGTACTTCAACCCCGAGCCGCATCGGCATCGCTCGCTGCGGCCCACCCTGGCGACGGCCCGAGAGGACGCCAGAGCGGCGAGCTGCTCCTGTAGTCGAGCTTGCCAGCCGCCAAGATGTGCTTCTTTGACGCGAAGCCCCTCATCGCGGGCATCGAGCTTCCGTTCCCGGGCGTCGAGCCGAGACGATCCCTCCTCCGCACGCTCGGCGAAGCCGTGGCCGGCATCGCCGCCGACCACCGTCTCGAGTTCGTGGGCGATGAGCCCGCCGACACCCTCGCCCATGGTGAGACCCATGGCATCGCAGTACCTCCGCCACGTAGACCACATCGCGTCCGACACCGGCACCTTCACCACCTGAACCCCATGGTCATGCGCCAACTCGGCGAACACCCTCCGGTCGATCCTTGCCAGCGTCCCTCGATCCAGCGCCATCACCTCACCTCCCGGTCAACCAGTTGACCGCCGCAACTTGTTGCAGGTGCGTGTGGCTTGAAAGGGGGTCGGCGCGCGGTCGCGCTGCCGCTCTGGCGATGGGGGTTGGTGCTGGTCTCTGGCGGCGGACGACGCTGGAGTCGTCTCGCTCCCAGAGGTGCGGCTGCCGTGCAACGGAGGTACTCCAGTTCTCACGCCCGTCGGCTCCTCTCAGTTGAGTTGCTGGACTCGTGGCTTTCAGCCGACTCGGTCGTAGTGGGCATCGTCGAGCAGCCGGCGCTGTCCAGGCAGGCGCCGCAGCCGCACATGACCGCACCATGCCGGGGCGCTCGAATTGTGGGGGCGACTCGTATCAATCTCTTCGTGCCTGTCGATACCGCCTGATTGCACCCGTTGGCCCTTTCAGACAACGCGCAGAATCCTCTCACTCGAGTCGCATTCGCTGGGTGAGCCAACCGTGGCCCCGGGGGGCGATGTATCAGACCCGGCTACGACCATCCCGACCTAGACGACGAGGACCGGCGTTTTCGAGCGCACATCAACTCGGCGAGCCGAGAGGATCCTGCTTTGCAAGGGTTGTTGCGACTCGGCTGAAAGGGTACGGGCGCATCGTCGGTACCCATGGATGGCATCGACGGGCTCCTCACGCCACGTGATCTCGCCTCCTACTTCGGTGTGCCCGTCACCACCCTCTACGCCTGGCGGTATCAGCGGCTGGGCCCTCCGGGCTTCCGGGTCGGTAAGCATCTCCGCTACCGCCAGGCAGACGTCGAGGCGTGGATCGAGAGCCA
>Ga0299906_10005580_pt1 | contig 10227 bp, 7 predicted proteins | sample RVTome_14_FD_200259 | JGI IMG/M metagenome (GOLD analysis project Ga0299906, IMG submission 200259) | Soil microbial communities from uranium-contaminated site in the Upper Colorado River Basin, Wyoming, United States - RVT145D125 (version 2) ...
TACGATCATGCGGTCGCTCACTTCATCCCCGGCGGCACCAACCGTGTCGTGCTCGCGACCGATGGAGATTTCAACGTCGGTGTGACGAGCCAGGGAGACCTCACACGGCTCATCGAGGACCGGGCGCAAAGCGGCGTCTTCCTGAGCGTTCTCGGGTTCGGGATGGGCAACTACAAGGATTCGACGCTGGAGAAGCTCGCGGACCGAGGAAACGGCAACTACGCCTACATCGACTCGCTCTCCGAAGCGCGCAAGGTGCTCGTGCAGGAAATGGGCTCGACGCTGGTGACGATCGCGAAGGACGTCAAGATCCAGATCGAGCTCAACCCCGCCGAGGTCGCGAGCTACCGTCTCATCGGTTACGAGAACCGGATTCTACGGGCCGAGGATTTCAACGACGACGAGAAAGACGCGGGTGAGATCGGCGCCGGACATACCGTTACCGCGCTTTACGAGATCGTGCCTGCCGGTGCGCCCTCCGGCGCTCGGAGCGTCGACCCCCTGAAGTATCAGCGGCCGCTCGAGGCCACGGAAACGGACTCGACGGGCGAGCTCCTCACGGTGAAGCTCCGGTACAAGGAGCCGGCTGGGGAGACCAGCCGGCTCCTGGAGCACCCCGTGAGGGACGAGGGAACGACCTATTCGAGCGCGACCCGGGACTTCAAGTTCGCCGCCGCCGTCGCTTCCTTCGGGATGATTCTCCGGGAGTCGCCTCACAAAGGAAACGCGACACTCGACGGCGTTCTCGAGCTCGCCCGAGAGGGGCTCGGAGAAGATCCTCATGGTTATCGGGCCGAGTTCCTCGAGCTCGCGCAACAGGCGAAATCGCTTCGCGAGCGGTGAGAGTCAGCGCAGCGAAGCGACGGGATCGACGCGCGCCGCGCGCCGCGCAGGAACCAGGGCCGCGGCCAGGGCCACGACCACGATGACGACGACCGTCGCCGCCATCGCCGCCGGATCGTGGGGCGCGACCTGAAAGAGCATTCCCGACAGGAACCGAGTGAGCGCGAAAGCTCCGGCGAGCCCGAGGACGACGCCCGCGCCTACGAGCTTCAGCGCCTCTCCGAGCACGTGGCCCATGAGGCGGCGGGAGTCGGCGCCGAGCGCGATGCGGAGTCCGAGCTCTCGCCGCCTTTCGCCCACGAGAAAAGCGATCACTCCGTAGAGGCCCATCGCGGCGAGGAGGAGCGACATCGAAGCGAGCGCCGCGAGGGCAAGCGAGGCGAAGCGGCGGGTGAAGACCACGGTGTCGAGTCTCTCCGCGAGCGTCTGGACGGAGTAGATTGACAGATGGGGATCGAGGGCGCGGAGGCGCTCTCGCACCGAGGGCAATACCGAGCGCGGGTCGCCCTCGGTGCGAACGACGAGATGCATCTGGTTGTTCCACTGCCCCGGCTGCCGGTAGGAGGTCCAGAGCTCGGGTGAGGGATCCCGATCCAGTCCTCGATTCCGGGCGTCGGAGACGACGCCGACGATGGTGACCCAGGGAGATTCCGAGGGGTCGTCTCCCACGCGAACGCGCCGTCCCACGAGGTCCTGGTCCGGGAAGAACCTCGCGGCGAGCGCCTGGTTGACGACCACGACCGGAGGCGTCCGAACGGTGTCGCCCTCGCCGAAGAGGCGTCCGCGCACGAGTCTCATGCCGAGCGCTTCGAAGACGCCCGCGCTCGCGGCGGTCTCGTAGGTCGCGAGAAGATCTCCTTCCGCTCCGGGAGGACGATGTTCGATCGCGAGGCGGCTCCGCACGAAGACCATCGGCGGAAACTGCGTCGTGAGGCCGGAGGCGCGCACTCCCGGGATCTTCGCGACCGCGTCGAGCCACTCCTGGTAGAGGGGCACCAACTTCCCCTGATAGCGCTCCCACGGCAGCGTCACCCGCAGGGTGAGAACGTTCTCGGGGTTCACTCCGGGATCGACGGCGGCGAGGCGCTCGAGGCTCTTGAGCATCAGCGCCGCGCCCGCCACGAGAACCAGGGAGGCGGCGATCTGCGCGGAGACGAAGAGCCGGCGGGTGCGAACCGCCGCCCGGGAGCCGAAGCTCCGGCCTTCGGGAGCGAGATTCGAGGGCTCTCCGGCCCGGGCACTCTGGATCGCGGGCGCGAGCCCGAAGACCAGCGCCGAGATCGAGGAAACGGCGAAGGTGAACGCGAGGGCTCGAGAGTCGAGGCCGACCTCGATCCCCATCAGCGGCAAGCTCGCGGGAAGCCGCTTCATCGTCGCCTCGATGGCGACGCTCGCGACGAGGAGGGCGAGGGCGCCGCCTCCGGCGGCGAGAAGGATCGATTCCGCGAGCAGATGGCCGACGAGCCGAATCCTGGGGGCGCCGAGAGCGGTCCGGACCGCCATCTCGTGACGGCGGCTGCGGCCGCGGGCGAGGAGGAGGCCCGCAATGTTGCCGCAAGCGATGGCGAGGGCGAGCGCCGCGGCCGCCATCAGAATCCACGCCGCGGGTCCGACGAGGCTGGACCAGACCTGGAGAAACGGGCTCAACGAGAGACGGAAGCCCTCGTATTCCGGCGCCTCCTTCATTCCTTCCCGTTCGAGCCTCCGGGCGAGCACCTCCATTTCGCTCTTCGCATCCTCGAGCGACGCCCCGTCCCGCAGGCGAGCAAGAACCGTGAGCACCCTTCTCGATCGGGGGAGCTCCTCCTCGCGGCTGTACCACATCGGAAGCCAGAGGTCGGCGTCGAGGAGCAGGAGCCGCGGAGGCATCACCCCCACGAGCGTGCGGGGAGCTCCGTTGACGAGGATCGTTCGTCCCACGAGCGCGGGGTCGGAGCCGAAGTGCTGCTGGAAGACCCGGTGGCTCAGGATGGCGACCGGCTCGCCGCGCTCCATCTCCTCCGGGGTGAAGCCGCGGCCAAGCGCGGGGGCCATTCCCAGCGTCTCGAAGGCGTCTCCCCAGAACGCCGCCGTCAGGAGCCGTTGCGGCTCGGCGATGCCGCCGAGGTCGCGGTTTCCGAGGTCGAAGGCGAGGAAGGAGTTGAGCGTCCGACTCTCTCGTTCGATGGCGCGGAAGTCCGCGATCGCCATCGACTCGATGAATTCCTTCTCCGAGGAGAGCTTCGGAAACGAGGACTCGAAAGCGACGAGGCTGTCGATGTCGCGATAGGGAAAGGGATGAAGGAGAACGCTCTCCGCGAGACTGTAGAGGAACGTGTTCGCGCCGATCCCGAGAGCGAGAGTGAGGAGGGTGACCAGGGCGAAGCCGGGCCGCGATCGGAGAGAGCGGAGCCCGTGGACCAGATCTCTCCCGAAGCCGCGGAGCCGCCACTCCGCGGACGCGAGGAAAAGCGCGTGAGAGAAAGCCCCGAGGCTCCGGCGCACGAGATCGACGCCCTGTGCCGCGGGAAGGCCGCCTTCGCTTTCGAGCTTGCGCGCGCGGTGCCAGAGCTCCCCGAGCCAGACGCGGCGCCAGTCCTCGCGGGAGTCCCAGGGAACGAGGTGGGACGCCCGCTCCACGAGCCAAACCGAAAGTCGAAAGAAAGGGCTCTTCGGGCGAGCTCCGGGCTCAGCGTCTCTCATCGGCGAGCTTCTCCGCGAAATCGAGGAGCCGGGCGCGCGCCGAAGACAGCTCTCTTCGCCCTTGCTCCGTCAGCCGGTAATAGCAGCGCCTCGGCCGCTTTTCCCGAAGCGCCTCCTCGGCGTCCTCCCAGCTCGACTCGAGGAGTTTCCGTTCTTCGAGACGGCTAAGCGCCCGGTACACGGTCCCGCTCTTGAGGCCGGTCTCATCCATGATGTCGAAGCCAAAAGGGCATCCGCGGGCCACGGCGGCGAGAACGAGGAGGGCGGCTTCACCGACTTTCGAATTACGCATATCTATATACTTTGAGTAGCTATATACCGAATGTTGCCAGGAAGGGTCAAGCAATAATCGTTCCTCGGCTAGTCGCAGTCCGGGGCTCTGGTGATGAGGCGCGCTCGGCGGTTGCGGGTCAAGTAGCTCCAGCCCCACTGGATGGCGACGATCACCCGGTTCTCGAACTCCACGAGGTAGAGAAGGTGGACGAAGAGCCAGAGGAGCCAGGCGGGATAACCCCAGAAGCATCGTCCCCCGACGAGCGCCACCGCCCGAGCGCGTCCAATGACCGCGAGACTCCCGCGATCGACGTACCGGAACGAGCCCGAGGGTTTTCCCTCGATTCGGGCCTCGATCGCGCCCGCGACGTACTGGCCCTGCTGGATAGCGACGGGGGCGACTCCAGCAAGGGGCGCGCCGTCCTGCTCGAGTGAAGCGAGATCCCCGATCACGAAGACCTCGGGGTGGCCTGGAAGCGACAGGTCGCGCGCGACCAGGAGCCTTCCGGCGCGATCCACCTGCGCCTGCGAGCGCTCCGCGAGCTTGGCTCCGAGAGGGGAACCCTTGACGCCCGCGGCCCAGAGAACGGTCTCGGCCTTCAAGACACCGGGCTCGCCGCCGCGGTCGATCGCGACTCCACCCGACTCGATTTTCGTCACCTTCACGTTCGTCCATACCGTGACCCCGAGATCGGAGAGGGCCGTCGCCGCTCGCGCCGAGAGCTCCTTTGGGTAGCTCAGCAGGAGCCGGTCGGCGGCCTCGAGCAGGAGAATGCGCGAGCTCCGCGGATCGATGGCGCGGAAATCGAAAGCGAGAGTCTCTCGCGCGAGCTCGCCGATGGCTCCCGCGAGCTCGACCCCGGTCGGTCCTCCTCCCACGATGACGAACGTGAGAAGCGCCTCCCGTTTCACGGGATCTCGCTCGCGCTCCGCCCGCTCGAAGGCGTCGAGAATCCGGGAGCGCATGGACGTCGCGTCCTCGATCGTCTTCAGCCCCGGGGCCCATCGGGCCCAGTCCTCGTGTCCGAAGTAATGGTGGGTCGCGCCCGTCGCGAGGATGAGGTATTCGTACGTCAACCGCTCGCCGTCCATCGAAATCTCCCGCCGGTCGAGGTCCAGATCGCTCACCTCGGCCTGCAGGACGCGGACGTTTTTCTCTCTACCGAACATCGCCCGGAGCGGTGCAGCAATGTCCGCGGGCGTGAGCCCACCGGTCGCCACCTGATAGAGAAGAGGCTGGAACAGGTGGAAGTTGCGCCGGTCCACCAGAGTGATCTCGACCGGCGAGCGGAGGAGCCCCTTCGCGGCGTTCAAGCCTCCGAATCCGCCGCCGACGATGACGACCTGGGGCGAAGGCAAACGCGTCAGCTCTTGCGGTCGAGCTCCTCGAAAGGGATGGCCTCGTCCTCGAGCATGATGGGGATCGACTCGCGAATGGGGTAGAGGTACTTGCGGTCCTCACGGAGGAGCCCGCCGTCGATCTTCTCTTCCACCGTCTGGCCCCCGCGGTTTTTGACCGTTCGCGATTGGATCGCCGCATTCACCCGATCGATGACCTCGCCCTCGACGAGAGCGACCGGCTGTTTGCTCTCGGGACAGCAGAGAATTTCCAGAAGCTGCGGGTCGATCATGGACGGTACGCTAGCACAGGCGACGTGGCCAGCGAAACCGAATCTCAGAAGCAGGGAGGAGGATGGCCCACGCGGTGAAGGCTCATCTGCACACCGAGGAAACGCTCGATAGGCTCGAGGCTTCTGCCGCGACTCGAAGAGTGTCACCTTGACAATTCCTCTTTGCCCTGTTACATCGCTAAAATCCGTGGCCGGCGAGCGGTGTCGCACTATCGAATCGTGGACCCTGGGTGCGGGAAGAGGTGGGCGAGGTCGACGTCGGCTCTGACGAGACGCTCCCGCGGAATGTCGCAATCAAGATTGAACAACTCTCGAAGAGCGGTGAACTCTACGAGCTGCGACAGCGCGGTACCCAGGCTCGCTGACGGATCAAGAAACGGGCGACAATTTTGCATGGTGGATCCTAACATCGTCACTTGCGCTTTCGAGGGCGGGAGTATGCAGGATTGTGAGCTCGGATTCCCGTTTGGCCACCAGGGATATTGAGGCATTGAGGCACGACGTGGGCCGACGGTTCTTCATCAGCTTCAATTCTAAAGATAAGCCAAAGGCGCACTGGATCGCGTGGACGTTGCTCGAGGCTGGACACGAAGTTGCTGTTTATGACTGGGAGATCAACGCCGGCAACAACGTGCCGTTGTGGATGTCGAAACGCCTGGCATGGGCAGATTGCCTGATTGCCGTCGTGTCTCCCGACTATCTAGAAGGCTCTTATTCGATGATGGAACGGGCGGCGGTTCTCTGGGATGATCCCACAGGCGAGAAGGGTTCTCTGGTGCCAGTAATTGTCCGCCCTACCCCACGGCTACCGCCGCTACTAATTAATGGACAGCCACTCCTTATGTCAGCGCCGCCAAAATCGAACGAATTCTCCCGGACGAGCACGGTGTCTCACTATGTGCGAAGGACGGCAGGAGTCATTTCGCGTACTGAACACACGGAAAGCGTCAGTTCGAAGCGGGACTTAACGGATGTTGAGCTCGGAGGGGGCTGGCGCTGCAAGCCTCTTGAGGCGACCACCTTCGACTAGGAATGGGAGGAGAGATATGGCTGTCGCGGATCTGCTCACGGCGGCAAACGGGTCGGTCCCGTGGAATCAGCTGAAGCCTCACAACTGTCACGAAGCGGTTCTGGGCTGGGTGCTGATGGCGAAATACCCGACGCTTCGGCACGTCGATTCCTTGTCCCTTGGGGTCGAGAAGGCGTGGCACACTCTGCGATCCCTGACCGAGAGATATGGGTCGGGCGTTCCGAAACAGTTGACGGGAATCTGGATGGCCCAGAATATTTACCCTCGAGGTTTAATCCGGATTCGGCCGCCGTTCACCGCGGGAACTTTTCTCGTTGGAGACGTCATCTTCATGGGAGATCGCCATGCGCCTCACCATTCGATGGTGGTCGTCCAGAAGACCGGCGGTCAGGTACTCGCGCGCGGGTTCAACAACGCAGGCGCGTTCGGGGGACCCTTCATGGGATGGGATCCCGCCTTGCGTGATATCGCGGACATGACCCGTTGGGACGGGCAGGGTAACTTCATGGGCAATAACGGGGCCGCCCCATTACACGCAATGACGTACAACGCGGTCTGCGCGAACATACCCGATAATCTCAATTTCTGAAGTCGGCGCCCGTGACCTCGCGCTAGCAGGAGATCTGGCGATAGCATGAACCCATGTTGAAACAAGTCGCCCTTTCGCTCGTGAGCGTCCTCTGGACGCCGGTCCTCTGCTTCGCGACCTGGTCGGTGGTCGCCGTCGACCGGAGCACGGGTCAAGTCATCATCGCTTCGGCCACCTGCGTGCCCCAGGCACGCTTTCCTCCTCGTCCCTCCCGGGATCTCATGGACGTTCAGGCGGTGATCGTTCCCGGGGTCGGGGTTGCCGCCTGCCAGGCGGGCGTCGACAACACCCGCGAGAACCAGAGGATCGTTTACGAGGAGCTGAAGAAAGGCACCGAGCCCGCGCGCATCATCGAGCTTCTGCGCGAGCACGAGAACCGGAAAGCGGAGCCGCAAATGGAGCGGCGGCAATTCGGCATCGTCGACCTCTCGGGGCGCACCGCGGGATTCAACGGACAGGAGAACAACCCGGCCTCGCTCTTCGTGTCGGGGGAGGTCGGCGAGGATATCGTCTTCCAGGTGCAGGGCAACATTCTCTTCAGCGACGACGTGGCCTACGAGGCCGCGCTGGCGTTCACCAAAGCGACGGGAGCCCTCGCCGATCGCGTGATGGCGGCGATGGAAGGAGCCGATGCGGCCGGGGGAGACAAACGGTGCACCTGCGAGGAGGCTCCCAAGCCCGCCGCTCCGTGCGAGGGCAAGACGGCTCATGTCGCCTATATCGCGATCGCCAACAAGGACGATGTCCCGGGCCGCTCGCACAACGACGGCGATTACCATGCGTACATCAGCGTGACCGACGAGAACATTCAGGCGCAGGAGAACGCCAACCCGGTGAAGACCCTTCGCCTGCGTTACGACGGCTGGAAAAACGCCGGCAGTCCGCGCACCGGGATTCCCGCTTCGGTGACTCCGCAATAGGGGGATCGGCCGCAATTCCGAACCCGCCCGAGCCGGAATCGATTATTCGGACCGCAACGCCTGGATGACGTCGACGCGCGACGCGCGTGCCGCCGGCACCAGCGACGCCAGAATCGCCGCCGCCACCAGAATCATCGCGGCGCCGGCGATGGGGAGCATGCCCGGAATGCGGAAGCCCGGGATGTAGCCGCCGGCGAGCCCCGCGAGCAGGAGTCCCCCCACGGCCCCTGCCGCGATGCCGGCGCCGGCGATGACCGAGCCCTCTCCGAGGACGCGCGTCAGCAGATGACGCGGCGCCGACCCGATCGCGAGGCGAATGCCGAACTCGCGGGTCCGCGCGCTCACCGAGAACGCCAGCACCCCGGCGACGCCGACCACGGCGATCGTCAGCGCCACCGCCGCGAATCCGCCGAAGACCAGCGCGTTCAACCGATCGGGCGCGAGCACTTCCGCGCGCACGTCCTCGAGTGTCGCCGCTCGCTCCACCGGCTGATCGGGCGCGAGCTCGCGGATGATCTTGGTGATCGGAGGCACCAGCGCGTACGGATCGGTTCGAGCGTGCACGAAGAGCCGGCCCCCGCCGATCTCCTGCTCGACGGGGTGATAGATGGTCATCGCCGGTCCCGGCACGACGTTCTCGTCATCCACGTCGGCGGCGATGCCGATGATCCGTCGGGGTCCGGTGCTCACTTCGATGAACTCCATGACCGGATCGGTCCACAGGAACCGGCGGTTCAGCGCCTCCTGGGTGGCGAACATCCGCTGGGCCACGCTCTGGCTCACGATGACGACCGGCTCGGAGTCCTGACGGTCGGCGTCGTTGAAATCGCGCCCGGCGATGATCGGAACCCCGAGCGCGGCGAAGAATCCCGGGGACACGGTGCGGAACCGCGCGCGGGGATCCTCTTCGCCGTCCGCCTTGGCGTAGCCCTCTACCGAGAACTGGAATCCCGGACCGAAGATGCCGGCGTCGCGCCACGGCACCGCCGTCCCCACGGCGACGCGCTCGACACCCGCGAGCTCGCCGATCCGCCGCATGGCTTCGCGGTAGAACACTGCGAGGTCCTTGGGGTCGCGCTCGTAGGAAATCACGGGCACGTTTACCGCGAGCACGTTACTCATGTTGAAGCCGGTGCGCGCCGTCTGCAGAGCGAAGAGCGTCGCCAGCAGCATCCCCGCGCCCGCCAGGAGCACGAACGACGCCCCGATCTGGGTGACGGCGAAGAGGCGCAGGCGCCGGTTGGTGCCCGACGTGATTCTCAGGCCGCCGTTCGAAAGACCGGGCCCGGTAGACGCCTCCGCGGAGGGCAGCCGGGGGACGAACGCCAGGAGAATCGCCGCCGCCAGGGCCAGGATCACGCCCACCCACAGGAGGCTCGCATCGACGGTCACCTCGAGCGCGCGCACCGAGAAGCGCGCGGCATACTGGGCCAGTACCGCCACCATGGGCCGAGCGATAAGGACCCCGAGGACGGCGCCCGTCCCGCACAGGAGCAGGCTCTCCGCGAGAAGCGTTCGACGGAGCGCGGAAGCACTCGCGCCGAGAGCCGCCCGGACGGCCAGCTCGCCTTCGCGCCGCACCGATCGCGCCAGGATCAGGTTCGCCACGTTCGAGCAGGCGATGACGAAGATCAGCGCCGAGGCGGCGAGGAGCACCAGCAGCACGGTCCTCGCCGGCGAGGTGATCTGGTCGCGCAGCCCCACGGCGTCGATTCGAAAGTCGGCCTCCTCGGGATAGGCCTCCGGATGCTCCGTCAGCATCGCCCCCTGGATGGCGCGCAGCTCGGCACGAGCCGCTTCGAGATCGGCGCCGGGAGCGAGCCGGCCGAAGAGCTCGGTCATCCGATGCACGCGCCCGTCCACCATCGTCGCGGACAGATGATGCGGACTGGTCACCACGTTCGCGATGATCTCGGTCTCCGCGGGATAGGGGATGGAGGGCTCGAGGACGCCGACGATGGTCGCCGAGCGATCGCCGAGGGTCACCGTCTTTCCGATCACCGTCGGGTCGCTCGCAAGCGACGTCCAAAAACGATGAGTCAGCACGGCAGCGCCCGCTGCCTGGGGTCCATCGTCGGCTGGGCCGAGCAACCGGCCCCTCACCGCACGGAGTCCCATGACGTCGAAGTACGACCCGCCCACGACTCCGGCCCGAACTTCGCGAGGCTCCCCCAGACCGACCAGCGTGAAGTCGATGATCGAGAAATCGCCGAAGGCGGTCACGGTCTTGACCCCCGCCTGAAGGTCCATGATTTCCGG
>Ga0299906_10005582_pt1 | contig 10225 bp, 11 predicted proteins | sample RVTome_14_FD_200259 | JGI IMG/M metagenome (GOLD analysis project Ga0299906, IMG submission 200259) | Soil microbial communities from uranium-contaminated site in the Upper Colorado River Basin, Wyoming, United States - RVT145D125 (version 2) ...
CTCCGGGGACGGGCGGAAGTGGCGGCCCCTCGGGAGGGCCTGGAAGTCGCCGGATGAGCCGGTCCTGATGCACGTCTCGGTCCGGTTCGTCCGGTACCGCCAGCTCGTGCCGACCGAGACCGCCGAGTGGAGCGAGCCGCTCGAATCCGAGGGCGATCTCCCGATGACGATGGTCCGGATGGAGGACCGAGCCCGGCGGGACCTGTGGCCCGGCGACGAGCACCTCGGGCTCCCGATGCTCCTGCCCGGGGGCGAGACCGGAAGGCTCCAGGCGTTCGAGCACGAGGCCGACGGTTCGAGCTGGCGCTACACGCTCGAGTTCCGCGGTGCCCGGGAGGGATAGGCCCGCGGGTCCGGACGATCCCAGACCCGCGGGCCCATCATCCCGCGTCGGCGCTCTTCACGAGCTGTTCGGGCCGCCTGCGGTGTGTGACGCCAGCCGCGGGTCTCGACCCCTGCCGCCCGGATCGCGTGAGGGCGCCGTTCTCGCTCGGACGAGCCGCGAACAACCGGCGGATCCCCGGGATGCCACGCAGCTCGTGCACGCCGCGGTCCGCGAACCTCAGCCCGCTGCCGGAGACGACGTCGCGCACGGTCGAGGACACGAGGACCTCACCCGGACGCGCGAGGCTCGCCAGCCGTGCGGCGACGTGCACCGCCACCCCGCGGAGCCTGCCGTCATCGAGCTCGCACTCGCCCGTGTGGACGCCGGTGCGGACCTCGAGGCGGAGGTCGGCGACCTCGTCGTGGAACGCGCATGCGAACGCCACCGCGTGGCTGGCGATGCCGAAGGTCGCCAGGAAGCCGTCCCCTGCCGCATCGACCTCGCGACCGCCGAACCGCGCCAGCCGATCCCGGAACCGTGCGTGGTGGGTCCGAAGCATCTCCGACCAGGTCCGGTCACCGAGCTCGCACACCCGGCCGGTCGAGTCGACGACGTCCGTGAACAGGAGCGTCGTGAGGACGCGATGAGTGAAGGACTCGAGGTCCTCGGGCCACCGTCGGTGCCGATTCACATGTTCCATCGCGGAACAGCCCCTTCGTCCTTCGATCGCGCGTGTGCCTCCACGATGCGGGCATGGTGCGTGCACTCGGGTCCACGTTCGTTGCCGACCTCCATGGGGTGGGTGTCGCTCGGGTGTGCGTGATCACACGTGACGAGCCGTCTGTCGAGCCGCCTCGTCCGCCGATGGTGATGCTCGGTGGAGCCCGGCTAGGCCGAGAGGGACGCCGGGAGGAACGAGACGAACATCGTGATGGTGGTATTCACATCCATCGCTCGTCCTCCTTTCCGCGTCGGTGAACCGCGAACCATACGCGTCACCCGTTCCGAGCACAAGGGGCGCGTCCGCACGGTCACACGATCGTCACATCTCGATCTCGACCCCGGTCCGCAGTTCCTCGGGGACCAGGTCGGCGAACTGCCACGCGTTCCACAGGTCCGCGGCGAGCCGGTCCGGCGACGATCGCACTCCAAGCCGTTCGAAGTGCTCGCAGATGCGAGTCACGTCGCGTTCGAGCAGCGCGTGCGCGTGCCGGTTCTTGCGCGGGTCGATCGCCTGCGGGAGGTCGATGATCGTCACGCGCCCGTCCCACAGGAGCAGGTTGTACGCCGACAGGTCGCCGTGGATCACGTTGACGTACAGCATCCGCTCGATCACGCGCAGGATCTGATCGAACAGATCCTGCGCCTCGATGGCATCCGGCCTGACCGAGCGGAGCTGCGGCGCGGCCAGGTCGAGGTCGCCGACGTAGCCCATCAGGATCGCGTCGTCGGTCCTCGCGATCGGTCGCGGGACGGGCAGCCCCGCGTCCGAGAGCGCTCGCAGCGTCTCCCACTCGCGGCTCACCCACAATCCGCCCTGGACCTGGCGGCCGAATCGAGTCTTCTTCTCCAGCGCGGCGCGGATCCTGCGCTCCTCGATCCACTCGCCGTCGCGGTAGATCGACTCGTCGCGGAAGTCCCGCCGGTCGAGCGGGTGGTAGAGCTTGAGCGCGACGAGGTCCTCGCCGGTCGTCGAACGATTCGCCCGGCACAGGTGCACCGAGGCTTCCTTGCCGGTCTTCACGATGCGGACGACGTCGGTGATCAGGCCCTCCGCCAGGAAATGGTCGAGGGACGTCCCGCCGACCTCGTCGTCGTCGAGCTGTTCGATGTCCAACCCGGGTGTCCTTTCGTTCGGTGTCGGTCGGCGCGAGCGGAGCCCACGGGCTCCGAGTACCGCAACGCAAAAGAGCCGCCCCATCGGGGCGGCTCGGCGTCGACGCCGGTCGGGCTAGCGCCCGATCCCCGAGGGATGCGGCAGAACGGTCAGGGCGGTCTCGGCCATCGCGCATCCCTCCTTCCGGGTCGTGGTCCTGGTGAGGACCGTCAGACGCCTGGAGTCTACCCGGATGCGAGGTGCGTTGGGGCCGGTCGGTCGAAGCGCTCGGCCGACCGTTCCAGCAGGATCTCCTGGGCGAGGGACACGAACCGCGGCCCCTCGCCCACCAGGAACCCGACCGTACGGACGAGGTAGTCCTGCCGGCAGACTTCGGGGCTCTCCAGATCGAGGTCGAACCAGGCGTCGTGCCACTCGACGATCGCCAGAGGGTAGTTGGGGAACTCGGGCTGCGGCAGGGGCAGCGGGCCGAGGGTGGGCTCGGCGTGGGCCGTCTCGAGCGGATCCAGCCGATCGAACCCGTCCACTCGGACCTCCTGCATCTCCACGCCTCCGATGCATCGGTTATCGGATGCCAGGGGTCGCGGGTCGATAGCCCGGCGAAGCGTTTCTTCTTCCGGCCGAGGGCTACGACCATCGGACCTTGCGACCGCAGATCCTAGTTCGGGCCGCCGACACGTCCCGGCCCCGATCTGTCAGACCCCCTCGCTACGGTTCATCCATGGGCAAGGTCCGCACCGTCCTGTCGTGTCGCGAGTGCGGGCAGCAGCTCGCACGGTGGGCCGGACGGTGCCCCGGCTGCGGCGCCTGGGGCACGATCGAGGAGGGCGGTTTTCGCAGCTCGTCCTCCGCCGGACCCCTCGAGACACTCGCCCACGAGGAGGCCGACGAGCGGCGGGTCTCGACCGGTCTGCCCGGCATCGATCGCGTCCTCGGCGGCGGGCTGGTGCCTTCGACGGTGGCCCTGCTCGCGGGGGAGCCCGGCATCGGCAAGTCGACCCTTCTCCTCCAGATGGCGGCCAGCCTGTCGGGCGCCGGGCTCCCCTGTCTGTTCGCGTCCGGTGAGGAGTCGCGTCGTCAGGTCTCGGCCCGCGCCCACCGCCTCGGGATCGACGGATCGAGCCTTTCGTTCGTGTCGGGTCGCGAGCTGCCGGCCGTCGTCGAGGCCGCAAGGTCCGCTCGACCCTTCCTGCTCGCGGTCGATTCGATCCAGGCGCTCCGCGATCCGTCGGCGGGTCAGATGCCGGGGGGACCGGCGCAGGTTCGCGGGTGCGCGGACGCGCTGGTGGGGTTCGCCAAGGCCGAGGGGATCTCGGTCCTGGTGACCGGCCACGTCACCAAGGACGGCGACCTCGCAGGCCCCCGGGCGCTGGAGCACGCCGTCGACGTCGTCCTGGCGTTCGACGGCGATCCCCGCTCGGGGCTGCGGATGCTCTCGGCCGGCAAGAACCGGTTCGGGGCCGAGGGCGAGGTGGCCTGGTTCGAGATGACGGGCGCCGGGCTGCGCGAGATCGACCCGGGCGATCTCCTGCTCCCGGGTGGGGCAGAGCCCGGCGCCGCCACGGCCCTCCCGCTGGCGGGCCGGCGAGGACTCGCGGTCGAGGTCCAGGCGCTCGTCGCCAGGGGCGAGGGGACCGCCCGCAGGCAGGCGAGCGGTCTGGATCTCCGCCGGTTCCAGCTTGTGGGGGCGGTGCTCGACAGCGCCGGTCTGGGTCTGGGGCGCTCCGACGTGTTCGGGGCGGCCGCCGGGGGTGCCAGGCTCGACGACCCGGCCTGCGACCTCGCGGTGGCCGCCGCGGTCGCCTCGGCGGCCTCCGGCGTGCCCGCGCCGCCCTCGTCGGCGTTCGTCGGCGAGATCGGGCTGACCGGCGTCGTCCGTCCGGCGCCCGCGATGGCCGCCCGCCTGTCGGCCGCGAGGGCGGCGGGGCTGCGGACCGTGTTCGTGCCCGAGGGGACCGAGCCCGCGGACGGCCTGCGATCGGTCCAGGTCCGGCACGTGATGCACGCGCTGACCTGGGCGGCAGCGGGTGCCGGGGCGTGGACCGTCGCCCGTCCGCCCTAGGCCGACGGTCCCGAAATGGCCGAAAGAGGCCTCTGACCTGGGCTTTTGATTTGCTGGCCGGGAGTCCGGCGTGTTACCCTGGAGCAGGTTCCGTCAGTCCTCGTCCGCCGACGCTAGGGGGTCTCGTGTTCCGCAAAGGCGACACGGTCGTGCATCCGGAACACGGTGCGGCAGTCATCGAAGAGCTGTGCGTGCGTGAGTTCCTGGGAGAGAAGCGCAGGTACTTCAAGCTGCGGGTGTCCTACGGAGATCTGACGCTCATGGTGCCGGTCGACAGCACCGAGGAGGTCGGCCTCCGCTCGGTGGTGGGCAAGAACGAGGTCAAGAAGGTCCTGAACGTGCTCCGCGAGGACGAGTCGAAGATGGCGGCCAACTGGAGCCGGCGCTTCAAGAACAACATCGAGAAGCTGCGCTCGGGCGACATCTATCAGGTCGCCGAGGTCGTCCGGAACCTCTCGATCCGTGAGCGCGAGCGCGGCCTGTCCGCGGGCGAGAAGCGCATGATCAACAAGGCCCGCCAGATCCTGATCTCCGAGCTCACCTACGCGACCGGCGGGGGCGAGGAGAAGGCCGAGGCCATGATCGACAAGGTGCTCGACGAGTCGCACGGCGCACGCGTGATGGCGGAGGCGTCAGGCCGGGCCCAGTAGTGCTCATCCATTGATCACAACCGCGACCGGCAGGATGGTGTTCGCGAACCTCCGGTAACCTCGGCCAGGTGGACGGGGCCGTCGCGATCGTACTCGCCGCCGGACGGGGTGAGCGGATGGACACCAGGCTCCCCAAGGCGCTCATGCCGTTCGGGGGCGCCACCATCGTCGGGCGAGCCGTCGAACTAGCCTCCGCGGTCGCCTCCGTGTCTATCGTCGTCGTGGCCCCGCCCGGCTGGGAGGCCGAGGTGCACCGGGCCGTCGGCAGGCTCGGCGTCGACGCCGTCGTCCCCGGCGGCGAGACCCGTCAGGCGTCGGTGCGCGCCGGGCTCGCGGCCGTGGCCGCAGACGTCGAGCGCATCCTCTGTCACGACGCGGCTCGGCCGCTCGCGTCGCCGGCGCTGTTCACGCGTGCGCTCGAGGCGCTCGAGGGCTGGGACGGGGTGGTCCCGGTGCTCCGGGTGATCGACACGGTCAAGCGCGTGCAGGACGGGATGATCCAGGGGACCGAGCCTCGCGACGCCCTCGCCCTCGCCCAGACGCCCCAGGCGTTCGCCTCGGCGGCGCTCCGCGATGCGCACGAGCGAGCGGCGGCCGACGGGTTCGAGGGATCGGACGACGCGCTCCTGCTCGAGCGCGCCGGCTACCGCGTCCGGGCGATCGACGGCGAGCGCGCGAACCTGAAGATCACGACGGCCGAGGACCTCCGGCTCGCGGAGGCGCTCGCTCGGTGACCGAACCGCTCGTGGGTATGGGGTTCGACGTGCACGCCTTCGCGCCCCGGCCCCCCCTGATGCTCGGCGGCGTCCGCTTCGATGAGCAGGAGGGCCTCGTCGGGCATTCCGACGGCGATGTGGTGTGTCACGCGCTCGCCGATGCCCTGCTCGGGGCCGTGGCGCTCGGCGACGTCGGGGAGCACTTCCCCGAGACCGACCCGGCGTTCGCCGGGATCGGCGGGCTCGACCTGCTCGGCCGTGTCGTCGGGGTGGTGCGAACGGCCGGTGCGCACCCGGTCTCGGCAGACCTCACGGTGATCGCCGAACGCCCGTCGATCGCGCCGGTCCGAGACGCGATGCGGCGAGCTCTCTGCGGAACGCTCGGCGTTCCCACCGAGCGGGTCTCCGTCAAGGCGACGCGTCCGGAGGGATTGGGTCTCACGGGCGACGGCATCGGCTGCCTCGCGCTCGCCGTGCTGGCGCGGGCGTGAACGTGCCGGTCGTGGGCGGGCGGTGGGCCGTGCTCGAGGCGGTGCGCGCCGGCGCGGCGCGGGAGGTCCTCGTCGCCCGAGACGCGCGCTCGACGGTGGGCTTGCGGGACGTGCTGGAGGCCTGCCGCGAGGCGGGGCTCCCGGTACGCGAGGCCGACCGTTCGGAGCTCGACGGGCTCGCGTCCGACCATCGGGGGGTCGCGGCGATCACCGGTTCGCCGAAGCCGATCGGCGAGCGAGAGCTCGCCGCGTGGCCGTTCGCCCTCGACGATCTCGTGGTCGTCCTCGACGGGATCACGGACCCGCAGAACCTCGGCGCCGCGGCGCGCTCGGCGGAGGCCGCCGGTGCGACGATGCTCGTGACCCGCACCCGCCGGGCGGCGGACGTCACCCCCGCCGCGATCCGGGCGTCGGCCGGCGCGCTCCTGCATCTCACGCATGCGCGGATCGCCAACATCTCTCGCGGGCTCGAACGCCTGAAGGACGCGGGCTTCACGGTCGTCGGGCTGGACGAGCACGCCGACCGCACGGTGTTCGACGCGGAACCGCCCGAGGGGCGCGTCGCCGTCGTGCTCGGATCGGAAGACGCGGGGCTCGGCCGGCTCACCCGGGCCGCCTGCGACCTGCTCGTGCGCCTCCCGATGCGCGGCCGCGTCGGCTCGCTGAACGCTTCAGCGTCACTCGCCGCGGCGTTGTATGCGTTCGTGCTGCCCCGCAGGCTCGGAGGAGGCTCGTGATGCGAGCGCGCCGCAGGCAGGGCTGGGCCCGGCCGGCGGCGCGCCGCTGCTAGGCTCCCTCGGGCGCCGGCGTAGCTCAGCGGCAGAGCAGCCGCCTTGTAAGCGGCAGGTCGTCGGTTCGATTCCGACCGCCGGCTCGACTGAAGAGGTGTGTTGGATGGTCTGAACCCCGGCGCAGGTGACTCCGGGTCGCTTGTCAGTACTTCAGCGGATCACTATCCGTCCTGCTCCCCCGCCTTGCCGCCCTCGCGGCGCATCCCCTCGACGATGTGGTCACCGCGGGCCAGCGTCTCCTCCGCTTCGAGGATCTGGGAGATGTAGAGCCGGATGCCCCGACGAGCTACCCATGCCAGGGGGCGCTCCATGTCGTCTGCGATCGCCTGGAGCGCGCGCAGATCCCGGGGACTCAGTTGGACCATCAGCCGCTCCGTTAGCCGTTCCTCCTGATCTGCCATGACACCACCTTACCATCGTCGCAGAGCTTTTGCACTGCTACCACAACCCTGATAGGCTCTCCGTTGTGCAGCGCACCAGAGCGCAGCGAAGGAGGCCAAGGTAAGTCGGCATTCGTGTCTAGGCTCTTGAAAGGAGTCCGTTTTGAAACGCGCATGGAAAGCAGTACTGGCTGGCCTGTTCGTGGCAGCGATTGCAATGCCTGCTATGGCGGCCGACTTGGGCCCGGAAGGCTTTGAGTCCTTCTCGCCGGTGTCGCCGCTGGTGGGACAGGGCGGCTGGACGTATTCGGGCGGCAGCTCGTATGACGTCGGCATCAACGAAGACCTCGGCGGGAACCAGGCGGTCCGCATCTCGAACGGCACGATGAGTGGCTCGTTCGGTGACTGGGTGTTCTCGCCGGCGATCGACCCGGCGCAGGAGCTGGGGAACAACCAGGAGTTCGTGGCGGAGTTCGATCTGTCGTCCATGAAGCCGAACGAGCTGCAAGAGAACCTGCAGATTTCGGTCGCGCCTCAGACGGGTGGTGGAGCTCGCATGAGCTTCCTGAAGTTCGAGGACACTGACGCTGGCATCGTGGTGTCGTTCGCGGATGTCATGAACCTGCCGGGGGAATTCCCGGCTGGTGAATCATGGCGGACGGTGCAGATCGGGCAGCCGCTCGATCGGAGCCAGACACACCACGTCAAGCTGGTCATGAACCTGTTCGAGGGTCCGCACAACGACGTTGTGCAGGTGTACATCGACGACATGGAGACAGGCTTGGTGCCTGGTCGGACTGGCGCAGCCACGTTCGACGGCTACTTCGCGCCGGTGGACAACCAGCCGACGATCAACAAGGCGAAGGCCGGTCAGACGATCCCGATGAAGTGGACGCTGTCTGCGCCGTCGCATGCCACGAGCTGGGAGGACTACTACCGGTACAACCCGGAGAGCAACGCCGGTCTCGAGCCTGAGGACTACACGACCCGGCAGGTTGACTCGCTCATCTTCCAGGCTCGATGCTCCGCCGTTGGTCCGTGTGCGAACGCCCCGGTGCAAGGCCAAGGCTTCCTGATCGACAACGTCGAGTACACGAGCTCAGCGATCGGGACGCCACTGCCCGTTGCTTCTGTTGGCTCCTCGGACGCGTCGGTGTACGAGAACCCGCCGTTCACGATCCAGGGAGAGCTGTGCGGCGGCCTCGGTGAAGAGATCGATCCGATCGAGGTGTACGCCTCTAACGCAGGTGGCCTGATGTACCAGGGTAACGGCGTCTGGCAGTACAACTTCAAGACGCAGAAGTCATGGGGAGGTAACTGCGCGGAGGTGCAGCTGGCTGGGTTCGGTGAGGACACAGCCACGCTGTTCCGCTTCGTGAAGTAGCAGCAGACCGCAGCAGGCCAACAAGGCCGGCGTGCTAGCGCGGGCGTCGGCCTTTTGGCTGTCGATCCCGGAGCTAAGTAGCTCTGGAGAAGGAGTAGGAGATGAAGAAGTATTTGATAGGCGTTGCGCTGGTCGCTGCAGTTGGGGCGGCGTGCAGCGATGCTCGGCAAGGACGGACACAGCCACAGGCCAACGAGAGTGTTGCCACGACGGTGCAGGTGACGGCGACGGAGTACGCGTTCGATGTCCCTTCGGACGTGACCGGGGGTGTCGTCGAGATGCGGTTCACGAACAATGGCGCGTTCCCGCATGAGTTCGCCCTGTCACGGATCGAAGAGGGCAGGACGGAAGCGGACGTTCAGGTGGCGCTTGAGGGACAGGCTCCCCCGAAATGGGCCGAGGACATCGGTGGAGTGCCGACGCTTTCACCCGGTGAGTCCATCACCGTCACACGGACCCTGGAGCCGGGCAGCTACGTGCTGCTCTGCTTTCTGCCGGGCGACCACGGCATGCCTCATGCGCTCATGGGGATGTACGAGCTGTTCACGGTCTCCGGCGATGCTGGAGTCGCGCTTCCCGAGTCCGATGCCATCATCACCGCGACCGACGAGGCGCTCCAAGTCCCGGCCCTGACCACGGGCGAGCAGACGGTGAAGTTCGAGAACGGTGGCACGGAACCTCACGAGTTGGCCCTGGCCGTGTTCGAACCTGGCAAAGGCACCAAGGACGTTCCCCAGTGGATCGATGGCGGGTATCAAGGGAAGCCGCCCGTGACCTTCCTCGGAGGGATGCAGACGATCTCGGCGGGTGAGTCCGTCTTTCTCGGCATCGACCTTGAGCCAGGCGTGGAGTACACGGCGATCGACTTCACGACGGGCTCTCAGGAGACGTTTACAGCAGGCGTGTAAGCGAGTAGGAGGCGGGCTTGAAGCCACAAGGCCGGCGTGCCAGCACGGGCGCCGGCCTTCTGGCCGTCTAAATCGAGAGCGAAACCTTCGGCATGTTCGGGCGTTCTACTGGTCGGGGATATCCCCGGACTCGTCCCATGGAAGGGGTGCGGATGAAGAAGCTGGTAGGAGCTGCCGCGGTGGTGGCTGTCCTGCTGTCGATGGCCACGGTAGCTGGGGCTGTCGCGTTCACGGGCACCGTCGCCCCGACGATTTTCGCGGGACTTGCGGACCTGAACGGCACCGGGACGATCACGGCGGCCGATAGCTGGACGGATTTCTACGGTGACACGGAGATCATCAGTGGCGGGTTGGATTGCGATGCCTGGGTGACCGCGAACGACGGCGTCGATGGCGACGGAGTCATCGACGCCGTCGACGACTGCCTGCTGGTCGGGTTCGACGGCACGGCAGACGGCGTTACGATCACGGTCAGCGACGGGCACTTCGTCGAGCGAGACGGTGTTGCGATCCCGAATGGGGCCAAGCTGCCTGCGGTGTTCAATGCGGGTGACCCGGACAACCCGAGCGTCGTCGCTGCCGACTTCGCATGGCAGGTGCTTGATGGCAGGGTGGACGCCAACGGCAATGGCTTGATCGACGCGGGCGACTGCTCCGTGGACATCGTGAACGGCTGGGACA